>WNFI01012578.1_pt1 | contig 11487 bp, 7 predicted proteins | sample 5400471 | NCBI WGS metagenome assembly WNFI01 (sample SAMN13153348, study PRJNA577476) | soil metagenome | isolation source: 100 cm saprolite on Douglas fir-dominated hillslope | place: USA:California | collected 2013-09-17
TCGACGTCGGCGCTCGGCAATCGCGGACAGGCCAACTACTCTGCGGCCAAGGCCGGACTTCAGGGCATGGCGCGGACGCTCGCCATCGAGCTCGGGCCGTTCAACATCAACGTCAACTCGGTGGCGCCGGGATTCGTCGAGACGCGCATGACGCGCGCGACCTCCGAGCGGCTCGGCATCGACTTCGAGGCGTTCAAGATCGGGGCGGCCTCGCAGATTCCGTTGCGGCGCGTGGGGCAACCCGAGGACATCGCATCGGTGATCGCATTTTTGTGCAGCGACGAGTCGAGCTTCGTGTCCGGCCAGACGATCTACGTGAGAGGTGGGCCCTAGTCGTTCGTCTTTCTCAGTAGTTCTTTGGCCTGGTGGACGATGCGGCTCACGAGCTCGCCGGCGGGCACGATGTCGTGGACGAGGCCGGCGGACTCGCCGGCCAGGACGAGGTCTCCGGCGGCCACGGCAGCCTCGAGTGTCGGGCGCAGCTGTTGCGCGGCGTCGGCCCACTCCTGCTGGCGGTCGGCCCACCGCTCGACGATCGGGTGCGTGATGGTCCGCACCATGGCGCCAGGCCAGACCTGGCCCATCACTTCGTCGAAGAAAGTGCTGGCGGAGGTCTGGCTGCCGAGCGCGTTGAGGATCACGTCCTTGGAGTGGCCTCTCCCGTGCGCCTCGGGGGTGGCGAGAAACCGCGTGCCGATGAGCGCGCCCTGCGCGCCGAGCATGAGCACGGCCGCGAGGCCGCGCCCGTCGGCGATCCCTCCGGCTGCGATGACGGGAACGTCGCCCAACAGGTCGACGACCAGTGGGACGAGCGGCAGGGTCGACATCGTGCCCACGTGCCCGCCGCCTTCGGTGCCCTGCGCGACGACGACGTCCGCACCGTCGCTGGCGACGAGCCCGGCTTCTTCCGGCGTGCTCACCATGTGGACCACCTTCATGCCCGCTTCGTGCGCCTGGTAGGTGAGATCGTCCGACCGGCCCCATGAAAGCGAGAGAACCGGGACGCGCTGGGCGAGCGTGACCTGAAACGCCGCGGGGTCGAGCTGGCAGAGGACGTGGTTGACGCCGAACGGTCGCGACGTGAGCTCCCGGACCTGCCGGATCTCGCTGCGCAGCTCATCCGGAGTGCGGCCGAGGCCTCCGATGATGCCCAGTCCCCCGGCGTTGCTGACGGCCGCGACGAGCTGCGGAGTCGTGTACCGGGACATGCCCGCCTGGAAGATTGGGACGTCGATCCCGAGGAGACCGCAGACGGGCGTGTGAAGCATTGTCATTGCGCGCGCGTCTCCTAATATCGCTGATCCGGGTTCGCGGCCGATTCGGGCAAGTACGGGCCCCGGTTGGCGTTCTACCTCCTTATGAACCGCCTTCTGGGTCGAATCAGGCAGCGCCTGGGCGCTCGAACTACTGTTCGCCGGAGGGCCCTCGTTGGGAAGAAAGTTCGTATTCGGATCGAGTTCGGCGGGGCGGGCGGTTCGAGGCTGGTTTGGTGCCCGGCGCCGGGGCCTGTCGGGTTGACTCACTCGGCGGACATCTGCTACGTTGGCGGCCGTTTCAGAGGAGTCGCCCCATCGGGGGCGGTTTCGCATATTTAGGGGTAGGAATTGCGAGTTCATCGTTATCTGACGCATGCCGTCGTGCTCGCAGTTGCGGTCGCGATCTCGAGCTATGCCACGATGGACCGCCACTTTTCCTCTTCTCTGGCCAGCCACCTGGGTGCCGTGAACGCGGAAGCGGTCGTGGTGAGCGAGGGCGGCACGGTCGGCGACGTATCGCTGGGCCGGTACAGCACGATTATCAAGCCGGCTTCGATTCCTACCACGGCCCCGGTCAATCGCATGCCTGTCACGTACTCGGTGGCGGCGGGCGAGAGCCTGGCCACGATCGCCGCTCGCTTTGGCGTCACCGTGAGCCAGATCCGCTGGTCGAACTCGAACCTGATCGCAAGCGACAGCATCGCCACGGGGCAGCAGCTGGTCATCCCGCCGGTCCCCGGCATCGTCGTCACCACCAAGGCGACCGATACGTTCGACAGCTTGGGCGCCAAGTACCAGGTCGATCCGCAGGCCATCATCGACTACAACCGGCTGCGCAGCACGCAGCTGACGGCCGGCATCGTGCTGGTCATCCCTGGCGGTGTCGGCGGCGCGTTCCCGCCGCCTCCAGCCCTGTGGCAGATCCTCGCGCACTCCGGCACCGGCGGGTCGTTCGGCGCCCACGTCGTCGGATGCTGCCTTGGACCGTACCCGGCGACCGGGTTCCCAGTCGGCTGGTGCACGTGGTACGTGGCCACGAAGCGCAACGTGACGTGGCGCGGTGACGCCGGTTTCTGGTACGCGAATGCGTCAGCGCAGGGTTACCCCGTCGGGCCGACACCCAAGGTCGGGGCGATCATGGTGACCTGGGAGAGCTGGGCCGGCCACGTGGCTTACGTCGAGGCGGTGAATCCGGACGGCTCGTGGGTGGTCTCGGAGATGAACTGGCTCGCGTTCGACGTGATCGACGAGCGGACGATCAAGCCCGGCCAGCTGGGCGGCAAGCTCGTGGGGTTCATCTACTAAGAGAGCGTCGGCAGGGTCGATCGCGCCGCCCAGTCGCGCTCCATCGTCAGGACGTCGCCCTTCACTGAGCTCAGGCCTGTCGCCGCGATGATCGCGGCCAGGACCAGCAGCGTCGGCGATGTGATCAGGAGCGCGGTCTGGAGGCTACCGATCCGGTCCGAGATCCAGCCCACGTCGAACGTTGAGTGCGAGTCACCAAAGACGTGGGAGATGAAGAGGAGCATGGTCACGGCGCTCGCACGCAGGCCTGGCGAGACGACGTTTTGGGCGATTGCCGTGAACGGTCCGGAGTAGAGATAGAGGAACACGACGGCCAGCACGAAGGACGGGACGAACACCGGGACCGGGCCAACGTTTAGGGGAGCGATCAGCGCAATCGTGATGAAGATCGCGCCGAGCAGGAAGCCGGCGATTCCGACCTGGAGATGCGCGGAAGGATTGTTCTTGGCGCGCCGGTCTGCGATCCAGCCGCCCGCGAGAGTTCCGATCAGACCTCCTGCCACCAGCACGACCCCGGCCAGCAGGCCCGCCTTGCCCACCGAGAGGTTGAAGCGGCGGGTGAGGAGGATCGGCAGCCAGAACGCGTTGGAGGCCAGGACGAAATAGAGCAGGGTCTGCGACAGGATCGTGGCTCTGAGGGTGCGGATGCGGAGGAGGTCGATGAAATTGCGCAGGCTCGCCTCGTGGATCTTCTCCATCGCCCGGCCAACCTTCTCTGCGCTTCCGCGCAGTGGCTCGCGAAGTCCAAACGCGAGCAATGCGAAGAGGATGCCCGGCACGGCGGCAAAAAAGAAGGCACTGCGCCAGCCGAACTTCTCGGCGACGTATCCGCCACCGGCAAATCCCACAGCAATTCCGAAGGTGCTGCCGGCGCCCCAGATCGACATGGTCCTGCCGCGCTGCTCGGTCGGAAAGTAGTCGGAGAGGAGCGAGGTGCCGGCGGGGTAATATCCCGCCTCGCCGATTCCCAGGACGGCGCGGCTCACGAACAGCTGCGGAAAGCTTCGGGCGAAGCCCGTGAAGAGCGTGGCGAGGCTCCAGATGGCGACGCCGACCGCGACCACGGTCTTGCGGACGCCACGATCTGCCCAGAAACCGAAGGGAACCGCGGCCACGGCATAGACGAGGAGGAAGGCTGAACCGAGGAGTCCGACCTGCGAATCGCTGAGATGGAACTCTTTCTGGATCAGGGGAGAGGCCGCCGCGCCGACGTAGCGATCCATGTAATTAAGGAAGTTGATGCCCACCATGACGGCGAGGACATACCGGGCATAGCCTCGCGCCACGGAGGCATTCTATGGTCCGCGCGCCGACCCCGAGCGTCTGCCTCGAGTGTCCACCTCGAGCGTCTACCATTACCTGCACGCTTCCGAGCGTTTCGGTGGCCTGCAGTGGGTCGGCTGGGCATTGGCGAGCTCAAGTGGCTGTAAACCACCCGCGAAATCTCTGTCGCTGTCGGCTTGGCCGTGGTGACACTCCCCTCAGGCCTGCTTCCTATCGCCGTTCTGGCCTCCGCACCCGGCGCGACCGCCGCCGACGGGCCTGGCGCTCTTTCGCATTTCGACCTTGCTCGCAAGGACTGCCTCGGCACTGCACGCAACACGACTTCGAAGGTCTGGTACACGGTGGCCAACGGCGTGCTGAGCGACGTCTACTTTCCAACCGCCGACAACACCAACGTCGAAACTCTTCAGTTCGTCGTAACGGACGGCCAGACCTTCACCGACCTGCAGAGCCGGGACACGACCTACACCGTCCAGTCCCTTGACGCCCGGTCGCTCGACTGCCGCACCACGAGCATCGCGAAGAGCGGCCGCTACCAGATCGTGACCGATTACTTCACCGATCCGTCGCGAAACTCAGTTGTCATGCACACCCACTTCATCCCCGTCGTCGGCGACCTCGCGACCTACCACCTTTATCTCCGCTACGACCCGAGCATCAACGGCAACGGTGGGGGTGGCGCCGGAAACGGAGGCGGCGACACTGGAACCGTCGACACATCGACCGGGCACGCCCTGCCGGTGGCGTTCGACACCAACACAGCGAGCCAGGCCGCGAACCGGACCTACGCGACACCGGTGTTCAGCGCCCTCGACGCAACGACTCCGTTCACCCAGGTATCCAACGGTTTCGCAGGTGCCGCGAGCGACGGGTTGACGCAGCTCGACGCGGCCCATTCGCTCACCGCAACCTTCGCCAACGCCACCAACGGCAACCTCGTGCAGACAGCCGCGCTGAACCTGTCCCGCGGCGGGAACTTCACCATCGCCCTGGGTTTCGGCACGACGCAAGCAGAGGCGGTCGCCGCCGCCGAGGGGACGCTTACCACCCACATCAGCGAGCTCCAGATGGCATACGACGACGCTTGGCACGCCTACGACGACGCGCTGGCAGCGCCGCCCCCTCATGTGGCTGGTGTGGCGGGCGATCAATGGCACAGCCTCGTCGCCGAGTACTACCTCAGCGCCAACGTCGTCAAGGCTAGCGAAGACAAGATGTTTCCCGGCGCCATCGTGGCCAGCCTCGCGTCGCCCTGGGGCCAGGCTGTCTCAGCGGGTGACCCCAACAACCTGTTCTTCGGCTCCTATCGAGAGGTCTTCGCGCGCGACCTTTATGAGGCCTGGACCGCCCTGCTCACGGATGGCGATTTGCAGACGGCACGAGACGCCGTCAACTTCCTCCTCACGCGCCAGCAGCTCGCCGATGGATCGATGCCACGCAACAGCCTGCTGAACGGCCGCGTTGCGCCTGACTCATTCGGGTCGCAGCTCGACGAGGCGGCTTATCCGATCCTGATGGCGTACCAGCTCCGTATGACCGACGCGCCGCTCTACGCCAACCACATCCGGCCCGCGATCGACTTTCTGATCGCCCACGGTCCGGCGTTCGGAGTGGAGCGTTGGGAGGAGCAGAGTGGGTACTCGCCATCCACGATCGCCGCCGAGGTGGCCGGCCTCGTGGCCGGCGCCAACCTGGCGGACGCGAATGGAGACACCATCACCGCCGCCGTCGCCCGTGGGGCGGCGGACGACTGGCAGCGCAGCCTCCCAGGCTGGGCGCGCACCAGCAGCGGACCCCTCGCGGGCAATCCCTATTACATCCGCCTGTCCAAGACGGGCGATCCCAACGCCGCGATCTCGTACAACTTGGGCAACGGCGGCCCGACGCTGGACCAGCGCACCGTCATCGACCAGGGTTTCCTCGAGATGGTTCGGCTCGGCCTCGTCTCTCCGGCCGACAGCGCCATCGCGGAATCGCTTCGCGTCGTCGACGCTACCATCCGTGCCACGACGACGACCGGCGCCGGCTGGCATCGCTACAACAGCGATGGCTATGGCGATCGCGCCAGCGATGGGCGCCCGTGGGCGCCATCGGGACAGGGCACCGGGCATCTCTGGCCGGTCCTTGCCGGCGAACGTGGCGAGTACGACGTCGCAAACGGCGACGCCACGTCCGCGCTCTCCCTGCTCGCCGCCATGCGCGACGGCGCGTCCGGAGTCGGACTCATCCCCGAACAGGTCTGGGAGCTGCCTGACCTCGCACCGTCTCCGTTCGGCACAGACCCAACAGTTGCATCGATCGGTTTCCAGAATGGCGGCGCAGCCGGCTCTGCATCGCCCCTTACGTGGTCGGCCGCCCAGTACGTCCGCCTCATGCGCGACACCACGACCGGCAGCCTGCTCGAACGACCCGCCAACGCCGTGAGTCGCTACGTCGACCACCAGCAAGGTCAGACCAGCCTCGCAGTTATCGCGCCCGCCGATGGTTCGGCCGTCTCGGGATCGCCGGCGACGATTTCCGGAACCTCTGTCCCCGGAAACACGATCTACCTCGCGGCGACGAACATTGACAGCAACAGCCAGACCACGACCGCAAGCACCCAAACCCAACCTGATGGAACGTTCAGCCTCACAGTGCCCGTGACAGGCGGCACGACAGTGCTCAACGTCGTTGCGATCAGCTCGACCGGCACGACCGCGCACGCACGCCGAGCCGTCGTCTTCGACTTCACGCCCGGAACAGTGCTCCTCGACGTCACCGATCCAAGCGGCGACGACAATGGCCCCGGAAACTACGCCTATCCAACCTCAGACAACTTTCACGCCGGCGCGTTTGACGTTCTCGATTTCCGCGTCATCGAAAGCCCCGACGGCAGCACGACCACGTTCAAGCTCCAGGTGCGAGACCTGTCGCCGACGTTCGGGAGCCCGCTCGGAGCACAGCTCGTCGACGTTTACGTCCACAATCCCGTCGCGGCAGCCAGCGATCAGTCAACCGCCGCGTCCTTCCCCCAGCGCAACTATATGATCGATGCCGCCGCGGCCTGGAGCAGGTTGATCGAGGTACAGGGCTTCGGCCAGCGCTATGTCGACTCGCACGGCACCACGCTGGGCACCGTGAACATCAGCGCCAACCAGATCTCGCGATTCATCACGTTCAGCGTTCCAACTTCCAGCCTCGGAGGTGCGCCGGCGCCAGGTTGGGGCTTCACCGTTGTGCTCACCGGACAGGACGGGTTCAGCCAGGACCAGGCTCGCAGCTTCGCCCCGACGCCGCAGTCCTTCCAGTTCGGCGTCTGCGCCGCTCCAAGCAGCGATCCTCACTGCACTGTGGATCCGAACACGGTGCCCAAAGCCATGGACGTGATCACGCCGCCCGGCGTGGCGCAGTCAAACGAGCTCGACTACACGCTCCACAACCCGGTCACGCTCAAGGACGTTGTCATTCCCTAACGTGCAGCAGCGCCGAGCAGCCGGCGGACCGTGTCGTCGTACTCGCTGAGATCAGGACGGGCCAGTCGCAACACGAGGTGGCCGGCGCCGGCTGCGCGATATTCCGCGAACCATTCAGCGGCCGATTCCAGGGTGCCGGCATGGCACGCCTGCGCCCTCGTCATCACCTCGGCGGGCACGCCGTAATACGCGCGCATATACGCGTCGAGCTCGTCTGCCGCCTGGCTCGGAGTGTCGGCGACGGCCACCGTCAGATAGGCGCCCGTCGCGACGCTGTCTGGATCTCTGCCCGCGCCCTCTGCCGCGTCGCGCACAGCCCGAAGGCCGGCGGCATATTCGGCCACGGTCGGGCTGAACGGCAGCCAGCCGTCGAAGGTCGTGCCGGCCAGTCGCAGCATCCGCGGCCCGCTCCCGCCCAACCACACCGGAGGCCCACTGGCGCGAAACGGTCGAGGCTGCAGCTCGATGCCGGGTTCCTCGTTGCGCCACAAACGCCGGCATCGTTCGACGCTGTTCAGCAGCGCGCCCACCCGGCGGTTGCTCGGAACCCCAATGGCCGCCAGCTCTGCATGCGTCCCGGGAAGTTCGGCGCCCGGGCCGACTCCTACGATGACCCGACCTTCGGCGATCCGGTCGAGGGTGGCAACGGCGTGCGCCAGCGAGAGAGGGTGCCGCAGCAGGGGCAGGAGGACCGCCGTGCCGAGCGTGACGCGGGTTGTCGCGCCAGCGACCGCGGCCAGGAGCGTGAGGGGCTCGCCGCGCGGTCGCGCCAGCAGGGAGTCGCCGGCCCACACTGAATCGAAGCCTGCGTTCTCCGCGCGTCGCGCCGCCTCGATGACAAAAGCCAGGTCGCCGTTCCCCCAAAGCAATGACTCCCGAGAAGGGAGCAGCAGCCCGGTTGCGTGTGTTCGCCTTGTCATCAATTCCTCCTCGCCGTCAGAGATCTCCAGCCGAATCATCATCGCTGTTGCCAGCGTCTTGACAGGCAGGATTGACACGAGCGATACGCTGGTTTCGGTTGGCCGGCGGGGGAGGACGGCCCGGTGGAGGAGGGAGGGCCCTCGGAGCGCCCTCGAAGGGGCCCCCGGCGAACTCCGCCCGCATCTACCTCGGGTTGGCGCGGCGGGGGTAGCCGCCGCGCCGCCGAAGGGGTAGAACGCTAGCCGCCGAGCTGCAGCGCCTTGGTGTGCTCGATCTGCACCGCCTGCAGCGCATTGGGGTTGAGGCCGAGCAGCCTCAGGATGGTCGGGGCGATCTGGGTCGTCTCGACCCAGCTGTCGTTGACGGAGTGATCCACACCGGCGCCCGACACGAACAGCGCGACGTCCCGGTCCTGCGGGTTGGCGCCACCGTGCTCGGCGATCTTCCCCTTGCCGCCCGTGTAAACGGAGCCGTACTGGCTGATGCCAAAGAGGTCCGGCACGCGCGAGTCACCCACCGCGACGTGGAAGTACGCGGCCGCATCGGCTCCCGCGAAGACGGTCGTCAATCCCGAGGCGGTGTAACCCTTCGCATTGCCGTTGATGTCGTTGCCCACTCCCGAGTGGTTCAGAAGAAACGCCTTGGCGAACGACGTGGCGGCATCCGACCGGTCGTTGAGCCAGATCAGCATGCCGTCGTCGTCGATGGCGAAAGCGACCAGCGGTAACGAAGCCGCCGGGTGCGCGGTTGCCCACGCAAGGTTCAGCGCGTCCATGATCGGTCCGTCCGGTATGCGGGTCAGCGCCGAAGGCGTCTGCGGCGACTGGCCGTGCTTGGCCGACAGGATGATAACCGTCTCGTGGTCGAGGTGGCGATCCTTGATGGCCTCGGCCATGGCGCCCACCCTGGAGTTGATGTAGTCGAGCGCGGAAGCCAGCAGCGGCCCCGGCGTGACTCCGTCAGCGAGGTAGCCCCCAAACAAGCCGTCCGATGCCGGCAGCTTCTCGGCGGTCGAGATGGTCTGGAAATTCATCCCGAAGATCGCGGGTGTCCCCACGACCCGCCTGCCACTGTGGTCGAAGCCGTTGATCTCGTTGATCACCGCCTGGACTTTGTAGCTGTCGTACTGCCGGGTCAGCGAGTTGACCTTGGTCCAGTCGTTGGACGAGCCGGCGACCGGGGCGTCGCTGTTGATCTCAGGCCCGAACAGGTCCTGGATGCCGGCTCCTGACGGGCCATTCAGAACCTCGTAGGCAACGTGCTTGTCGGACCACGCGGTGCGCAGGCCGGCCCCGCGCGCCACCTCGAAGACCGTGTTCACTTTGATGTACTCGTGCGGGTAGACGGGCTTGCAGGTCGCGGGGTCGACCGGCAGCTGCGCCGGGTCGAGGAGTGAGGTCGCGTTTCCCGACATCTGAAGGATGCTGCCCGGCAGCCCGCTCAGTCCCTGGCCGGCGTCGATCGAGTGAGGGTTCAGATCCGCCTGCTCGAAGTACGTCACCTCGACGCCCGGCGCAACCCCGGCGCAGTTTGTGGTTCCCGCCGGCAGGAGAGCCCCGTTCCAGCTGTCGTCGTAGTAGATGCCGGTGCTCGACGGGTTGCCACCCGTGACCTGTCCAACCATCCCTGGAAACGAGTCCGACGGAACCGGAGTCTGCGCGTGCGTGAACTCCGCGCCGCTCCGGACCAGCTTCGCCAGGGCCGAGTCGGGGTGGGTCCGCACGTACCAGGCCAGGTCGGTCTGGTGAAGACCGTCGACCGAGATCAGCAGGACATGCTTGACCGGCGTCCCTTCGGCGCCCGCGGCCTGTGACGAAACGAGCAACCCGGCCATCAAGCCTGCCGCTCCCAGAACACTGAGGACACGGAAACGAGATCGGGTCATGAAGCGCCTCCCTTTGCTGCCGGTCGCAGACGCGGCCGCAACCCCGCTGGCAACGCAGGCAACGTATGACCCCTTAGTTATGGGACAAGAGCCGGCGCCTTAAGGCCGAGTTAAGCCAACCCAAACTTCCGCCGACCACCCGCCAAGAAACCAGCCAAGAAACCAGCCAAGAAACCCACCAAGAAACCAGCCAAGACCGGCACCAATGGCCGGCCATTCGGGCACAAATGGCCCACCGCCCGGCGGGCACCCTTTTGGCACACGTCTGGTCTACCGTTCCGACCACAAGCCCTTGGAAACCACCGCCCCCGAAACCCCCGCCCCGACCATCGACATCGCCGATCGCGTCAAGCACTTCCTGCACGTGCTCATCGAGCCGCGCTCCTACCTCAACGCGATCTACCTCCTCACGGCATTCCCGCTCGGCCTCACCTACTTCTTCGTGCTCACGGCGGGAATGATCTCGGGCGCCTTCCTCTCGATCGTCCTCGTCGGCCTCCTCATCCTCCTCGCCACCATCGTGGCGGCGTGGGGATTCGCCCTCTTCGAACGCGAGCTGGCGATCGGCCTCCTGGGCGTCAAGGTCCCGCCGCTCTCGCTTCCCGATCCCGAGCTCGTATCGCCGTGGCGCTTGCTCGTCCGGCACCTGGGCCAGCCCGCGACCTGGAGGTCGCTCGTCTACCTCTTCCTCAAGCTTCCCTTCGGCATCTTCGCCACGCTGCTGTCCGGAGTGCTCGTAGGCGCCTCAGGACTCGGAATTCTCTATCCGATCATCAAGATCAACGTCGACGGCGTCAGCCCGCAGGCGCTCGCAAACTTCATCTTCCCCGGCGCGATCGCGCTCGCCGGCCTCGCGGAACGCCCGTTGCGAGCATCCAGGCCCACGTCGACTCTCTCCTGCTGCCCGCACCGGACCGGCCCGACGCGGCGGAATCCGAGCGCCGGCTCAGGGTCACCGCCGCGGAAACGCGCCGCCTCGCCGACCTCATCGAGGACCTGTTGATGCTCGCCCGCGCCGACTCCCACGAGCTGAAGGTGATCAACCGCCCGATCGAGCTCGCGCCCATCGTCGACCAGGTCGGCCGCGCGCTCGGGCCGCTCGCGCGCGCCGAGCGCTCCGTCACGGTTTCCGTGGAGGACCTTCCCGCGAACGTCTGGGCCGTCGGCGACGCCGACCGCCTGGCGCAGGTGCTGACCAACCTCGTGCGCAACGCGATCAACTACACGCCCGAGGGCGGAGTCGTCTCGGTCCGCCTGGACGAGGGCAGCTTCGAGCACGTCCAGATCGCCGTCTCCGACACCGGACCCGGCATCTCGGCCGCGGACCTCGAGCACATCTTCGAGCGCTTCTACCGCGCCGACAGCTCGCGCACCCGCGACACCG
>WNFI01039674.1_pt1 | contig 11486 bp, 13 predicted proteins | sample 5400471 | NCBI WGS metagenome assembly WNFI01 (sample SAMN13153348, study PRJNA577476) | soil metagenome | isolation source: 100 cm saprolite on Douglas fir-dominated hillslope | place: USA:California | collected 2013-09-17
CCCCGCACGTCGAGGACGACATCGGTATGCACGAGTGGCACGGATTCGTAGAGACCGGAGAGAGGTGAACGGTAGAGGAGCGATCCTTCACAGACAGAACCCGGTCCGTTGTCGGATTGACCGCTCTGTCCCCCGGATGCCCATCCGGCAAGGACGGTAGTTACTGCCAGAAGCGCTAACGCAAAGCGCCTGCGAACATTGCCGTGAACCCAGTTTCCCGGGAACTGTAACATTGTCTCCTCCTACACTCGATGTGCCGCGAGTTTCAGAGTGCAAGCGACAAGCCAGGGAGACTTGATACTCGATGCAAGCGCAAGTGTCAGTGGATGAGCCACTTAGCTTGAGAGGCGTGTCCCAACCGCGGCGTGTGTGCGTGGTGCGGCGCCCACGACTGTGTGAGCACGACAACGGCGGAGCTATTGTTCCTAATTTTGTCTTTTGTGAACGCAACGCGTATTCTGCTGATCTGCCTTAATTGCAGAGGAGAATTCGTGTCCTGCCCGATCTGTGAAAAACGCAAACCTGAGCGGTTCTGCCCCGCCAAGGGCGAAAAAATCTGCGCCGTCTGTTGCGGCACAGGGCGCGAGGTTACCATCGACTGCCCCTCCGATTGCTCCTACCTCATCGGTGCCCACCGCTACGAAGATGAGCACCAGCGCTCCCTGCCCGCGGACACTCCGTTGCTCGACGAAAGAATTCCCCAGGACATTGTTTATACGCACCAGCAACTGATGGCCGCGCTGGCGTTCTCGATCGCCAAGTTCTGCGCGGTCCAGCAAACCACTGTGGACGACGATGTTCTCACCGCCATCCAAGCACTCGCTCAGACTTATAAAACGCTAAGCTCCGGCATCGTCTACGAAAAGCCGCCGGAGGCCCCTCTCCCGCGCGAACTGTATGCCGCCTTGGTTGCCTTTATCGGTGAAGTCAAGAAGCAACAAGCCGAACGCGCCAACTCCGCGGCCCTCAAAGACTTGGATCTTTTCTATCTTTGGGTCTTTCTCTACCGGATGGGCTTGCTGCGCACCAACGGCCGCCCGCGATCTCGCCGCTTCATCGAATTCCTACGAGGCCAATTCCCGCAATCGCCAGAAGTCAAGCGCGAAGAATCCCGCATCATCGTCCCGTAGCCTCGGCCCGGAGCGATTCTTTGCTTCACATAGGGAATGTCAAAAATGAGAGCATGTCATTCTGAGGGCATCCGATAGGGAATGCTCGAAGGATCTCAACTCTGGCCGTAACCTCGACTCATCTCGGATGGGGCTCTTCGCTTCGCTCCGAATGACAAATCAAAGCGTTATCCGGCCGCGCAGGATTGCCTTCCTTCCACCTGCTCCGCCACCGCCTCGGCATTCCAACCCAGCTTCAGTTGTACCCTCTGCGCCGTCCGTTGCACTTCGTGTTGAGGACGCGGATTGAACCCATACTTCTGCCGTATTCGCGCGACGCGCTCCGCGGCTTTTCGCCGGTATTCTTCCGGCGCATAGCCATTCTTCCGGTACCAATCTTCGTATTGCCTCGCAAGCCGGGGAAACTTCTCTCGCACGAACGGCAAAAACTGCTTTGCCGAGGACGGCATAAGAAACAGCACGCCGGACCAAAACCACTGCGCTCCGGCATCTTTTGCCGCTTCAGCCACCGCTTCCAAGTCTCCTTCGCGGTCGGTAATCCCGGGAATCAGCGGGGCAGCGGATACACCGGCCGCCAGCCCCGCTTCGCGAAGTTGCCGCACCGCTGCAAGCCGCAGATCTGGTCTGGGCGCGCGCGGCTCCAGCAATCGCGCCAGCTTGGGCCGCAACGTGGTAATCGTGATATTCAAGGACAACTCGGACCGTGCGGCAATCTGCTTGAACAAATCGATGTCTCGAACGATTTGATTCGATTTGGTGATAACTGAAATGCTCAGCCCCTCGCGCTTTGCCAGTTCTTCCAGGCACGCCCGCGTGACGCCGTGCTCCCGTTCGGCTGGTTGGTACGGATCCGTCGCCGTTCCAATGGCGATATGATCGGGCCGCTCGCCACCCGACCTCTCCGACGCGTACGAATATTTCCGCGAAATGTCGTACGCCAAAAGCGGCGCCGCATCCTTCTTCACATAGATCTTTTTCTCGAATTCGGATCCGTCCAGCTCCATGTATTCGTGGGTGTACCGCGCGTAGCAATACTTGCAGGCAAATTCGCATCCCCGGTAGGGATTGATCGTCCATTCGAACGGCACGCGCTGGGAGTCACACCGGTTCAAGATCGACTTCACCGGCAGCACAAAATAGTCCGGCTTCTCAGCAGACTTCCGCAGCGTTTCCGCCGGTGGCGAGGATGCTGCGAGGCGGGCAATGCCAACCAGCCGCTCGGGAGCGCGTTCCGGGAAAAATGCAGCGGAGTTTCGGACCGGACCGGTTTCACGGCTTTGGGTTCCGGGCCGGGCTCCGGGCGGCGGCGGGCAATCTGTCGTCGTTTGATCCAGAATGCTGCCGTCGCTGACCGCCTTACGGTCGCCGTTCAAAGTGTCATTGACTAATCCAATTGAGACTAGTTTCATTGAGGTTATATCAGAGCACTCAGGAAAGAGTCGCGCCGTAGTTGGGAAAGCGGGGCGACGTGGAATCCGAGAACTCGGCGCCGATCGGGAGTGAACTGGAGACATAGCTCACCTCGCAACAAGCCACAGTTTTTCGCTTTTTATTCGCTTCGTCAACTGTTATTTTCGCTTTCTATCCCCTACCTTATTCGTTCCTTTCGTTTTCACCAGGGTCTCCCTGGATACGATGGTCCTTTCAATTCCTCACTGCCAATTGCCTCTCTTTGGGATGCGGGGTATTCTCTGTGTCCGGGGGAACCGCACTCTTCATGACTGTGGGGTCCAAACGCGTTCCGCTTCCGCTAGCGGCATCTCTGCTTATTGCTGGCTTGCCAGCGCTTTCCTTCGGCCAAACTCCGCCTCCGCCGAAGAAGCTGCCCGCAGGTCCTCCCGCCCCTCAATCGACCCACTACCCTATCTTTATTCTGGCCTTTGGTAACAATCCAAACTGGAGTCTGCGAATCGGCCAGAAAGGCCCGGAACGGATGGATCGTCCTGGGTATCCTTCTATTCCGCTCGAAGCGGCCGAAGTTACCCACGAGGCCGCCGACTCCTGGATCTATCACGCCAAGGACGCCGCCACTGGTGCGGTCGTGGCACTCCACCTCACGCGAGAAGCGTGTACAGATGCGGCAAATGACACCGTGACAACGACGCCACCACTTGGCGGCAAGTACAGTTTTCGTGCTTCCCTAGATCACGCGCAGCTCGGCTCGATGGCCGGCTGCGCCCGCATCGCCGCCGAACTCTTCCCCAAAATCAACAACCAGCCCGATCAGGAAGAAGAAGACGCGAAGAAGAAAGCGCCCGCTCCGACCATCACAAACTTCAAGCCTCCCCTTGCCGCTGCCTACCTGAATTCTGCCGGCAGCGTTGTTCTCGCCCGCGGCACCACAAAGAAGATTGTGGCCCCTGAAGGCAGCGAACTGGCCCTCTCGCACGATGGTAAGAAACTTCTCTACACGCGCTCGGATTCAAAGAACAGTCCCGACCGCACCATTGTTCTCTACGATTTTGATTCCGGCAAATCTCTGGATTTGTTGGCCTGTTAATTCTCTGCATGGATGGATAGACAATCACACCATCCTGGCGGCAGACATGCTGAACGCCTATTGGCTTAGTGACGAAACTCTGCCCCAGGCTGTGTCGCTCAAAGACATCTACGGCTCCACTTTTCAGGTCAAGAGTTCCGATACCATTCGTGTGAGTCCCATCAATTCCGATTTGCTGCTGGTCTCGGCCGACTACCTCTCGGCTCCCCCTGGGGCACCCGTTGACTCCGCAGGTTTGGCAGCAGGATTCTTCCTCTACGAACTGCGGTCGAAACGCCGCGCCATTCTCTGCCCGCCCAACCAATGGGGCCGAGCTGCGGAATGGTCGCGCGATAGCCTTCAAGTTTTCTTCGCCGGGATGGATTCTTTGCATCGTTCAGGCGTCTATCGAATTTTTTGGGACGGCACCAGTTTGCAGCGCTGGCTCACCGGCACTAACTACGTAGTAGGACAGTAGCGATCGCCCGCGTGGTCAGCGGGTCGGTTCGCCCTTGCCGGATACGTCGCAAACACTTGATTTGACACCCGTCACGGCACATCTGGTACTATAATCGGTATTGTGAGTACTAGTCCTACGTTGCCCGTTCGGCAGGTCGGCATTCTGGTCCTTGACAACAATGCCTCCGGTGGAAGTGCCGTCAAGCAGATCCTCGATTCGGAGGGCTGGCGGGTTCGTATCGTTTCTGACACCAAGATGCTCCTCTCCGAGCTGAAAACCGGGGAATGGTCACTAGTGATCGCGGACGTGGCCCTGACGGGAGTCGACGGCCCTGCTTTTGTCACCCTGCGCGAGCTTGCCAGCGTCCCTGCAGCCGACGGTGGCCGCATCCGCGTCCTTTTTCTTGTTCCCGAATTGACCAGCGACCAATACATTGTTCATTTGGAAGCCGCGCGCCTTCCTCACGTGCTTCGCCCTTACCACCTTCATGATTTTCTTGAAAGAGTCAGCGATCTGCTGGTGGAAGTGAAAGCGATCGAAGGGCCGATCCGGCAAGTCCGCCACGAATTCGGGGCCTTGCGCAAGAAGAAGAAACTGGCCGCCAAATCCAACTCCATGTTTGCTTCGCGCGACTCCTTTTCCTACACGGACGAGGAACTCGCCGAATACGAGAAACAGGAAGGCGAATTGTCCAAATCTAGGCGCAACAAGCCTCGTATCAACCTCGGCGACCCCAACCGCTGAACGAACCGGTCGAATTCCTCGCCTTCACCCGCGGATACGTTCGCTTCTCTCTGCTAAGAACCAAAGACCAACAACTGAGTATTTCCATCCGTGCAAGGAATTCTCTTCTCCACGTTCTAACTCCGAGTCGTGTCCTCGCTGGTTCGCTCTGACCTGGACTGGAGGGTACGTACAGGAGGCTTTCATGGAACGTTCGATTTTCACCGCCCTTATCGGCGGACTTCTCGGCATCGCCGCATTCGGTGGCTTGGCGTTGGTTGGCGCAGGACCCGGTTCCCCTACCGCTCCGTCATCTCGACCTGAGGGTGAATGGCGGCTTCTGGATCCCGTCACCTACGAAAACATCTCAATCTTCCCTGTCGTCAGCTCCTCCAACCAGGACACCAGCCCTTTCCTGACTCTCGAGGAAGGCCTAGCCACTGGCGAAGTGCTCGTCCGCGAGCAAGGCTCCGAAGGTCTGGCACGCTCGCGCGATGGCCGGCCCGTCTACCTTCCGCAGCCCACCGGCGCTTCCGTCAATCAACTTGCTCTCATTAATCGCAGCAAGCGCCCACTGCTGCTCCTCGCCGGCGAACTCGTCAGCGGCGGCAAGCAGGACCGCGTCATCGGCAAAGACCGTATCGTCCCCGTCGGCGGGCCTCCGCTTCCTCTCGACGTCTTCTGCGTCGAGCACGGCCGCTGGACCGGCAGCTCGCAATTCGCCACCACGAATACTATCGTCCACCCCAGTGTCCGCGAAAGAGCGGCGGTCGATCAAAAACAAACTGAAGTTTGGGATGCGGTCCGCAGCGGTACCACCGCCAAGGCGGCGCCCGCAGCGAAGCCTCCGCAGATTTCAGCGTACAGCATCCAAGGCGCCATCGCCGGCAATGGGCGCACCGAAGCCTATGAAAAAATTTATGAGTCGCGCGCCGTGGGCGTATCCATCGATGATTTCGTCAACGAAGTCCAGCGCCGCTTCGCGCCGGCCACTTCCGGATTGAAAAATGAAAGAGTTGTCGGCGTGGTGGTGGCTTACGGTGGAGACGTTGCCTGGAGCGATATCTTCGCGTCCAGCGATCTCTTCGATCACTACTGGCGCAAACTGCTACGCAGCTACGCGGTCGAAGCCCTCACCCGCCCTTCGTATCACCAATCTGCTTCGCGCGAGAATGCTAATGAATTCTTGCGCCACTTGAACGGCCGAGAAACACAGGAAACCGAGCCGGGCGTCTATCGCTGGCGCGAGATCAAGGAAGGTCAGCTCGCTCAAATCGAGCTGGACGCCCTCCAACCTAAACCCATGACCCTTCACCGTCTGCTCTTGCATCGCACCAGCTGAAGCCATCTACGGTGAGCACTTGTAGGGGCGTCCGCCGCGGCGGGGGCTCCTACTTGGCAAGGTGAAAACGCCGTACCGTGCTGTTATCGGGAGTTCCCTCGAGCAACTGCTTCACAGTCTTTTTCAGCTCCGGGTCCACCACCTCCGGCGCAATCTCAGCCAGCGGTACCAACACAAACCGCCGCAGATGCATTCTCGGATGCGGCACTTGCAATTCCTTCGTGTTAATCGTTTCCGCACCGCACAGCAGGATGTCCATATCAATCAGCCGCGGCCCTTTGGCCATCAGCTTCCGGCTTCCCATCTTTGCTTCGATCTCACGCAAAGCTCGCAATAACATAATCGCGTCGAAATGTGTTTCCACTTCCACGGCGCAATTCAAGAACCAGGGCTGCTCCCGCAAATCCACCGGCTCGGTCTCATAGAACGACGAGACTCTTATCACTGCTACACCCGCGTGCGGCAATTCATCGATGGCCGCGCGCAGATTCGCCTCCCTGTCCCCGACGTTTGATCCTAGCGAAAGATAAACTGTCTTTTCACGCATGCTTGGTCGTCAGCAGCGCGAACTCCACCGGTAGCCAGACTTGCGCCGCAGCGCAATTCTGACTACCTCGAAACTGTGGCGCAATCTTTTTCGCTCTGGCTGTGTGCTCCCGGCACTGTCCCGCAGCGCAGGCCACGGCTATTGATGAATTTGCAATCCTTCGTTTAGAATGCCGCCATGCGCAAGGTCGTTCTCGGCCTCGGCATCAGCCTCGACGGCTACATCGCCCGCCCTGATGGAGCGGTTGACTTTCTCTTTATGCCAAAGGACTATTCCATGGGCCCGTTCTTCGCCACCATCGACACCGCCATCATGGGGCGCAAAACCTACGACGATGCTCTCAAAATGGGCGGAGGCGGCTTCGGCGACTCAAACATGACAAACTACGTTTTCTCCCATTCCCAACCGCCCGGCGAACGTGGCGGCGTCACTTTCGTGAATGAATCGCCAAAAAGTTTCGTCGAGAATCTCCGCAAGCGCCCTGGAAAAAACATTTGGCTAATGGGTGGCGGTGAACTTGCCCGCGACTTTCTCAAAGACGACGTGGTCGATGAGCTCTACATCGGAATCGTTCCCGTCTTGATCGGCGAAGGCCTACCGCTCTTCCCCAGCGCCTTCCCCCAACGCGAATTCACGCTCCTCGAAAACAAAACCTTCTCCAAAGGCCTCATCGCCCTCAAATACGCCCGCAAAAGAACCAAACGCAAGAAATAGGTGTTTCCTTCGTCCGGTGGCAACTTCGTTCCCTCCATCCCCAGTCAGAATTCAGTCTTGGAAATAGCAGTTACCCAAACCGTCCTTCGCGCGTCTATAAGACCAAGGCTGCTCACCACTTCCGCCTCGTTTAGAGGACATCAGGGCATGAAGACCAAACTCTTTTCGGGAATTCTGGGCCTCTTCTCCTTAACATGTGTTTTTGCTTTATCCGCTCACGCGCAAGAGCCCTGGTCCTGGCCGGAAAAATCCAAGAACCTTCAGGTCTTTCCCAAGAATTGGTCGGGAACCCGGCTTCGGCCCGTGATGTTTGGATTTACCAGAGCACTAGGCGTGCGTTGCTCGTATGGTCACAAAGGTGAGGAAGGCAAGCCACTCAGCACTTACGATTTTGCATCTGACGAGAATCCCAACAAGGACCGCGCCCGCGAAATGTACCGCATGCTGGGCGATATCACCGATCACTTAGAAAAAATCAAGCCCAGTGGCGACAAGCCTGTGAATATGTGGTGCCACACCTGCTTTTGGTTACACTATTATTGGAAGGCAAGGACGCCCCCGGCGCCGTCCAAGTCTTCAAACTGAAAGCTGACACATTTCCTGAGTCTGCCAATGTCTGGGACAGCCTTGCCGAAGCCTACATGAAGTCCGGCGACGCGAAAAACGCACAGCTGAACTACGAAAAAGCGCTGACGCTCGATCCCGCCAACCAAAACGCCAAAGAAATGCTTAAGAAACTCAAGGAGCTCCAGCAAAACTGAGCTCCGTCCCGACGGCAATGACTGATCAATTGATCGGTTTAGTTGCGGCGCCGTTGAAACTCAAAACAATCGCGGCTGGCGGCGGGGGAATTCCCTGCCGAAATATTCGTACGCGTGCTGTGTTGCCACGCGGCCGCGGGGGGTGCGGTCAATCATTCCAATCTGCATGAGGTAGGGCTCGTACATTTCTTCGATGGCGTCTTCTTCCTCGGAGAGTGCGGCGGCCAGCGTGCCCAGGCCGACCGGGCCGCCGGCATACTTGTCGAGTAGCGCGATCATCAGGTTGCGGTCCACTTCGTCGAGTCCGCTTTCGTCGACACCCAGCATCTGTAATGCTTCTTGCGCCACCGCGCGGGTGATGCGGCCCGCGGCCCGCACTTCCGCGAAATCGCGCGCACGCCGCAACAAGCGGTTGGCGATGCGCGGTGTGCCACGGCAGCGCCCAGAGATTTCTTCAGCGCCGCCTTCATCCATCTGGATATTCAGAATTTTCGCCGAACGGTGAATAATGATCAACAAATCCGCCGGCTCGTAGAAATCCAGCCGGTGAACAATGCCAAACCGCGAGCGCAGCGGCGCGGTAATCAATCCCGCGCGCGTCGTCGCGCCAATCAACGTGAAATGCCCCAACTGGAACGGATGAATTCGCGCTCCCGGCCCCTGCCCGATAATCAAGTCCACGCGGAAATCTTCCATTGCCGGATACAGCACTTCCTCGACCGCGGGCTGCAAGCGGTGAATTTCATCCAGAAAGAAAACTTCCTTTTTTTCGAGCGAGGTCAAGACCGCGGTCAAGTCGCCTTTGCGCTCCAGTAGGGGTCCCGCGCTGGTTTTGATCGGCACGTTCAATTCGTTGGCGATGATCTGTGCCAGCGTGGTTTTTCCAAGACCCGGAGGCCCGTAGAGCAGCACGTGGTCGAGCGCCTCTCCGCGGCTCCGCGCCGCGTCGATAGCAATCTGAATGTTTTCTTTGACGCGTTTCTGTCCGATGTATTCGTCCAGGCGCTTTGGCCGCACGCTCACGTCGATGCGCGCGTCTTCGTCAAACGCCTGCCCGGACACAATTCGCTCCGGCTGTCTCTCGTGCATCATCCGTTTTGCCGTTCCATCCGCCATTTTTTCTCTTCTCTGTGTTTCCTAAGCGAACTCTACGTCTCTGCGTTATCTTTTTCTGCTCGCCTCTCATGCTCCACGCGCAGCGCGTCCTTTTGGCGCACTCAACGACTGCAATGCGCCACGCAGCAACTTCTCAAAATTCGCAACGCCCGCCTCGCGCTTGCCTTCTCCGACTGCGTTTTCCGCGGCGCGCCCGTCGTATCCGAGATTCACCAACGCCGAAACGACATCGGCTTCGATTCCCGCAGGCGATGAGGCCACCAGCCTCTCCGTCTCCACAGTCACGGTTTCCAACTTGTCCTTCAACTCCACCACCATGCGTTCCGCCGTTTTGCGTCCCACGCCTGGAATTTTCGTCAGCCGCGCCAGATCGCTGCCCCGAATCGCCGGCACAAGTTCCTCTACGCTCATCCCGCTCAAGATCTTCAGCGCCAGGGTCGGTCCTACGCCGGAAGCCGACAGCAGCATCTCAAAAAAATGTTTTTCGCGCGACGAGACAAACCCGTACAGCGCCAGCGCATCTTCGCGCACATGGGTATGGATCAGAAGGGTCACTTCGGTGTGCAGCTCGCCGAGCGCGGCGTATGTGGAAAGTGGCACCTGCACGACATAGCCCACGCCGCCCACGTCCACGAGCACTTGATTCGGTCTTTTTTCGGCAAGCCGTCCGCGAAGCTGGCCTATCATCGCTCGCCAGTATTGCCGCTTTTCCTTCGCCCGTCAACGCTACATCGGGTTGCTGAGGAAATAACAGACCGCGTTGAAGTCATCCAAAAGGCTATCGACGGTGTCACTTTACCGGAGTTCGTTTTTACTTGGAGCTTCCCGCGACCGTAGCCGGAAAGCAATATAAGGGGCCGTCATTCACCGACCTGGGGACGACGATAGCGCAGCAATCACGTTTTGGAGCAACACTGACGTGCGCGCGCTATTCAGAAAAGTCCTTAAGATACTCGACGAACATCACGTCAACCGGGCCTAATGATCCGAGTTGGTATGTTGCTGCTGACATGAGTGATTCTGGCGTTTGTTTTGGCTTTTTCACCGAATGAACCCAAGGCAGGGAAAAGCTACTCAGTTCAGGCCAGCATCTTGAAGCATGTTTGCGGGCATCACAATACCACTCGCCTTCGCGTCCTTCAGAATCGCTATTTCATCCAGCGCAAGCTGGTGTTCCTGCTCAAGCACAGGCTCAATGTTGTTGTTGTAGAACTGAATCCTTTGCGTCTCAGACATACCGGGGAGTTGTTTAGCGTATGTGACTTCTTGTTTGTAAATCTTTGTTCCTTCCAGGTCCTTCGCAAGAATTGCGCGCATCACGCGCAGCATCGGGAGCATCGCACCATAACTGGCTGGTGGCCTCAGTTCCGCGATTTGCTGCTGAATTTGAGCCAAGATGTCGTCCATCTTCTGTTCTGAAGCCGAGTAGTCGTTGATTACTAGCTCCAGTTCGGCGCAGCGCTGCAGGTATTCCGACAAGGTTTGCGGATTCTCTCCCGCAAGTTTCATGAACTTTCGCTTCTGCGGTGCCCCGTTTACCGTCACGTTGTGAGCCTCTGCAATCAGTGATTTCAGTTTCGCGGTCTGATCAGAGCGAACCTTAAAAAGAACGCCAACCGCGATAGCGACGATCACGACGCCAGACAAAAGAAGCATCTTGGAGCGCTGGGGCCAGTGCTTCACACCTTTCCAGGCAGGGCCTATTAGGAAGGCCCCACCGCAGCCCCAAATTGCACCTAGATATTTTGATAACTGGATTGTGTCAGGATTGTTGCCGTAGGTGAAAATATAAACTAGCAAACAAGCAAAAGCGATCGAGTCCACAGCCCATACAGCGAACAGGACCTTGTATTTCATCCGGCGGATTCTATCACGCGAGGGGCGTCGCTATCTCCGCAATCATAATCGGACAGTAGTTGCGTCAAACGTCCCTATCTCTTCCGTTAGCCAGTTAGATTGGCTGTTTACCGCGAACGCAACCAACGAAGGCGCGATCTTCCTAGTTCGCTGATCCTGTATTCCAAAGTTCCTCGGCCTCGGGAACGCCTTTCCAGCAACCCGAAGCCCCATAGCCTTTTTAGATACGTCCAGGCTGACCTTGCCGGAACGAAATCGAGCTTTTCCGCTGCTTCATTTGGCCCTAGCCATTCACCCTGGGTCGAGGCAAATAAAGCCAGTACTTGCAGTTTGAGTTCGTTATATCGATTCATTTTC
>WNFI01284436.1_pt1 | contig 11486 bp, 12 predicted proteins | sample 5400471 | NCBI WGS metagenome assembly WNFI01 (sample SAMN13153348, study PRJNA577476) | soil metagenome | isolation source: 100 cm saprolite on Douglas fir-dominated hillslope | place: USA:California | collected 2013-09-17
CCGCCCCTACGCGATCGGATGCGTCTGAAGTCGCTGCACACGGGGATACATGCAAAACCTACCCGTGCAAGCCGCATGCGGTCGCCCTTGGAGGGAGAGCGAGCGAGGTAAGCCAGTTGCGGTCGCCCTTGGAGGGAGAGCGCCTGCGTGACGCTGCCTTCTCAACCACAACCCAAAAGGTTAGGAAGGGAGGTCCCACGGGGTGCGGACACATGCTCCTTTCCCCACCCCGTGGGACGCGATAAACTGGGTCCCTACTGACCAGCCTTTGACTTAGTATAGGCTTCAGTCAATTCCTCTTTTGTGCGCTGGTACATTTCGCGGCCTTGTGCTAACGCATCTGTGGCACGTGCGCGAATTTCATTGCTCAATCCACCAGAGCGATCGCGCAGCATGATGCCTTGCTCGCCTAGCTGCTCCCGCGTGGCCTCTCCTGACTGAGGTGCCAGGATCAACCCCGCGGCTACGCCCAGCGCGAATCCTATAAGTAATCCAAAGACAAACTTCATGGTTCACCTTCATCCTTTCTAGACAGCGATCAGCTAAACTCAGCTAACACTACATAAAAATGACCGGAAATGTCCGGTCTGGAACTGCGTGACAATTTGACCAATCAGCGTACAGGCTCGTTCAGGACTTGCCCTACAAGAGTAAGCAGGTCCTCTAACTCGAAGGGTTTGTGAACGAGATAGACTCTCTGGTACAATTTGGGATCACTCGAGATCATTTTCACCACCTCTTCAGCCTCAAGCACTGCCGCCGTGTAAATGATGACAGGAATTTCGGCCGTTATGGCGTCCTCTTTCAATGTCTTCAATATATCTTGGCCGGAGATATTCCCAAGTTTCAAATCGAGAATCAGCAAATCTGGCAGGAGAGCTCTCATGTGAGAGAAAGCGTCTTTACCATTTTGCAAAATGGAGACCTGGTACTGTTCATCCTCCAGAATCCGGCGCATCAATGAGAGTAACTGACTCTGGTCGTCTATAATAAGTATTTGTTTTCCCACAAACAATCAGCGCTTTTTCCCTGCCAGGCAGCATGGGAGAAAACACCCCTCCTGTCATCTATAGGTATACAACCCCAGGAATTTAGTAACAGCAACATACACCTTCTATCTTGCTTGGCAGTTCCAAATAAATGTTGCTGTGCATCCATCAGGGCAAGAATGAACAGCACCTATCCCCGAACTGCAAAAATAGAAAAGATGTACTTTATGCTTAAGTCCCGTACTTGTAGTAGTGTATCACGTTGCATATAAACAAACAAGATCAATTTTAGTGCAAATTAATGATCTTTCTAAAACTTTTGTTCCCAGGACAGCGAATCCAGCCCTTGCCAACCCAGTTAATCGGTATTCAAAGCCTTGACAACTCGTGGTATATTACCTTTGTGCTGACGTAGCTCAGTGGTAGAGCAAGCGACTTTTAATCGCTGGGTCGAGGGTTCGACTCCCTCCGTCGGCATCCACAACGACTTGCAATCCTGCACCCATACGAATATAGCCATAACCTTGCCCTCTGACAGCACAGCCACGAATAAAACCCTATTTCACTTTTTGCCAGGTGCGCTTTCAGAAGCGTTAGGCGAATAGCTTGTTAGTGCCGCTAAACTACTATCCAAAACGTCTAGAAAGTAGAGTGCAAGTAACGTAAAATAGATGTTGAAGTTCGCGGCATCGCGTCCCTCAAATTTGAAAGGAGAAGAATCATGGCGCAAAACCCGGGGACCCCGATGGATCAGGTAGAGATGCAACAATGCATTCAGGACTGCCTGGACTGTAACACTGCTTGTCTGCTGACAGCGTCGAACTATCAGCTAGCTGGAGGCGGGCAGGCAAATCCTGATTACATCTTTATGCTACAAGACTGTGCTGAACTATGTATGACTACTGCCCACTTCATGCAGCACGATTCTCCGCTTCATGGTTTCGTCTGCCAGACATGTGCCCTGGTGTGTAATCACACCGCGGGCCTATGTGACCAGGCGGGTGACACAGATTGCGCTAATGCCTGTCGTAACTGTGCCTGGTCCTGCGAACAGATGGCTAAGCTAATAGCTTGAGTATTCTCAGAAATACGTGTCGAAGTGGTCAGGCCTGACCACTTCGACACGTATTTCTGAGAATACTGTTACCTTGCTAATCAACGGTCGTTGTGATTTAATAATGCCGACCTACTGTAGAGTATAAATAGCCAGGGACTGTAAAGTAGCCTCCACCTGGTGAATTTTTGGCGATTCTTTGACCCTTTTTGGAGGGAGAGAAAGGAAATTGTGCCCTGTTCATGGAAGCGAAGACCAACGAATCGCATATATTATCAGACGTATATGCGCAGGTACGGCAGCGTTTCGCAGGGTTCGATGATCCTGCCCACGGCTGGGAGCATATCCAGCGCGTATACAAAATTGCTTTATATCTCGCGGAGCAGGAGAATGCCGACCCTTTTATTGTCGGCATGGCCGCACTGATGCACGACCTTGGTCGTCTCACAGATGATAAAACGAGGCATCATGCCGAACTTTCGGTGTTAAGCGCTACCGGATTACTCTCTGCCCATCATCTTACCTTTGATTTACAACAGGCGATCTTGCACGCTATTGCTGCCCATAGCTTCAGCTTAGGCATCGAGCCCCGCACATTGGAGGCAAAAATCGTTCGCGATGCTGATCGGCTCGATAGTCTCGGCGCTATTGGCATCTTGCGCTGGGCGATAACGGGAACGGTTCGACGCACTCCCCAAACGCAAACCTATGACCCTGATGATCCATTTGCCGAGCAACATATGCCCGACGATCAGCGCTTTATGCTCGACCACTTCTTAACAAAGCTGCTCAAGCTTAGTAGCACAATGTCTACACAAACTGGTCGTGCACTGGCTCAGCAGCGCACAGCCTTTATGCACACCTACCTGGATGAATTCAGAAGAGAATTAGAATTATGAGTTCCCCTCCAACACTTTATTCTTCGTGTTTCACCAGTCGACCATATAAACGCTCAAGCTCCTCTTGATTATTGAAATGTAGGACGAGCGTTCCCTTGCCTTTCGCAGTGCGTTTCAAATCAACCTTCACCATGAGTGCGTTGCGGAACTGCGTTTCCAGGTCTTCTATCTCAGTCGAACGCCGTGGAGTAGATAGAGTAGACTCCTGCAGGGCGCCATTAGCGCGTTCCGCCGCTTTGATACGCGCTGCCAATTCCTCAGCCTGGCGCACATTCAATTTCAAGGAGATGATCTTGCCCATAGCGGCTATTTGATCTTCTTCGCGGCTAATGCCTATGAGTGCCCGCGCATGCCCCTCGCTGAAATTCTCATACTGATTGATCAACGCTTCTCGTACTTTTGGAGCAAGCGTTAACAGGCGCAGTGCATTTGTGATGGTTGAGCGATCCTTGCCCACTAATTTAGCAACCACCTCCTGGGTCAAGCCAAATTCCTGGATCAACGCCTGGTATGCCAGCGCCTCCTCGATAGGGTTCAGATCGGCACGCTGGATGTTCTCGATCAGCGCTAACTCGAGCATCTCCCGCGGAGTCGCTTCTTTGACAACCACCGGAACTTTTGTCAGACCTGCTAGACGTGAGGCTCGCCAGCGACGTTCGCCAGCAATGATCTGAAATTGAAAGGTCGCGCTGTTATCACGGGCTTCGGAAGTCACACCAGGCTGATCGTCTCTAACTAACCAGGGGTCGGTCGTTGACGATCGCTGGTTGTTGGCAGTGGTAGATTTGTTCGTATCCAGGCGTGTAACCACCAGTGGCTGTAAGAGGCCATACTCTTTGATCGAGTTGCTCAACTCCAGCAGCTTAGGATCGTCGTCACTAAAAGCCCTGCGTGGTTGGCGCGGATTAGGGATGATTGCTTCGATTGCGACCTGCAAGATACTCTGCTCGTCGATACGCGAAGGCTGCTGTGCCGCCATCACTTCAGATGCGCCGGATATCAAAGCATCCAATCCTCGTCCCAGTCCAAACTTCTGCTTAGCCACGGGCCATCACCTCCTGTGCTAATGTGCGATAAGAGATCGCTCCAGGAGAGGAGGGATCATAATCAAGGATCGACTGCCCAAAACTAGGGGCCTCACTTAAACGGACATTGCGATTAATAATCGTCTGAAACGCCTCTTTAGGGAAGTGGCTACGCACTTCCCGTACAATCTCCCCTGCCAGGCGCGTGCGTGGATCGAACATGGTCAACACGACGCCGGCAATATACAGTTCTGGATTTAGCTTGTTCTTGACAATCTGAATAGTGTTCAGCAAGTGGCTCAGGCCTTCCAGGGCCAGGTATTCACACTGGATAGGAATAATCACGGCATCTGCGGCGACCAGGGAATTCACGGTGAGCAATCCGAGTGAAGGAGGGCAATCGATCAGTATGTAGTCGCAGCGCTGGCGAATTGGTTCCAGCATCTGGCGGAGCCTGGACTCACGCGCCAACTCTCCAACCAGTTCGACCTCGGCTGCTGCCAGGTCTACAGTACAGGGAGCAACCACGAGTTCGCGCCGTTGTGTTGGAACAATCACATCAAAGATGGTTAGCTCATCACCTGGCTGCACGAGCAGATCATAAATAGTATGTGTCCTGATATTCTTTGTTGCTCCAATGCCGCTAGTAGTATTTGACTGGGGATCCATATCGACGAGCAACACCCTGCGGCCCGCGGCAGCCAGGTATGTAGCCAGATTAATGGCGGTGGTGGTTTTTCCAACTCCCCCCTTCTGGTTTGCGATCGCATATACTTTTGACACGGGCTACTTCCGTACCTTTCATCTGACCATGCCTGTTTGTTTGCATGTCGCTCTATCCCAGACTTTGCAATTTGTATGGACATTGTAACAAATGCATCGATGAGAAGCAACTAGAATTTCTCATCAGAAGAACTCAACCTATTTGACACCTGACTTGTCCACGCCATACAATCAATTCATAAAGGTTTGTATATCTTATCCATAAAATTGGAAATTGAAAGAAAGTTCTTAAATATGCACCAATCCCCTCCAGTACAGCCTCACCGCCAGGATGAGTCACTACCTGAAGCTCGTGAGGTCGCTTCTGGTATCTGGAAAATTACTTTGCCTATCCCCTTTCCGCTGCGTACTGTCAATGTTTATGCCCTCGTAGGCAGCGATGAATGGGCGCTGGTTGATGCGGGCATTGGTATGCCTGATTCCCGCGCAGCTTTCTGGGCAGGATTAGAACGTATCGGGCTCAGCCTTGATAAGCTGCGTGCCATTGTTCTCACCCACCATCATCCCGATCATGTTGGCCTTTCGGGAGAGCTACAGGAACAGAGCGGCGCGGCGGTCTACATGCATCCCATCGATGAAGCTAGCGTACAGATTATCTGGTCAGGTACCATGCCTCAGCGGTTCAGCAAGGTCTCGCAGTTTTTCGGGCAGCATGGTCTACCTCCCACCGATTTCTGGTTTACCCAGGTGGACCCGCAGGTCATGCGTGACATGATTCGAGTTCCACCACACGAAGTCTTTACCCTGGTCGAAGATGGTGAGTATATAGACCTTGTGGGCGAGCGTTACCGCGTGATCTGGACACCAGGACACTCCGATGGCCAAATATGCCTCTTTCGCGAGCGTGATGGCGCCTTCCTGGCCGCCGATCACGTTTTACCACGCATCACGCCCAATATCGGTCTCTACTCTGAGCGTGACCGCGAGAATCCGCTGGCTGACTATCTGAACTCATTGGAAAAAGTTGCCGATCTGCCGGCCAGCATCGTTCTCCCCGGGCATGGAGAACCATTTATCGACCTTGCAGGACGTACAGCTGAGATCATCGAACACCACGGGCAGCGCGAGATGCAGATTTTAACCCTGCTTGATGAGCGCCCGCAACATGCTTACCAACTCGCTGAACAACTCTTTGAACGCCGTTGGAAAAGCAGCGAAGCACATCGTATGGCAGTTGCCGAGACGCTGTCGCACCTTGAGCATCTCCGTTTAGGTGGACAACTCGAACAACACCGTACCACAGATGGGCTTATCCTGTATGCCGTAGTGTAATGGCCTGGTTACGGTACACTATTGACACCGCTTGAGAAGCCAATTTTCTACCTGTACGCTTGCTTCAAACTGGCTTCTCAAGCCCCCTCATGACGTGAGCCTAGCTCTCAAGCACGCTCATACCCTTGTATTTCTGAAAGTCCCGTGCTATACTCCTTTACGGCAGTGAGTTATGAAGCCGCTCTATAGGCCCAGCAATAGAACAATGGGATGAGTAGCGACATGTGCTGATCATTGTAAGGAGGATTTCGAACCCATGGCTACAAACAAATCTGAGTCGAACATCGTTGGTCGGCAGGAACTTACAAGGCGTATTGCTACGCAGGCAGGACTGACCCAGAAGAAAGCCGCTGAGGTGTTGGAGGCGACGCTGGTTACTATCCGCGATTCTCTCAAGGAAGGCAACGAAGTACGTTTAGTGGGCTTCGGCTCTTTTAAAGTACGTCGGAGCGCCGCCCGCAAGGGAGTCAACCCGCGAGACCGCAAGCCTATCGAAGTTCCCGCGAAGGACCGTGTACGTTTCTCCCCTGGCAAAGAACTCGCGGATGCTGTCATCAAGTAGTAATGTCGGTGCATCCTTTTTGGACACCCGACTTTAGTTTTAGTGGGGGCAGAATGCTGCCCTTACAAAGTGTTGTTCCTCGCTGCCACTCGACTACTTTACCCCTTGCGGGGATTGATAACCTGGTATCAAGAGGGTGACTGATACCAGTTATTAATCCCCGCAAGGGGTTGCCATTTTTGGTAATTCATTCTCTGAAAGACAGCCATCTTTTGAAACCTGCAAGAAAAGGTCTTTGAAATAGTAGCACTGATCGAGTAAAATATGACACAGAAAGTTCACAAAGTATTGAAGAGGAAATGAGCCTTTTCATGGAAGACGCATGTAATATGAGACTGGTGAGAGTGCTGTGACAGTATTTTCCTTGGCAGAGTCTCGATCTTGATGCGTCATTATCAAAAAGGCTCACTCCTTGATGAATAGAAAGGCTTCGTTTCAAAAATGTATTTCAAGTCAATCATAGATGTAGTGTCGAACACTCGAAGAAAGAAGGGCCTATGGTGATCAGCAACTTGACTCTTGCGAGTCTTACCCGCACACAACTATTAGAAATGCACTATAAGATGGCCCTGCTGCGGCGTTTTGAAGAAAAAAGTGCAGAGGAGTATACACGCGGCAAAATAGGTGGATTCATGCACCTTTATATAGGGCAGGAGGCAGTCGGCGTAGGATGCATTGCTGCGCTGCGGCCTGACGATAAGATTCTATCCAGTTACCGCGAGCATGGGCATGCAATCACCAAAGGCATGGATCCCCGAGTAGTAATGGCGGAACTTTTTGGTAAAATTACCGGGTGCAGCAAAGGTAAAGGTGGCTCTATGCACATGTGGAGTAATGAGCTAGGGGTGCTGGGAGGAAATGGGATCGTCGCTGCGCAGATGCCAATCGCTGCCGGGGTGGCCCTTGCTATGCAATACCAGGGGCTGGATAACATAGTGGCGTGTTTTTTCGGTGACGGTGCTGTCGACGAGGGAGCTTTCCATGAAGCGCTCAACCTGGCATCTATCTGGAAATTGCCCGTTGTCTATGTATGCGAAAATAACCAGTATTCGATGGGCATGGCAGTGGAAAAGGCCTGGGCGGTTGATTCTCTGCTCCCGCGTGCCGCTGCTTACAATATGCCTGGCGAACAGATTGATGGGATGGACGTAATTCAGGTCTACGAAACCATGAAACGTGCTGTAGAACGGGCACGCAGCGGGCAGGGACCTATGCTGCTGGAGGTCAAGACCTATCGTTTCCGTGGACACTCCATGACGGATCCGGCCTATTATCGCACTCGCGAGGAAGAGCAGGAGTGGCGTGCCACCCGGGACCCCATCGGTATATTTGAGAGGAAATTGCTCGAACTGGACATGGCAACCCAGGCTGAAATTGACGAAAACGATGCTCAGGCCACCCAGGTAGCCGAGGATGCCGCCGAATTTGCTGAGAACAGTCCTGATCCTACGCTGGAGGAACTCTATACCGACGTAATGGTCGATAATTCTACCGCGCTCAGCTTTCGTTACGAGAGAAAATAAAAGATCTAATGCATGCGTGAACAATCGACTGGAGCCGCTTGCTCATTTTGCTCATTCGCTCACACGCATGAGAGGAGAATAAATTAGTATGCGTACCATTACCTATCGTGATGCGCTGCGTGAGGCCATCCGTGAAGAGATGCAGCGCGATGAACGCGTTTTCATCATGGGCGAAGATATCGCCGGCTACGGCGGTACCTACGCCGTTTCCAAGGGACTTTTTGAAGAATTTGGTGAAAAACGCGTGCGTGATACCCCTCTAGCAGAAGAAGTTATCACTGGAGCCGCAATTGGCGCCGCCCTTGGTGGTCTACGTCCCATTCTCGAACTGATGACTATCAATTTCAGCCTGCTTGCTTCTGACCAGATCGTTAACCAGGCCGCCAAATTCCGCTACATGTTCGGTGGACAGCCAGAAATACCTCTTGTCATTCGCATGCCCGGTGGTGGCGGAGCGCAGCGAGGTGCACAGCACTCGCAAATGCTGGAGTCCTGGTATGCCCATATTCCTGGCCTCAAAGTAGCCATGCCTGCCACCCCCTACGATGCCAAGGGCATGCTCAAATCAGCAGTACGCGATCCCAATCCGGTGCTTTTCATTGAGCATGAACTGCTCTATAACGTGAAAGGTGAAGTTCCCGACGAAGGCGATGATTATGTGGTACCGCTCGATCGCGGAGAGCTGAGGCGCGAGGGCCAGCATGTGACCATTATTACCTTCTCGCGTATACTGCATGTCGTATTACAAGCCGCTGAAGACCTGGCTAAAGAAGGTATTCAAGCAGAAGTGATAGATCTCAGGAGCGTCCGCCCCATCGATATCGACCTCATTATTGACTCGGTGAAGAAGACTAATCGCGTCGTCATTGCCGAGGAGGGATGGAAATACTATGGGACAGGCCAGGGGTTGGCTGCGCTGATTTACGAATATGCCTTCGATTACATGGATGCGCCGATTCAGCATGTGAATAGCGCCGATGTACCCATGCCCTACTCGAAGGTCCTGGAGCGCGCCGCTCTCAGCAATAAAAACGATATTGTAAAGGCTGTAAAAGCCATTGTGCCCCAGGCGCTGGTTCATGGTTGATTCGGAGTGCTAAAATGAAAACTGTTGAGATGCCCAAGATGGGCGATACGATGGAAGAAGGCAAGATTCTTCATTGGATCAAACACGAAGGTGATCCAGTAAAAAAGGGAGAGTCCCTTGCAGAGGTCGAGACAGATAAGGTCAATATTGAGATAGAGGCATATGCCAGCGGTGTGCTTCGTAAGATACTGGTCCCTGAAGGCGAATCGGCTCCTATAGGCGCAGGTATCGCATTAATTGGTGCTGCTGACGAACCGCTGCCCGCTAGCATAGCTGGCAATGGAGCGGTTAAATCCACTGCCACTGTAGCTCCTCTAGCGGAGACGGAGAAGGGCGAGCAAACCGCGACAGCACCCCAACTGGTAAGTGTTCAATCTGCACCAGTCACGGAAAGCCAGGGGCGCATCTTTATCTCTCCCATTGCCCGTCGCCTGGCCGAAGAGAAGCAACTTGACTATAAACGCATCCAGGGTACGGGACCCAATGGGCGTATCATCAAGATGGATATCGAGGCAGCGATGGCTCAAATGCAGGCGGTACCAACTTCGCCTGCCGCTCAGCCTGTATACGCTCCACCCACTCCGGCACCAGTGCAGGCACCGGTGCCAGAAGCGGCCCCTGCCGCTGTAGAAACGGGTGAGATCCTGGAGATACCCCTCACGGCTATGCGCCGCACTATTGCAAGACGTCTCAGCCAGAGTATGCAGACCGCACCCCACTATTATGTTACAAGCGTTATCGATACTGGCAAGCTTGCAGAACTGCGGCAGCAGATCAACGAGTATGCGGAGAAGGACCCCGACCCGGTAAAGATCAGCTTCAACGACCTGGTCATAAAAGCGGTAGCGCGAGCCCTGGTACGTATGCCGCAGGTCAACGTCTCGTTTGCCGAAGATCGCTTGATCCTGAAGAAGCAGGTACATATCGGTATGGCGGTGGCACTTGAACAAGGTCTGATTGTACCTGTCATACACAATGCTGACCGGCTGGGTATTCTCGATATAGCGCGTGAGTCGAAACGCCTGGCCGAAGCGGCTCGCACTGGCAAGTTGCACCCGGAGGATTTGATCGGTGGCACCTTCACCATAAGTAACCTGGGCATGTTTGACGTCGATAGTTTCACCGCCGTCATCAATCCTCCTGAGTCCGCTATTCTCGCGATCGGCTCGATCACGCCCACGCCTGTGGTTGTGGATGGCCAGGTGGTAGCGCGAGATCGCATGAAAGTGACGCTTTCGTCCGACCATCGCGCTATCGATGGAGCAACTGCCGCTCGTTTCTTGCAAGAGGTCAAACGATGGTTGGAGGAGCCGTTCAGCTTGTTATTGTAAATGGAAGAGATCTTTATGTCCACACATACGATCAACGGTGTAACGCTGGCGCTGATGCGAGGGAATATTGTAGAAGTCCAGGTGGATGCTATTGTCAACGCGGCGAATTCGGGATTACGCGGAGGTGGCGGGGTTGATGGTGCAATCCATCGTGCCGGTGGTCCAAGTATAATGGAGGCCTGTCGTAAGATTGGTGGATGTCCCACCGGCAGCGCCGTGGCGACGACGGCCGGAAGATTGCCCGCAAAGTATGTTTTCCATGCCGTCGGCCCCATCTATACCGGCAGCCCGGATGATGCTCGCCTGCTGGCAAGCGCCTATCAGAGCTGCCTCGACCTTGCCGAACAACACCAGGTCAAAAGCATTGCCTTTCCCTCGCTCAGCACAGGCATATACGGCTACCCGCTGGAGTTAGCTGCTCCCATCGCGTTGCGCACGATCATCGAACACATTAAGAAGCCAACAAGCCTGCAACAGGTAATCATAGTGCTGTTTGGGGAAGCTTCATTCAAGGCGCATGAGAAGGCACTCGCCGAGATTACGCGGGAATGACAGACATAGAAGCGTACACCCAACAGAATCGCCGTGCCTGGAACGAAATCGCCGAGAATTGTAACATCGCTGGCACAGGCTGGTGTGCGCATGGAAAGTCTCGACGAAATTTCCTTTGACTGGCAGCTAAGTGACTCACTAATAAGGCTCTCTGAGATTATAACATGAGCATTACCACTCCCCATACCCGTACTTCGTCTCCTGCTCAATCAGCGCCCGCTCCTCATCATCCAGCCCAAACACCTCGTAGACCGCCTCATTCAGCTCGGTTTCCAACCTTACAATTTCACCGGTCAGCCTGCCAATCTCGGCAGTCCTCTCTCGCAGCAGTGCCTCCCAATCATCTCTATCCTTCAGTGGAACATCGCGCCTGAACACCTTCACCAGCTCCTCCCGGAACTCCTTGAAG
>WNFI01605624.1_pt1 | contig 11486 bp, 8 predicted proteins | sample 5400471 | NCBI WGS metagenome assembly WNFI01 (sample SAMN13153348, study PRJNA577476) | soil metagenome | isolation source: 100 cm saprolite on Douglas fir-dominated hillslope | place: USA:California | collected 2013-09-17
GAGGTGAGTACCGCCAAAGGTCACTACCACTCTGCGCCTCCCATCCTCTAGCTAAAGATGGTCCTTGATCATGGAGCTTTCTCTACCTCAGAGTACTAGACTGAGGCTCTTCCGATGAAACGCCTTGCGTAGTTTCGAGGAGGCGCTGGAGCGCAGCGCCTCCCGCTTGTTACGTGGGGGGAACGATCCCTCCGTCAGCGGTTTTAGCCGCTCTAGGCGCTGGGCAGATCCGATACCAGGTTCGCCACATTCGGTGTTCCCCAGCCGGTTGCGAAGTCGTACCCGGCCGCTGCGTTGAAGCCGACCGGTGTTCCCACGAGCTGGTTGTTTCCCACCGTGATGTCGTGGAAGTCGCTCGCGTAATGGGCGGATTCCGCGAGCCTGTAGAGCGCCGGGTTGATGAAGCCGAGTGAGTGGCCCGCCGCCTGATTGGCCAGCGCGATAATCGCTGCCCATTGGGGCGAGCCCGCGCTTGTTCCGCCGACAACGAACCAGGTCGGGGAGCCGAGAGCGGTATAGTAAACGAGCACCCCACCGTTAACGGCGGCGTTGTAGGAGATATCAGGCGTCGTCCTCGCGGTCAAGCCCAGCCCGCTCTGATACGAGGGCACAGTCGGGAAGAGCAAGCTTGGTGAGCCGCCTGTTGCGGCACCAAACTCGGGCTCATTCCAGACCTGTTCTCCGTGATACCCTGTGGGCGTGCAGCCGGTTGGGACGCCGGGCCTCCCGCCCGGACTGCAGGTGCCGGTGAAGCTCACGAGGCCGGAGTTGCACGGGCCGCCGGTGCAGCTAAACGCCGTGCCAGGAGGCAGATACGGGCGTTGTTGTTGTGCACTAAGAATTCAGGGATACCGAAGCTTTGCGACATGATGCTGCCTGGGAATTGCGCGATGGCTTTGGATTCAGAAGTGTTGATCACGCTCCCGTGCGGGGATGCAGCGACCACCAGGACGATCTTTGCGCCGGGAGCCATGGCATGGGCCCACTCCACATCCAGGCTGGTCTCGACGGTCCAATTGATCTCAGCCTGCGGCATGTTTCTGGGATTGAACGTTGGGCAGCCCGTCGGACAGAGGATCGTGAAGGACGGGGGCGCGGGAATCCCGAAGGTGCTATCGAAGACGGCCAGGTCATTCGTGATCGTTGGGCTGCCAAAGGCATCGACGATGAGAATGGTCTGGCCACTTCCATCCAGGCTCGACGGGAAGTTGTAAGCGGTTCGGATGAAGTTGGGCGAGTAACAGATAAGCGTTTTCACGCTTGCACTGGTGCAATAGGGCACCGCGTTTGGTAAGATGGTGCCCGGGGCCACCTGGACGTGAGGGGGATTCACGGTGTAGGTAAAGTCACCCGGCGCAGCGGAAGCACCTGGCACAGCGAGGAACAGTAAGCCCAAAATAGCCAAAACCTCCAGTGCGCTGTACAATAGAGCACGTTTCTGGGTTCGCATTGAAAAGTCCCTTTCTTTGCAGTTAACGTCGGCCTTCTCTCTACATCAGATATGACACTACAAAATACCAGGAACTACGAGACGGCAAAACCGAGATGATCTCCTTTCTAGCTGATTCGGGGCTTGATCCAATCAAAGAGCAGAGCTACTATACCATGAAGGCTCTAAAAACTCAAGAAGAAATTGTAGCTTCTGAACTTCCTCTCTGAGCACTGCGTCAAAACAGACGACTTATGGGAAAGAGCCCGTTCTGCGGGTAGGCAACCCGCCGATGCGTGGTCTGAGCCATCAAGCAGCAGGAGACAGCAGCACTGTAACCCTCCAGCGTATGTATGTAATAGGGGTCATTTGTTTCAACACAGTTTAGAGAAAGGAGCCGAGCTATGAAGCGTTTACTTGCCAAAGGCATCACCATTGCCATCCTCGTGGCCGCCTTGGTCTTGCCTCAAGCCACATCTGTATTTGCGGATACGAGTCCAAACGGACCAGGACAGCCAGGCGCACCAACCCAAACCTGTGGACTGTCCAACGCCATGCAGTCCCCAGGTAGTTCAGCCAATGCTGGAGGATCAGTTTTTAATCCGTCTGGCACTGCTGGCACGGTCTACGCAGGGAATCCGGGAACCGCATCGCTGGCGCATTCCAATAGTGATGAAACGGTATCCCAATACGATATTGCGTGCTTCCAGGTGTCACAACCCCATCCGTAGCAACGGGCCAACACACACCGCGCAGGCATAGGAGCCTGCGGCCCCTGGGGAAGGCGCGTCTCCTCCCTACAGGAGACGCGCCTTTGTTTTCCCCTGAACCAAAAAGAGGAGGAAGTCCTTTCCTGGATGGGCTCATAGTTGGATTTTTTACCATAAACGGTCCAATCACCTGCGGTTCCCCTCTTCCCAAGTCGCGGGAGGTATGGTACAATACGTTCCGCGAGGGCCCATAGCTCAGCGGTTAGAGCAGTCGGCTCATAATCCTGAATTGCGCCCATGTGCTCTTACGCATCATGCCTACGATGGTAGGCGGCACTGAGGTTAACGTGTCTAAAGCAGGGTCTTACCCGAAGGGGAAACCTGAAGGGGACAACAGCATGGCCTGTAAAAGTCTGGTCAGAAGACCAGGCAGCTACGCTGTATATGGTTAAAGCTGAATTGCCTGAACCCCAGTCTACGCAGTGTGGAGTTAGTAAGCGCGGTTATGAGGCTTACTAAAGACCTCCTCCACAGCCAACAGGACGAACGGGGAACCTACATACAGACGTGATGTGTAAGGGAACTTGGGGATCGCCTAAACATTGAAAGATGTATGGCGACGGAGTGCCCATAGTACTCAAACGATCAGGGTAATGCCTGATACACGGGGAAGGGGCGCCGCGCTGGTTATCTACTCTACCTGATTGGTCGCTGGTTCGATCCCAGCTGGGCCCACTTACAATTCGTACTCTGATGCCATCCTGTACCCGTATTGGTTCTTGTTTTTCGGTGGTGTCAGCCGGAGATGTGCCCTTGCGGCGCCAACTTCATCAACTGGAACCAGGTAGATCTTATTAAATTCAGCACTATACAAGGCAAAGTACTCGCATTGCCCTCGGTAGTGCCGCAACTGCCTGTTTTTTCCTGTGACGTTGTGGTTGGCCGTATTAAACTTGAGTACCGTACCATCCTCGTCAATCCAGGCTGACTTGCATTGGATGCGCCAGAAATTACCGTCTGCATCCTCGATCACCAGGTCATACCGTTGGTTCCCGCCGTAGGGAGTAAGTACTATGTAGCCAAGTTGTAGAAATCGGGTGATGATTGCCGCCTCGCTAATCTCTCCTTTAGTATTTGTATCACGCTTGCCTTTTCCAAGTAGTCCCATGTGCTGCTCCTCTATAATTCGTAGTCCCTCGCCCAGCGTACATTCTTTACCTGGTTATTCTTTGCTGGCACTAACCGAAGATTCACACTGGCAGTACCGACTTGATCTACTGGAACGAGATAGACTTTATCGAGTTCCTCGCAGTACACAGCAAAATAGTCGCATTGTCCCCGATAATGTCGCCACTGCTTATTTTTCAAGGCGTAATTGTGATTCGCCGTGTCAAATGCAACCACTGTTCCATTGTCCTGTATCCGAGCCGTTTTGCACTGCACGCGCCAGAACTGGCCTTCCACGTCTTCGATCACCAGATCATACCGTTGGTTCCCGCCATAGACGGTAAGAACAACATAACCAAGTTGCAAGAATCGGGCAATAATGGCAGCCTCGCTAATCTCTCCTATGCTATTGGTGGTGCGTTTGCCTTTACCTAACAGTCCCACTTGCTTCTCCTTTACTGTCTATCTTAATGAGTCACCTGGCTAGCAACGAGCCAGCCAGGTGACAAGGCGATCAAACAGCATGTTCAACGATAGGTACGGAGTCTAACGGTTCAGTATCAGTTTCCTGATGTGTTGTCTGTTCGTACTCCGCCAGCCACTTTTGGCGCTCTGCTTCCCACTGTGTGTACTCTTGGGATGTTGCGGAGAAGAGCTGTCCGCTCAGCTCACCAAGAATGCACCCGATCGCGTAGTACCACGTGGCTTCTCCATCACGGAATGTTAACGACTCGCGCTGAAGCTCTTGAAGCCGTTCCATCAGCTTCGCATCGGTACATGTGCGTTCATCCGGCTGCGCATCAATGAAGTACCATTCACGCCCGACGCGATAGCCCCGTGCAGCATCTTCGTTCTGGAAACGGACAAGCGCGGTAACACCGGGCTGGAGTTGCCCCGTTTGTGGCGATAGAATGGCCCCGTGCAGCCTACCAATGTGGAAGCCAATCAGTGGAAGCCAGTAGCCATGCTGCTCATCAACGTAGGCTTCGGCAAGCAAGGCTCTGAGATTCTCGATGACATAGTGGTCGGTGACAGAACCGCCGTTGTGCTCTTTGAAGAGTGACCACCATATGCCGTCACGATAGAGCTTTTCAAACGTGGGGTGATGAATGTCGAGTAACGAGGTAACGTGCAGTCTCGATGTGATCTGTAACGCAGTTAGCATAGGTTGCACTTCTCTTTCTGCTTGACATAGTGATGCTTGCATGTCATACTCGCAACGAGAACGAAACTACGATGACAACTGTCGGGGCGTTCTCATGTGCTAGCCTGTCGTCTCACTCACGATAGGCTAGTTTGCTATCACCCCCTTTTCGTTCATTTAGTTTGTTAATAATCCACACGCACTCACCCATTTAGCGGCATCGGACAATGCGCTACTTAAAGTTATACCATAGAAAAGAGGTAAATTCAAGACTTATTGGATATTGAAAATTATAAGGATATATGGTAAAATAAGGAAAAACAACCGAATCAAGCCATATAGAATATGGATAACTCTTTGACATGTAAGGCGAATCCTAGTAAACTAGGTCGTACAAGACTTTAAGGCAAGGAGTTATCCTTTATGGCAGATGACAAATCTAGAGCAGAAGAGATGCTTTCAACATCGGATGTCGGAAGGATGCTTGGCGTCACATCAAAAACCGTTATCCGTATGATAGAAAATGGCCAATTGCCGGGGTACAAGGTGAATTTTGTTTGGAGAGTCAAGCGCAGTGATGTTGAAGACTATTTACAAGCTCATAAGTTCAGGCCAGAACAGCGGCAAAGTGACGATTAACTCGGTACTTCTTTACTAGAACACCGGCTTCAGTTCTTAGCTATCGATTGCACATTGCCGTTTTGGGCGCAACAGAGGATAGCATATGTCAGATGCTCTCGTGCCTGCAAATGATCGAAGAGGATACCAGATTTACACACTTTCCGATCCGAGAGATAACCTGATCTATTATGTGGGTATCAGTGTGAATGCACATAATAGATTTAAATATCACAGAAGAGGCAGTAGTGCTAGTAAGGATGAAAGAAGCTGGATTGCTGAGTTAAAAGGCATGGGCATGTCACCTATTTTACATGTAATAGAAATAATAGAGCCGGGGGAAAACCCGTATGCCATAGCTTGCGAAAGAGAACTTTATTGGATAAATGAGACACTTCGTCTAGGTCATCCTTTGCTTAATCAGTTGGGAGTCATTCGCTCCTATTTTCCACCTACAATACGTAAAAAGTGGATATCAAAACCCGATCAGAAGACTCGAGATTATCTCAAACCTGAATATAAGCAATCACCTTCACACGATGACGATTTCATGACTTCCGATGAAGCCTGTAAGCGTCTGAGTGTTTCCCCTCGTACACTTGAACGCTATGTGAGAGATGGCCTTCTGAAAAAATACCGGCGCAGGATCGGGCGTGAGGTGTTTTACAAACGGTCAGAAGTCGAGGATTTATTACGGATTCGGCCTGCGGAAGATATAGAAGACCAATAGTGGGAGTGCATAATGAAGGAATACTACCTGGGCGTGGGTGCATCACAACTGACGCTACCAGGGGAAAAGTGATCGATTCTATACCAGAGGGAATATGGCAGCAAGCACAAGTTGAGTTGAGGAGGGAGACTGGTTTCCGTGCTGGTAAATTGGAAAAGCTGCTAGACTTCTATAGTCATCCTGGCTATATTGCGCATAAAGTGCATCCGTTGGTTGCTTAGGGTCTGGAGTGGGACCCGTTGGAAATGGATGATGAAGAAGAGATACAGATACATATGTTTACCCTGGATGAGTCCTCAATGGCGACAAAGGTAGATTAGCGTTTTGACCCGGAAGCTGTCTTGGCTCTCTGGCTATATACTGGGAATAGATTACAATTGAATAAATATATCTTACTCTTATATTGATGTGAGACTATTTTAAATTTTATTCACAAGGCTTCGTGGCTTCGTGGTATTCACTTGATTTATTTTCGATGATACGCTATACTCGCACTAGATTAAATTTCTAAGTTTTCTTTTCATGAAGATTTTTTGCATTTTCTTTTGATCCAAAGATTTTTATATCAATCGTTGCTCTCATAACCAGCTTCTCTCTATATTTCTCTTGTGAGGAGGTCGAATGTGGCTAACATCTACCTCTCTTCAACGTTCATTGATCTCAAAATTTGTCGCGAAGCCGTTTACCAATCACTTCGACGAATGCGACACGATGTGATCGCAATGGAGGATTATGTTGCCACGGATCAACGTCCTCAGGAAAAATGCCTCACTGATGTAGCGAATTGTAATCTCTACATCGGCATAATCGCTTGGCGCTACGGTTATATTCCTCATGAAGGGAATCCCGAAAACAAATCTATCACTGAGTTAGAATATCGCAAGGCGATTGAGGTGGGTAAATCCCGCCTTATTTTTCTTGTTGATGACGATGCGCCTTGGCCGCTCAAGTTGACTGATATGCATACTGGCGAGAGCAATAGCGGAGCATTAATTAAACGATTTCGCGAGGAACTACAGCAACAAGAGTTAGTAAGCTTTTTTCAAAGCTCTGAAGAGTTGGCGGGACTGGTAAGTCAAGCGGTTCACAATTGGGAAGTAGAGCATGTCAGTGAAATCCCTCAGATAGCCCATCATAGAGATCGCATAAAATATCTAGAAAACGTTGGTAAGCGTTATGGAATTGTTACACTACCACTCGGGCCAGCTGAGGGGTTCTCACTACCTGCCATCTTCCAACCACTTACACTTCGTAGCGATCCACTTGCTGCAGAAGATCTTGAACGCAAAAAACACCGTGCTTTACTTGGCGAATCGATATCAGATAAGTCTGCTCTAATACTCGCAGAACTCTATTTGAAAAGGACTTCTGATGCGAAAAAGCAGCCTCTAAATTTAGAAATTGGCGATATCCAAGCTTCCACTCTTTTATTTCCTGAATTACTCGAGAAAAAACCGTCTGATGAGGAACAGCTATCTCTTGCTGAAGAGATAGCTATGAATGGAGAAGATGCAATCAAGAAGAGTCCATATGGCCGAGTGGTCATTCTTGGAGGGCCAGGAACCGGTAAGTCTACAACCCTCAAGTATCTTATTGGATGTCGAGCAAAGGAAGCCCTCATCGACCCAGAAGCTCCCATGCCAATCTTTCTCTCGTTGGCCGACCTTGCACGATCAGGGAAGACCTTACAACGTTATCTTGTTGATTTAGTAGAAGATATGGCAACAGCGAGTTCCTATGCCGAAGTTCTCTGGAAAGAGATAGAAAAAGGACGCGCATTTATCTGCTTAGATAGTCTTGATGAGGTGGATCCTCAGCAACGTCCTCGTATAATTGAATTAATCAATTTCTGGTCTTCAAACGCAGGCTGTACATGGGTCATCGGATCACGTTTCACTGAATATAAAGGCGGACAATTCAAGCAGGGACAGTTCACCGAGTGGGAATTGCTGCCTATGGATCATACTCTTCGTTTGGAATTAGCACAACGGCTGTTGCCTGAAATACAACGATTACTTTCAATAGACCCGGCAGCCTCTCCATCACCAGTAGTATTTGTGAACATATTAGAACAACATCTTCAGGCATCCGCTTGGGGAGAGAACCCATTGCTCTTCAGTTTATGTGCTGTGGTTTTCGTCCAAACGGGAGGACTACCATCTAGCCGTTCGATGCTTTATCGAGAAGTAATTGAGGCTGTACTAAAGACTCGAGAGCAGGATCATGTATGGTATAAGTTGCTTTGGCATGTGCTTTCAGATCTGGCTTTGTGGCTTCATCAAACGAGAGGGCGAATTTTTAGTATGGAGGATTTACTCTCGTTTCTGATGGATATTCAGAGAAAATCGTGGAAAGAGACTGCTGATCTTGCTCATCGGATCGTTACCTCTGGCGTTATGGAAATTGTAGCCAGTAATACCTATGCTTTTCGACATCAGACCTTTCAAGAGTACTTATCTGCTATAGCACTCGCTCGAAATCTGGCAAGTCAAGATCCTATTGCACATGAGAAAGCACGGAATTTGGCTTGGAGCAAACGCACTTATAGTCGCTGGACCGAGGTACTTCAGCTAATGGTTGGTGCTCTTATGCAGTTAAACGGGGGAAGAGGTAGATCAGAGGCTATGCGGTGGTTGCACACGCTTGGAGAACAGCGAAATACATTAGAAGGAGATCCAGGAAACTTAGGGCTAGCATTGGCCCTGAGATCATTGGTTGAGATTACTGAGATACCAGAGAGAGGTACCGTGGATACGGCAAAGGTCGAAGAAAGCATCGTTTTAGCATGGATTGATGAGCTATTTGGAGCAGCAAAGCGATATCGAGATACAAAAATGGAAAGGCTCATCACTCTAGCATATGATGTTCGCCAACTCCACGGAAATGGAGTGGACAGGGCTTTGATGCAGTTGGTAAATGCCATAAACGATCACGATACAAATGTACAAAATGTTACTATGCGTGTGTTATGTGCGCTAAAGGAGCGTGTGCCTTCTGATCCACTCATTGCTGCTCTATATAGCCAAGATAAGTACGTTCGTCGAATAGCAATTCGGGTGTTGAGAGTTCAAGAGGCAATTATGCCTCTCAATTCCCTTTTTGCAGCTCTACATGATGAGGATCAATACGTTAGTAGTGTTGCTGCAGAGATACTGCAGATACAAGGAGATCATGTACCAGCCGATTCGCTCTGTTTAGCATTAGAAGATGAAAACAGAAATGTTCGTCTAGCAGCTATAGAAACGCTGAAAACTCGAAAAGAGCCAATTCCTCTTAAATTTCTCTTCAATGCCGTAAACGATGTAGATTGGTTTGTCCGTAGTACTGCCATAGAAGTATTAAAAAAACAGACAGAGCATTTGCCCATCCAGCCCTTACTAGCAGCTCTAACTAATGAAGATAACACTGTACGCAGGGTCATTATACAGATACTTGGAGAGCAAAGTAAGCGCGTACCCATTGAAGCTTTGCAGGAAGCTTTGAATGATAAAGATGAATCTGTTCGTGTGTTTGCTTCGGAGGCACTAGCTAAGCGGTCTCTTATTATGGGAGCCCCACATAGTAGAGGAGTGGATGTTCATCAGGTTAGCACCCAGGCTCCGAAAGAGCCTCATCTTATGTCCTTGTTAGCAGACTTACATAACGTAGATGAGAGCATTCTTCAGGCCGCTTTGGAGGGATTAGAGGAGTATATTCTTTCATCCTTGCTAGCAGTCCTAGATAGTGAAGATGAGGGCATTCGCCAAACTGCCTTAGAAACCTTGGTGAAAGATCCCCTCACGCTCTTGCTGGAAGACTTGCATGACAAAGATGAGGATATACGACAGTTAGCTTTGGAAACACTGGAGAAACGACTCTTTAAATCCTTGAAGTTAGTTTTGACTGAAGACGTTGAGGCGCAACTTTTGGCTGCTCTGCACGCACTAGGAATGCAAGGAGAGCATGTGCCTCTTGAATCACTGGTGGCCAGCTTGTATGACAAACATGAAGTACTGCGTGAGACCACCGTAGCACTGCTGAAGAAACACCCGCCTAAATCCCTGCTCGCTACTTTGTATAAAGAAGACGAGAATCTGCGTCGAGTGCTGAAAGAGCGTCCTGTCAAATCCTTGCTAGCAATCTTGAGTGATGAAGATGAGAATGTGCGTCAAGCCGCTACAGAAGTGCTGAAAGAGCGTCCTGTCAAATCCTTGCTGGCAATCTTGAGTGATGAAGATGAGAATGTGCGTCAGGCCGCTGTAGAAGTGCTGAAAACGCAATCTATCCAATCCTTGTCGGCAGCCCTCCATGATGAAGATGAGAATGTGCGTCAGGCCGCCGTGCAGATAATAGGAATACAAGATGAACGTATACTCCTCGAATTTCTATTTCAAACTTTACAAGTTGAGGAAAGAGAAGTATATCAATTGGCGGTGAAGGTACTATCAGAACAGAGTACACGTATTCCTCTCAATCTTCTTCTAGAAGGTCTTAAGCAGAGATATTGGGTTATACGTCAAGCTGCTGTGGAAGTATTGGGAACGCAAGGGGAGCAGACAGCCACTGATCTTTTGCTTGCTGCTTTGTATGATGAGAATAAGAATGTTCGTCATGCAGCGATAAATGCTTTAAAGGTCCGGGGAGAGCATGTAGCTCATGAGTTGCTTCAAGCTGCTACAGAAAAGCTGGAAGTTCATGAATCCGTCACCTCACTTTCTGATGATAAATCTATAAGTGAAGGACTTCTAAATACCATAGAAGCGCTAAAAATTCAGGAAGGACAAGCACCCATCAAATCTTTGGTTACTTTTTTAAAAAATAGAGATGAAAATGTACGTCAGGCTGCCATTGATGCACTGAAGGCTTGTAGAGAACGCGTACCCCTTAGACCTCTTTTAGATATTTTACGTGAAAACTATAAACCTGCTCACCAAGCTGTGGTAGAGGTTTTAAAATCTCTCGGAGAACGTGTTTCTCTTAAACCATTCATTGATGCTCTACAGAGCAGAGATGAATATGCGCGCTTGATCGCTCTACGAGTGTTAGAGGGACAGGCGGAGCGCGTGCCTCTTGATGCATTACTAGCCGCTCTTAACGATAAAAATGCCGCTGTTCGTCAAGCAGCACTGAGAGTAATTAAAGCGCGAGGAGAAGACGTACCCCTTGATTCTTTACTGCATACCCTGTACGACGAAAATCGAAATGTCCGCCTGACTGCCTTGGAGATTGTAAGAAAGTATCGAGAACATGTAGCAATTCAGCAACTTGTAGCAATTTTGGGTGACGAAGATAAAGACGTTCGTCGTCTCGCGCTTCAGATTTTGCAACAGAAAGATCCTGATAGCTTGCTTATTGTGGTTCCTGAAGCGATAAAAATCTTACGGGAACGTATTCCAGATACAATCTTGGGATCTATCACGCAAAGCTTTATTGCTGATCTGATTGGTAATATGAAATATTCTGATCCGATGTTAGTTGAAACACTGGCACAACTACTTGATTGGCCCTATTGGCAAGTGCGTATGAAAGCCGCTAGCGCGTTAGGTGAAGTTCGCCGCAATATTCCAGATACAGCTATTCGGCGTCTTCTGGCACTTCGTAGCGATTTAGAGATGCCATCGCGAATATTGTGTAAAGGGAAGGTGGTAAAAGAGCTGCTCGAGAAGAGATAATACAGGCATAGACTCTTCCTTTGGAAGAGATTGTTCC
>WNFI01711681.1_pt1 | contig 11486 bp, 9 predicted proteins | sample 5400471 | NCBI WGS metagenome assembly WNFI01 (sample SAMN13153348, study PRJNA577476) | soil metagenome | isolation source: 100 cm saprolite on Douglas fir-dominated hillslope | place: USA:California | collected 2013-09-17
TTCAACTGCCAGCGGATTTCGCTATTCGATATCTCGTCGAATTTGGGGTGCGTGAAAGTATGGTTCCCGATTTCGTGGCCTTCGGCGTATTCCCGTTTGAGAATGTCGGGGTGCTGGTTGGCCATGTTTCCGATAACGAAGAACATGCCGGGGACTTTTTTCTGTTTCAAGATGTCCAGGACTCTGGGCGTCCATTGCGGGTCAGGGCCATCGTCAAAGGACAACGCGATTTTCTTGTGTGCCGCTCCAAGCTGCTCGATGTTGTAGGAAAGGGGAATGGAGTCGTACGATTCGTCAGTGAAGAGGTCGCTCGCCGGGTCGTAGTGGAAGGACCGACGTCCGTGCTTGGGCGTATCGGTAATGTGCCAGATGTCGCCGTCGCCTTCCAGGATCAAGTCGGGGCCGGGCGGCAAGTCGATGAGTTTTTGCCGCACCGTATCGTCAGGCCGCGTGGCATCCCAGACAGGCCATATCGACGTATCCGCCGAACCCAGCCGCCAGAGCGCCATGCCTTGCACGCCCATCCGGTCGCCTACTCGCAATTGGTTGTAGGCGGTAATGGCATCGAGCATCCAGACCTGATGGACGTGATTGTGTTCGTCATAAAACGAATAGTGAGGGTTGAGCGAATCGCTATCAAACTCTATGTCCGACTCGGATTCCTTGGCGTGCAGCAGGGCTTCCTGGACGCTGAACTCGGCCGCCAGTTCATTTTCTTTTTTTGGCGCTTCGGACCAGTCGTAAGCGTAATTGGCGATCCCCACCACGATTTTCTGCGGAGGAACCACGTCGAACACCTGGCGGAGGTTTTCAACAAACCAATCCTGCGACGCCACGGGCCCGGGCGGGGAAGTAAGCCAATGCTGATCGTAATTCATCAGCACGATGGCGTCGCACTGCTTGCCGAAGTATTCGTAATCGTAGGCATCGTCGCGCGCGGGCAGAGCAATCATCAGCTTCAGCCCCAGGGCGTGAAGCGCGGGCGCCAATTCGCCGATGAAAGCGCGCAGGTGGGCTTGGCTCGCGTCGGGGACTTCCTCAAAATCGACCACGATGCCCGCTTGGTGCGCTTCCACTGCGTATTCCGCGGTGTCGCGCACCAGATTCTGCCGCGCCGCGGGAGTCGCCAGCATCTGCGCCAGTTCCTTGATGCGCCATTCCACACCGTCGTAATTGTTCAGCAGGGCCATCATGGGCAGCTCGATGGGCGGATTGAGAGACTTCATCCACTGGTGCAGCTTGTCGTCCCGGAGCAGCGAGATGGCCTCGGCAGGCGAGGCTTTCACTCGAGTCTGTCCGCGTTCGTAATCCACGATGGTTAATGCGCCGTCCGCCGTGACGGCGTGCAATTGCTCGGGAATCAGAAGGTCGATGTCTTTGTAATGTTTCTTCAAGGAAGCGAGGCTGTTGGCATCCCAGCTGACATAAAAGGCCGCCCGCAATGGATCGTAGTTCGCGGGCACGGTTCCGATATTCGCCACGCGGCGATGCCGGCCCTCGCGCACGGACCCGGACTTCTTTTTCGCTTTCAGAGCATGGTATGCCGGTTTGGCACCCGGAAGCAGCTCCGCGGGCAGCTCCACGCTGATGGCGATGGTGACGAAAAAATAGGCCAGCAAAAGAGTCAGCAGTGCGCCGGAAATCTCCATCGCGCGCCGCGTACGGCGCCAGCGCACGCGCTCCGCGTCGTAGAAAATGGGTCCGCGTTCCTTCATTTCACCCTTCGGCCTGCCGGCACAGCAGGCAAATCTACATCAGGTTGGGGCTGAGTCCGACCGCGTGATTCCGTCCTCTCTATTGTAAGATGCGTGGCATTGATGAAGCGAATTTTCTCACACCCGTTTGCCGCGTTAGCCGCGGGCCTCTGCCTGCGGCTGCTTTTCGTGCTGAAGTTTCCCGCCAACTCCGGCGACACCGTTCTTTACGAGCAAATCGCCACGAACTGGCTGAAGCGCCACGCGTACGCGATAACCATCGGCGGCGAGATCACGCCGGTTGATGTGCGCATGCCCGGTTATCCGGCGTTTCTCGCCCTCGTTTACGCTCTTACGGGCCGCACCGGCGCTGACGCGCGTTTTTGGGTGATGCTGGCGCAGATCGGCGTTGATCTTCTTTCCTGCTCGGTGATTGCCAGGCTGGCGGCGCTTTTGGCCTGCGCGTCCGAAGCCTCCACGCCGAACAAACGTGTGTCTTCCATTGCGCTCTGGCTCGCAGTTTTGTGTCCCTTCACGGCGAACTACACCGCGGTACCGCTGACCGAAACTTTTGCAATTTTCTGGACGGTGCTGGCTTGTTGCGTTTTAGTGCTCGCTCTCCGGCGTGTCAACCAGCCGGCGTTCCTCGTGACGGGGTCCCATCTGCCTCTCAGCAAAAGCGTGGAATATGCCGCACTGGCAGCAGGATTGATTGTTGGCGCGGGAACGCTGTTTCGCCCCGAAACGCCGATTCTGCTCGTTGCTCCGGCCATTGTTTTTGGCGGAGTACTTTTCGCGCGAAGAGATTACCGGCGCTGGTTTTGGGTTTGCCTGGCCATGGCGCTCGGCTGCTTTATGATTCTTTCTCCCTGGGCATTGAGGAACCTGGTGACGCTGGGCGAGCCGCAGTTTCTGGCGCCGAAAAATTTAAATTTACCTGGTGAATTGGTTCCCTACGGCTTCATGGCCTGGGAAAAAACCTGGCTCTACCGCGTCCGCGATTGCTACCTTGTCTCCTGGAAATTGGATGAAGAATCAATCGACGTCGAGGAAATCCCCGCGCGCGCGTTCGATACCCCCGAAGAAAAACAGCGCGTCGCTGCCATTCTCGAGCAATACAATGATGATCTGACGCTGACGGCGGACGAGGATGCGGTTTTCGCTCAGCTAGCCCATGAAAGAACTGCCCGCCATCCACTGCGAACGTATGCCTGGTTGCCCACTGCGCGCGCCGTCACAATCTGGTTTACGCCGCGCATTGAATTGCTGCCAATTTCAGGACACGTTTTTCCTGTCGCTCAAATGCGCGAGGACGATCCCGTTGATCAGGAAGCCACCAGCCTCTTCTTTGTGTTGAATTTATTTTATGTGAGCCTCTGCATTTGGGGCGCTACGCAGCTCTGGCGCTCGAATCCTGCGACCCGGCACGGGGTTGTGTTCCTGGCGCTATTCATCGTGCTCCGTACGGCCTTTCTGACCACGCTGGAAACGCCCGAGCCACGTTATGTTTTAGTTTGTTTTCCCGCATTGATCGCCCTGGGCGCGCAGGTCTTCGCCCGCTGTACCCAGGCGCACTAGCGCAGACCGCAGTTTGTGCTGTTACTTTTCCTCGAACGGCTCGGGGTGAATGGTGACGCGATAGATTTGCGGAAACTTTTCCTTCACGCGATCTTCCAGCGCCGCGGTCACATCGTGGATTTGCGTGATGGGCAGCTCGCTCTTCATCGTGCAGTGGCAGGAAACCAGAATGTGGTGTTCCACTTGGCGCGCGCGCACGTCGTGGCAATTCACCAGCTCGTCGAACTCCAGCGGCAGCTTGTTCAGAAACTCCTCAATCGCCCGGGAAAGTTGCTTCATCTCGCCGGCGCCGGCGTCGGGTGTCGCGATGTGCCTGCCTAGCGGCTCGATGTGGATATTCACTTCCACCCTCCCGTCGCGCAGCTCGCGAATTTTTTCTTCCAACTCGGTGGCCTGACGATGGGCCTCGCGCAAGCTCAATTTTTCATCCACTTCCAGGTGCAGCTCGATGAACAGTTGTCCGTCCTGTTGCACCGCGGTCAGATCGTGAATCGCAAGGCCCAGGCTCTGTGCCGCCGCTCGTATCGCTTCGAATAAGTGTTCGCCTTGAGGTGCGCGCGGCTCCGCATGCACCATCACATCTGCGGGAACGATCTCGCCAATGCGTTTTTCGATGGCGTTGCTCAGGACATGCACTTGTTCGAGGCTCGCCGTCCTCGCCACGCTCACCGTCGCATCCACAAAGTGGCGATTGCCGGCGCGCCGCACGCGCACCCGGTCGACGTCCAGCACGCCATCCATCCGCGCGACGGCTTTGGCGATCTCCTGCTGCAGGCCTTGCGGCGCCGCGTCCAGCAGGGCATCCAGCGTACGTCTGCCGAGCTGCGCACCTACCCACAAGATGACGGCCGCAACTGTCAGGCCCGCCAGGGCATCGGCGTAGATTAGCCACGGCAAGTTCCACGTTTCACCGGCCCAAACCAGGCCGATGCCCGCGATCACCACGACGCGTGTCAGATCGATCGACAAAGCGATCAGCAGTACCAGGATCGCCGTAACGCTCGGCTGGATGTGCACGCTGTGGAAGAACAGCCGGTCAAACGCCTCATAAACGATGTACACAGCGGTCAGTCCCAGCAGTCCAGTCTCGACGAAGGCGGAGAAGTTCTCAAATTTGCCGTGCCCGTAGGGATGCCGCTCATCCGCAGGTTGCGCGGACATGCGCACCGAGAGAAACGTGATGATCGCGGCAAGCAAATCGAGGCCGGAGTGCAACGCCTCCGATAGAACGCCCAAGCTTCCCGTTCGGACGACCAAGAACGTTTTGAGAGAGACCAACAGGAGAGCCGAGCCTACGCTCAACAGCGCGGCAAGCTTCTTCTCCCGCCCTTCCTCGACCTGGCTGATCGCAACCATCGTTCGCCTAGACTACCTCAGATTCAGGTTTGGTCGCTGGCACACGAGGGAGCACACTTCCTCTCGCGCATGCATCCGCGAGCGGATCCGCATCCGTCCCTAAAGCATTTTGCGCAAGCTAGCTTTTTCGGAGGACAAAGAGCAGTGCTGCCGAGTTCATGCAATAGCGCAAACCGGTCGGCTCGGGCCCGTCGGTGAAGACGTGTCCCAAATGCGCGCCGCACAGCGTGCATTTGACTTCCGTTCGCAGCACGCCAATGCTGAAATCTTTTTTCTCGCGCACATTTTCCGTGGCGATGGGTTCCCAGAAACTCGGCCAGCCGGTGCCGGAGTCGAACTTCGCGTTCGAATCAAAAAGCGCGCTGTCGCAGTCGACGCAGCGGTACAGCCCCGGCGCATGCTGATCATTGAGCGCGCCGGAAAAGGGGAATTCGGTGCTCGCGCGCCGCGTTACATCGTATTGCAGAGGCGTAAGCTGCTTCTTCCATTCGGACTTGTTCTTCCGCACCTTCGACAAGGTATAAATTCCCAGCTTCTCGCCATCGTCCGCGAATTTCACGATTTTGACCGGGCCCGCATCGTCTTCCGGGGCTTCGTTGTCGGCGAAAGCCCAAATGGAAACGCGTTCCACGCCCGCCAGCAAGCCGCACGCTGCAGCAGTGGCCGCACCAAAGATCAGACCGCGCCGTGTGATTTCATTCATAGCGGTGATTCCTGAAAAGAACTTATTTTGCAGGGCTCATCGGTGGCGGAGGCAAGAGCGGAAGCCGCTTGGCTTCTCCGCGCGCTCCGCGCACTTCCAATTCCTCGAACAGCAGCGATGGGGCCACCACCGAAGCCGGTAAGCCGCTCTGTGCGGAGCCAAACGCCCCCAGGGCCGTGCCGGCAAATCCGTTGACCTGGCTCTGCATGTAGTTGTAAGCGAAACTGTCGTTGCCGATTCCGGCGAGGTTCCGCAGCGCGCGCGAGTTCAATCCAATGATGCGCGAGCCGCGGATCAGCTCTTCCCGGCCGGTTTCCGGATACACGCGATAAACGACCAGCGGCAGGCGATCGCCGCTTCCGGCGCCGCCGCCGTAGCTGGCCAAAAGCTCGGAGAAATCCTCCTGGTGCAGCAGGCTCAGCGCGGGGTTGTCCATTTCGCGCACGACAAGGCAATAGTTCAGCTTTTCTCCGCGGCAGGTGTCCAGAAATTTCCTTTTCAATTCCGCAAAGGAAAGCGTTTCCGCCGAGGAAAACAACAGATTACTCATCGTGGGCTTGGCGTCGTTCAAGAACGCGGCCCGGCCGTGCCCGTTGGACTGATTCAAATCCGGCCCGGGCCGGCGGGACATCAGCTCGTTCTTCACGCTGCCATTCTCCACCAGCGTGACTTTTTCTGCGCGCACGCCCTCGTTGTCCACGGCGTAGCCGCCGATCAGCGGCGTGCCATTGAATTCCTTCGCGCCCGGATCATCCGCCACGCTCACGCCGGACGGCAGAACTCGCGCACCTAGCCGCCCCACCCAATCACTTTTGCCGCCCAAGTTGCCGAGGAGTTGCTCCATCACGGGGCTAAACGAAATCGGTGGCCGCGCGCCGTTCACTGCGGGTCCGAGCACCTGCGCCACCATGGGCGCGGCGGCTCGCGCTTCGAAAAGGACAGGACCAGTATAGTCCTGCGCGGGAGGCGCGGCTCGGAGTGCCATGAGCTCGGTGCCGGCAACGTTTAATCCCCTGCGGACCGTCTCCACGCCGGGCAAACCGGCCGGCCGGGTCGCGTAGGTGGCATAAAAATGGTTCAGCGGCACGCCGTCGTCGGCGAACGTGCTCATGCCCGCTTCGATCGCTGCGAAATGACGATTCTGGCGGATTTCCGTTCCTTCGCTGGTCAACAGATATTCCGTCGCGTAGACCAAGTAATAGGTCACGCGCGATTCGTGAATCTGGGAAAACGCGCGCATCGTTGCCGACGTCTCGCGCGCTTCCTGATCCCAGTTGCGGCTGGTCCAATCCGGCGTCTGCAGCTGTTCGATGAGTTGCACCGTATCCGCCTTTGAAAAATCATCAATGTCCGATTGCCGCGCCAGGCTGCTGAGATACGCTTGCTTCCGCGAATACGTCTCCACCGCTTCCTTGAAGGCCTGATCGGTCGCGATCCACAAGTCCTGCCGCAGCGAATCGTAATCGCTGTCGATTCCTACCGAGCCCGTCGGCCCGATAAATCCGCGGAAGGCGTCCTCGCCTACAAAGTTCGAACTGTCCAGCTTGTAGCCGCCAACACGGGCTTGCACATTCATAAAGCGGTTCCGCGTTTGCGTGCTGGAGAGCAAGGCGCCATATTCCGCGACGACTTCGCGCACCTGGAGATCGAGCAATCGGTATTCGACGTAATACGGCCGCACCGGCTGGTCAACGTTCGGGATTTTCAATTCCAGACGTGTTTTGGCGCGGGCCATTTCATCGCGCATGGCCTGCAGCGTGTGGTCGTTATCCTGCGGAACTTGTTCCCCCGCGGCCGCTCGGGACCCCATCGCAAGCACAAGCAAAATCAGTCCTGCCATTCTCTCGGCGCGCCTCACTGCAGGCCTCCCGTCTTGATCGCATCGTGCGCGGGCGGCGGCAGGATCGGCGGCCGGTCCGTCGAGCTCTCTTTTTTCTGCACTTCCAATTCCGAAGTCAAAATCGCGGGCGACGCGGCGGAAACCGGAACCGAGCCGGACTCGGCGCCGCAGTAGCCGTTGAAAACTTCTTGTGTATCGCCGGTCGCCACAATCTTCGTCAGCGCCGCCAGCGGCGTGCCGACAATGTCCACTCCACGCACCAATTCGTCAGGCCGCCCGTCGGGATAAACCTTGTAGACCACCAGGGGCAGTACCTGGAACGCCTGCGGCTGTCCGCGTCCGGTAAACGTAAATCCGCCGGCGATGTCATCGATCAACAAACCATAGGGTTTGCCCTGCGCCTTGATCAATTCAATCAGCTTGGCGCGGAGCTGCGCGTTGGTTACCGTTTTGCTGCTTTGCACGATCAAGTTGCCTTGACGCGAAACCGGCGTTGCGCCGAGCTGCCGCCGTCCATGGCCGTTCGAATGGGGAAACCCTACCAGCGGCGACCGCGACATCTCGAAATTTTTCAGCACGCCGTGCTCCACCAACGACACGCGCTGTGCCGGCACGCCTTCATCGTCAAACTCGTAGTAGCCCAGCAGATCCTGCCCTCCGAGCTTCTTCATGGTCGTGTCGTCGGTGATGCTCAGAAAATTCGGCAGAATTTGCTCGCCCACTTTTTTCGAAAATGTTTGTCCCTCGTTCACATCTTTTTGGCGGTGGCCTTCGGCGCGATGGCCGAAGACTTCATGGAAGAACACCGCGGCGGCGCGTCCCGTCAGCAATGCCGGTCCGACGGTCGGATCGTTGATGGGCGCGGCCACCAGTCCTTCCATTTCCTTGCGCATCGTCGCTTCCGCGGTGTACACCGCCTTGTCGTCCGGGGCATCCTTGGAGTCGACCCAATCGAAATTGTAGTAGCGGTCGATGTCCATGCCGTCCGGCGCCTTGCCTTGGATGAACAGCTCCAGGCGATAGCGAATCTGGCCGAATTGCAGTTGCGTCCCTTCACTGGTCACCTGAAATGCGTTTTGTGCTTGCCCCGTGAACGTCACGATGGAATTGATGATCGCCGGCGACTCGCGGAAGGTTTTGGTATAAGCGCGGACTCTTTCCTCCCACGGCTTACGGTCCACGGCGACGGAAACTTGAGGTCCGATAAAGGTGTGGGGCACTTCCAGCGAAAAATCCGGCGCGCGCCCTTCCGCTGTTTCCACTTTTACTTCCTTGCCGGTCTTGAGCTTGATCAGCGCTTCGGACGCGACGCGGTACTGCTTATCGGTCTCCAGCCAAATCGCCCGGCGTACCACTTCGGCGTCGTCGTCGATCGGTACGGGCTCGCCCGGCCCACCGCTTGTCGCTTGCCGCTCGCCGAACTTGTGCGAATTGTCCAGCGCGTAGTTTCCTGTTCGAATCGAGACTTCCAGCCACCGGTTGCGCGCTTCGCTGCTGTTGAGCAGCGCCCCGTTCGAACCGGACACCTCCGCGCGCTGCGTCTCCGTGACCGTGTAGCCCATGTAGTAGGCGGGAGGATCCAGCGCGCTTAACGTCTTCATCGAGCGTGCCATCTCTGTTTGCAACGCCGCCAGCAGCGGTGAGCGCTTCGCCTGCGCATCCGGCGGGCCGGCATGCGCCGCTTGCACCGTGGCCAGCGCCATGGTGGCAGGCAAAATCAGCCCGCGGAAGATAGCAACGGAGCGGCTACGATTCGAATGGGTCAAAGGAAGCCTCGCTTACAATTTGATGGGACCGCGAAACATTCAGTGTACGCCACCGCACAGCGGCGCACAAAGCGCGGCACGTGGGAAAGTCGCGGTTCGGACAACACTTCTTAGACGTCGTTTCCCTAGCGTTCGTTGCATGTGCTCCCTGGCATACAAATTCCCGTAAATCAAATCAAGAACACCCGGCCGCTCGTCAAGGCCAGGGCATCCAGCCCAAGATGAAACAGCGGGACGGGCAGAAGTCAAACAGAACGGCTGCGATTCAGGGGGAAGATACGAGACGTTGTTTCCTAACGCAACTTGCCGTGCGCTCCGCTTGAAGTGCGCCACGCGCCGGGTCACAATTCTTTCATGCGCTCTTTTGTCGGATTGCTGGTCGGTGCGGCCCTTCTCCTTGTCGTCTATCACTTCTCTCTGAAGAGATTGCCGACGACGGACGAAGGTACGGCTGCGACGCAAGCCATCAGCTTGACGGGCGTTCGAACCGACCTCCTGCAGATTGCCCAGGCGGAGCGCGGCTACATTGCCATGAATGGCCATTGCGCTTCGCTCGACGAACTCATTTCTTCCCATTCTCTTTCCATGACCCGTACCGAACGCGACGGCTATTCCTACACTGTGGAATGTTCCGGTGGTGAATTTACCGCCGCGGCTCGTCATCTGCCCGCACCCGCCGGCTCCCCCATTCGCTATCCCAATCTCGCCATCGATTCCTCCATGCAGGTTCACGATATCGAGTGACCGCCCAACAAGCAGAGTCATCCTTTGAAAGCAGGGCCAATTAATGCGTTTATCGGGCACTGGGCGGCCCCAAGTCAATCCCGCCTGGTTAAGCGTGCGGTACAATCCGAAATATGAAAAATAAATGCCGATTCGCATTCTATGTTCTGTTTGTTTGTGTTACTTGGCGATGCACGTCTGCCTATGCCCAGGCCCCCTCCGCAGACGGAATCCAACAATTCGCACAATTTGGCGACTTCAAACTGCACGACGGTGGCGTGATTCATGAATTTCGTCTGGGCTATCGCACTCTAGGCAAGCTAAACAGTGGCAAGTCGAATGCTGTGCTCTGGCCCACCTGGATTGGCGGCAAGTCACAGGATTTGCTCCCGTTCATCAGGCCAGGAAACGTGGTTGATACCAATAAATATTTCGTCGTCCTGGTCGACGCAATCGGCAACGGCGTATCGAGCTCGCCTTCGAACAGCAAAAGGCAACCTCTCATGAAATACCCCAAATTTACGATACGCGACATGGTGGAAGCAGAACATCGGCTCTGTACCGATGTACTTCACCTATCGCATCTGCACGCGGTATTAGGGATTTCAATGGGTGGCATGCAGGCGTTTGAATGGGTTGTAACGTATCCCGATTTCATGGACATCGGCATTCCAATGTCTAGCTCACCGCAGTCCACTTCTTTCGACAAGTTGAATTGGACCGCCCAAATAGACGCCATCGAGCTTGACCCCGCATGGAATGATGGCAACCCGACAGGTCCTCTTGGTCGTGGCCTTGCACTTTCTGAGGAAATCGGCTCAATGAATGGTACCTCCCCTTCTTATCGAGTGGCACGCACAAGTCCCAAGGATTTCGGTGTGTTTGTGGCAGAAATTAGGAAAAATGCCAAGGGCGACGGCGGAACTGCGAGTGACCAAATTCGCCAACGTCAAGCCATCATTGCACTGGACATACCCGGCGAATTCGGTTTGACCTTGGCGCAGGCTGCCAAGAGGGTACGCGCAAAGTTACTCATCATCGTTTCGGCGCAAGACCACGTTGTTAACCCACGACCCGCGCTGGAATTTGCTGCTGCGGCCAACGCCCCGGTTATAAATCTAAATTCTCCCTGCGGACATCAGAGCTTGACCTGTATCTCGCTCGGGCCAAAAGTCGCAAGCTTTCTAGCGGACCCCGCGTCTGTTCACAGCGAGACATTGCAGGATCCCGGCAACCGCTGAAACGGGCGGGGTGTCGTCTAAGCCGCCTTTCGGAAATTGATCTACTACCCAGAATTTCGGGAACTTTTTCTGCCAGTCCGCGTACTTCCTATTGAAAGCGGTTCTCCCAATAAAACGCGCCTCAGTGGCGCTTAAGAGAAAGAAGGAGCAAACCATGGGCGGAGAATTGATTGGATTAGTGGCGGTGATTCTGGGGATGGGAGTCCCTCTCGGCGCGCTGTACACCTATTACCGGGTCCGCAAGCTGCGCAGCGAAGAGCGTCTCGCGGCGATTGCCCGCGGAGTCGATATTCCAATGGAGCCAGAATTGAACCAGGCGGCGCATTCCCGCCGGGCGGGCATCCTGCTGGTCTGCGGGGCCCTCGGTTACATCGCCGCTTTCGGATTGATTGCGGGCATCCAAGCCGATCGCGATATCTGGACGGTTGCCGCTTTCGGCGTCATTCCTCTCGCGGTTGGCATCGGCTATTTCCTTGATTGGTCATTCATCCGCCGCGACGCCCGCGTGTCGAGTTAAACCGGCCATTCGTACGCAGGGGCGGACCTTGCGTCAGTTTGTAGGGGAGGCAGCTTGCCTTGATTTGT
>WNFI01284547.1_pt1 | contig 11485 bp, 6 predicted proteins | sample 5400471 | NCBI WGS metagenome assembly WNFI01 (sample SAMN13153348, study PRJNA577476) | soil metagenome | isolation source: 100 cm saprolite on Douglas fir-dominated hillslope | place: USA:California | collected 2013-09-17
AAAGCGGGCCGGACGCGCTGAGCCCAGGCGAGCAGCTGGCGGCGATCTCGCAGCGCTGCCACGAGATGGTGGGGCGCCAGTACCGGGCCCTGCTCGGCGACGTGCTCCCCAACCTCGACCGCACCGGCGTGCGGCTCCTCTCGACGACCCAGCTGACGCCGGAGGCCGACCACTTCGTCGCCGACTACTTCGCGCGCGACGTCTTTCCGGTGCTGACGCCGATCGCGCTCGACCCGGGCCACCCCTTCCCTCACCTGCGCAACAAGTCGCTGAACCTCGCCGTGCGCTTCCAACCCAGCGCCCCGGGAGCGCGGCTGCGCTACGGGGTGGTGCCGGTGCCGAGCGTGCTGCCGCGGCTGGTGGAAGTGCCCGACTCGGGACGGCGCACCTACGTGCTGCTCGAGGACGTGATCGCCAGGTACGTGGCGCAGCTCTTTCCGGGCATGCCCATCGAGGGCTGCTGGGCCTTCCGCGTCACGCGCAACTGGGACCTCAGCATCGACGAGGAGGAAGCGGAGGACCTGCTCGTCACCATCGAGCGCGAGGTGCGGCGGCGCGACCGCGGCAGCGCCGTGCGGCTCGAGATCGCCGCCCACGCCGAGCAGCACCTCTCCGAGTACCTGGTGCGCGCGCTCAAGCTGGGCGCGAGCGACGTCTACAGCATCGACGGTCCACTGAATATCCCGGACCTGCTGCCGCTGCTCGGCCGCATCGAGCAGAAGGAGCTGCACGACGAGCCGTTCACGCCGGTGATTCCGCCGGCCATCGGCGATGGCGAGCGCGATCTCTTCCGCCTCATCCGCGAGCGCGACGTGCTGCTGCACCACCCCTACGAGTCGTTCGATCCGGTGGTCAGCTTCATCGAGGCCGCGGCCGACGACCCGTCGGTGCTGGCGATCAAGATGACGCTGTACCGCACCGGCAAGGACTCGCCGGTGGTGCGCGCCCTGCAGCGGGCGGCCGAGAACGGCAAGCAGGTGACCGCGCTCGTCGAGCTGAAGGCGCGCATGGACGAGGAGGCGAACATCCTCTGGGCCCGCGCGCTCGAGCAAGGCGGTGTGCACGTCGTCTACGGCCTAATCGGCTACAAGACCCACTGCAAGGTGGCCCTCATCGTGCGGCGGGAGGCGGGCGGGCTGCGCCGCTATGTGCACCTCGGCACCGGCAACTACAACCCGACCACGGCCAAGACCTACTCGGACCTCTCGCTCTTCACCGCCAAGGACGAGTTCGGCGCCGATGCCACCAGCATCTTCAACCTGCTCACCGGCTACTCGCGCCCGACGCAATGGCGAAAGTTCCGCGTCGCACCCCTGGGGCTGAAAGCGGCGGTCCTGGAGATGATCGACCGCGAGGCCGAGACCGCGCGGCAGACCGGCAAGGGCCGCATCATCGCCAAGATGAACTCGCTCGCCGACAGCGAGGTGATCAAGGCGCTCTACCGCGCCTCGCAGGCGGGCGTGCAGATCGACCTCATCGTCCGCGGCATCTGCTGCCTGCGGCCCGGCGTGCCGGGCGTCTCCGAGCGCATCCGGGTGGTCAGCATCGTCGACCGCTATCTCGAGCACACCCGCGTCTGGTTCTTCGAGGCGGGCGGCAAGAAGGAAGTATGGCTCAGCTCGGCGGACTGGATGCCGCGCAACTTCATCCGCCGGGTGGAGACGGCCTTCCCCATCGAGGATCCGGCCCTCAAGGATCGCATCGTCGACGAGATCCTCGGCACCCAGCTCGCCGACAACACCAAGTCGCGCATCCTGCTCGCGGACGGCCGCTGCGAGCGCATCCCGCCGGGTTCCCACGGAACTCCGGCGACGCCCGTGCGCAGCCAGGAGCGCTTCATGTCGCTGGCGCGGCGGGCGGGCACGGTGGTGGAGCAGCCGCCTGTCGCGGGACAGGAGATCTTCCCCTCGACCGAGCGGCGGCCCCAGCGCCGCCGGAGGAAGCGGTTGTAGATGACGCTGCCGATGCTGATGGCCGCGCTCCTCTCGGCGCCGAACATTTCCCAGCCGTGGAAGGATGTTTCGCCCGGCGTGCAGATGGCCGCCGCCGCCGAGCTGGGCGGCGATCCGGCGTGGGCGGCGCGGGTGCTGGTCGTCGATCCGGCGAAGGCCGCCTTCCTCGTGCGCTATGACCCGGCGCGGCCGACGCTGCGCGACTGGCGCAAGAGGTTCCCCGACGCGGTGGCCATCGTCAACGGCTCCTTCTACTCGCTGGACGGGCCGCCCGGCGCGGAGGTGCGGCCCACCTGCGATCTGGTCGCCGCCGGAAAGGCGCTGCGCGGCGCCGGGTGCCACCGGCAGGACGCCCTCTTCTTTGCAGCGAGCCCGCGGCTGGAGGCGACCGTGCCCGCGAACGCGCTCTCGAGCCGCGAGCCGGCGCCCCCTTCCTCCTTCGTCGCGCCTTATCCCTCTTCCTTGGTCGGGCCTCCGCGTTCCTCCTTCATCGGGCCCAAGGGCGTGCAGCGCCCGCAGTTCATCTTGCCGGCGGACTTCCAGCCCGAGCAGTGGAGCGAGGCGCTGAAGAGCTTTCCAGCGCTGGTCCACTCGGGCGCAGCGGTGTGCTCGGGACCGCACTACTGCGCAGAGTCGTCGCGCACGGCGGCGGTCGCGCAGCTCAAGGACGGGCGCATCCTGCTCTTCGCCTCGCAGTGGCCCGCGGTGCGCCGCCAGGTGGCGAAGTGGCTCGCCGAGCAGGTGGGCGCGATCGAGGCGGTGAACCTCGACGGCGGCCCCGAGGCGACGCTGGCGCTGAAGGGCGAGCTGCCCGAGGACTCGATCGGCACGCAGGGCGTGGGGCTGCCGATGGTGCTGCTGGTGGTCGGACGCTGAGCTTGAAAGCAGGCGAGCTTTTCCCGCCGCGACGTTGCAAGATGTTCTAAGCTGGAGTAGTTAGACGCGTAAATCGGGGGTGGGCGTGTGTCCGCCTGCCCGGTCGGCGTGTCATGCTGCAAGAGAGGTGAAACCTGTCTCTGCTGGTGACGATCGCCGCCGTTCTCGCCCTGCTGGCCGCGTACGGAGTGCGCGTCCTGGTGAAAGGGCGCTATGCGCCTGAGCGCCTGAAGAAGGAGCCCGGCAGCGTCTTCCTCGGGCGCTTCTTCATGGAGTTCGGCTACTGGTGCTTCGACCCGATGGAGAAGGCGGCGCTGGGGCTCGGCGTCACGCCCAACCAGCTCACCGCAGCCTCGCTCCTCTGCAGCCTGGGAGGCGCAGCGGCCTTCGCCACCGGGCGGTTCGCCATGGGCGGCTGGCTGGTGATCGCCTGCGCCATCCTCGACGCGCTCGACGGAATGGTGGCGCGATCGCGCGGGACCGCCTCCGACGCGGGCGAGCTGATCGACGCCGCGGTGGATCGCTACGCGGAGATCGCCACCTTCGCCGGCATCGCCGCGTACTACCGCAGCTACCCGCTCGGCTTCTGGCTGGCGCTGGGCTCGATGGGCGGCGCCCTGCTCGTCTCCTACGCGCGCGCCAAGGGCGAGATCAGCGGCATCGACGCGCGCATGGGCTCGATGAACCGCGCCGAGCGCGCGGTCTACGTCGGCGCCGCGGGCGTGCTTTCGCCGTCGCTCACGTACATCCTCGAGCCGGGCCTGGTGCACCCGGCCCACCACCTCATGTTAGCGACGCTCCTTTTGGTGGCCATCCTCGCCAACATCACCGCCCTGCGCCGCTTCAGCTTCATCCACAACGAATTGCGCAAGCGTGAAAGCCGAGCGCTGCTCGCCCGGCCCACGCCCGTTGCTCCGGAGGAGAGGCTGAGCGGCTGGTTCCAGCGAGCCTGGGTGGCGTCCGCGGTGGCGACGGTGGTCGACTACGGCACCTTCACCATCCTCGTCGAGGTGGTGGGCATCTACACTGGCACCTCGCGCGCGCTGGGCGCGCTCCTCGGCGCCATCACCAACTTCACGCTCAACAAGCTCTACACCTTCAAGACGCGTCAGAACTCGGTGCTGGTCGAGGTGCCGCGCTACGCCGCCATCTCGCTCACCTCGCTGCTGCTCAACACGGTGGGCGTGATCCTGCTCACCGAAGGCCTGCGCTGGAATCCGCTCATCGCGGCGGCGCTGGTGGGAGTCCTGGTCTCGCTCTGCTGGAACCTGCCGCTCCACCGCATTTTCGTCTTCCGCGAGCAGAGCGGAAAGCACCGGCCCGGGCTGGCGCTCCTGGGAGCGGTGGCGTCGGGGCTGGCGGCGATGGCGGTGCTCTTCGTCGCCTACGGAGACCCGTTTGCCGAGGAGCAGGTGCACGGCTTCTCCAACTCGCTGCCCGACACCGCGAACCTCACCCAAGCGAGCTTCCTTCCCAAGCTGCGGCCCGAAGCCTTCTACGCGGAGAGCTACTCCTTCCTCTTCTCGTCGCAGGACGGGACGTTCGCGCGGGTGCAGTTCCTGGTCTCCAACGCCGGCCTCGAGGGGCACGGCAAGGCGGCGGTGCGCGCGGTGGTGGTGGCGCCCGACGGCAAGACCATCGAGGACGGCGACAGGTTCGAATCCGGCGAGTGGGGCGTGCAGCCCGAGGGCGCCATCGAGATGGGCGCCTCGCGGCTCACCATGGGCCCCGACGCGAGCCACCACGTGCACTTCGCCGGCCGCAAGCTGGTGGTGGACGCGACGGTGCTCCCCGAAACCCAGGCGGTCCGGCCCGGCGGCGGGCGGGTGGTGTTCGACGCCGGCGGGCACGCGATCTTCGACCAGACCATCTTCGCGCTGCGCAGCCGCTTCGACGGCACGCTGTGGAGCGCCCAGTCGGGCAGCAAGAAGATGAAGGGTTTCTGCTACGCGGACACCAGCTATTCGACGGTGCCGGCGTACAAGAGCGGATCGCTCTGGTACCGGATGGAGGCGTTCGACGACCAGAACGGCACCACCGCCGCCTTGGCGGTGCTCTTCCCGCCCGAAGGATCGCATCTTCCCCCGCAGGGGTGGCTCTACACCTCGAGGGACGGGCGAACGGAGGTGCGCTCGAGCGACGTCAAGATGGCCTTCGCCCAGCCGCGGCACGAGGCGGGCGGGCACTTCGAGTACGACGTGCCGCAGCGCGTGACGGCGGTGGCGCACGGTGCCGGGGGCGAGACGGTGACGGTGAAGATCGACGCACGCAAGCTGCTCTACAAGCAGGACGTGCTCGACGAGATGGGGCCGCTCTCGCGTCTTCTCATCAGCACGGTGGCGGCGCCGATGACGTACACCTACGAAGACAGGTACGAGCTGCGCATCGACCGGCCCGGCGCACCGCCGACGCAGCGGACGGGGCAGGCCCTCTCCGAGTTCTCCTACGCGAACAAGCCCTCCAATCTCCCCGCTTTCTAGTACGCATTTTTCCAGAGCCTTCTTCGCAGATGTGCTAGAGCGTGCCCGCTCGAGAGCCGCACGGGTCTGGAATCGGACAGGCCGCTCCGGAGTCTAAAGACTGCAGATGATCCTCAAGGCACCGCACATCCAGACCGAGATCCCCGGCCCGAAGTCGCGCGCGCTCGTCGCAGAGGAGCAGCGCCACCTCGCGCCCGGTCTGCAGGGTTTCGCGCTCTCCAGCGGCATCGCCGTCGAGCGGGCGCAGGGCTCGGTGATCGAGGACGTCGACGGCAACCGGTTCGTCGATCTGATCGGCGGCATCGGCGTCAACTCGCTCGGCCACTGCCACCCGGCCTACACCAAGGCGCTGCACGCGCAGCTCGACAAGGTGACGGTGGGCTCCTTCACCAGCGCGCCGCGCGCCGAGCTGATCAACGAAGTCGCCAAGCTCACGCCCAAGGGCGTCGACAAGGTGCAGCTCTACTCCAGCGGCGCCGAGGCGGTGGAGAGCGCCTTCCGCCTCGCCAAGAACCACACCGGCAAGCACGAGCTGGTCGGCTTCTGGGGCGGCTTCCACGGCAAGACGCTGGGCACGCTTTCGGTGAACGGCGCCGGCAACCAGAAGACCTACGGACCGGTGCCGCCGGGCCACGTGCTGCCTTTCGCCAACTGCTACCGCTGCCCGCTGAAGCTCGAGTACCCGAGCTGCGGCATCGCCTGCGCCGACCTGGCCCGCGACCAGCTCAAGCACCAGAGCACCGGCGAGGTCGCCGCGGTCATCATGGAGCCCTTGCAGGGCACCGCCGGCAACGTCGTCCCGCCGCCCGAGTTCATGCAGCGCGCGCAGGAGCTGGCCAAGGAGTACGGCGCGGTCTTCATCTCCGACGAAATGATCACCGGCTTCGGCCGTACGGGCCGCTGGTTCGCCTGCGAGCGGAGCGGCGTGACGCCCGACATGATCACCATCGGCAAGGCCTTCGGCGCAGGCTTTCCCATCAGCGGCGTGGTGGCCAAAGGCGAGATCGCGCAGGCGAAGCCGTGGGCGAACCCGAGCGGCTCGTCCTCGTCGTACGGAGGCAACCCGCTCGCCTCCGCCGCCGCGCTCGCCTCGCTGAAGACGCTGCAGAAGGAGAACGTGCTGCAGAACGTCCGCGAGGTCGGCAAGGCCATGCTCGACGAGCTGAACACCTGGCCCGACCGCGTCCGCTGGGTGGGCGACGTGCGCGGCGAAGGGCTTCTCCTCGGCGTCGAGCTGGTCGCGGATCGCACTACCAAGGAGCCGCTGGCCAAGAAGATCTGCGGCGAGATCTTCCAGGACGGCCTGCGCCGCGGGCTCCTGGCGATGAGCTACACCCACGCCATCCGCCTCCAGCCGGCGCTGACCATCGATCGCGGGACGGCGCTCTCCGGCCTTGCGCTGTTGCGCGAGGCCATCGAGACGGTGGCGCGACGCCACGGCGCAGGCTAGTTGCGGCCGTCGGCAGACGGCTTAGCGACCATGCTTGTGGCCGGCTACAAGTGGTTATGGGACGTGTTCTAAACGGAGCGCAGGTGGAAGAGCGGCCGTCGCGCATAGCCAGATTCTGGGACGACTGGGCAGCGCTCTCCCGGCGCCGGCCCGGCATGCTGGTGCTGATCGGCGCGGCGGTGCTCGCCCTCTGCGTGCCCGCCTCCGTACGCCTCTACGGAGACCTGCGCACCGACCTGCGCGAGCTGCTCCCGCAGGGCGCTCCGGCGGCAGTGGGCCTCGAAGAGCTGGAGCAGCGCATCGGCGGGCTCTCGCACCTCGCGGTGGTGGTGCGCACCGACGACCTGAAGGCGGGCGAGCGCTTCGTCGACGCGCTGGCGGCCAAGCTGATGACGCTGCCTCCGTCGCTGATCTCCCGCGTGCACTGGCGCCTCGATGCGGAGAAGGAGTTCCTCGACCAGCACGGCGCGCTCTACGCGGATGTGAAAGACCTGGTCACCGCGCGCGACGCGCTCAAGGCGCAGGCGGCCAGGGCCAACCCGCTTCTGGTCGATCTCTCCGACGAAACCGGGACCCCCGCGCCCAATCTCGACGAGGTGATGGCGCGCATCAAGTCGGCGTACGGCCGGCTCGACCGCTTCCCCGACGCCTACCTCGCGGGAGAGAACGGCCACACGCTGGTGGTGCTGGTCTCGCCGCCGGGCGCCGCCGTCAGCCTCGAGGACGACCAGCGCATCTTCGACGCCGTCGACGGCGCGGTGCGCGCCCTCGATCCGCAGAGCTTCCATCCCAGCATCCGCGTCGGGTACGGCGGCGAGATCAAGAGCGTGATCGAGGCCCAGGAAGCGCTGGTCCACGATCTGCTGATCTCGAGCGCGCTGACGCTCTTCGCGGTGGGGCTGGCGCTGATCCTCTACTACCGGACCTTGCGGGCGGTGCCGCTCCTGGCGCTGCCGCTCTTCACCGGTGTGGCCATCACCTTCGCCCTCTCGCGCGGGGTGATCCACTACCTCAATCCCAACACGGCCTTCCTCGGCAGCATCATCGTCGGCAACGGCATCAACGCGGGGATCATCCTGCTGGCGCGCTATCTCGAGGAGCGGCGGCGCGAGTCGCCCGTCGAAGTGGCGCTCCCGACCGCGCTCAAGACCACCTGGCTCGCGACCTTCGCCGCCAGCGGAGCCGCCGCCGCGAGCTACGGCTCTTTGGGCTTCGTCAGCTTCCGCGGCTTCAACCAGTTCGCCTTCATGGGCTTCTTCGGAATGCTCATCTGCTGGTTGGCGACGTACGCGCTGATGCCGCCCTTGATCGTCCTTCAAGAGAGGGGCTGGCCCTTCGGCGATCTCTCGCGGCCGGGACGCCGGCGCGCCATCGGCTGGGTGGCGGGGCCGTTCGCCCAGCTGATCTTGAAGAAGCCGGCGCTGCCGGTGGTGCTGACTGCGGCGCTCTTCGCCGGCTCGGTCTACGCCGCCGTGCAGTTCGCGCAGGACCCCATCCAGTACGACTTCCGCAAGCTCGGCAGCCGCTCCGGGCTGCACCAGGGCGCGGGCTTCTGGGACAAGCACGTCGACGCGGTGCTGCAGTCGTACCAGACGCCGACGGTGGTGCTGACCGACTCGCCCGAGCAGGCGCAGGCCATCGCCGCGGCACTGGAGAAGGAGAAGGACAGCCAGGGGCAGGACGGCACCATCGAGTCGGTGGTGACCCTCCAGGAATTCCTGCCGCCGGAGCAGCCCCGCAAGCTGGAGTTGCTGCGCGAGATCTTTTCCATGCTCGACAAGCGGCCGCGCTCCGCATTGGCGCCCGAGATCCGAAGGCTGCGCGAGCGGACCAAGCTCGAGCCGGTCTCGCTCTCGGACGTGCCGGAGCGCCTCACTCGTTCGTTCGTGGAGAAGGACGGGCGGCGCGGGCGCGTCGTGCTCGTCTACCCGACGCTGTCCACCGACGCCGCCAACGGCCGCGCGCAGGTGATGCACACGCGGGCGGTGCGCGAGGCGGCGTTCAAGGCCGACCCGTCGGCGCGGGTCGCCGGGCAGATCGTGCTCACCACCGACATCGTGCAGGCCATCACCAGCGACGGCGTGCGCACCGGCCTGCTCAGCTTCTTCGCGGTGGCGCTCCTGACCGTGGTGGTGATGAGATCCATCCGCCATGCCGCGTGGGTGATCGGCTCGCTCTCGCTCGGCGTCCTGTGGATGGCGGGCGCCATGACCCTGCTCTCGCTCAAGTTCAACTTCGTCAACTTCGCGGTCCTGCCCATCACCTTCGGCATCGGCGTCGACTACGCCGTCAACCTCTACCAGCGTTATCTACAGACGGGCAGCGTGGAGGAAGCTCTGGCCTCGTCGGGCGGCGCGGTGGCACTTTGTTCTTTGACCACCATGATCGGCTACGCGACGCTGGTGACGGCCGACAACCAGGCGATCCAGAGCTTTGGACTGACGGCGGTGATCGGCGAGATCACCTGCCTCTCGGCGGCGCTGTTCGCACTGCCCGCGGTGCTGTCGCTGCGCGATCGGCGCGCGTCCGTCGCCCCGGACGCCGCGCACCAGGGAGCGTGACTTGGACCTTCGCCCGCATCCGGAGCAGCTTCGCAGCGCGGGTCGCTTTTTCACCGTCGGGATCCCCGCGCTCTGCGCCGTCTATCTCGGCGTGGTCCTGGCGCTGCATGACCTGCGGCCCGAGCACGTGCTGGCGGTGGTGCTCGCGCTCTTGCTCTCCTTCTGGAGCGACGGCAGCAGGCGGCTCGCGCGGGTCGGCCTGCCTTACGTGCTCTATGCGGCCGTCTACGATTCGATGCGCTGGTACGAGGACTACATCCGTTCGCCGGTCATCCACCTCCACGAGCCGTACGACTTCGACCTGCGGTTCTTCGGCATCGGCGGGCTGACGCCCAACGAGTGGCTGCAGCGCCACACCTCCGCGGCGCTCGACTTCCTCTGCGGGCTCGCCTATACGCCGTTCTTCTTCATCGGCGAGAGTGTTATACTTAGTCTATATCTAGGTCTGGGTGGGAATCTCAAGGTCGGCGAGCGGTTCACCTGGGCCTTCGTGATCGCCAACTTCATCGGCTTCTCCTGCTACTACATCTACCCGGCCGCGCCGCCCTGGTACGTCGCCGACCACGGCTTCCTGGTGGACATGACCGTGCGCGCCTCGCCGGCGGGGACCGTGCGCTTCGATGAGCTGATCGGCTTTCCGCTCATGCAGGGCTTCTACGGAAAGAGCGCCGACGTCTTCGGCGCCATCCCCAGCCTGCACGTCGTCTATCCGTTCCTGGCGATGGTGTACGGCTGGCGCCTGCGCCGCTTCCGGGCGTTCGCAGTCGGCTATTTCCTCCTGGTGTGCTTCAGCGCCGTCTATCTCAACCACCACTACCTGCTCGACCTCTTCGTCGGCTTCGGCATCGCGCTCGCGGTGATGGCGGGAGCCCGCGCCTTTTTCGGGGCGCTCGATCCGCAGCCGGCGACTCCGCTTTCGATCGCCGAAGAGCCGCTGCGCACCTAGCGGCAATGCCGAGCGCTGAGCACCGTGCTCGTGAGCGTGCTCGACGGAGTCGCGGACATGCAGCACACTCGTTTTCCGTACGAGCACGCGCACGTGCACGAGCACGGAAGACGTCAACGATCTGCCTCTACGCGTCGCGCCCGATCGCCTCTCGCAGCGTGAGGCCGTCTCTCGCGAGCAGGCGCGCCAGTCCATCGGCGATCTCGCGTGGAGCGCGCGGGCCCTGGTAGACGAGCGCGGTGTAGATCTGGACGAGGCTCGCGCCGGCGCGGATGCGCGCGTAGGCGTCCTCGGCGGTGAAGATTCCGCCCACTCCGACGATCGGCGCGCGGACCTTCCGGTAGAGCAGCCTGCAGACGTGCTGCGCCCGCTCGCGCAGCGGCGCGCCGGAAAGCCCGCCCTGCTCCACCGCGCGCGGATGATCGGCCACCGCCGCGCGGTCGAGCGTCGTATTGGTGGCGATGATCCCGTCGGCGCCCGCCTTCTCCGCCGCCAGCGCCACCTGGACCAGCCGCTCGTCCGGCTCGTCCGGCGACAGCTTCACCAGCACCGGGATGCGGCGCGGCAGCGCATCTCGCGCGCGGAGCACCTCGGCGAGCAGCGCCGGAAGTTCGGCCTGCAGCGCGCGCAACCCTGGCGTGTTGGGGCTGGAGACGTTGATCGCCGCCAGCTGCGCATGGGGCGCCAGCGCACGGAAGGCCTCCACGTAGTCCTCGGCGGCCCGCTCGTTGGGCGTGTCCTTGTTGCGCCCGACATTGATGCAGATCGGCCCCGGCTGCGCGGGTAGCGCAGCGAGCCGCCGTGCCACCTCGGCGGCGCCTTTGTTGTTGAAGCCCATCCGGTTGACGATCGCCCGCTCCGGCACCAGCCGGAACAGGCGCGGCCGCGGATTCCCCGGCTGCAGCTGGGGCGTGATGGTGCCGATCTCGACCCAGCCGAACCCCATCGCAAACCACGCGCGCGCGAGGACGTTGCCCTTGTCCATGCCCGCGGCCAGTCCGACCGGCGTGGGAAAGTCGATGCCCCACAGCGTCTGACGAAGGGCAGGCACCGCGGGCACGCCCGCCCCGCCCGGCAAAAGGCGCAGGAGAGCGACCGCCAGACCGTGCGCCGTCTCGGGAGGAAGCAGGAAGAGCAGCGGGCGAAAGAGTTGGTACACGGGCGCGCAAGCTTAGAACACATTCACCAGTCTCGTTCGGCGGGCGCGGCGGATCGACTTG
>WNFI01365371.1_pt2 | contig 11485 bp, 10 predicted proteins | sample 5400471 | NCBI WGS metagenome assembly WNFI01 (sample SAMN13153348, study PRJNA577476) | soil metagenome | isolation source: 100 cm saprolite on Douglas fir-dominated hillslope | place: USA:California | collected 2013-09-17
CAGGGTGTAAGGCCGGCGGCGAACACCGGCGGCGCCCGATAACCGGGCTCCGGCTGGCTCGGCGCCCCACCAGTCGGGCCAGACGTCCTCTGTCTCGGCCCGCTGCTTGATTCCGCGCAGCATTTTGCGCTCCATCAGCAGCCCGCCGGGCTCGCCGATCACCCGGCTGCACAGCCGGCCAGCCAGGCCCATTCCGGGATAGCCCATCCGGTTCCTGAGCAGCAGGCGGGTCAGGTCCACCCCTGGGAGCAGGCAGAAGATCCGCACCCAGTTCCATTCGGGCACCCGCGTCACCAGAAGCCTGTTGGGCTCGAGCATCTCGACATGCAGCGTGCCCTTGCCGATGGGGAACGCGTCGCCTACCCGGAGGTCCTGGAACTGCGGCAAGATGACCTTGGCGCTGTGCATGTCCAGGCCGAACAGGTTCTCGATCCAGTCATAGGTGTAGGTACCCGCGCGGCCGCTACCCATCTGCACCAGCCAGGGCCAGACCCGGTCCGGCGGTGCGTTGATCGCGATCACCCTGGTGGTCACGAGGTCAGCGCTGGGCAGCAATGCGTCGCCACGGATGCTCGCTGCGACCTCAGTTGGCGTAGCGCCCCAGTTCTGGCACCGCTCGCGCCAGAGGAGCGGGTAGCTGGCCGCCAGGACCCCGACGGCTAATCCTGTCCCCGATAGGATCTGGACGTATCTGCCGGCCATATGCGCCCCCGTCCGTCGTCGTAGCGAGCAACCGGGCCGACCGGAAAGCGTGACGATGAGGATCTTAGCCGGGAATGCCGACAACGACGGAAAGATGGGCGGTGCAGGCGTACATGACTGAACACTGGCGGGATCAGCTCGGACGATTCGGAGTCTGGCGCAGCGGCCGCCAGGTGACGCCAGACCTGGCAGCGAGCCTGGAAGGACTCGGGTACGGAGCCGTCTGGCTCGGCGGATCGCCCGGCGGCGATCTCGCCGCGGTCGAAGACCTGCTCGGCGCCACGACCACCCTGATAGTCGCGACCGGCATCGTCAACATATGGCAGAGCGACCCGCATGAGGTCGCAGCGTCTTTCGCCAGAATCGAGGCCGCCTACCCACGCCGGTTCCTGCTCGGCGTGGGCGCAGGCCATCCCGAGGCCACCAAGCAGTACGTGAAGCCCTACGACGCGATCAGGCGCTACCTTGGCGTCCTCATCGCCGACGGAGTGCCCGGCCGCAGCATGGTCCTGGCGGCGCTCGGCCCGAGGATGCTGCGGCTCGCGGCCGAACGGACCGCGGGGGTGCATCCCTACCTCGTCCCGGCCTCCTACAGCAGGCAGGCCAGGCAGATCCTGGGGCCCGAACCGCTGCTTGCCGTCGAGCACAAGGCCGTTATCCAGGCCGATCCCGACGTGGCCTGGGTGATCGCGCGGCCCAGGGTCCGGCCGTACCTCGGGTTGGTTAACTACACCTCCAACCTGCGCCGCCTCGGCTTTGCAGACGCGGACCTGGCCGAACCTGGCAGCGATGCGCTGATCGACGCGCTCGTGGCCCACGGCGATCCAGGGCATGTCGCCGCGAGGCTGACCGAGCATCTGACCGCCGGGGCGGACCATGTGTGCGTGCAGCTGCTCACCGAGTCCGGCGCCGACGTGCTCGACGGCCTACCACCCAGCCGTCGCTGGCGGTCACGAACGCAGCCCCCGTGGCCTGGGTCAGCTGGCTAATCCGCCCGCGGCGAATCAGGATAGCGCCCCCGTGCAGCGCGATGTCCATCGGCGCGGGGCCCAGGAGCCGCGGGCTCCCTGGCGCCGAGCACGGCGGGCAAAAGCCAACGAACACAGCCTCATCCGGGCTGATCGCGCTGAACGGCCCGGGGTACACGCCCGGTGACGCGGCCGGCACCCGCGCCCGAAGGCCAGGACTGGCGGTGTACTGCTCGGCGTAGATCGGCTGCCAGGACTGGCCCGCGGTGTGATAGCCGATCTGCGGCATGTGACTCAGCGCGGCCCCGGGGCCGTTCACCTCGGCCCAGCCAGCGCCCGACCCGGCGCATTCAACCTCAGCGAGAGCGTGAAAGCCAGGCCCGCCGCCGGGAGTGCTTGGCCCGTGGACGGCCAGAGTCCAGCTCCGACCGCCGTTCACCGTGCCGTAGATGTTGCCGTCGGCACCCAGCCAGCCGCGCCGGGTGTTGCTGAAGCAGGCAGTCTCGACGTCGGCGGGAGCCGTTAGCTGCTGCCAGTGCTGGCCGCCGTCTGTCGTGCGCAGAAGTACGCCGCCCGCGAGGGGCGGATAGGACACGCTGGCGTACGGCAGGTTCCCGCCAGCGACCCCGAAGCCGACGTCCGGGCTGACAAAGTGCACCGTCCGGATGGCCCGGCACGGTTCGGGCAGCGCGCGCCAATGCGCGCCGCCGTCGGTCGTGGCGAGCACCTCCGACGCTCCCGTGACCCAGCCGTCGCTGGCGTCGATGAAGTCGACGGTGCCTAGCTGGGCTGCCTGGCTGGTCCGGAACTGCACCACCCAGTGGCGGCCGCCGTCCGTGGTATGCAGGATCCGGTCTGAGCCGACCACCCAGCCGGCCGACGGAGACACGAACTGCACGGCGCTGAGCATCGGCCGCTGGGTTGATGCGCCCGCGCCGGCGGCCGAGCCGGAGGCGCCCCCGCAGGACTCGCTCGGCGAGGGGCTGGCCGAGCGGTCAGGGTGCTGTGACGCCGATGGAGCGGACTGGCCCGCGGGCACCGCCGGGCTGCATCCGGCGGCCAGGACGGCTGCCAGGCCCAGGATCAGCGCCGTGAGCAGGCCAGACGCGCCTGAGGGGCGGTCGAGAGTTCGCTTCATGAACCCTAGGATGTCGTTTACCCCCGAACGGTTGCGTGCTTCTGAACGATGTCTGCGCAGGCCGGGGTCGCGGCTCAGCCCGCGAGCAGGGCGGTAATCGCCGCGATCGTCTGCGGCGTGCTCCGGTGCTGGATAGCGTGCATGCCGACCCGGCGTGCCGCCTCGCAATGCCCGGGCACGTCGTCCACGAAGATTGTCTCGGCCGGCGCGACACCCAGCCGCGAGCAAACCAGCTCGAAGATCGCGGGGTCGGGCTTGGCCAGGCCGACCTCGTGCGAGTAGATGATCGGGTCGAAGACCTCGTCGAACGCGTACCTGGAGATCTCCTCCCGCCGCGCGCCGTCCGCCGAGTTGCTGACGATGGCCGTGTGCACCCGGGGCCGCAGCGAGGCGGCGAACGCCATCAGCTCCGCATCCAGCTCGCCGCAATAGCAGTCCCATACGTCAGCCCGGAATTCCTCCGTCTGGGCGGGCGACAGGCGCAGGCTAGCGACGCAGCGCGCGGTCCATTCGGCCTCGCTCATCTGCCCGGTCTCGGACAGGTCGTCGGGATCGATGGCAGCCAGCGCGGCCCTGAATTCTTCCCGCGACATCCCCAGGCGTTTCCGCCACGACGCGGCCAGGACCACCTCGAAGTCATCGACGTGCTCGAGGACTCCGCCAATATCGAAGACAACCGAGCGAATCGGCATGCAACTCCCTTCGGCCCTTCGGCCCCTTCGGCCCGACGGCCCGTTCGTCACATTACGGCGCGTCCCGCCGACTCGCATCGGGTCGGTGCCGGCCCGCCGGCCGCGGTATAACCTGCCAGCCAGGAGGCCGGCCGGCGAAGCCGGCCCCGGACCAAGGGGAGAACCAGCAGACGTGAAGCCGCCGCCGTTCGGTTACTCGCGGCCGGAATCCGTCGCCGAGGCCGTCGCGGCGCTCGGATCGGTCGCGCCGGACGGGAAGGTGCTGGCGGGCGGCCAGTCCCTGTTGCCGCTGCTCAATATGCGGCTGGCCACTCCGGGGCACCTGGTCGACATCAACCGGCTGGCCGAGCTCAGCTTCGTAAGGGTAGACGACGGCGAGGTAGTCATCGGTGCCCTGGCCAGGCATGCCCAGGTGCTGGCCGACCCTGCCGCGAGCAGGGCGCAGCCGCTGATCGGCCAGGCCCTGGCGCTGGTCGCGCACCCCGTGATCAGGAACCGGGGAACCACCGTCGGCAGCATCGTGCACGCCGACCCGGCCGGCGAGATGACCGCCGTCCTTGCCCTCCTGGGCGGGTCGGTTCTGCTGGACGGCGGTAGCGGAGAGCGATTGGTTAGCGCTGAAGATTTCTTTCTTGGGCCGCTGGAGTCCGATGTGCGGCCTGACGAGCTCGCGACCCAGGTCCGGCTGCCGGTGCTTCGCCCGCGTGCGGGCTGCGCGTTCGCCGAAGTGAGCAGGCGGCGCGGGGACTACGCGGTCTGCGGCGTCGCTGCCCTCGCCGAGCTGGACGAGACGGGCGGGGTCAGCCTTGCGCGAGCCGCGTACCTGTCGGTGGCCGGGACGCCGCTGGTGCTCGACCTGACTGACGCCGGGGGCGATCCCGCCTGGGCAGGGCGGCTGGCGAAATCCCGCGTCGCGCCCGCGGCCGACATTCACGCCACGGCGGCCTACCGCCGGCACCTGGCCGGGGTTCTGACCGAGCGAGCGCTGGCCGCCGCGATCGCGCACGCGAGGGAGCGGGCCCGTGGCTAGCGGCGCCAGCAACACGGCGATTAACCAACCCCAGGACGGATTGTTCGATATCAGCCTGATCGTCAACGGGGTGACGCGGACCGCACGGGTGCCTGCCCGGCGGCTGCTGTCCGACTGCCTGCGCCACGACCTGCGGCTGACCGGTACCCACGTGGGCTGCGAGCACGGCGTCTGCGGTGCATGCACGGTCCTGCTCGACGGCGTGGCGGTCCGGTCGTGCCTGATGCTGGCGGTCACCGCAGACGGCGCCCGGGTCACGACGGTCGAGGGGCTGACGGGGCCGGACGGAAAGCTCTCGCCGGTGCAGCAGGCGTTCGCCGACTGTCACGGCCTGCAGTGCGGGTTCTGCACGCCGGGCTTCCTGACTACGATCACCGCCGCGCTGCTGGACAACCCCGAGCCGTCGCCGGAGGAGGCGCGGGAGATCATCGGCGGCAACCTGTGCCGATGCACCGGCTACCAGAACATAGTCAAGGCCGTGCTGCGGGCGGCTGAGCTGGGGGCTGAGCTGCGGGCCGCTGAGCTGGGGGCGGCTGAGCCGCGGGCGGCCGAGCTAAAGGCGGCCGCGCCGGGTCGGGCGGATGGGTCATGACCTCGATGTTCGGCGAGCCGATCGCGCGGCTCGAAGACGACCGCCTGCTCCGCGGCAACGGCGCCTATCTCGACGACCTCGGCCACGACGCACTGGCCGCTGCGTTCGTGCGCAGCCCGCACGCGCACGCCCGCGTGCTCGACATCGACGTGGGCGCGGCGCTCGACGTCGACGGCCTGGTCGCCATCTACACCTACGAGGACCTGCCAGGCAGGCTCGCCGAGCCGCTGCCGCTGCTGATCCCGCACCCGGCCCTGACCCACGGCAGGACCGGTTACCCGCTGGCTGCTGGCGAGGTCAACTACGCGGGCGAGCCGGTCGTGATGGTCGTCGCGCAGGACCGGTACCTGGCCGAGGACGCGGCCGAGCGGATCATTGTCGACTACGAGCCGCTGCCCGCAGTGGTCGGCGTGGACGCTGCGCGGGCCGCCGAGCACCTGGTCCACCCCGACGTGCCCGGCAATGTCGCCGCGCATCTGGTGCAGGACAATGGCGACGCCGCCGCCGCGATAGCGGCGGCGCCGCACACGCTTGAGCTGGATTTGTACGTCGAGCGGTCCGCTTCCACGCCGCTTGAGGGCCGCGGGGTGCTCGCGCGCTGGGACACCGAGTCACGGCGGCTGCTGATCTGGACCTCGACCCAGACATCGACCGGCGTCCGCGCCGCCGTCGCCGCGAAGCTAGGTCTCGCACTGGCCGACGTCGACGTGATCACGCCCGACGTGGGCGGCGGGTTCGGCGTCAAGATCGTCCATCCCTGGCCCGAGGAGGTGCTCGTACCGTGGGCGGCGCGGCAGCTCGGCATGCCGGTCAAGTACACCGAGGACCGGATCGAGCACTTCCTCGCCAGCGCGCACGAGCGCGGCCAGCGGCACCAGGTCAGGGTCGGCTTTGACGACGAGGGCCTGGTACTCGGCCTCGACGTGAAGTTCTGGCATGACAACGGCGCGTACATTCCCTACGGCCTGATCGTGCCGATCATCACCTCGACGCAGCTGCTCGGGCCGTACAAGCCAGGCGCGTACCGGGTCGAGTTCAGCTCCCTGTACACGAACACGGTGATCGTCACGCCGTACCGGGGCGCTGGCCGGCCGCAGGGCGTGTTCGTGATGGAGCGGACGATGGACGCGATCGCGGCGGAGCTCGGCTTGGATCGGACCGTCATCCGGGAGCGCAACTTCATTCGCCCCGAGGAGATGCCCTACGACCACGGGCTCATCTTCCAGGACGGCCGGCCGCTGATCTACGACTCAGGCGATTACCCGGCCGCGCTGGCCAAGCTGAAGACGCTGGTGGGCTGGGACGGTTTCGAGGCAGAGCGGGCAGCGGCCAGGGAAGAGGGCAGGCGGCTGGGGATCGGTCTTGCCTGCTATGTGGAGGGGACCGGGGTCGGCCCGTACGAGGGCGCGCACGTCGTGGTCGAGACGTCGGGCAAGGTCAAGGTGGCGACCGGGCTGACGTCGCAGGGGCAGGGGCACCAGACCGTGTTCGCGCAGATCGTCGCCGACGAGCTCGGCGTGCCGATCGGCGACGTCGAGGTGGTCACGGGAGATACTCGCGCGTTCGGCTACGCGGTGGGGACGTTCGCCTCCCGGGCGGCCGTGATGAGCGGTTCGGCGATCGCCTTGGCCGCGCGAGCCGCCCGCGCCAAAGCGATCCGGGTCGCCGCCGCCGCGCTCGAGGCCTCGCCCGACGACCTGGAGATCGCCGGCGGGATCGTCCGGATCAAGGGCGACCCGGAGTCCGGGATCGCGATCGGGACCGTGGCCGTGCTGTCCAACCCGCTGCGATACGCGTTCGACGAGGCCGCCCGGGCGGCGACCCAGTTCGCGGGCGGCGACATCAACGCGCCCCCGGTCGCCGAGGGCGACGAGCCCGGGATCGAGGGCCGTGAATTCTTTTCGCCGCTGCGGTCGACGTTCGCGTCCGGCATGCACGCGGTAGTCGTGGAGACCGATCCCCAGACCGCCGAGATCAAGGTGGTGCGGTACTGCGTGGTGCACGACTGCGGCACGCTGATCAACCCGCGGATCGTCGAGGGCCAGATCCATGGCGGCGTCGCCCAGGGCGTCGGCGGCGCGCTGTATGAGCGGATGGCATACGACGAGACGGGCCAGCTTCTGAACGCCTCGTTCATGGACTTCCTCATGCCATACGTCAGCGAGGTCCCGGCCAGCATCGAGATCGACCATCTGCAGACGCCGTCGCCGCTCAACCCGCTCGGCGTCAAGGGCGCCGGCGAGGCCGGCGTGATCCCTGGCGCGGCCGTGTTCGCCGCCGCGATCGAGGACGCCGAGGGGATCCCGGTTACCTCGATGCCGATTTCGCCGAGCGAGCTGTTCTCGCTCCGCGAGGCCTGGCAGCAGCGCGGGGCGGGCGGCGAACCTCGTGATAGCGGTGGTCCCGGGCAATGAGTTGCTCGAGCCTGGCGCGCTGGGCCGCACTGAGCACGGGAGGCATGTCGTTCAGCTGGTCGGCCAGCAATGCTGCCGAGGTCGCGATGTGCACGGTCGGCTTCCGGCATTTGCCGCGCCTGGAGTTGGGATGGGTGAGCAGCACGACTCGCAGCATGGACACCTGGCCGGCCCGGGCGCTAAGGAACTCCTCGAGCAGGTCGGCAGGCTCGTTGAGCTGAAGGCTCGGCGAGCGGCCGCCGCGGTCGCTGAGGCTGCCCCGCTCGACCAAGTTTCCGGCCCGGTCGAACTTCTCGAAGCGCCAGTCGTCACGGTCGCAGTACACCGTCGCGTTGAGATGCTTGCTCTCGACCGCGATCAGTCCCGGCGGGCCGAGGAGCAGGTGGTCGATCTCGCCGCGCTTGTTGCAATAGCCCCGGACCAGGACCCAGTCGTCGCCGAGCGCACGACCGAACTCCCGCGCGGCCTGCTGCTCGCCAGCCACCCCCGCGGCCAGCTTCTCCTCGGCATCCGAGGGCGCGCTGGAGGTCGGCGGCTGACCTGGGCGCCCTGGGCGCCCCGGCGGCACCGGCGGCACCGGGGCCAGCCGCCGCAGCTTCCTGACCGCGAGCACGGCACGGAGCCACGTGAGCCAGCGCCGATGGTCGCGGGCTCTGTCCCTGGCGTTGGCGGCCCGCTTGACCAGTAACTGATGGCGGGCGAGCGCCTCAGCGAACTCAGGCTGACCCTGCCGCCCGCTGTCGGCGCGACGCTGCCGGGCAACCCGCAGCGCGTCCGCCGGGTGGTTTGACAGTTCGATCGTCCGCACGACGCCGTCCTTCCCCAGCCTAACTTTGGGCGACTATTGGACCGGCACCGATGCTAGCCTCCCGCGAGCGCTCGATCGAGCCACTCTGGAGCTCTCCGGCAGTTCACTTCACATTCGGATAGCTGGCCAGCTGCCGCCGCCTGGCCGAGGAGGGTCCGGGCTGGCATGCGAAGCTAGTCTTCCGCCTGCCGGCAGTACCGGAGGTAGCCATGAGGGTCAGCGGCGCTGCGCTGGTTCACGCACCGGCCGAGGCGGTATGGGCGGCGCTTGGCGACCGCGACGTGGTCTTGCGGGCGATTCCCGGGATCGAGCGGCTCGCCCTGACCGGGAATGGCCGTTGCGAGTTCACGGTGAGGGCGGCGATAGCGGCCATCAGCGGCACCTATACGGGCGAGACGGTGGTCCGGCAAGCCGATGCGCCGAGCCGGCTCGGCCTGACCATATCGGCTGCGGGTGCCAGGGGGACGATCAACTGCGACGTCGACGTGCGGCTCGTCCCGGCCAGCGACGAGGTGACCGAGGTTAGCTACGAGGCCGACGCTGAGGCAGCCGGGCCGATCGCGGGGATCGGCCAGCGGATGCTCGCCAGCATTGTCAAGCGGCAGGCTGGAGACTTCATCGCTAACCTCGACGAGGTGCTCACAGGTCCGCCGGCCGCTCCGAGGCCGGCGGCGAGCGCGGAGGTGCCGGCCCGCAGTCGCGAGAGCGCGGAGGTGCCGGCCCGTAGTCGCGAAAGCGCGGAGCGCGCGGCGAGCATCGCCGTCCTGCCGGATGCGGAGTCGGTCATCGAGCGGGCGCAGCATGGGATAGGGCTGCGACGCCAGCCCGTCCCGCCTCGTAACCAGGCGGGGTCCGTGGTGAGAACGGCGCTGCTGGCAGGCGCCGCTGGCGGGCTCGCCGGGATGCTGATCGGCGCCCTGCTCGGCCGCCGCACCCGGGCCCCGGCTCGCGCCGGCCGCTGATGGCGGGAATCACGCCGCCGGGGGAGCGGCGGCTGCGGATCGGGATCGATACCGGCGGTACGTTTACGGACGTCGTGGCCTACGACGAGGTCGGCGGGCAACTGGCCGTTACCAAATCCCGGACGACGCCGGGCGACCCGTCAATCGGGTTCATCGACGGGCTCGCCAAGGTGCTCGGCCAGCTCGGCACGGACGCGTCAGCGGTCACGGCAGTGAGCCACGGCACAACGATCGCGACTAATCAGCTGCTCGAGGGCAAGATCGGCAGGCTCGGCTTCATCACCACCGAAGGGTTCGAGTTCATCCTCGAGATCGCCCGCCAGTCGGTCCCCGACGGCTACGGCAACTCCTATTTCTGGGTCAAGCCGGACCGGATCGTCCCGGCCGACCTGGTCAAGACCGTCCGGGGACGGCTCGACCATACCGGGGCTGAGTTGCGACCCTTCGACGACGAGGCCGCGGTGGCCGTGGCGCGCTGGTTCCGCGATCACGGCATCGACACCCTCGGCGTCTGCTTCCTGCACTCCTATGCGAACCCCGAGCACGAGCGGCGGATGGCCGCCATCCTGGCGACGGAGCATCCTGGCGCGTTCGTGTCGCTGTCCAGCGAGGTGCTGCGCGAGTACCGGGAGTACGAGCGGTCGATGACCACGTTGCTCGACGCGGCGGTTAAACCGCGGGTCGCCAGTTACCTGCGAGCTATCGGCGAGCGGCTCGACGAGCTGGCTGGCCGTCCGCTGTCGCTGAACGTGATGACGTCCAGCGGCGGGGTGCTCTCGGCCGACGACGTGACCAGGCTGCCCATCACGACCGTGCTGAGCGGCCCGGCCGCAGGGGCTCTCGGCGCGGCCATGATCGCGCGGGAAGCGGGCGTCACGCGGGTGCTTACTTGCGACGGCGGCGGGACCTCCACCGACGTCGCCGTCGTCACCGACGCCGAGCCCGCGCTGACCACCGAGGGCAGTGTCGGCGGGTACCCGTCGATGATCCCGATGGTCGACGTGGTCACCGTGGGCGCGGGCGGCGGCTCGATCGCCTGGATTTCCCCGGAAGGCGCGCTCAAGGTCGGGCCGCGGTCGGCCGGCGCCGACCCGGGGCCGATCTGTTACGGGCTGGGCGGCACCGAGGTCACCGTCACCGACGCGCATCTTGCGCTCGGCCGGATCCCGCCGCATCTGCTTGGCGGCGAGGTGCCGCTCGACCTCGCCGCGGCCCGGGCTGGGGTCGCCGCGCTGGCAGGTCGGCTCGGGCTGACCGAGCAGGAATGCGCGACCGGAATCCTGGAAGTCTCGGCCTGGAACCAGGCCAACGCGGTCCGCCAGATCACTGTCAAGCGTGGCCTGGATGTCAGGGACTTCACCCTGGTCACGTTCGGCGGATCCGGATCGCTGCTGCTCTGCCCGCTCATCGAAATCCTGGGCGTCCGCGGGGTGCTCGTGCCGCCCAATCCCGGCAACGTGTCGGCGTTCGGCCTGCTGACCGTCGATGTCCGGATCGACCAGGTGCGGACGGCAGTCAGCCGACACGACGCGCTCGACTATGCCGCGGTCCAGGAGATCTTCGCCGACCTGGAGGCCCGGGCGAGGGAGCGTCTGGCGAGCCAGGGCTTCGAGGCCGGGACGCAGCGGCTGATAAGAACCGCCGACCTGCGCTACTTCGGTCAGGCGTTCGAGGTGCGGGTGCCGGTGCCAGGTGGCCGTGACGGCGCCGACGAATCTGCCGTCCCGGTTGATGCCGCTGTGGCCGACGCCGTCGCCAGCGCGTTCCACGACGCCCACCGCGCGCTGTACGGCTACGACTTCCGGGGCGACTCGCGCCAGCACGTCGAGTGGGTGAACCTGCGGGTCACCGGGATAGGCCCGATCCGCCGGCCGGCCCTGCCCCGGCTCGAGCCCGGGGACGGCGACCCGGGCAGGGCGCGGACGGGCAGCCGCCCGGTGTGCTTCGGCCGCGGCCAGGAATTCGCGCCCGCCGGCATCTACGCCCGGGACGGGCTGGCGGCCGGCGACGTGGTCAACGGCCCCGCGGTGCTCGAGGAGTACGGGGCTACCATCCCGCTGCATCCGGGCTTCACCGCGGAGGTCGACGGGTTCGGCAACCTGCGGGTCAGTGCTCTTAGTTCAGCACGAACCAGGCCACCTTGACTTTCGCCGATACGGCCTTGCTGAGATGCACCGTG
>WNFI01524571.1_pt1 | contig 11483 bp, 13 predicted proteins | sample 5400471 | NCBI WGS metagenome assembly WNFI01 (sample SAMN13153348, study PRJNA577476) | soil metagenome | isolation source: 100 cm saprolite on Douglas fir-dominated hillslope | place: USA:California | collected 2013-09-17
ATGCGCGAGACCCATACTGTGGAGATAATCGACCCCCTCGCATATCTGTCGGAAGATGCAATATATCTCTGGACGACACATCTGCCCAGACATGACGACACTAAAGAGATCATACGGGGCATATTCCATCACCTAACGGGAAGAAGAGTCACTCACTCATCCAAAACGAAGAATCCAAGGAAAACATACCTCGTAATAATGCCCATGATCAGAAACAATATCCACCGTCTCGATGATATTGATATGCTTCAGCGTACTCCCAACACAAAACTCAGCCGTGACCTTCTTCTGATACTCCTTTTCGGACTCGTTCCCCTTCCGTGCACGAAACTCCTTTACAGCATACAGCTTGCCACCGGTCTTGGCACTCCCTTTGATCAATCGGACGGTCCCGCCCGCACCTGAGCCAAGAACTTTTCCCCACTTGCCATACTTCTTGGACAGATGCACATGCGATACCTCAGAAAGCGAAGTCGGCGGATGGGTCCCGCTTCCCAATCCATTAGGAGTCAAACGTCCGGGTAAATGCTGATGAAAATGATGGCCATGGAGATGCGATTCCTGTGGCTGTTGCGGCTGCCCTGTCATAGTCATCGGAGTTTGCGAAGCAGCAGCCGCATGATAAGAAGACAACTCCGCTGGCTTGGCAGTTGGGACAGCCGTCATGGCCGTAGAAGCATGCTGAGTAGGCTCATTGGACGATGAGCCCATCACAGTAGAGGGAGGAGTGATCGCGCCTCTACCAATGACACCAGTTTCATCCTCCCTCACAGGCGATGGTGCACCACTCGACCCCAGGTATGGCGTGATCTCCGTCACAGCCGCCAAACCAGCAGCCGCACTTTTTTCAGGGGGGGTGGCCTTAAACTTGGGTGGCGATGGCGATGACGACTTGACTTTCACCACCGGCAGATGGCTTAAGACCTTGCCAGACCCTTTACGCTGATGTGTAGTCGGGGCGGAACATGCCTGAGACCCATGAGGCAGGACAGGAGGATGAGGATTGTGTGAGTGATGATGAGGACCATGGGGCATATGATGTTGCAAGAAGCGTTTGAGATCGCTTAACGGATTGTGGGAAGTGGCCTGTCGACGAGGTTGAGTTGACCTCTCCTTATCTTTATCCTTCGCACTCAAGGAGTTGGTACGACCAGGGGAGGTTCCTTCTGGAGTAGTGCTCTGACTGTTGGCAGAAGGCTTGCCGAAACCAGCGCTTATCTTACGCCGAAAGTGGAAACCCGACTTGGAGATCGAAGGGCTACTTAGTTGAGAAGAAGAGTCTTCTGTAGTCCGTCGTTGTGAGGGTAACTTTGATGATGGCATTGGAAAGGTCGCCTGTGGACCGTCGGCCGATGGGCAAGCCGGCACAGGACAAGCGGTGTTTAGCGATACGTCCGGAGTAGCACTACCATCTTCTGGCGGCGTGGAAGGCGCAGAGGAGAACGCCCGTTGGGATGGACCGCACTGCAGGGAATGTGGAGGAAGAAATAACTCATTAGTGATGACGTTCAACAGTGAACTGAATTGGTAATAAGCAATAGATGCTCATAAACGCTCTGGACGTCACAGGCAATGCTTAGTGGAGGAGAGGCGCCCATGCGCGAGCACGTAGAGAGGCATTGTGCAAAAATGAAGATAAAGATTAAATCAATACATACTGCGGATGGAACAAGGTGGGGGTCGAGATGAGCCCCTGGCTTGTCAAGGGTGAAGCGACGACCAGCATGGGTTTCAATGTGGATGAGTTCCAGCGATGAGTACGTTGGGCTGGGAGGTGTAGTGACCGGGAGCCTGTTGGCAGTCATGTCGAGCTTGGTGGATAAGGATACGCTGACAACTTCCATCGGCTTTGCAGACAACATTTTGGAACGTCGGTCACGGTGGTTAAGGATACGAAGTGGTGAATGTCACGTTAAGCAAAGGGCATGGACCAGCGGAGAAGAATGGGTTGAGAGGGGGAAAAGAGGATGGCGGGTTCGGCAGGAGACAGGGTAGATATGGATAAAGGTCCAATTAATGTGTCACTCTGTCACAGGGGTGTGACCTGGTTCAGAAATATGTCACACAACCTTACTCAAACGACTCCAATACATTTCTAAAACGGCGTCCGCGCCGCTGCCAGCTATGCTCCCAAGGGACCAATTGGGCATCAAGCCCCCCCCCTCCCTCCGAAATATGGATGGGCTAATGTCTGTGTTCAATGGGCTGCAAGATGACATGGGCGATGCCTTCGGAGAGGCATTTATTACGTTGCACAAAGGTTTCAATTGAAATCGGACTTCAAGATGAATAGCCAGCCTCTCAAGCATGCATCCTTACTCAGTGCGCGTACCCGACACGAATGAACCGCGCACGACGGGGATCCCAGGCTGTCGGAAAGCCCTAAGTCACCTTACCCGGCTTTCCAATACCCAGGCCCCGCTTCTGATGCCGCTCCAACCACCCATTTGCAAGTCGTTTCGAATCCAGCGGCTATCACAATTAGACTTCGTTGTCCTCATTCATACTTGGCACGCATCGTCCGTATCTTTGGCTCTGTAAACCGTGCCCATGTCGACGATACCCTTCAACCTTTGTGTCACTAATAGCTGTCAATCAAGTTGGCCCCACCTGGATATTGTCGCCCTGTCCATTGCATCTAAAACACTGGTTCATTCATCTTTGCCTCATCTTGATGCCCCATCGGCCCATCGGCAATGGGTGCACTGACCCCATTTAGTGATTGGAGGACGGTTGATCCCGACCATTTTCCAACCACAGACTCTTTTCCGCCGAATATCCCAACACCTGCTCTCCCACGTTCATACGAGCATGGACCCACTGGGCATAATCCTGAGGCTGTGACAACGTGACGGAACTGATGCGCGATAACGTCTCTCACTCGTCTATGATGAATATAGGCATCAACGTTCACCCCCATCGCTTCGGGATGGCATCACGACGTCAATTACATGATAGGGATGCCCGGACCTCTCCAATTTGCGAATGCATTTCAGCATTGACTCCAATCACCCATGCATCTGCCTGCATGCTTCAGGATCAGAACCAAGCGAACCAATGGCGCATCTCTGATACAATGAATTTCCTACGCCCCTTGTAATCACATGTCTAGATCATGGCATCCCCGCCGCACAATAGACGGCGATTCCCCGCAGGACAGACATCATGAGTGCCTGCGTCCTCGGTTCTCAGATCCCCATAGATCAAGGTATAGCGTTCGAGGGGATGAACGAACTCCCGGCCTCTCCCACTCCCCTTCCTTCCTCGTCACGGTCTCCGGTAGCAGCACTACGTCACTCCCAAATACCACGAGTAGTACAGACGCTTGCTGCCAGGACAACACTGTGTGAACCCATAACAACCCGAATTCAAACCTATCAAAACAGATACACCGAACTCGACTATATTTAAAGACTCTTCACTCTCACCGCCCACAAACGCACGCACGCACATACAAACTGCGCGCGCCCATGAGAAAAAAAAAGAAAAGCAAACAAACCGGTTGATCAAATCAAACGTTCCAAAGAGTCCAACCCTCCGTTCCCGATCGCACCACTTTTCATTTGCTAGGAGTTTCCGGACCTAGGCCGCAATAAAAATCTAATCATCCTGCGTTCTACCTTTCCGGAGACAAGCTGCCCGTGCTTAATACCTGGACTTGATCGCGTCATCATACTCGCGTCCTACCGGCCGATACAACCGAATCAATCTCATTTTAAACATGGAAGCGGACCATACCCTCCTGTCCTCCATAATCGCTAGTGCTTGTGTAAAAAAAAAAATTTTCCTTGAGACCCATATGGCCTTGCCGACTTGCAGCCGATGCATTAGGACCCAAAGAAAAACTCGATACGAACCCCAGGGTCCAACCCAAGCCGAAAATCCATTCATACAAACCACCTGAGCTGAGAGAAATTCAGTTCACTAACCATTTGCAGTACCAGCGAGGCACACCCAATTTAACACTATAGGTATCGAGATGATCATGGGAAGACAGGGGAAGACATAGTCTATATATATGTAAGCGATAAACCTTGTCCGAATCAGTTACCTTGGATCCTTTCACGACGTGTCGCGCTTATCGAACGAACGATCCGTCCATGTTACAATGCATCCAACTTCGGAGCTAGCCATAGCTGAATAAAGATCCCTCTGGCAAGCCAATAGTTCGCTAGCCAGCTGCACCACCCACGTACTTGATCGACGCGCGGGCGCATATACGCCTTGCAACATGCATGCTGCGCATGGACATTGGATATCATGCATCCCAGCCGCACCATCCATATATATATATGAATGCATCAGTTAACATTTGCGTGCGCCGCACCATCCATTCTGGGGCCGATGTCTTTTCCATGATATTAAACATATACCAACATCTCGAATTCCAACGACACTACATTTGCAAACAACCGGCCCTTGCGTCGACCCACACTGACGAATGATATTAATTATTCAAGCAACCCAGTCAAAGACAAAAACCATATCAAAACGTTATGAGCGCTACATACGGTGAAAAGTACAACAGTCAGATTACACTAATACATATTTACCCAGAACGGCGTTCCGTGTCTCAGCTCCTATGTTGCATGCAAACCTTATATGGCTTGCCATGCAGGCATGCGATGAAGCGAATCACCCCACAAAAAGGCGACAATCCAGAACAGGCTATAAAATAATGAAAATTGGATATAGATAATATAACCCCGCAACCACGTTGCCTAGCTAGTAGCAGCTGATCACACAGCTCACATATGGAGACTCATTTTAGGCTGAGCTGCCCAAAAATCATTTGCCGCCCGAATCTTTTCCTTATCCTGCTCTACCTGCACGATGTTTCCTCAGCTGATCAGGTACGTCGCAGCTACATCACCCCCAATAATTAAGTCCAAGGTATGGACGAACAACCTGACGCAGATAGTTGGAGAAATCATCCTCATGACGCAACCATTGTAGCCCCCCGGCCCCATTTGGACATCTCTACCTTTTGCAGTAAAAGGCCGCCCGGAGGGAGGGTGGCAATATTTTCCCGGGCTAGGGTCATACTATTATTTGAGTTGCCTCCATGCATCCTTGTTCCATACAGCATCACCCTGTCGATCATCACCATGCACAATTCCATTCCTCATTCCAAAGCTTCTCACTGACATTCCAAGCCCAATGTCGCTCACCTACATAACAAAAAATGCAATGATGGAAATAGTCCTGATGATTGGTCAGGTGGCACTTGGACGTCGACTTCGTCAGTTACGTTCTTCCTTTTCGCTCTCATCCCTTTACGCTCGTGCTATCCGTCCTTATGCAGTCGTCCAAAGAACTATATCTGCCGCCTGCGTCATTTCCGGCACATTAGACATCGGCAAATTAAGCCCTTTCCTCCGATTCGTTCGAGAAAAGGATCGTGAGGGACGGTATGCAAAGAGGAACTCCAGTTGGAATAGGAATTTAACGAGCAGTTCAGAATCTGAGGCATTTAGCTCTCCCGGAGAGTCGATCCATACGTATGGAGAAGGAAGGAAGGACGTGTTGTTCACACGTTTGCGTGTTTTGAGCCTACAAACATTTCGGCAAATGGCGCAGGGCTGGATTTCCCTTAAACAAACGATCGATAAGAAGAATGTGACAGGGTCAGTGGCGAAACGTGGCGGATGCAGTCTTCTTCACCAGGTGCGAGTTCTGACGCAAAAAAAAATGTCGGCCAGTCGGAAGGCGTGTCAAGATGAGAGTAACCCTGAGTAACCCAAGGAAGGCGGGAAAATCCCGGTTTGTCCGAGCGTGACAGTGAGTCAAAACGTTAACCGGACTCCAGGCTGGGCCTGCGAGCATCGGCGAATAGGAGAACGGGACCGATGTCACAATTTGAAGTTGACCGGCGCTGATAACTTAAAGAGTGTGTATGACGAAATGCCCGCGAGGGAATGAGGACACCGTCTGCGAGGTTTTTGGGCACTTTATGAAATTGCCTCTAGGCCGTAATGATTGAACGGTGGACGTGAAAAAAGCTGAATGACTGAGTGATTCCTTATTCTATCTGAGACTTGGGGGTCTCGTTCAAACACAAGGACTCGACCCGTTTGCCTTAGCGAGAATAGGTATCAACCCTCTAGGCTCTGCTAGCCTGCATCGAGTCAGTCGATGGGTCCGGCAAGCACCCGGTCTTCCAAAAGGCTCGAGACAGGCCGGCATTCCTGGGGGAAAGGAGGCAAGGACTGCATGCAGACCCGAACCGCAGGACCCAGACAAATTGAGAAAGTGGAACGTGCAACACGTCTTTCTCCCTCCTTGAGCTGGTATACAACTCATTCATTCTCCGAGAAATGACGCTCACAAGAGGTGTTTCTGAAAAAGCAGTGGGAATTCCGGCATACTCCCACCGTCGCATTGGATTAGAGCCCTAAGGACTGAAAAAGGCTTGTTTGGCTACTTTCAAGTTCTCGAGGTCGCATGAAACCCACGCATCGCATTCACGGTTGTTGTCTCTGCGTGAAATAAAAATCTTACTAGATCGAAGGCTCCCTTGATATCCGAACCTATGGACTTATTCCGGTCCAAGTCGATTGTAGACCGAATATCCAATTCATATTCAGTTCGGGTTGTGACCTGGAGAGAAGAGCACTGATGTAGTTTAGAGGTTTGTTGCCAAACCCGTGTAACGCGACTAGATGCGGTGCTGGCCGGAAAGGCATGCATGAGGGAAGAGTGCATACCCGAAAGCAGCGCTTCGCGAACAGAAACATAGCGACCGGTCATCTGTGAAGAGGCGCGTGAGACTCGAAGTCCGATAAAGTGTATTATATCCTACAGACTCATGCTCGTATCTGAGCTAAATGCCACGAAGTTGACATCGTATTGTGTTGGTAGCCTGTCGACATATTCTTATGATCCATACGGCCGCTTTCGGCTGAACCTGGGTCTCATTGATAGTCCATCGTGAAAATGTGCAAAGAGGCACAGACAGAAGCATGTCGTAGATGTCCTTTCGAATGAAGTCTAGAGAATAATATCTGTGAACGTCCTCTCCAACTACGTACTAAATGAATGAAATCCTCTTGTAGTCTATCGAATGTCTGTCCTTGTTTCGAAGGATGGACAATTGGATGAAGGATCACTGTGATCCTTTTCCCGCACCATTAAACCAACTTCGTGGGAAACAGTCGTCAAGTGGTTATATGACTTGGATGTGCGGGAGGAGACGCGAGGAGGGCGTTACGGTACAGGAACATGCCCCAATCTCCGCAAAGGGGTTCGTTTCACAAATCAATCCATAAGCCAAGAGATCTCCGGACCGAACAGATGTGAAAATAGTGTAGAGCTGCGGAGATACCAGATGATAGCAATCATTTAAGTAGTAGTGCGCTATGCCAAGTGTGGAATTCCACGCTCACAAAGTAAACCAATAGCCTCTTATGTAGAGAAGATGCAGATTACTCGCCTCTGTGGCACTCCATCGCATGCCAGCCCCAGAAGTCCTTCAGGTATTGATTTCTGCAAGGACGTCTGCATGGCCTATAGTTATATAGTGTCTAATATCGGCTGGCACTGAAAGCAATTCCGCAAAGTGGCTGCTAGATTAGTTCGATAGCAGAAGTATCACTAGGCTCGTACAAGATCCAAAGGGCATTCGGTGATAATAAGTGCTTATCGATAGGCGCTGCTTCAGTTGCGTGCAATTCAATTGAAGCTTGCCACGCTTCCATTCAGTTCAGATCCCGACAAGATGTCAACCCTCACCAGTCAGAAACACGTCTCTATGTGCATGAGTTAGTGCCCACAGTTGCCAGACAAGAAAGTTGTGTTTTCCGCTCGGGTTATGAGATGGTAATACAAGGAGTTGATTGATCGGAGTTATTGTACCTGCTTTCTTTTTATGCTCGATCGTTTTGCCTCCCGCTCTATGGGCACCATGGCGGGTGCCCGCAACTACAAAAGTCCAACTTCTTGCGCTGATTCTTCTCTTCGCCTCCCACGCTGTTGGCAAGCCCTATCGCTTCGACACGTTGATTTTTTTTATCTAACATTACCGCCACCTTAACCGCACCACCCAGTGGTGTTCGTGAAAACAAACTTCCTCGTTCCTTGGTCCCCGACGCCGCCATATTCAAGGTAGAACTGATGCTGATGCGTGGCGCAGATACTACCCGATTTCCCTTCCCAAGCACGTTTGTTCTTAAGTCACCAAATCCCTGTTGGCGGTTCCACCAAGGGCACTACTGCCCGGAGGAGTTGTGCCACTATCAGCATGCCCCTCGCTTGGTCCTTGATCGTCGCACAAGTCGTCGTTCGCCAGCCAGCCATGGTTCCACGGCGTGTATATTCTTCGCGAGAGGATTCTGCAAGAATGGTACTACATGCAAGTTCGCGCATGCTTATCCCCCTTCCTCGTCTGCAGCCCAGGCTTCCAGCTCGGCCGGGTCATTGAAAACCACACATTGTTCCAACACTCAAGGTTCTGAAACAGTGGGCAGGCAGGATTCTTCACCTGTGGTTTTGAACAGTCGGGGATCGTCTTCTCCATTTCAAGCTGCCTCACCCCCCCAAAGCACTACATGTGATCCGCAGAGTATCGTTGGACAATCTGAAGCGTCAACTCTTGGTAAGCAGGCTACCGAGGTCGACGTCGCCAGCGATTCTACCGGCACCGTCACCCCCTTCACGTTACACAAAGACTCGCCCAGCCCACCATCCAGTCCCCAGGACCAAGGCGCCGCACCAGTCCATCCACCAGTATCCACCAATGAAAGCCCTTCCATGATTGTTGAGGGTGTTGCGTCAATATGGGATGAGGTCGAAGGCCTTGATGAGGAGGAATTTGTGTCTCGCCATGCGCCTTATATTGACACGAATCATCACGCCCCACAAGTGTACGACGATAAGACAGTGTGCGTTCTCTCTGGCGGCGTAATGCTGGGTATGCCTGGACCTTCTGGATCTCGCCCTCCCGCTCCACCAGTCGTTTCTGGGACGCCATTGCAGCCGGTCCAAGATCGTTCCCATCTTCCGCAGTCACTCTCGAAGAGCCCATCAACTACATCGATCCCCTCCCTTGTTGTATCGTGGGAAGATTCATCGGCGAAGAATGATGATGCAGACTCACTATCTTCTCCCGTCGATTGGGATAGCGGTACCCAGTCACCAGCTGTATGGGGAGACGAAGACACGCGAGATGGCTCTATTTCACTTAGATGCGAGGTTGCAGAGGATAAGGGGGCAAATGTTTCACGCACTTCCAGTGCCTCCCTATTTGTGACGGAATCACCTTACAAGTTCCCTCGTCGGTCAGGTCGGGCTCCGAGCTCTGAGCCACCTCACGAGCAGCCACACTCGACTAGCGACGAAAAATTATTTTCAACCCTAATATGGATGAGCCGATGGAAGCTAACGAGAAATCCGGACCCGAAAATGTGGAGAGAATTACCGAGGCGCGTCGACGTAGCTCCTCCTTCGTGGAGGCTGGAGTTGATGCTCGGGCTATGAAGCTTTTGACAAGGAAGGAAAAGGAAAAATTGATGGCTCAGAGCTTGCACCGGCGTGTGCCATCTGTCTAGGGTTTTTTCTTTCTGGTAAAAATTTTTCGCTATGGTTTTTCGATCTCATTCGACACTCTTTGGGCTTTCTTCGATTTCTGCCCCACCGTCTTGTTTAGATTTGTACACTCGTTCATTCCCTGGATCTTGTAAACACTCCGTATCCCTGCTCCCATTTCTTCGGTGCTTAGCCTTTTGTCTTTCCTTGGACCAAATCACATTAATTCTCCACGCACACATAAGTACCTCAGTTTGTTATCATGACCAATCCAATAACTACATGCTGTCTGTGTATGTCTGGCTGTGCTGACTTGTACGAGCCCCCCCATTGGAATTGCTTGTTTACTCTTGACGCATGGGATTGCCTGATCCTCAAGGTGACATATTATGTTGTACGGCCACACGTGGGGCTCTGATAAATTTTTGTGGTACTTCCATGTACATCTGGCACTATCCACCGCCATGCCATTTCCTATATATATTACATATATATATACACTGCTGTTACACTCGGGCGCCACAGATTGATCCTGATGTATTCTGACCAGTTTATACATGTTATAGCCAGATAAATTGGGCACTACTACTGGCTACTTATTCTTATTTCCACTATCATGACGTTCTGTTGATGTTGATTCGTAATGAGCATTTGTTTAAGGGGACATCCGGAATGGCAACGCCGGCGCTTCCGGGTCTTACTTTTCACTCTCAGGTTTCAGGATACGTTTAACCGTATTAGACTCTAACAAGGTCCGCCTCTGCCTCTGCGGCACGATAGCTAATGACCAGCCTACATATTTCAGCGCGCAAGATCTGATCATAAGTTTCATAACATGTCAAGACATGCATGTGGAGGCCCGGGGAACTTGATCCACACCGTCTCGAGCGGAGCTCCTTGAGATTCGGGGTGGTCGTGTAACACGGTACCTGAATCTTGATCGGCAAAGGAGCCAAACAACGTCGCGTACGCACCCGATGATTAGCCACCCTGTAAGCGGCGCCAATGAGCGCCAATGGTTGAACAAGGAATGTTGCGCGCGCGGTAGTATGCCGCTTTTTTTTTGGCTAGATAATATCTAAACGGAGTTAAGATCTGTAATTATCCAAGCATTATCCTCATTTCTAACTCGTGGCACTGGATCGCGTGCTAGATGGGGGAATACTAATATCTGGCAGCACCACCGCACCGGTATATATTTAGGACCGTTGATAAGAGGTGCGTGTTGACTGCATTTTATCACTTATATCCAAGTATGTACGAGTTCCAATGGATGCAATGGATATGAACTTGCACCTGTGGGATCGCCGGTTGTCTCTCAATGCGCGTCCTTGACGTAAGCCTTTCTATCTCCAGCACCGATGTATTTCTTTTCCAAATGGGGGACGGTATAGAACTTACAGAGACGATGTCCCCCAGTAATGACAGTGAGATCTGACGTATGTCAAACGCTATTCCACCAGAGGATCGGTAATCGTATTGACTTTTAACGTTCGCGCTGCGTTAGCTCATACCCAAGTTCTTTAGGTGAAAACCAATCCACGCAGAATAAGGGTACCACCAGTGCACTCATCGCAGTGTTGAGGTGAACATCATACTTGCAAAGGTCTCCGATCTTGCTTTATCTTTCAACTCCTGCTTATGCCCGCTGTGTCTCGCAAGCTCAATCTTCATATCGACCATGAACACAAGACAAGACGATACGGGCACACAGCTAGACAGGCAAGATGAGCACCTTATCTCTGACAGGTTCGAGTCGAAAGGCGAAAACACTGCCTTGGTCATTGTGCGCGGGTCGTGCTTCTCGATGTCTGGCATCACCTAATGACCTTCCTTTTTTAACAGGTTGGCCTTATCCTGAGTCAAAGCCCGTTATCAGTCACTGGTGTATTACACAGCGCTAGAGAGGTGGTGTAAACAAGGAGCCAAGAGAAGGTCGTCTATGATCGATCGCTGAGCAG
>WNFI01145673.1_pt1 | contig 11482 bp, 10 predicted proteins | sample 5400471 | NCBI WGS metagenome assembly WNFI01 (sample SAMN13153348, study PRJNA577476) | soil metagenome | isolation source: 100 cm saprolite on Douglas fir-dominated hillslope | place: USA:California | collected 2013-09-17
CGCTTGCGGCGCCGCGGCGATCCGGCCAAGCGCTGGCTCGCCTTCCTCGCTAACCATCGTGCGGTGATCGTCGCCTTCGACTTCTTTACCGTGCCCACCCTGACCTTCCAGCTCTTGTATTGCTTTCTTCGTAATCGAGCATGGCCGGCACAAGGTTCTGCACCTTGAACCTCTACATTAGTTCCGGACGTTGTGCCAATTCCGCCATCGTTCAGCCAGACCCGAATGATAGATTTCCTGGTGGGCCCGTTACCTGTAGCACCTAACGCAATGCACCAACGCAGCATTCCTGGACTTCGATCTTAGCTGTCGCCGTGTTCGCCCGGGGCGACGCCAGAACCGCCAACGCCGTGAGTCCGGTCGGTGCATCCGGCGCCGCTGTTCACGCATCACACGAAAGCTCTTCGTTATGATCGGTCTTATGCCCGGAAAGACTCGGGACCGGTTCGAGCAGAACAGGACATAAGGGAGCTAGCCTGTAATCGAAGGGAATGCCACTTGAAACCAATTCACGAAAATCTCCATCGGCGTGATCGGCTCGCCTTTTGCCTTGGACTTCTGTTCGCCTGTGCGCTGGCTGGCCAGCAGAGCCAGTTCCAGGGCAGCGTCCCAACTGGAACTGCCTCCTCCGCGCCGCTCGCGCTTACTCTCCGCGATGCGATCGATCGCGGCTTGAAGGCGAACCTGGGTCTACTCGTCAGTGGCTCCGCCAGTGAGATCTCCCGCGGTCAGCGGCTGCGGGCCTTGAGCGCTCTCTTGCCACAGGTTAGCGGCGACGCAAGCGAGACCGTTGAACAACTCAACTTGAAGACCGTTGGCTTCAACTTCAGCGCTCCCGGATTTTCCATCCCTATCATCGTCGGCCCGTTTCACTACACCGATCTCCGCGCTTCAGCCTCCGTCACAGTTTTCGATTACAACAAGTGGAAAACTTATCGGTCGTTTCAGGAGAGCCAGCGTGCCGCTCAACTCTCCTATCGGGATGCCCGGGACCTAGTCGTGCAGGCCGTGGCGAACGCCTATCTTCAGGTGATAGCGGACGCTTCCCGAGCGGAAGCCCTTCGCGCGCAAGTTCAGACAGACCAGGCTCTCTATGATCGAGCCGTGGATCAGAGGAAAGCCGGAACGTCCCCAGGCATCGATGTCCTCCGTTCACAAGTCGAGTTGAAGCAGCAGCAACAGCGCCTGCTCGCTCAGGAAAACCAACTGGCGAAGGACAAGCTTTTCCTGGGGCGAGTCATCGGCCTGCCGATCGGTCAAGATTTCAATATTGCCGAGTCGGTGCCGTACTCGCCCCTTACCTCCATGACGCAGGAGCAGGCCCTGAGCGCAGCTTTGGAGCAGCGCCCGGATTACCAGAGCGCGAAAGCCCAAGTGCGAGCGGCTGAGGACACCGTCAGCGCCACTCGCGGGGAACGCTACCCAACCGCCGGAATCACAGGCGACTACGGCGATGTTGGGCCGGCCATTACCAATTCACATGGCACCTTCACCTTTGTGGCTTCTCTGAAATTCAATATCTTCGACGGCGGCCGCATCCGCGCCGATGTCATTCAAGCCAAGGCGGCTTTGAAACAGCGCCAGGACGAACTGGCCGATCTTGGCGGCCAGATCGATTACCAGATCCGGACGGCCTTTCTCGACATTCAGTCGGCCGCCGATCAAGTGGCTGTGGCGAAGAGCAATCTCGAGCTGGCCAACCAAACGCTCGATCAGGCGCGAGACAGGTTCTCCGCCGGCGTGACGGACAACATCGAAGTGGTGCAGGCTCAGCAGTCGGTTGCTAGCGCGAATGACAATTTGATCTCCGCACTCTTTGGCCATAACCTTGCGAAGGTAGCTCTAGCGCGGGCGTTGGGAGCAGCCGAGCAGGGAATCCAGAAGTTTATGGAGGTGAAGTAGCAATGGCTGATATTGCGGCTGAAGACAAAAAGACAGAATCCTCCCCATCGTCAAAACCCCTGCTGGCCCGTAAAAGCCGGCGCCGCTCGGCTCGCATCGTCGTTCCCATCGTGATCTTGATTCTCTTGCTGGGAGGATATTTCGTGTGGAAGCATTTTAATGCCTATGAGTCCACCGACGACGCTCAGATCGACGGACACATCAATGCGATCAGCGCGCGCATCAGCGGCAACGTAATTCAGGTGCTGACCGATGACGAGAAGTACATGAAGGCGGGGGACGTTTTGGTACGGATCGATCCTATCGACTACCAGGTCGCGGTCGCCAAGGCGGAAGCAGATCTGGCCGACGCCGAGGCGGCGTTACAAGGCTCCCGCACCGATATACCCATTACGTCCACTAATACGGCCAGTCAATTGAAGACGCGACGATGTAGCGCGCTATAAGCAATTGGTCGCCAAAGACGAGATTTCCCAGCAACAGTACGACACGAGCGTTTCGACGGCCGAAGCCGCGAAAGCGACGTTGGATGCGCGTACCGCCGCGGTCTCCGAGGCCGAACAGAACATCCGTGTCGCGCAGAGCGCGGTGGAGGCAGCGAGCGCAAAAATCATCCAGGCCGATGCGTCCGTTCAGGCGGCAATGACTGCGCCGCAACAGGTTGCCGTGAGCCAAACTCGCGCTAAATCCGCTCAAGCCCAGGTTGCTCAGAGAAGAGCGCTGCTCGATCAGGCGAAGCTCAACCTGAGCTATTGCACCATCGTTGCTCCCGTTAGCGGAATAGTAGGCAAGAAGACCGTGGAGGTCGGGCAGAACATTTCGCCCGGCCAGCAGTTGATGGCCGTGGTTCCGCTCGATGACATCTGGGTGACGGCCAACTTCAAAGAGACGCAACTTCGCCGCATGAAGCCGGGCCAGGTGGTCAAGTTCAGTGTGGACGCCTACAGTCGCGAATACACCGGCAAAGTGGAAGGCGTGGGAGGCGCCAGCGGCTCTCGGTTCAGCCTGCTGCCGCCGGAGAACGCCACCGGAAACTACGTCAAAGTCGTCCAGCGTATTCCGGTTCGCATCAATCTCGAGCCCGGCCAGAACGATGATCACCGCCTGCGCCCCGGCATGTCGGTCGATCCCAAAGTCTACGTCGAGTAACGTACAGATGGCCGAAGTAACCGAGAGCGCGCCTCCTTCCCCCGCGGCGGATGGCCGCTGGAAACCAAAATTCAATCCCTGGCTGATCGCCATTGTGGTCGCCCTCGCGGCCTTCATGGAAGTCCTCGACACCAGCATCGCCAATGTCGCGCTGCCGCTGGCGATCCTGATCATTTGCCGCGTCATCCAGGGAGTGGGTGGAGGAGGACTCCAGCCCATGGCTCAAGCCATTCTGGCCGACACATTCCCACCGCAACAGCGTGGCCTGGCCTTCGCCCTTTACGGGATCACAGCAATCATGGCGCCAACCATCGGTCCAACACTCGGGGGGTGGATCACCGACAACTATTCCTGGCGATGGATCTTCTACATCAACCTTCCCGTCGGAGCCCTGACACTGTTCTTGGTATATCGCATGGTGGAGGATCCACCCTACCTCAGACGGGTGAAGGGCGCCGGGATCCGCGTGGACTACATCGGGATTGCGCTGCTGGCGCTCGGCGTCGGCGCTCTGCAGATTTTGCTCGATAAAGGCCAGGAAGACGATTGGTTCGGTTCCCGCTTCATTCTTACGCTGGCACTAGTCTCGGCGATCTGCCTCGTTTCGCTGGTCGTCTGGGAGTGGCGTCACAAGGAGCCCGTCATCGATGTCCGCCTGTTCAAGAATTTCAACTTCGCTACGGCGAATCTGATGATGTTTACTCTGGGGATCATTCTCTTCAGTAGTCTGGTGATGATGCCGCAGTTTCTCCAGACGCTCATGGGATACACCGCGCAGTCGGCCGGGCTGGTGCTTTCCGCCAGCGGCGTCGTGCTGCTGTTTGAGATGCCCGTCGTGGGCCAGCTCACCACCAAATTTCCGGCAAAATATATTATTGGTTTTGGCTGGCTGTCGCTCGCGTGTGCGATGTATTATTCCACCGTACGAGTGGATCTACAGATGAGCTTCCAGTCGGCGATGTGGCTGCGCGTGGCGCAGGCGTTCGGGATGGGATTCTTGTTTGTGCCCATCACCCTTGCCGGCTACATCGGAATTCCCACGGAAAAGAGCAATAGCGTTTCGGGCCTTGTGAACTTCATGCGCAACATGGGCAGCAGCGTGGGAACGTCCATGGTGACCACGCTGCTTGCGCGCCGGGCCCAATTCCACCAATCGGTGCTGTCGTACCATGCGACCAATTTCGATCCGGCGTTCCGTAACCAGGTGAGTGGATTGAGCCAGCAGCTCGTCCACTCGGGGTCGAGCGCAGCCGATGCGCAGACGCACGCGTACGGACTCATTTACCAATCCATGCTGGCGCAGTCGCAGACGCTTGCCTATATCGATACCTATATGGTGCTCGCCATTGGCGCCGGCATCATGTTTTTGCTCGCTTTCATCGTCCGCAAGAACGACCCGCATGCGGGCGGAGAGGTCGCGGTGGGCTAAGGGAGAAGAGCCATGACCAGAGTGATTACCATCGAGCGCGAATACGGAAGCGGTGGCGCTGACATCGCCAGGAAACTGGCCGAGCGGCTGGGCTGGAAGCTGTGGGACCAGTTGATGACGGATGAGATCGCTCGTCAGATGGACTGCGAAAGCCTGGAAGTGGAGCAGCGTTCGGAGCGCCGTGACCCGCTATACTACCGGCTGTTCAAGGCGTTTATGCGGGGCAGCTTCGAAGGAAGTTTGAACGCCCCGCGGATGAAGATCGTGGACGCCGAATGCATCCGGGAGGTCGCTGAACGCGTGGTCAGAGAAGCGGCGAAGCAGGGCAACTCCGTCATTGTGGGGCGCGGCTCAGCATACTACCTCAGGGACCATCCCGACGCCTTTCACGTTTTTGTCTATGCTCCGTTCGAAGAGAAGGTAAACCGGTTGCGCAAAGTGGGAAAGGACGAGAAGGAGGCGATCGAGCTTGTGGAGAGTGTGGACCGCGACCGCGCGGCCTTTATCAAACAATACTTCGACGTCGATTGGCCTGCCCGTCATTTCTTCCACCTCATGATCAATTCCACGATTGGGGACGAGGCTGTCGTTCAGACGATCCTCAATGGGGTTGCGGCATTCGAGAGGCAGCCGGCTTGATCAGCGCACTTCTGCCGCGGGCGGCGGTGTGTGAAGAAATAAACGCAAGCACCGATGACGATAAAGTCTACGTGCGGTCTTTGACAGTTTCCACAATTGATTCTTCGCTCGATCCATGCCAGCAGTAACCATGGTCCTCGGTCCCGAGAGCAGCTGTTGCAGCCTGGAGCGGGCACGCGCCAACCGCGAGATGACAGTGCCAAGACGGCCCGAAGCAATTACCGCACAACGCGCATCTATTCCATTCACAACTAACACCCGCTACACGCTTTTTTCAGATGTCACATCTGGTTTACCTGGATATTCAAGTACATAGCCTCGGCCAACAACAGTGTGAATTGTCGGAGCCAGATGGCCCTTCAATTTCCTGCGCAGTCGTTGAACGTGTATATCTACGGTTCTTGAGACAACGCCGTCGGCATAGCCCCAGACGATTTTGAGCAGGGAATCCCGGGAAAAGATTCGCCCCGGATTCTCCGCCAACAGTTGCAAGACCTCCGCTTCCTTCGTGGTCAAGTGTAGTCGAGCCCCGGAAGTATCCGCCGGTATTTTCGTGATCCCTTGCTGTTTGGCAACAGTCGATGATGGGACAGGCCCAACTTTCCTAACAGCTCTCCTGCCAGTCGGTTTTCGGTGTACGTCTGCCATGTAATATGTGACTGCATGTCTGGCAAATATATTCCTCGCTGTACGGGAAGTGCCGGTCGGGCGCAGCATCCCGTGATTGATCGTGGCGGCACTTCTTTCATGGGTAAACTATTCACAACTCGCTCGGAATATTTCGCGCCTCAAGCAGGTAATAGGCAGAGTAAGACGGAAACGTTGTCTATCTTCTTTTCCGCTGGAGGTGGCTAATGATGCGTCAAGAAACGTCGTTCTTATCAGCCTTGGCTGCAAGCCTGGTTATCGCGCTCGCGCTGATTGCACAACAGCAGCCGCTGGCCGAAGCGCCGGCGGGCTTCGATACGCCCACTGTCGTTGACAATCCCGGCTCCCAGAGCATCAGTAATGGACTAACCGAGCCGCCTGGTGATACCTTCGCTCTTGACCAGCAGCAGTTTGAGCGTAGACATGATCCCAAGAGCGGGCTCGGCCCGGTGTTCAACGCGACCTCCTGTGCCGAGTGCCACCAAAATGGAGTAACTGGAACGGCAAGTCAATTTACGGAGCTCCGTGCGGGTCATAAGGACGCAAATGGCAACTTCGTCAATCCCACGATTCCGATTAACGATGGCGCAAATACCATCTCAGGCCGTTCCATTGTCAACGATCGATCCATCTGCGCAAACGCACAAGAGCACCTCCTCCCGTCAGAGGACATCCGCACGCTGCGCGCGGTGCTCAATACGCTGGGCGACGGTTTTGTAGAAGCCATTGATGATGACACCCTACGTGATATCGCCGCGAAGCAGCCTCACCAGAGCGATGGGCTCATTCATGGTGAAGCCATTGACATTCCTGTTCTAGAAGCTCCGGGTCAGACGCGGATTGGCCGGTTTGGTTGGAAAGATCAGCAGCCTACAGTGCTCTCTTTCGTCGCCGACGCGTACTTGAACGAAATGGGAGTTACGAATCGGCTGCGGCCAAAGGACACCACGTCGGTCTGTAAGGTTACCTCCGATCCGGAAGATGTTCCGGATAGCCTTGGCTTAGCCGATATTGATCACTTCGCTCAATTCATCCGTGCGACCAAAGTTCCGCCCCGCGATGCCGTACTTGCTGCAAGCGACGATGCTCAGGCGGGGCAGCGGCTGTTTAGAGCCATCGGCTGCAATGTCTGCCACGTTGAAACGATCCACACCGCTCACGTGGGAACGGCCATCAATGGCGGCACATTTGTCGTACCCGCGGCACTTGGGGACAAGATCATTCATCCGTTCGGCGACTTCTTACTGCATGATGTGGGAACCGGTGATGGTATTGTGCAGGCGGGTCCGCCAGATACGGCGAACAAGCTGCGTACGGCACCGCTCTGGGGTTTGCGAATCAAATCTCGCTTCATGCACGATCTTGCGTCATTGACCCTGGACGATGCAATTCGACGCCACGGCGGCGAGGCTGAAGGTGTCGTCACGCTCTTCAGCGGGATGCCCCCTAACTCACAGCAGCAGTTAATCACGTTTCTCAAGTCTCTTTAGCGTGTGTAACCCGGGCTGTTTAATCGCACCCGGAGAGGAATGGACGCCACAGGGCTCTTAGCCGGCGGCTATGCAACCGTGTCGACCAAAGTGCAGGTATACGAAGGCTCCGGAGCGGACATCTTCGCGAGAATTAATACTGATTGTCAGAAGATGGAGCGAGACAAAGATATGACGGCCGTAACGGTGCATGAAGTGTTGGACTCGACACTGGAGGCTGTGGCTCACGTCGAAACAGTGGCCGCGGAGGTCGCCCGAAGAGTGGGCTTTCGTGGTGTCAGTTTGGATCACATCAGCCTTGCTACACACGAGACCACCACTAATGCGGTGGTCCATGGCAACCGGTACCGGTCGGAAAAGAAAGTCGTTGTTGCGATCTCGATAACTCAGGACCGATTCAAGATCACGATCGCCGATGACGGTGACGGCTTTGACCCCGATACATTACCTGATCCGCTGGCGCCTGAGCGATTGTCCAGCGGCTCGGGCCGGGGAGTCTATCTTTCGCGGGCCTTCATGGATGAATATCACGTGCGATGCCGTCATGCAGGCGGTACCGAGGTTACGTTGGTCAAATATCTTCGCCCCAGGTAACAAATCCGTCCGCAAGGAAATCGGGCGCGGAGGGATTGACATTCGCGGCAACCTTTGTACCCATACGCTCGCAAGGGCAGTTGCGACCTTTCCCCGCGCGCCTGACTTTTCGGACGGCCAAATCATCGACTTTTTCAAGGAGATGAGGCGCCTGGCGCTACGGGCATTCATCGCCTTGGATCTTGAGCCCATCCTTTAGCGTACTTTTCCTGCTGCTCACACGGCTGTTGTTCGACTGATAGCACCGCGCATCATGGGTGCATTTTCGTCGAAGCCCCGCTCACGTGACAGGAACTAGCCACCCTTGGTCCGCCCTGAATTCATCATGGGCCGCCGCGTGCCGGCATTTCCCTTGGTTTCGGCTCTCGCTGGTTCTGCCCGGACGACATTAGAGTGGTGTCGGCAACGACGCACGTCGAGCGGCTCATGTGAAACGGGCATCGTACCGCGCGGGCAACGAGACAGCAGGCTCAACTTGCCTACGCCGCCCGAATCGATCCGCGGTGTTAGACTCTGTACTGTCTATTCTTGATGCAATGGGACCAGCGGTGCCATCTTCGCGTCTGATCCGATTCGGGGTCTTCGAGCTTGACTTGCGTTCGGGCGAACTCCAAAAGCAGGGCCGCAAAATCCGTCTTGAAGGGCAGCCGGTCCAGATTCTGATCTGTCTCCTAGAAAGCCCCGGCGAGTTGGTTACGCGCGAAGACCTTCATCGGAAACTCTGGCCCGCTGACACCTTCGTGAACTTTGAACACGGTCTTAATGCGGCCGTAAAGAGGCTCCGTCAGGCCCTCAACGACTCAGCCGACAACCCTCGATTTGTCGAGACTCTACCGAGGCGCGGTTATAGGTTTATCGCTCCAATCCAGGCCGTCGCCGCGGGCGGAGATGTATCAGCGGTTAATGAGGCAGCGGCTGTTACGGAAGTGCCTGCAACCCGAGACCTGGCCGAAGAAAGAGCTCCTGATCGGGGCGACCTTTCTGAGAAGACATCAGTTTTCGCACCTCAGCGCTGGCCGCACGCCCGGAAGCGGTTCGGCGTCGCTCTGCTCGTGGTGCTCGGAATCCTTACCTTGTGGATCCTTCGCCCGGGGAGCCAACCGCCGCGCGTTATTCGATCTCTGGCAGTACTTCCGCTGGAAAACCTATCTGGTGATGCCTCGCAGGAGTATTTCTCTGATGGCATGACCGATGAGCTGATCACTGAACTGGGGCAGATCAGCGAATTGCGCGTGATCTCGCGTACCTCGGTCATGACCTACAAAGGCGCCCACAAGTCCTTGCCGCAGATCGCGCAGGAGTTGAATGTCGACGCTGTGGTGGAGGGCACCGTCCTGCGTTCCGGGGAGCAGGTTCGAATCACGGCGCAACTGATCCAGGCAGCCGCCGACAAGCACTTGTGGGCCCAGAGCTATGAGGGCAACTTGCAGGATATGTTGGCGCTCCAAAAAAAGGTCGCCCAGTCCATTGCCGAGGAGATCCGGATCAAGTTGACTCCACACGAGCAGGCGGTGCTAAAAAACTCGAAGCGTGTGAATCCGGAAGCCTACGAGGCCTACCTCAAGGGACGATATTCTTGGAATAAGCGAACCGCGGATGGCTTGAAAAAGGCCGCCGTTTATTTCAACCAGGCCATCGAAAAAGATCCGAACTACGCCCAGGCTTACGCGGGGCTCGCGGATTCCTACGCTTTGTTGGGAGATTGGGAGTATGGGGTTCTAGCTCCCAAGGAAGCGTACCCCAGAGCCAAGGCCGCGGCGACCAAGGCCCTAGACCTGGACAGTACTCTCGGCGAAGCTCACATCTCGCTTGCTTTTTGCTTAGATGGCTTCGACTGGGATTGGGAGTCCGCCGGGAGGGAATTCAGGCGAGGAATCGAGCTTAATCCTGGCTACGCGACGGGTCACCATTGGTATGCCTGGCATTTGGCTGCGTTGGGGCGAAATGACGAAGCCGTGGCCGAAATGAAAAAGGCGGAGAGTCTGGATCCACTCTCCCTCATCATTAGTGCCGATTTGGCAGAAGAACTTCTCATCGCGCATCGTTATGACGAAGCCATAAGACAAAGCCGAAAGACAATGGACTTGGACCCTCAATTTGCCGTCGCACACTATGAGCTGGGCCAGGCGTTGGTGCAAAAGCATCTGTACAAAGAAGCGATCACAGAACTTCAAAAAGCGATCGCGCTGTCTGGAGGCAGTACCACATGCACATCCAATCTTGCTTACGTTTACGCCGTATCAGGCATGAAAACTGAAGCTGTAAAGATCCTGAATGATCTGAAGAATCGACCGAATCATGCCCTTTCAAATGCTCCCGAGATTGCCTTGGTCTATGTAGGTCTGGACGAGAAGGATCAAGCAATGGCCTGGCTGGAAAAGGCCTATGCGGAGCGGTTTAACCCGGGCGTCCTCCTGCGTCCCGCTTTCGATCCTCTACGGGCCGACCCACGGTTTCAGGACCTGCTGCACCGCATTGGTCTTAAGCCGGCATAGACCCGCCTCGCCAAGCGATCCAGCCAATCGCTAAAAGCCCCAACGAGACTGAGATTCGGCGCGTCCTGGTCTCCGCTCGATGGCACTCGGTGCCGCAAGGTCTTAAGAATCAGAACGTTCGGCCGTCAGGAAGATAGGCCTGATCTGTCACCCTCCTTGCATTGAGGTACCTGCGTTGGCGACGAACAATGGAGCCCGTACACCCACGATGCTCCTTCCAGGGAGGAGCAGGAAAGAAGGCAAATGACGCGGCTGGTGCTCCATCTAGATGCGGTATACAATTTAGCGCGTTGGCTGACGCGCAACGAGCTGGATGCTGAAGAAGTGGTACAGGAAGCTTACTTACGGGCATTCAGTTACTTTGCAAGTTTTCAGGGCGGCGATGGTAAAGCCTGGCTGCTCACTATTGTGCGTAACACTTATTACAGCTGGCTGAAGCACAATCGAGCACACGAACCCTTGGTCCCTTTCGATGAGGAGTTTCATGGCGTGCGGCCAGAGACTCCTAGCCAGGAAACACTGGTACTGGATCGGCAACGAGAACGGATCTTAAGGCAAGCAATGGATGATTTACCGGCGCAGTATCGAGAGGTTCTGGTGTTGCGTGAGATGGAGGGTTTGTCTTACCAGGAAGTTGCGAATACGGTGGGAGTTCCGATAGGAACCGTCATGTCACGGCTCAGTCGTGCTCGTAGACGACTCCAGCAAGACTTGGCGTGCCTGGAGGAGGCACCCGGCCCAAGAAGTGCCCGAGAGCTCGCTGATTACGGCGGTGACAGAGAAGCGCTGGCCGGCTGTGTGGCAATAGGCGCCTAAGACTCCGAAATCAAGCTGCAGCAACGTGAGCACGTAATCGTGGTCCGGCCGTTATATCTTGGCCACAGCGTGCACCGCGCCACGGGCGATAGAGCGACGTCGAGAGCTCAACCGAGCTGCAGCCGCGACGAGGCCTTGACGAATCCGAAACAACCTGACCTTGATCGTGTTCTCGTTCAGTCCAGTCATTTCAGACAGCTCAGCTAGAGAGAACCCTCGACTTCCTTCGAAATAAGGAGCCAACGGTCATCTTCGGGGATACGCGCCAACAGCTTGTTAATGAAATCCCTCTGCATGGCAGTTCGATCGCGGACGGCCGC
>WNFI01136650.1_pt1 | contig 11481 bp, 16 predicted proteins | sample 5400471 | NCBI WGS metagenome assembly WNFI01 (sample SAMN13153348, study PRJNA577476) | soil metagenome | isolation source: 100 cm saprolite on Douglas fir-dominated hillslope | place: USA:California | collected 2013-09-17
GCGGCGTGACCGGGCCGCCAGCCGAAGGATCCAGGGTCGAGTGGGCAGACGTTCCTGAGCAGGTGCGGGCGGCGATCGAGGGCGCGTGCGGCGCCACCGTCGCCGAGGCCGCGACCGCACCTGGCGGATTCAGCCCGGGCCTGGCTGCCCGCGTTCTTTGCGCCGACGGACGGCGGTGGTTTGTGAAGGCGGCCTCCGGTCAGGTGAATTCGGACACCCCGCGCCTACACCGGCAGGAGGCCAGGGTCCTCGGTGATCTTGATTCGCTGATCATGTCTGGGCGGCTGCCGGTACCGCGGCTGCGCGCAACCGTCGAGCACGGCTCGTGGTTCGCGCTGATCCTCGATGACATCGACGGCAGGCATCCGGCCCTGCCGTGGCAGGACGAGCAGGTCGGTGAGGTCCTCGGGGCGCTCGACAGGCTCGCTGACGTGCTGACGCCGGCGCCCATCACCGCACCTGCCATCGGGCAGTACCTCGGTGCCGACTTCACCGGCTGGCGCATCCTGGCCCAGACTCCGGGCGATGACCGCATCGACCCCTGGTCGCGCACCCGCCTGGCCGATCTCGCAGCATTGGAGGCGACCTGGGCCGCCCACGCGGCCGGGACGACGCTGCTGCACGCCGATATCCGGGCTGACAACCTGCTGCTGACACAAGACGGGGTGGTCGTCGTTGACTGGCCGCACGCCTGCCGTGGTGCGGCGTTCGTCGAGGTGGTGCTCTTGGCGCCGAGCGTCGCGATGCAGGACGGCCCGCAGCCGGCCGAACTGCTCGCCCGGTCGCGCGCGGGACGTTCGGCGAGCCGCGCGGACCTGACCGCGACCGCGTGCGCGCTGGCCGGCTACTTCACCGAACGCTCCCTCAGGCCGCCCCCACCCGGACTGCCAACGGTCCGCGCGTTCCAGGCCGCACAAGGCGAGGTCACCTGCCGCTGGCTGGCCCAACTCCTCTAGCGGGATGCGTACGCGAACCGCCGCTATGGATGGCTAGTGACTGTTCGGTGCAGTCGGCCGCGCCGCACCGAACAAGCATTCTTGCTGCGGGGATGGGAGCCGCTGAACGCCACCGGCATTGGGGATGACGGCGCCTGAGTTAGCGGGCCATGGCCGTGTCTGAGGTGGATGAGTGTCCCGTGACCTCCGGTGACTGGCGCTGGCTCGCGGTCATGTGGGAGTCACCGGCTCGGTGATGGGGACGTGCCCTGATGGCAGACTGATCGTGTGCCGGAGATGCCGTTGCTGGCTAAGGCGCTCGCCACGAGCCCTCCCTACCGGTTGATTGCCCGGCGGGTCGTTCTGCCGTGGGTGCTGCAGGGCGAACAGCCCGCTGGTGAGGGTCTGGAGGTTGGTGCGGGCAGCGGCGCAATGACGGCCCAGCTGCTCGCCGCGTTCCCGGATCTGCGGATGGTTGCTACCGACTACGACCCCGCATGGTGAGCACGGCGCGCAAAACCTTGGCACCGTTCGGCGGCCGCGCCAGTGTAGAGCTCGCGGACGCCGCCAGGCTGCCGTTCGGCGACAACCGGTTCGATCTGGTGCTGTCGGCCGCGATGCTGCACCATGTCGTGCGGTGGGAGGAGGCACTCGCCGAGGCCCGCGGCAGTACCGATCACCCGAGTGCTCGCCAACGGCGCCGGGCTGTCACCGGCTCCCAACGTCTGTGGGCCGGGGCGTGGTGGCTTGCTGGCGGCTCCGCTGATACACCGCCTCTCTGACTGGAACCAACAGCGTTCGGGGGAGCCTGCCCTCATGCGCTCCCGCGGACACAGTTCTTCTGTTTCGGGCGCATTCGCGGCACAATTGGCCAATGGACCCGGAACTCGGCAGCAGAGACGTGGAGGCAAGCAGCCCGGCTCAGGCTGTCCCCCTTGAGACGCAGCTTGGTAACCAGGTCATGCTGGCCGAGTACTCCGCATTGCGTGCCGAGGTCGACCGGCGGGCGAACGTGCAGTGGAACGTACTTGCGCTGCAGATTACCTCGGCAGGCGTAATAGCGAGTCTGGCGATCTCGCGCGTTGCAGATATTGCACTGCTTTTGGTCATTCCTCTGTCATCCTACATGCTCGGCAGCCGTTACATACTCCATGACTATCATATTAAACTCATCAGCAGGTATATTCGTGATTCGCTGTCGGGACGGCTTCAAGGTCACCTGGCATGGGAGAGCTGGAAAGTCAGCCAGATGGCGCCTGATGTACGGCCGCGCCACTGGCTGACTGCGACCGGCTGGAATTTGCTATATCCCACTCGGCTAGCATTCGAGGGGGTAGCTTGGCTTGCCCTAGTGGCAGCTGCGTTTGGTGTTGCATATGCCTGGCGGGATAAGGCCCCTGAATGGGGTCTGATACTTGGATTTGCTCTGCTGTGGGTCCTCGGCGCGCTGGCTACCTATTTCCTGCATAGATCATTCAATCGTTCCTCCGGGACGTGAAGCACTTTGTAACCGCGGGACGTGCCACACGCAGGTCCGCGGGAGCCCGATGTACTGGGCAGGGTACGCGCTATGCCGCATACGGCGCGTGTCGGGTCAGGCAGGATCTAGCGACCGGTGGCCAGGACGTTCGCTTGCATCATCGACGGGCACCTGGGCCCCGGCGGCGACCTCCAGGCCACTCACGCAGTGCCGAGTCGGCGGCCGACATCGGCTGCGTCGATCGACAACATCACACTGAGTTACAGGGAGGTCAGAGAGAGCGCTCGCCGAGCCGCCTCGTTATGCGCGCCGTGCTGATGCGGGGCATTGTGGCCCGGGCCTGGCCCGGGCCAGAGTTGGTAGTTCTGCGCGGCCGTGCTGTCTTGGCTGCGGCGTTTCACCGCGGCGCCGGATTATCGGTCAAGTGTTCAGCTTGTCCCGTTCGGCGCTGGGCAGGCGGGCCAGCACCAGCTCGTAGGAATGATCGATCAGGTCAAGCAGTTCATCCTGGGGTACCGAGCCGTCGAGTGTGACGGTGTTCCAGTGCCGCTTGCTGAGGTGGTAGCCCGCGGTGATCGCGGGATACCGGCGGCGCAGCCCGGGCGCGAGATCGGGGTCGCATCTGAGGCTGACGCTGCGGGGGGCCGGGCCCGGCGTCACCAGCGCGAATATCTTGCCGCCGACCTTGAGCACCGCAGCCTCATCGCCGAACGGGTAGTCCTCCACCGATCCTGGCCTGGCGCTGCACGCCGCGATCACCCGATCTCGCGGTGAATCGGTCGTCACCTGCTCACCTGCCCGCCCCGCCCGCTCCGGCCTGCTGCCAGTCCCGGGATGGGAAGACAGCGGGCCTGCGGCAACGGCGGCATCGAGTCAAGGCTCGCCTGGCCCCGCGCGGCCCTCCTGTGGGGTGATCCCGCCACGGGCGGACACACTGGCCAGGATCGCGAACTGGATCTTGCGGTTCTCCCGCCCCTGGAACGTGCACTCGCCCAGGTATTTCTCGCGCAATCCCGTATAAGGGATGGGATCGTCCTGCCCGACGCCGGCCACCCCCAGCGCGCCGGCCGACAGGCGCATGAAGGCCTCTGCCGGGAACGTGTTGTGACGAGGATGCAGTTCCTCGATGGCGGCCGCGAGATCGAACACGTCGTCGCCTCGCGCCAGGCCGGACAAGAGCCGGCGAATAGCCTCAGCACCGTCCTGATCCGTCGGACCCTTCCTGGCCATACCGAAAACCCTATGCCCAGGCCCAGTCAGATCCCGCGTCGCCGAGACCATCGCGAGCGTACGCGAGCACCGCGCCGGGCAACACGGTCATCTTCGATGTCATCACCGGAGTGCCCGACCGCTCCGGCCCGTTCGCCAGCCACGGTCACACCCTCCGGCTCACCGTCCACCCGCACGCCACCCGCTGATCGCCTGCCTTCAGGCCGGCCGAATCGCCACCGGCCAGCAGACGGCAGCCAACTCGCCAGCCCCGCCATTCAGCCGCTACGCCCCGATCTGTGATCGGGGCAGCCGATGCTTACGCCCCGAGGGCTCGTTATGCACGCTAGTCCGGGCCAACGCAATGGCCCTGTCAGGCTGTGCTGGGCTGACCGATATGCGTGGCCAGCACGTTCTCCCGGGTCAGCGCTTCATCCTGCTACCTTCATGATGTGCCAGATGATGTACTAGGCTTGGACAGCAGTCAGTGGCAGGAAGTGGACCGCGCCGGCGATCCGGAGTTCTTTATCGGCTATCTGGATAAGGCGGCGGCCGGACTGCGTACGGCACGGGCGGCCATGACGCAGGCGCTGGACGTCAGGCCCGGCCACTCGGTGCTCGATATCGGCTGCGGGACCGGCGAGTTCCTCATCGAGCTCGCGGCCGCCGTGCCGGGCGTGCGGGCCGTGGGCATCGACACCAGCCTGGCGCTGCTGCGCAGCGCGGCACTGCGGGCCCAGGCTGCCGCCGCCGCGCCGGACTTCAGGCTCGGCGACGCGGAGCGGCTGGACTTCGCTGATGCCTCGTTTGACCGGGTCAACTGCTCGCGGGTGCTGGTCCACCTCGAGCGCCCCGACGCGGCGGTCGCGGAGATGGCCAGAATCCTGGCGCCGGGCGGCCGGGTGGCGATCTGGGAGCCTGACTTCGACGCGCTGATGATCGATAGCGATGATCTTGCCACCGCCACGGCTGTGCGCCGGCGACTGATTGCCCGCCTGCGGAACCCTGACATCGGCCGTCGGCTACGCCGCCTGGTCCTCGACGCGGGCCTGCGGCTCGAGGAGGCATCAGGAGAGGCCCGGCCCGTCCCCACCCTGCAGCACGCCGCGGATCAGTTCCATCTCCTGGACCACCTGGGCGCCGCGGTCGCCGCGGGCGAGGTGAACGCAGCCGCCGCGGAGGCGTGGCGTGAAGGGCTTGAAGCTGCCAGCACCTCCGGCCGGCTGTTCATCGCGCCCATCGCATTCCGCGTCCTCGCCGAGAAGCCCTGAAGCGGCTGCCCGGCCATTGTCAGTGCGGTCGTAGCAACACATAGCGATCAATCTGCGTGCCAGTCAGTACTTCAACACCCAATGCGTCATCAGCGCAGAGTCGGCAGCATCGATATGCGACCGGTGCACGGGACAAGCACCCGTCGGATGCTCACTATCCGTAACGGCCAGGTCTGCTTGATATCTGCTGCTCCCTGGGTAGATCCGAAGCCAAGATGTTCACCGAGCTGTCGCCACCGGTAAGGGAATTCCAGTTTAGGTCCTGTCCAAAAGAAGTGTCGCGGCGTCTCCATGAGAAAGTGACGGGCAACAGTACTTTGCACGGTTGCGCGCGGACCGGGGGCGGCGGCCATGGCTCGCCGCCGCCCGGTCATTCAGGCGTCAGCCGAGGTCGGCGGTATATAGGATCTTGGTCTCGGGGGCTCCGGCGAGGCCGGGTGACGACTCGCGCGACGACCAGACGCTGGTCTTGAGGATAGCGAGGAACTTCTCCGCCTCGGCGGTCGTGTCGAACTCGAGGTCGATGACGACGAAGTTTGCGTCGTCGACCGGCCGCTGTATGAGATGCCGCCGTACGCCCGCCTGCTCCCTCAACACCAGGGACTTTAGGTGTTGCTGCCCGCCTGGGGCGTTGTGGTCTTGGGGTCCTGTATCGAGTTCGCTGTCTGGTTTGCCTGGGGTGTTTCGGTGCTGGCGCATGACCAAGGCCCGCGTGACGCCGCGGGCGGTGCGCGGTACACGGCCGCGGCCCGGCCAGGCGGGGTGTTCCTCCTTCCTTTAAGGACGTTCGGGCTGGTCCCCGGCACTGGTGATCGTTGTCTTGTCCTGCCCGAACGTTGTCTGCGAGGCCGGCCAGCGGGCCAGGCAGGCATCGCGGACCTGCTCAGCGCTGGCGGCGGTGTGGTCCCGCAGCGTGGTCGCCAGCGTGCAGGTCTCCGGCACCTCACCGTCGTCCCCGCACGGCAGGACCGCGTTGTGCTCGACGACCCGGACCAGCAGGCCAGCCTCCGTGCCGCCGGGCGCGTTCAGATACGACAGGCGGGATCCGTCCGGCAGCCACCCGCCAGCGGTGACCGGCAGCGCGATCCCGGCCTTGATGCGGGCCGCCACGTGCCCGCCGGCGTCCAGGACCGCGGTGATGACCTTATGGCCGGGGAAGTTCCGGCCGGAGCAGAACACCCGCCCGGCGAGCAACTCCGGGCGCCGGGTGATGAGGCGGGCCAGCAGCGCCTGCTCCCCGGCCCGGGCCGCCCGCGCGGTCACCAGCACCGTCTGCCAGGAGGCCCTTCTGGAAGCAATCCGAGTTGCCGGCCCATCCCCAGATCGTCCCGGACCGCGAAGTGCTCGCTGATCTTCCCGTCGCGCACGCGGAACATGTGGATTTGGTCCACCTCAACGCGTCGGCCGGTGGGCTCAACCTCAGCCAGCACGCCACCCAGAACCAGCGGTAGCGACGGCTGACCGAGGTGCGTCCCCCTCATGATCAGGCGACACGTGACCTCCTCTCCGTCGCTGACCATCTCCACGATCTCGTGGCGCTGATCGGGAAACGCCTCGCCGAGCGCCCGCAGGATTACTTCGATCCCCGAGCGTCCGATGCGTCGGCCAAAGTTCGTGAAATCGTCCGCGGCCAGCGCGGCCGCCTCCATCCGCCTTCCCTGGGCGATCAGGTCCCAGTGCTGTGCAACAACCCGCACTGCCTCCAAGTTGGCCATGTCCTGACCTCCTCGCCGTGGCGCGTCAAGCTGCGCACTGAGCTGTCGCAGTAAGGGCGTGGTGTCAGGACGCGACGTCGTACACGTGCCGCACGACGGGCTCGTCGAGGGCGGTGAGCACCTTGGCGAAGTGGCCGGTCTGGGCGATGCGCTCGGCGAACGCCGTGTCGTGGGCTTGGTGGGAGTCCCAGCGCTGGAGGAAAGCGAAGGCGCTGGGGTCGTCCTCGTCTCGCAGGAGGTCGAAGGACTGGCAGCCTTCGGCGGCTTGCATGCGCTTGCGGCCCTCGGTGAGCAGCTCGGCGAGGATGTCCTGCTGGCCGGGTGCGGCGTGGAAGCGGGTGACGGTCGTGATGCTCATCAGAACGGCACCACCGTGGTGAGGAGCCCGCTGCCCGGCTGGCGGGAGCCGACGATCCAGCAGAAGTCGAGGGCGTCGAGCTCGAGGTGCTCACCGCCGCCGCCCGTGTGCCACCGGCCGCCGGCCGGGCCGGTGAGGGTGAGCGCGAACGGCTGGCCATGGCGGCGGGCCCACTCGGCGACAACGTCGGCGATCAGGCGGCCATCGTGGCCGGCAGTGAGCGCCATCGGCTGACCGGTCGCCCGGCTGATGTCGAGCCGGTGCATCCACGTGTCGCGGGTGAAGATCGTGTCCACGAGGTAGCCGAACCGCCACCGCTCGGCCTCAAAGGGCGGGTCCTGCCTCATGCGCACCGCCCAGCGCACCGGAGCCGGCGTGCGCCGGCGGGCCTTCACGGCCCTGGGGGCAACCGCGGCCAGGCGGTCGATGATCGCCTCCGGTGTCATCGACGATCGCTCGCCCACCTGCGTGGCGGTCATGGCGTCGATCATCTTGCCGCCCGCCCGCCTGCTCGCCGCCCGGAAGTCGTGGGCGAACTGGCAGAACGAGGCCTGAGCCTCGGCCATGCCCAGCACGTGGCTGGCCATCGCCCGCACGTCCCACAGCTCACAGACCGTGGGCCGGGCCCAGTCCTCCGGGGACAAGCTGCGCAGCCGGGCCACCATCGCCGCGAACTCGGTCTCCGCGAGCCGCATCGCCTCGCCGTGCCCGAGGGGCGCCGCGACCGCTTCGCCGGACATGGCCGTCTCCATCGTAGCCCCCTCGGTTTTCCGAACAGTATCAGGACTATCGCATGGGCGAACTGCTAAAGTCAAGGGATGGCCTCGACGACCAGCCCCGGACCCCGCCGCCGAGACCGCCGCCACGCCCGCCACGAGGCAACCAAGCAGGAGATCCTCGACGCGGCCTGGCAGATGGTGCGAGCTGACGGCCTGAACGCGCTGTCCCTGCGGGCGCTAGCCAACACCGTGGACATGGAGCCTCAGTCGCTCTACACCTACTTCGCCTCCAAGCACGCCGTCTACGACCACCTGTTCGCCGACGCCAACCGCGAGCTGCTGGCCCGCTTCGAGCGGATCGAGATCAGCGGCGACCCCCGCGACGCGCTCCGCGCGATCGCCCGCCTCATGGTGACCTTCGCCGCAGAGGACCAGGCCCGCTACGAGCTGCTGTTCATGCGCACCATCCCCGACTTCGAGCCATCACCTGAGTCTTACGCGGTGGCCGTCGAGGTCTTTTCCAAGGGCCGATCCGTCGTGACCGCGGCCGGACTCGTCCACGACGCCGACTTCGACCTGTGGACCGCCCTCGTCGCCGGCCTGGCCAGCCAGCAGCTCGCCAACAACCCCGGCGGCGACCGGTACATCCGCCTCATCGACAACGCCGTCGAAATGTTCGCCAGCCATGTCTTCGGCAAGCAGGCCCTCAAGCCCACCACGAAGGCCTGAGGCGAGCCGGGCCTGCCAGCGGCGGATGCGCACACCTGCGGGCGCGCCCCGCCAGCAACGCGCCACAACGACGCCCCGCGAGCGGTAATCCGGGGTCGCCAGCAGGCGTCTGCGACGGCCGATGACAGCCCCGCTTTGTCCGTTTCTCCTTCGTCGCGGACGGGTTATCTGCGGCACCGTCCGCGAGGCAGATAGCCGACCACATCGCTCATGTCGCCACTACCGCTCGTCGGTGCCGCTTTTGCCAGTACCGTCGCAGACGGCTACGCAACGGCGCGACCTGTGTGAACGCAGCGCTTGATCTTCCTGACCCCAGATAACGCCGGTGAGAGGATTCCGGTCCCCGTCCTGCTCAAGAAGCATGACGCCGCGTGTTCATATTGGATAGCGCGACACTCCCGGTTTCCGGCTGGGCTCGGATGCTGGCGAGGACCGGAACTCAATATGGGGCTGTGGGTGCGCCCCGGATCCAGCGTCAGGTAGGCAAGGCGCTGACGCAGATCGTTCCGTTCGAGATGGCCGGTGCGGTTCTGGCGGGCTCCGGCGGCACCCAGCGCCGGCTGCGCAAAATGCACACTCGGGCCGGAACGGCTGCGGCGAGGCCCTTGGTGGCGCGCTGGCCTGGGCGTGGCTGCACCTGTGTGATACGGCGGGCTCGGGTGCACATTGGACGGATGAGGATACGACACCTGGACATGGCCCCGTCAGTCCATCCCGAGGCCTACGTGGCGCCCACCGCGGTGCTGAGCGGCGAGGTCCGCATCGGCCGCGGCAGTTGCATCATGCACGGCGCGGTGCTCGCGGCCGAGGGCGGCCCGGTTGAGATCGGCGCCAATTACGTAATCATGGAGAACGCGGTGCTGCGCGGCACCCGGCGGCACCCGCTCATCATGGGTGATCACGTTCTGGCCGGCCCAGCACTCGCATCTGACTGGCTGCGGGATCGCCGACGAGGTATTCATCGCCACGGGCGCCATGGTCTTCAACGGCGCGCACGTGGGCCGGGCCAGCAGTGTGGCGCTCGGCGGCGCGGTCCACATCGGCTGGATCGTGCCTCCGCTGACCCGGATCCCGATCGGGTGGGTGGCGGCCGGTGACCCCCGCACGCATGTACCCACCCGGCGAGGGATCTCGCCCGCCCTGGGCTGTCGCGGGTCTCGGGCCGGGCAGTGTTGATGCTGCTCCGGAGGGTGGCGTGACCGGAAGCCAGAGGCCTCTGCCGCCTGACGAGCTGATGCATAAATGGTCCCGTGGCCGTCGGTGTCCCCGGCCGCCGGCCCCGAGGAGCATGTCCTTGACAGCTATAGCTATTAGCCCTAGCATTAGCTATCTAACGTAGCTATAGCGGGTCGTGACCTCGACAGGGGAACGATGGTGCCAAGCCAGGGCCGTGCTGATCAGGCAGCACCTCCGCCCGGCGCGCCGATGTCACGTCACCGCCGTCAGCGCCGCCGCGAGCAAACGATCGACCAGATCCTTGACGTCGCCGTCCAGGTGATGGCCGAGGAGGGAGTCGCCGGGCTGAGCCTGTCCGAGGTTGCCCGGCGCATGGGCATCCAGCCACCCTCGCTATACAAGTACTTCCCGTCCAAGCTCGCGCTCTACGACGCCCTCTTTAAGAGAGGGGCCCGCGAAACTCTGACCGTATTCCGGACGGCCGTAGCCCAGGCCGAGCCAGGCTGGGCGGCGCTCACCGCCGGGACTGAAGCGATCATGCGCCTAGGCCTTGACCACCAGGTGATCGCGCAGCTCCTCAACTGGCGGCCGGTGCCCGGCTTTACGCCCTCCGCCGAGGCATTCGCCCCCAGCATCGAGTTCGTCGAGGAGGTCCGCGGGCTGCTTCGGGCCGCCGCTGAGCGCGGCGAACTGCATCGTGACGCCGCCTCGGAAGAGGGCGCGGCGCTGCTGTCGGTCCTCGTCGCCGGGGTCATGTCCCAGCAGCTCGCCAACCAGCCCCGCGCCTCCTGGGACCAGGGACGCTTCACCCGCCTGACGCCCCGGGTACTCGAGCTGTTCCGGCGCGCCTACCCACCAGAAACAGGTGAACGGTGATGCAGACCATGAGCATCAACGCAGCGCAGATCCCGCCGATCACGCCAGGCCAGGTCGCCGAGGTGGGCACCGCCGAGCTGGAGGCATCCATCGCGCTGCTCGAGGGCCTGGACGAGCGCGACTGGGCGCGGCCGACCGACTGCGCCGGCTGGACCGTCCATGACCTGACCGCCCACCTGGCCGGCCAATACCAGGGGCTGGCCAAGCTCGGCCTGTACCTGCGCCGCCACCGCCGGGCGCACCGGCGCTACCCGGCCCTGTCGCGGCTGGACGCCGGCAACCGCCAGCAGATCGACGACCTCGGCGGCCGATCAGGGCAGCAGCTCATCGCGATGCTGACCTGATCGGCCCCAAGGCCATCCGCGCCCGCCGGCGCGTGCCGGGCCTGGTGCGCCGCCAGCGCATCGGCCGACTCTACCCCGAGGAGTCATTGCCCGACGACCGGCTCAGCTACATGCTGGACGTGCTGGGGCTGCGCGACCCCTGGATGCACCGGGTCGACCTCGCCCGCGCCACCGGCCGACCCCTGGTACTCGGCGCGCACGACCGCGTTGTCGTCGCCCAGGTCATCGCCGACCTCGGCCGGGCCTGGGACGGCCCGCCCGTGCTGCTGGAACTGACCGGCCCTGCAGGCGGGCAGTGGGTGCTCGGCCAGGGCGCCCCGGTCGCCACCGTCTGGGCCGACACCATCGACTACCTGCGGGCCCTGTCCGGGCGCAGCGGCCATCCCGACCTGGCGGCCGACGGCGACCCCGCCGCGGCGGCCGCTGTAACCGCCGCCCGCGTCGTGTTCTGAGCCCAGCCTGCCGACGGCAACCCGGAGAGCGGAGGCATCCATGGCCAGCGGCCCAGAACTGGCCGTTCTGGGCCGCTCGGCCGTGACTAACTCGTCATCCACAGGCAGCGCATAGTCGGCATCGTTATGCGCGCCCCCCCGATACGAATGACAATGCTGAATGCAGGATCGCTGCGACCGTTATTGACATACAGTCCGACGCATAAGTATACGAACT
>WNFI01284771.1_pt1 | contig 11480 bp, 10 predicted proteins | sample 5400471 | NCBI WGS metagenome assembly WNFI01 (sample SAMN13153348, study PRJNA577476) | soil metagenome | isolation source: 100 cm saprolite on Douglas fir-dominated hillslope | place: USA:California | collected 2013-09-17
CCAGCAAGTCGCTCCTTGCTGACCCAATCCAAAACAACGGCTTCTCGCCAGGAGCCCTCGTTGATCGCGCCATTCCAATTATCCCAGTTCTAGGATATTGCGTCCACAGCTATTTTCCACAGAGAACCAACAGTTTATAGAAAAGTCTGAAAGCGAGTGCAGCCTCTTATCACTTATCTCATGATTCATCACGGCTGGCGCTCGTCATTCTGGGTGTGCGCCATCATCGGATTTCTCGTCGGGGCAATCTGGCTTTTCGCAGCTCGCGATAATCCGGCGGAACACCCGCGAGTGTCGGCGGCAGAACTCACTGCGATTCAATCCGGACTCACGGTTACAAGTTATTCACCAAGCCCGGGAAAAAAATCTGCTGATGTCCCTGTGCCCTGGAAGCGCGTGGTGCGAAGCCGCGAGGTTTGGGCGGTGACTATCAGCTATTTCTGCTATGGCTACGTGGCGTGGATTTTCTTTAGCTGGTTCTACCGCTACCTCGCAAAAGTGCGTGGACTCGATCTCAAAGCAAGCGCGTTTTATTCCATGCTGCCCTTTCTGGCGATGCTGGCGTGCTGCCTACTAGGTGGGACCGTGAACGATCGACTCACAAAGCGGCGCGGACCGCGGCTAGATCGATGCGGCCTGGCAGCATTTGCCATGGGAGTGGCCGGAATCTTCATCGCTTGCGGTTCTCAAGTGCAGGGTGTCAGGCTGGCGAGTGTCGTCCTCGCTGGGGGCGCTGGTGCGCTGTATTTTTCTCAGAGTTCATTTTGGTCAGTGACTGCCGACATTGCCGGACCGTCGGCCGGATCAGTATCCGGATTCATGAACATGGGCGGGCAAATTGGCGGGGCCTTGACTGGCTCGCTCACTCCCTGGATAGCCGTACGCTACGGCTGGACGGCCTCGTTCCTCGTGGCAGCGGGGTTGTGCCTGCTGGGCGCCCTAAGTTGGCTTGCTGTGGATCCACTGAACACGTTGACACAGGTGCCAGCTGCCGAGGCGTTAGGTGAGGTCCACTCCTAAGAGATGGTCACTCGGTCGCCGTCACCTGTATTATCTGCTCTCAGGGTGTTCTGCAGCTCTGGACCCCAGCAGCAAAGCCGAATTCGTGGCCAGTTAGACGGTAGCGTTAGGGTGGCACCGCATCGAAGCGGGCGCCATTGGACTGATATTTCCCTGGAAGCATGCTTTCACTGCCTGCGCCTTCGGTTCCTAACTTCGCCTCAGCAATTCTTAACTCCACAACCGGTCCCATGAGCGTTCCTGATCCCACTGCGGAGTAGGTTCGAAATAATCGGTTCCTGGAGCCATGTGCTGTCGCACTTCATCCTCATTCAGAGTGACACCGAGCCCAGGGCGGTCCGGAACGCTTATCCAGCCGCGATTGACAATAGGTGATTTAATGCCCTCGACGACCAGAGAGGACCACCACGGTACGTCAAGCGAATGGTTCTCCAGCGCCAAAAAGTTTTGCGTTGTAGCCGCACAGTGCACGTTCGCCATGCAGACGATCGGGGTACCGGCAAAGTGCAGAGCCATGGGGACGCCGTACTCCTCGGCCAGGTCGCCGATCTTGTGCGTCTCGAGGATACCGCCGGCTGTGGCGAGGTCGGGCTGAATCTTGCTCACGGCATGCTTGTCACATAGTATTCGGAAAGGCTCTTTCAGGTAGATGTCCTCTCCTGTGAGGATAGGAGTCGGACTCTCGTCCGAAATCTGTTTGAGCAGATCGGTGTACATCCACGGAATCACGTCTTCCATCCACGACAGGTTGTATTTCTCGTACGCCTTGCCCAGACGGATGATCGAGTTCACTCCCAAATGGCCCAGATGATCCATCGAGAGCGGAATTTCCATCCCGACGGCGTCGCGCACAGCGGCGACGTAGGTCTCGAGCATGGCGATCCCTTTGGCAGTTACCTCCATACCCAGCAGAGGATGTGGAGGTTGGTTCGCCTCCCACTGTTGCAGGTCGGTAGGATTCGTGACCGTGCCGGGGGTATCCGCCACCATCTCGATTCCGAGATCCATCTTGAGCCACGTAAGACCCATGACTTCCTTGCGCTCTTTCAATCTTTGCGCATAGACTTTGGGATCCTTCGACTCCGTAGTATCGGCATAGATGCGGATCTTATCGCGAAACTTGCCGCCTCCGATAAGTGCGTAGACGGGAGCGTTGTAGACCTTGCCGGCGATGTCCCATAGAGCCATTTCGATGGCGCACACTCCGCCGCCTTGGCGCGCGTGTCCGCCGAATTGCTTGATCTTGCGGAAAATCTTGTCGAGTTGTAACGGGTTCTCGCCTACGATGCGGCTCTTCAGAAGAAGAGCATATGTCGGACTTGCACCGTCCCGGACCTCGCCCAATCCGTAAACCCCTTGGTTCGTATCAATCCGAATAATCGGACAAGGGCTGGGTCCCGGCTTCACGATCGTTGCCACGCGCAGATCGGTAATCTTCAGTGTTGAGGGACTGGAATTCGTGTTGACCGCCTTTGGGTAGGCTTCAACAGGATTGGCTAGTAAAGCTCCGCCTAGCGCCATGGCCGAAGTCTTCAAGATCTCTCGACGTCCCAACATACCCCAGTTCTTTTCACGCATCGTTACTCCCTGTGAGCACGCAGGAAGGCGCACACGAAAACTACAATTCGTTGCAAAAAGATCTCGATCTGAGAAATAGAATTGTAAACTCGTCGGCAAACGCCGGTTCCAAAATCCACCTATCGAGGAGCATCCGAAATGGCACACATCCTAAAAACGATCAGGAGCACCATCTTCAAGGGTGTTTTCGTCATAATCCTGCTTGCATCAACCTCCGCCTACGCGCAGTTGTACACGTTCTCCAAGCAGGAATTGATCGACTACACAGCCAAATCCCCATTCGACAGGCTTGCCGACGGACGCCCCAAGGTGCCCGATGCAATGATCGAGCGGGCCCGCGATCTGTCGTCCGAAGAAGTCTGGGCCGGTCTCCACGAGGAAGGTTTCAAGAACCAGTATGCGGATGGGTTTCAGGTGCTGCATCCTGGCAAGACCATGGTTGGACGTGCCTTCACGGTGCAATTCATGCCCCTACGGGCTGACGTCGACGAAATTACTAAGAACAAAGCCAAGCCACGCGGCCTGCACGATCTCACCAATCAAACCGCCATTGACATGCTCCAGCCCGGCGATGTCCTCGTCGTCGACTTGTTCGGAAAGAAGGTGGACGGCACCATTGTGGGGGACAACCTCTTCTACTATGTAATGAAAGCCACGAACGGTGGCGGTCTGGTTGTGGACGGCAGCATCCGCGATCTGGATGGCATAGCCAAGATTGACATGCCGGCGTATTTCCGTTTTGCCGATCCGACGCCCATTGGGAACGTAATGCTGACGGGCATCAACGTGCCAATACGAATCGGCGGCGTGACTGTGATGCCAGGAGATCTCGTGGTTGGGGACCGCGAGGGCGTATATTTCGTTCCGCCGCAATTCGTCAAAGAAGTCCTCGACCGCGCAGATGAGACCCATATCCATGATGAATGGACAAAAAAGAAATTTGATGAAGGAAAATATAAGTCCTCAGAGATTTACGGCTCACCAAAGGATCCTAAGTTGCAGGAGGAATACCGGGAGTATTTGAAGAAACGGTTGGACGAAATCCATAAACAGCGAAGTTCGCAATAGCTGAGGGTTCCCGCGCTCAAATCTCAGCGTTGGCAGGGCGAAGCGTGCCGAAGTCGTCGAGACAACCCGGCCCAGTGGGCAGCGGCAAACCTTTCACGATGTCGAAGCCGATAAGTTTTATCTGATCGAGAAAGGAGGACGAGTTAGAGACGCAAGGTTCTTCAGGACGACAGCCGTGAGGTGGCGCACACGAAAATGATGTGACTGTGCCCGTCCGTTACGCCCTGATCGCTTCTTGTAGAACTTCGCGTAAACGCTTGGCAACTACCATATCTTCCCCGGGCTGCAACATCCAAACCCCCACGACGATAGTGTTCGGCCCGCCCGGTAATCCCGCGCTCGCAGGGGAACCTCCGGTCGATGGATTCAGCTCAATCCGCGGCTTGCCTTCCCGCATCTTTTGCATGACTTCCGCGCCCGTGATCTTGATCCGGTTCTGGTCGTAAAGGATGAGCAGGTGCGGAACATGATTGGCGACTTCAGGAATAAAGATCTGAGTCTGCAGGGTTGGAATCGAGTTCAAGTGTTTGGCAATACGGTCTGCGCGCTGCCGGTACTCGGCTTCCATGGCGGCATCGTCCTGCTGGAGGAACCAGTCCACGGCGGCGACCAGGCCTACAATTTCCTCTTTCGCTACTTTCATCCCGCGCCCGACAGTGTTTGAGTTTGGTGAATTATTTCTCTTGGCCGCTTCGATCAGATCCTTTCTGCCTAGCAGCAAGCCGCTGCACTGCGGTCCCCGCAGGCCCTTCCCTCCAGAGAACGTCACCAGATCAAACCCCATCTGCGTATAGTTCCATAGGTTGGAAATGGGCGGGACATCGGCGGCAGCGTCGTTGAAACAAGGCACTCCATGCCGGAGCGCCACTCGCACCCAATCCTCCCGGCTGATTTTTCCTGCACCCGCGTTGAAAAAGTGGGCCATCACCGTACGCTCGGTGAACGCCTGTTCGTATTGTTCAAGCGTTTCCACCTCCACAAAGCGAATTCCGCAATTCCGGAGGGCATGGTCATATCCGTAGCGATGAGATTTCTGAACGAGCACTTCATTCTTAAGCCCCGCCATGTCAGTAGGAAGGTTAAGAATGCCTTGCTCGTTTCCCATGTTGATGCAAGCTGCCGTTCCCACCACCAGCGCCGCGGCAGCGCCGGCCGTGACCAGAGCGGCCTCACACCGTAGTCGCTTGGCCAGATATGCTCCGGACGCATCAAGTAGTTCGTTGAGGTTTACTGGCTGTCGCGCCGCGAGCGCGACGGCCGCCTGCACTTCGTCAGGCATCGTGGAAGCCGAAAGTACCGTATAAGTCCCGGCCGCATTGATGAACGGAGTCACACCGAGCTTCTGGTAATAATCCACAGCTTGAGGGGCCGATTTCGAAAACGCCCGAGGCTCCAGAGTTGGGATTCCGGAGAGCGCAACACCTCCCGCGAGAACAGCCTGCGTTCCCCTCCGTAAGAGCTTTCGCCGACTCATCTGTGGCATCGTTGTGTCCCCCTCAGGAACATCTTGGAATTTCGAAATTCAGTCTCGTGGATAATCATCGGCTCGTGCCGGCAACGACTCGCCTCGATCGGGAGTCGTGAAATACTGCGGACGCGCCTTTTCCCACTGCACCATGCTGAGACCGGAGGGATCGTACAGAATGCGTCCCGCACGGATCGTCATGCGGGCCATCAATTGTGCATTTGCATCCATTTTGGCGACGCCGCAGTCAACGTAACCGAAATGGCCGCGCATCAGGTCCAGCACAGCAATATCCGCGTCCTTGCCTATTGACAATGTCCCCAACTCCGACCGGTGAATCTCGCTTGCCGGATTGACGGTTGACCGACGAATGACATCGTCCAGCGGCACCCCCAGGGCTAAGAATTTTGACATCACATTGTTCATGCTGACAGTCGTGTAATCGCCGATGTGCAAGTCAGTGGAGATGGAATCGGGGACGAAGCCCTGTTTTGAAGCGGGCACCGCATTGCGGAACCAGAAACTGCCGGCGCCATGCCCCACATCAAAAATCACGCCTCGGGCACGGGCGTCTCTGATGGCGGGATTGAGCTTGCCGTCCGCAAGAATAATGGGAAATTGCTGGGCGAAGACGTGCGTGTGTATGTCGCCCGGCCTCATTTTTTTCAGTATCAGGTCCTCGTAAGTTCTCTCCGGTCGCGGCCAGAAATCGACCATGAGCGGAACGTTGGCCACCGTGGCGCATTCAATCGCCCGGTCAACAGCTGCCCAGGGCACGTGTTCTGCATCCCAGGCCTCCTTCGTCCAATAATGGGCGCTTTTTACTCCCACAATGAGGTCTGGATATTTCTTGATGGTGTCGGCACAAAGCTTCGAATCCATCTGGTCCAAGCTTTGCTCGAGTCCACCGCTCATGCCATTAGCCACAATGTTAAGGAAAGCCAAAACTCTCACCTTGGCACGGTCAATGACTTCTTCCTTTTCCTGGAGGAACGTCTCCGCACCTGCGGTGCCCGCATCCACTATGGTGGTGACTCCTGACTGCAACGCGAAATCTGCGGGAATTCCCAGTGGCAGAGCATGAACTCGCGCGTCGGGCGAGAACCAGTTTAGCGGCGCTCCGCCATGACCAACATGATAGTGAATGTCGATCAGCCCGGGCGTAACGTAGAGCTTCGAGACATCCACAACCTTTCCGGCCTGGTCAGCGGGAATGTTTTTTTTCACGGCAGCGATTTTGCCTTGGAAAATGGCGACATCTCTCACTTCGTCGATGTGATTGGCGGGATCAATCACGTGTCCGCCCTTTAACAGCAAGTCATAACGAAGGGCTTGGGCGAACATCACGACAGGAGATCCGAGGGTGATTGCGATTACTGCAATTATTGCGCGTGGCATTTTGATCCTACTCTGCATAGGGCCTTCTCTTGTTTTGTCGAACCGAAAGTGTATCCGGTGGGAATGAGATTGTCACCATTCCTGGCGAGTCAGGTCAGGCAGGGTTGTAAACAAGATCGCGGCTATCGTAAGCTGATCGCTGTTTTTGGGTTCGATCCGACAAGCTGCAGACTTCGGATCGGGAATCAACTCATGGATCGCCGTACGTTCGTCAAGGCCGGTTGCATTGGAAGCGCCTCTCTGCTGATGCAGGGGCTCGATCCGATGCTGCCAGCGGACGTGCCCCCACCTGCGGCGCCGCCCATCGAGCTCCACGGCCCGCCAGACTACAAACCTTCGCCGCTTGGCATGCCGGGATTATTTCCAGGCCGAGTGATCGAGGTCCGCGGCCCGAACGCTATCGTAGGTAATCGCGTCTCACAGTCGATCGTGCGCCAGATGCTGGAGCACGCGATGAAGGAGTTGACGGAAGAAAAGTCGGCGCAGGCAGCGTGGGCAAAGTTTGTTGAACCCAACGACATTGTTGGAATCAAGATCAACCCATCGGGTGCGCCTGCCTGCTGCTCCTCTCCCGAGATCCTCCGCGAGATCATCGGCTCAGTTCAGTCTGTTGGCGTTCCCGCACGTAACATTCTGGTCTATGACCGGTATTCGTACGAGATGGATATCGGCAGCTATCAGGCCCTGTTGCCTCCAGGCGTGCGCATTGTAGGCATTCAGGATACCTTCGTGGATTCTTCCGGTTACGATACGAATGTCTATTGCGCAGCCAACTTTTTCGGCGAGTGGGAAACCCGCTCCTACATGGCAAATATCGTGGCTCAGTTAGTCACGAAGATTATCAACGTGCCGACGATGAAGGACCATTCGGCATCCGGTGTCACCGGATGCCTCAAGAACCTGGCTTACGGCACATTTAACAATGTAGCGCGCTCACATCGTGCGCCTCATTCCTTTACCAACCCGCTGATCGGGCTGATGTGTACGGTCGAACCCTTACGTTCGAAGGCTGTGCTGCATATCATGGACGGCATGCGTCAGGTATGGCACGGCGGACCGCTGACCCAAGTCCAGGATTTCATCGATCAGGCCGGCATTCTCCTCGTAGCAACGGATCCAGTCGCTCTGGACACCATCGAACTGGAGGCGATTGAAAAGAAGCGCCGCGAACGGGGCGCGCCTTCCTTGTGGCAACACGATCCGAACAGCATCACCACAGACAACAATGACTTTTATCATGACGCGGCGAAAAACCTGTTTTTCCGCCAGCCGGGACACGTTGCAGCGGCCGGGAAGCTCGGCCTGGGCGCAGCAGACCTGAAGCAGATCGATCACCGCACCCTCTCAGCGTGAATTGATGACGACGGAAGCAGCCAAGTCCAAAACTCCGGGAGATTGGCCCACGCTGCTCAAAGACAACGCCCGCACGGGAGGGCAGGGGCAACATCCAGTACGGTCGCCGGAACGAGCTGTTTGGCAGTTTCGTACCGGCAGCTCTGTGCGTTCCGCGCCGATACTTGAGGATGGCATTTTGTATGTCACGTCTGTCAACGGAGTACTGCACGCCCTCGACGTGGTCACTGGCACATCAAAATGGAAATTTCAGGCGGCGGGTCGGGTTCATTCCACGCCTTCGCTTTCCGAAAATCGACTCCTGTTCGGATGCGATGACGGAAAGGTGTACGCACTTGATCGGCATGCCGGAAGCAAGCTGTGGGAAGCGCCGACCGGAGCTGAAGTCTGGGCTTCTCCTGTCGTTCGCAGTGGAATTGTCTTTTTCGGAGGTGCTGACGCGCGGGTTTACGCCGTTGACGCAGCGAGCGGGCGGACGCTATGGGTCGAGGAACTTGGCGGAAGAGTCTATTCCACCATTTATGCGGCCGAGCAGCAACTCTATCTCGGATGCGGAGACGGCAAAGTGTATTGCCTCGACCCCTCATCCGGAAAAACAATGTGGAGTACACCCACCGGCAATGGCATCGACTCATCTCCGGCCCAAGCCGGTGACCTGCTCCTCATCGGCTCTGAGGATTTTTGGTTTTATGCAATGAACACCACCACTGGAGAGGTGCGCTGGAAGTACGAGACAGGATTAGGCATCGCGTCTTCACCGGCAGTTTCGGGCGACTTGGCAGTCATGGGCAGTAAGGACGGTTTTCTATATGCACTGGATACTCAGTCAGGCCGCTTGCGCTGGAAAGCCGCTGTGGGCGAAGTGGTGACCGCACCTCCGGTAATCGGCGACGGTGTTGTCTGTATTCAAGCGGGAGGTACATTCGCCCTGGACAGCGCGACGGGCAATGTAGTGTGGAGAGCTGCTCTGGCGGGGGCAGTTCAGTCGGTTCCCGTGCTCGCCGGTGACACGATCTATCTAGCGAGCCTGAGCGGTGAGGTTTATGCGCTGCGATAACCGACGAGCGGCGGCGCTGATCAGCTTCTTCTTGATCGCTTCTTTCGTCCAGAGCTCAGAAAATCAAGTTCTTGTCTACAAAAAGAAGTACATCATGGGCACGGTCTTCGAAATCGCCGCCTATGACCAATCATCCGAACATGCCTCCAATGCGATCGAGAGGGCGTTTCAGGAGATCGTTCGCCTCGACGATCTGATGAGCAACTACAAACCTGACAGCGCCCTGAGTAACCTGAACCGCTCCGCTCACTTTCACGCAGAGAAGGTTCCTTCTGACTTATACCGTGTCATTGACCAGGCCGTACAGTTTTCCAGGCTTTCGGAGGGAAAGTTTGACATCTCCATCGCGCCCTTGGTGAATTTGTGGAAAGCTGCGCTGCGCGGCGAAGGCACGCCTTCGCGGGCGCAGCAAGAAGACGCTCGAAGTTGCGTCGGCTACGAGAAGATCGAATTAGGTCCCCCGGACCGGATCAGTTTTCGCTCATCCTGTTTGCAGTTGGACTTGGGCGCCATCGGCAAAGGCTACGCCGTGGACCGCGCCGCTGAAGTCCTGCACTCCCTGGGAATCCGCGATGCTTTGATCAACGCGGGGGGAAGCACGATTTTCGCGATGGGGGCCCCTCCGGACCAGACAGCCTGGCTTGTACACTTGACAGATCCCTCGAACAAGATAGATCCGCAAGTCATGCTCAAGGATGGAAGTGTGTCCACGTCGGAGCAGACAGCGCCTAGTTTGCTGGGGAACGATTCAGCTGGTCATATCATCGATCCGGATACAGGAATGCCCCTGAAAACGGTTTTCACGGTCAGCGCTGTTTCAAGAACCGCAACGGTATCGGACGCGCTGTCGACTACCTTGCTGCTGCTCGGTCCGACGAAGGGCAAGGAATTGATCAAGAGTATGGCAGACGTTTCAGCGATTTGGATTTCACATGAGGCGCAAGTGGAAACGGTGACCGGTGGTCCGCAGATTCTGTTTGGCAGTGGCTTATAGACTCTTCTCAGTCTTAGCACAATTCCATGAGCATTCGTGACACGATTCTCGTATGGGTTTTCGTCTTAGCATCCACCTCCGCTTGGAGCCATGTGTTCGTACATTGGACAAGGTCTGCTTTCCCCCCAGCAAAGGAACTCGGCTTGGACGACCTGGTACTCTCCTGGAACGACAGCTTTTCGCCGCAGGTGAAAGCGGCCCGCGGGCAAGGCTATCGAGTGTATGTCGAAGTTTCGCTACATCAGGCTGCGGCTGCAGCTGAAACTGCCGCGAGTCGCTTGGAAGGCATCATCCTGACTGTTCGCCAGTCTGAGCGTGCAGAGCTAGAGAAGTCTCTTCCAAAATTACGAGCGGCTCACCCCAAGCTCAGATTCCTGGTCCTCAACCCCGATGGTAAGCAACCGGAGATGCGGGGCAGTCTGGTAATCAAGCGAGACTCTGTGCTTGAAGTATCCAGTCCCACCGCCCAACCGTGGATTGACACTAACCTCGCTCTCGTCAAGATTGAACAGAGGTCTCTTCAGGGGCAGGTTCCAATGTATACCTTTTCGTGGGGAGGACTGTCAGACTCCGGGCAGCAACAAGCAGCGCTTACAGCGACGGATTTCTCGCTGGCAGTGGCTGAGGCAGGCGCGTTTCATGCTGATTTAATCCTGCAGCTTGATGAGCGCCTGCAAAGAGCTCTCAGCAATCATGATCCGGAGGCCTGGACACTGTGGAACCAGGTGCGGTCCTACGCAAAGTTTTACTCAGACACGAGCGAGCAACGACTGGAAGCTGCTGCCAACGTCGCAGTTGTGGTCGATGATCTCGACACAACTGACGAAGCGATGAATCTGCTGGCCCGTCACAACATCCCATTCAAGGTTTTGCGTCCCGTAGACCTGAAATCTGGGGACCTGGAAGGCTTCGACGTTGTAGTGGTGTTCGCAAAGCCTGACAGAGGAGCTTGTGAGCGAATCGCCGACCTCGCAACTCACGGCGAGACCGTCGTACTTGTGGAAGCGCATGGCTCTTATCCATGGCAGAACGGTCATCCAGTCAGGCTGAATGAACACGCGGTGGCCTATGCCGTTGGAAACGGAAAAGTCCTTGAGCTCTCGGAGCCTGTCACAGATCCGGAGATGTTTGCCCAAGACATCCGTCGGTTGCTCGGGAAGCAGAATGTACTGGTGAGTCTATGGAATGGCTTGACGACAATCGCTGTGCCCTATCGTGAGCACGGCGGAACGCTGAAGGTGCTCGAGCTTGTCAACTACGCTGAAGAGCCCCTTCGCCTGCAAGTGCAGGTCATAGGGACGTTTACTTCCATCCGTTACGAGACGCCAGAACATAAATGTTGCGAGTCGCTCGTCCCCGTAAAACACAACGGATTCACCGAGTTCGTAATTCCGGAATTACGGATCACGGGACGTGTGCATCTCGAAGCTAACCACTTTAATGATTCCCGAGCAAGTGGGGTGAGGCCCCGGTAGTCAGCCGTTTCTGAACCTCGAATGAACGGAGATCGGTTCCGTGCAGCCGGGGCACGGCGGTTGTTGTCGTTG
>WNFI01104498.1_pt1 | contig 11478 bp, 8 predicted proteins | sample 5400471 | NCBI WGS metagenome assembly WNFI01 (sample SAMN13153348, study PRJNA577476) | soil metagenome | isolation source: 100 cm saprolite on Douglas fir-dominated hillslope | place: USA:California | collected 2013-09-17
CGTGGTCTTGTGGTCCAAGGACCGGGTTATAGGCGGCCTGGTCATCGGCAGCCGCACGGCGCGGGAGTTTTCTCCTGCGGACGTCAACTTGCTCATCGCGGTGGGCAGCCAGATTTCCAGCGCCATTGAACGCTCGAATCTCTATGAAGAGGCTCGCCAGGCTTATGAAAACCTACGCCGTACTCAAGAGCAGTTGCTTCACAGTGAGAAGCTGGCGGCGGTCGGGCAGTTGATTTCCGGAGTCGCGCACGAACTGAACAACCCGCTGACCGCTATCCTCGGCTATAGCCAATTGTTGACCTCCAGCGGACAGATGGGGCAGCAGGGAATCGAGTACGCCGACAAACTCTACAAGCAGGCGCAACGCACCCATCGGATCGTGCAGAATCTCCTCAGCTTTGCCCGCCAGCATAAGCCTGAGCGCGTTCCCGTTCAGATCAATCAGGCATTGGAAGAGACTTTGGCGTTGCGTGATTACGACTTGCGCATGCACAACATTCGCGTCCATTTGGACTTGTCGGAGAATCTCCCCTTGACGTCCGCCGATCCACACCAACTCCAGCAGGTCTTTCTGAACATGGTCAATAACGCGGTTGACGCCATCCTTGAGCATTCGACCGAAGGCGATCTTTGGGTGCGCACCGCAGCCGATGGTGACCGGCTACGCATCGAGTTCGCGGATAATGGCCCCGGAGTGAAAGATGCTTCCCGCGTTTTCGATCCTTTTTACACAACCAAACCGGTCGGCAAAGGAACTGGTCTGGGCCTTAGTATTTGCTATGGAATCATCACCGAACACGGAGGAACCATTCAAGTAAGAAATGTCCCCGCCAGCGGCGCGTCGTTTACCATTCAACTGCCTTATCAACCAATGCCGTTGCCGACCTTCTCGATGCCAAATCAGAAGGCAATTCCCGTAAGGGATGGTCGAATCCTATTGGTGGATTACGATGATTCCGTACTGGAAGCGGTCGGGACGATTCTTAGCGCCCGCGGTCATCGCGTGCAGACGGCCAGGAGTATTCACGAGGCCTACGCCCTTATCGAAAAAGAGGAATTCGATCTAATCGTTGCGGACTTGCAAATTTCTGACGGCACGAGCGACAGGGGACTGAGTGATTGGCTAATCCGGCATAAGCCGGCGCTCGGCAAAAGATTAATCTGGATGTGTGCAGTGGCGCCCTCTGAGGATGCAAGCGAAAACATCGCCGGCAAAGGCCGCCAGGTCCTTCAGAAGCCCTTTAAAGCGAGCGATCTCCTTGCCGCAGTAGACGAATTGCTGCTAAGCAACGTCCACGCTGCGGCGATTCATCGATGAAGCCAACTCCGTGGCTATCGCGGCACGCTCTCCAAGTTCTTTCATTGCTGCTTCCATTCGAACGCTCAACCCACTGACAAGGTCACTCAGTCCGTTAAGTTGCGGCACAGGCGCGACACCTGCCAATATCCTCCATCGAATCATCTCGCATTGCCATGCAAACTTTGCCGTGAGGCGTAACCTTTCAAATTCGTGTATGGCGTCCAACTCCGGGGACAGCACCGCAATTACTCGCGCCATCCGCAAGAGGCTCTGGAAATCCTCGCGCAACGCGGCCAAATAGGCGAGAGTGACCCTCCGGCGCTCGCGGCGGACGCGCAGCCGCACATTTGGCGGGGCATTCTTCTACCGCCCATCCGAGCGCAAGAAGAAGCGCGGCGACAAAACCAAAGAACAGAATCGCGGCGAGATTCAATGTCGAGTAACCTCTGGTTTCCAGAGTCTGCATAACTGTTCATTCAGAGCGCGCAATCGCATGTTGATCTGCGGGGTAAGCGATTCATAGATGCCATGAGGGAGAAGATTTTCTTTGGCCAGGGTTACCGTTAGCGGTTTCCGAAGGGCCCAGGACCACAGGAATAAGCTCGCGAAAAACGCCAGCATACCCAGAAAGCTCCAAAGCTGCGAGTAACCAAACAAAAAGCGATCTGCAATTGTGTCGTTCAGCGCGCGGAAACAGGAATACAGACAAAAACCGGTTGCCAGCGATCGGTCTGCTCTCTCGATGCGCACGTCGTAATATCGTGTAAAAATAAAAAGTACTACGATCACAGTGGCAATCGACAGTTCCAACCCTCGCTCGGCACTGGGCAGCGCCAGTTGCCATTGATGCCGCCCTGCTATGCCCGAGTACAGCAATACCAGTCCGGCACACAACAGGAGTATGCGCTTAGCCAGTGCCCAGACCCCCGGACACTGGGAAAGAGAATGCCTGCACAGCTCTATCACGGCCAACGCCCTGGCACCGATCATCGCGGCCTGCGAACCCCACGCCACTCCCCATGAGGCCAGCGAAGAATAGCCCCACCGCCGGTAGACAGCATACAAGAGGGCGGCTTGCGTCAAGTTCATCGTAATGTAGAAGGTGAAAGCGGGATATGCCCGGTAGCTCTTGCGCACGGCCAGTAACGCCAGGAGCATCACAGTCATGACTGTGTTCACGGCCCACAGTATTTGCTGGAACTGTGCGATTTCTGGTGTCACGAGTGCATCGTAGCACATCCGTAACTGCAGGGGAATAGATCCGATGCGCCCGCCCGATAGCCCGGGAGTACTGTGCGAAGCGCACAGACCTGGAAGATTAGAACGCTCTTATGCGCCAACTTGGCTCTGCGACGCTGGCGGGAGTAGCGGCAAAGACCAGCTGTCAGGCACAAGGGTGCTTGCGACTGAAGGTGGCATTGGTGGGAACGGTGGTATGGGCGAACCGTCAGCGACAAGGGTGCTTGCGACTGAAGGTGGCATTGGTGGGAACGGTGGTATGGGCGAACCGTCAGCGACAAGCGTGCTTACGACTGAAGGTGGCATTGGCGGGAACGGCGGTATAGGCGAGCCATCCGCGCTCAGTGTGTGATCGATCGTTACGGGTTTACCGGCTGAGAGGTTGACGGACCGCACAACAGGCAGTACCATCAAAACGGCCAGGGCAAGAACTGTTACAGCTACTGCTGCTTTTTTCAAAGACGGACCCTCCTGAAGACCATCGTCAGGTGGGGCAGTTTTGGCGGGGTTCTGCGCTGGAAAATGTTCCGAATGCGGAACACTTCGTTTCATGCGAACGCTTACCCAACTTCAGCAAAACCGCAGAGTCGTTCAAGACTTTACGCAGACGACTCTCGCGGGCATTCGCGGGCTATTTGCGCGGCTGGCCTACATTGCTTCCTTGCGGGACCTTTCCAGTGGGCGATATGAACACGAGGGCCTTTCCGCGCTCTATCCAGAAGAGGCTATCCAGCAGGCTTTGCAACTTTGTCATGAACAGATTTTCGCGCGGATACTGGAATCGCCCCTGTCCAGCCAGGAAGAGGACTTGCGGAGCTGTCTTGAAGGCATGAAAGGCGGGGCGTCTGGCACGGTTTGTCATTGGCGCCGCAACGAAGCTTATCGGGTCCTCGTGCCCGAAGCCGCGCCGGACTATCTCAAGGAACTTTTCTGCTCGAATCTCCGGGCTCTTCTGTTGATTCTCGATAAGGAGCATGCTCCGGCCCATTCAGACGCGTAACCACGCCCTTCACGCGACCTACAATTTCCGCCTCACATCGGCCGATCATGCTCGGTCGTCCAGTCCCCGTCGTCAATCTTGCGCACGGAGCCATCCACCAGCACGATGCTCCCAGGGCGTAGCAGGGGCATCATTCGCCGGTCGGACGCCCCGATGTATCCATAAAAGTGTTGACTGTGGCCGTTCGTCAGTACGCCCTCGAAGTAGCCCCATTTTTCCACCATGCGAGAGAGAAATTCCGTTCGCTGGGGATCGAATGCCGGATCAAATTTCATCGGTATCCGCAACGAAGTTGGTGCCGCCATTAGATGAGTCCGTGGCACTGGAAACGACGTTCCATCGTGAAAGCACTCTTCGATGGGCACATCGTACCAGCCAAAAATCTCGAGTGGGTTCAACCGGTAGATGGCCGCCAGTGTGTACAATTTGTGCAAGCCGGGCACAACTCCCCGGTTTTCAATGTCGGCCAGCCGGCTGATATGCAGAATGAATTCTGGACGCCCTCGGCGGGCGGCCAGTTCGTAACTGGCGCGCTCCACATCTCTGTAGGTTAGTCCGAGCAGTTCACGGGCTTGTCGCAAACGAAGACCTGGCAGCATCAATTCCTCGGGAGCTGACTGGTATCCCCAAAAGGTCTTGCCGTTATGTGCCTGTATCAACCGCTCGACGCTCGCGTTGCAAGACTATGCCCCGGCTCGATTGGCTTGCCTGTTACTCGTCCTCGCCAGGTTCAGTGCCTCCACAGACGCGCCAATCAGGATTCTGCTATCCTGAAAACGATATGATCTCTTGCTGGAAATACTTCTATTGTACGCTGCTCACTATCTCCTTGAGCACTGCCCTTTTTGCTTGTGGCGCCGCTCACGCACAAGAGGCGGTTGTCGCTCCGCCGCCTGCGGATTCCAAGACAACCGCAGATGCTGATTTCATTGCGGCCGCCGACGAAGTTCTCGGCCAGATGAGCCAAATCACCGGCTTGAAACTGATCACTCCGCTGAAAAAATCGCTGCGTTCGCGCGAAGAAATTCGCGCTTACGTCATCAAGCAGATGAACGAAGAAAAGAACGCCGCCGAACGCTATGCCGATCAGCGCAGTGCAGAAGCCTTTGGCTTGCTTCCTAAGGGATTCGATCTCGATGCTTTTATGGTGAACGTGCTCACGGAACAGGTTGAGGGGCTCTACGACCCGAAGACGCGCGAGTTTTATATCGCAGACTGGAGCCCGCTGGCCGACCAGCGCATGGTGATGGCCCATGAGTTAACACATGCGCTTGAAGACCAGCACTTCCAGATCGAAGCCTGGATAAAAGCAGCCCGGCCCAATGAAGATGCTGAATTGGCGCGTGACGCGGTGCTCGAAGGCAGCGCCATGGCTGCGATGGTCGATTACCTGATGCTGAGTACGGGCCGCTCCCTCAAGGATTTGCCAGATTTCGATCCCGGGATGCTAATCGGCGATCTAGGTGGCACTCCCACTCTGCAAAAAGCGCCGCCGTTCCTCAAGGACACGTTGATCTTTCCTTACATCGGCGGACTCTCGTTCTCGGCCGCCGTCTTGAAAAACAGGGGCTGGGCCGCGCTGTCGGGCGTGTTTGAGAAGCCGCCTGTTTCCACGCAGCAGATCCTGCACCCGGCGCTTTACCGCTCTGGAAAGATTCCCACGACCGTCGCTCTTCCGCGGCTCGAAAAATTGCTTGATGGTAATTGGTCAAAGCTCGACGAAAATATCATGGGCGAGTACGGCTGGAAGGAAGTCTTGAAACAGTTTCTCGACGAGGATCGCGCCAAGATGCTGGCAGCTGCCTGGGATGGCGACCGTTATGTTGTTTTCGAGGAGAAACAGACGAAGAAGCTAATCCTGGTGACTCGTCTGCACCTGGATAGCGAAGAGCACGCAGTGCGGTTCTTTGGACAATACTCGGAAGCGCTCGAAAAGAAATATTCTGAGCGCACGAACTTGTTCCGTCGGCCGAACTTCTTTTCTTTTAGTACGCCGGATGGCGATGTGTTCCTGGATTGTCTGGGGACCGAATGCGCGACCATGGAAGGCACGACCCGAAAATCCTTTGATGCTTTTACCAAAGAGCTCGACTGGCCTTTGGCGCCCCAACCGCCGGAAAAACCCGGGTCCGTTCCTGCGAAGACTGCGATGATCCCAGCATTTGAAGAAAACACTATCCCCGCAAAGGGTCCAGGTCTAAGTCCTCGGCTTCCAGTCAGCGCCAGACGTTATTACTCTGCACGCTGAACGGCAAGAAGCGTCAAATCGTCTGTTTGCTTCAAACCTTCCCGAAAGCTCAGCAGGTCCTCGAGACATTCAGAAATCAGCTCCGCAGGCTCTATCCTTGTGTGGCTCGCCGCCAGAGTGCGGACTCGGTGAAGACCATACTCTGCACCTGTGCGATTCCGTGCTTCCGTCAAACCGTCGGTATATAGGAACAGGTGCTCTCGCAGAAGATGCGGTTGGCGTCTTCCACCATACGATCGAGCGGGAGACCGGCCTCGGCGAGACTACGAAACGTCGCATGAAGATGACTCATAAGCATTGATGCGGCGACGCCCTTACCGGAGACATCCCCCAGCGTAAAGAGCATGCCGCCGTCTGTTTCGAAAAGATCGCAATAATCGCCGCTCACCACTCCGGCGGGTTGATAGTGGTAGCGCACGTCCCAGCCGGCCGGCGCCAGGCCGGGTTTCGGCAAGAGGGCGCCCTGAATGCGCGCGGCGAGGGAAAGGTCACTCTCCAAAGCACGCTGTTCGGCGCTTGTAAGATGGTCCAGACAGAAGCGTACCAATGGATCAGCCAGCAGGCGCTCCGCTTCAATAGGATCGTGGCACGTCTCGCAAACCCCAAACGTTCCTTCATCAATTCGGCTCAGCGCCGTGTCCACAGCTGTCAACAATTGAGAAAGAGAAGCGTCGGCGGCGGGCGAACGCAAGGCTTGACGAAGTCGCTCGCGGCGTTGTTTTAGTTCGGTGCGCAAATACGCTTGTTCGGCAGTGGCCATACCGCCTCCGGCCATAGGTTGCTGCTTTGCTGCTGACGTTTCCATCCGATTCCCTCCTTTCAATTGAGTGGTACGGGAACTGGCTCAACCGCGACGATTTCAGCCCAGCCCTTCCGATTCCCTGGAGCGCGATAGGCGAGGCGTTCCGGCCAAGCCGTTGGCGATTATTATACGATGCTGCAACCGCTCAAGACGGTGCAGAAATCTTTGTTCCATCCGGGCAAATCGCGCGGCAGGATCGGGATCCCACGAAAAGCTGCGCTGGTGTCTGAGTTTCGCCAGCCCCAATTTCGCGAATTCTGTCGCGCGGCAAAAATCCTTGGCGTTGCGCTCGTAGTGAATGGCCAGTTGTTCGCAGGCGTGAACGCCATCGTGGGGATCGGAGGCGATTTCCAGCCATATCTCGGCGGCGTTCGCGTATTCGCCGCGGCGCTTTGCCATGGTCGCAAGCTCCCGCCGCGCTTTCGGGCGGAATTCTTGCGGCAGTCCAATCGCCAGGGCTTTGGCGCACGCGGAGTGTGCGCGATCGTCTTCCCCGCGACGCTGGAGAAATCGTGACAGCCCAAAAAGATCGAGGCTCTCAATTTGACTCGCGGCGTTCGGTGCTTCCGAAAGAAGTTCGTTCATCTTGCAGAAAAGTGCAGCAAGGCCTCGCAAATCCATCTGATTGTGGCGCACGACGCCAGCCAGTGGCTCGGCGGGTCCGCCGCGCAGGTAGTCGAAATAAAATTGCGGTATAAGTGCGGAAGAAACGTCGTTCTCGCGATTCCAGCCCATCCGCGGCGCGTCGAGGACGTGACGCTCGAGTTCCACAAGCCGCACGGAACCAAGGCGGAGTTTCCAGAGCGCTCGGGCGGGATGCAGCAAATCCAGGTGTGCGGCCAGCCTCGGCACAGCGATAGAGCGCGTCATCGCGAAGCGGTTTTCGAGCAGCGGCCAGTCAAACGATTTTCCATTGAAGGTAACGAGCACGGGCCTTTCTGCCGCACGTTTGGATAATTCCTGCAGCAGCGAATGTTCTTCAGCAAAGTCGCGCATAAAAAATTGCTCGACCTGTAACCCGCCCGCATCCCACCACGCCAGGCCAATCAAGAATGCATACGTACCGGTCCCGCCCGCGAGGCCGGTAGTCTCCGTGTCCAGGAAAAGCCATTTTTCGGGATCTTCCAATGCGGCGCGCGTCTTGCGGGAAACGGATTCATCACGCGTGCGCGAAAGTAGCGCAAGTGTCGTTGAAGAGGGTTCCACAAATTCCGGAGTGGAGAACCAGTTTCGAATGGCGAGATGTTCACCGAAATGATTCGTGGCCACGCCGGCGCCGAGAAGATGGCCCAGGATATCTTCTTCGCCGGGCGTTCGAATGGCGGATGGGCGCGCTGACATTGGCCGGGACGGCTTCAGCGCCGCGAGCCTCGCGAATTTGTCGGTGGTCGCGGCCATCTACGCACACAACCTGTCGAGAATGGCGAGGGCCGCTTCTTTTGCGCGCGGAACGAGATCGCCCGCGGGGCCGACGCAGGACGGACAGCCTTGCTCGCAGGGGCACGCGGCGATAAGTTCACGCGTCTTTTGCACGAGAAGCGCGTGCGTTCGAAAGAGCGGCTCGGAAAAGCCAATTCCTCCGGGGTAAGCGTCGAAAAGGTACAGGTTTGGTTCGAAAAATTCTTTCGAGTTGACGCAGAGAGCTTCTTCCAGGTGGTACGAGGCGAGATTTTCCACTGTCCCTTGTAGTGGCGCAGCTTGCCGCACCCGGGCATCGGAGGAATCGGCGCTAGCGTCAGGAGGGCGCTCGCCGATAGCCGTGCCCAAGTCGCGGCTGTCACACATCAGCAAAAGCGTGGCGACGGATTCCAGCGCGTGTAGCAGCCCGAACATTCCGCTTTGGCGCTCGCTGATAGTGAAAGGAAGTGGTTCGAGGAGTGGGCGTTCCAGGGTGATCCAGTACGAGGTGGTGTGCATTTCGTTTTCGGGAAGTTCGAGTTTTCCATCACCGATATTCTCGTTGCTGAACAATTTGATTTTCTTGAAGCCGACAACTTGGGAGCGGACGAGGACATCGCCGTGAGAATGAGAATGCGCGCACAACTGAGCGTTCGCGGCGATTTCCAGGGGGCGAACTTGGGTATAGCGGACGGCATCCGTGTAGTAATCGGAGTCCACCCGCTTGACGTAGGCCTTGCGTTCCTTGAAATCGAGATGTTCGACGTGGTGTTGCTGGCCCCCGTGAATATAGATGGCCTTTTCGTGCAGGAAAACTAGGGCACTGGGGAAATCCACTTCCCCGATGACCGTGGGCTGGCCCGTGATGTCGATGATCACGAAATTGTCGCTGGTCACGGACCGCAAGCTAATGGTGTCGGCGGGATAGGCTTCCTGCGTCCAGTGGTACTTATCTCCTGCCAAGTACAGATAACCCGCTTCCGCGAGCCGCGCGCAAAGGTCAGGAAGATCAACCTCGCCGAACTTGTCGTTCGGCGTGATGGGCAGTTCGAATGCGGCGCATTTCAAGTGATTGATAAGGATCTCCAGATTGTCGGGCTGGATAAAGGCGTGCTCCGGAGTATTTCCGAAGAAATAGTCCGGGTGCCGCACAATGAATTGATCCAGCGGCGACGACGAAGCGACCAGCACGGCGCACGAGCTTCCGCTTCGGCGGCCCGCTCGGCCGGCGCGCTGCCATGTAGCGGCGATAGTGCCGGGATATCCGGCCATGACGACGGTATCGAGGGAACCAACATCGATGCCGAGTTCGAGCGCGCTTGTCGAAACCACACCGCGGATTTTTCCGTCGCGCAGGCCGCGTTCGATTTCCCGGCGCTCATTCGGCAAATAGCCGCCGCGATAGCCGCGAATGGCTTCCGGTTTCCCGGGAAGCTGTGGATTCGCATGTTGCAAATAGGTCAGCAGAATCTCCGTTTGCAGCCGTGAATTGGCGAAGATCATGGTTTGCAGATCACGCTTTAGAAATTCCTGTGCCACGCGTGAGGATTCATTGATGTAACTGCGCCGGATGCCCAGCGCGCGGTTCACGACCGGCGGGTTGTAGAAAACGAAAGTTTTTTCCGCCGCGGGTGCGCCGTTCGAATTGAGCACTTCCACTTCGGATTCGAGAAGGCGTGAAGCCAATTCGCCAGGATTGGCGATGGTTGCCGAGCAGCAGATGAATTGCGGATCGCGCCCGTAGAACCTGGCGATACGGCGAAGCCGGCGCAGAACATTGCAAAGGTGGCTGCCGAAAACGCCGCGGTAAGTATGCAGCTCGTCGAGGACAATGTAACGCAAATTCTCAAACAAGCGCGTCCAGCGCGTGTGATGCGGCAGGATGCCCGTGTGCAGCATGTCCGGGTTGGTCAAGACGATGTGCCCTTTTTCGCGAATGGATCTGCGGGCATCCGCAGGGGTGTCGCCATCGTAAGTGAAAACGCCGAAGCGATTCTCCAGATGCTGATTCAGGTCGTGCAGTTCGGCGAGTTGGTCTTGCGCGAGCGCCTTGGTAGGAAAAAGATACAGAGCGCGCGTGTCGAAATTTTCCAGCGTCGCATGCAATACCGGCAAGTTGTAGCACAGCGTTTTCCCGGAAGCTGTCGGCGAGACAATCACGACATTCTTGCCGGCGTGGACCGCCTCCGCCGCGGACGCTTGGTGAGTGTACAGGCGGTGAATGTCCTTGGCGGCGTAGGCGGCCGAAAGATCCGGATGCACCCAGGCCGGGAACTCCGCCCACTGCGCTTCTCGCGCGGGAAAATAGCGTACAGCCGTGAGCGTCTCGCCGCTGAGGTCGCGCGCGGCAAAAGCATCCAGAACTTCGTTGACGCGCGCGATGGCGCTCGACATTTCCGCCCTGCGAACAGCGAGCGATTCAGCCATGAAGAACCCCTTCTTTAATTCGCCTTTTATTCGCCAACGCTAACATGAGGCCCGGCGCCGCGCAAGAGCAAATCAAGCCTGTGTTCGCAACCGTAGGATGAGAATGGTGCCTGCGAAAAAGAGGATAGTGGAGGCGATGAAGGCGGTTTGGACGTTGAAGGCGCTCCAGAGCGAGCCGACGAGAAGGCTGGAGAGGAAATCGCCCACGGCGTTGACAGCGGCGAGTGTGCCAAAAGCCATGCCGTGCTGTTCTTTAGGGACGAGTTCGGCGGCGAGAGAGTCTTCCAGGGGTTCTTCGGTGCCGACGTAAAGTCCTGCCAGGATAAAAATTACTGCAAGAAGCCACAGGGAACTTGCCGCGGTGCAGAGGAGAATCGCAGTGACACCGGCGAGGGCGTAGCCTGCAGCAAGCACAACTTTGCGATGCGGAACATGATCGCTCAGCCAGCCGCTTACGTAAGCGGAGCCGGCGTAAAAAATATTGTGGAGTGTATACAGGCCGACGGCGAGGCTTGCCGCGCGGGCCATTCCATGGACCGGCGTGAGCATGCGCGTGGCGTAAAGAATCAGCAGGGAATGTGAAAAATCACCTGCGCCGAAAACGCCGACACCTGCTAGCAGGCGGCGGAACGATGGCGGCAACGCTTTGAGCCCAAGCAGAAAAGACCGCGGAGGCTTTGGGCCGGTAGAGGGTTCGCGAACGAGTATCCAAAAACACGCGACGGCAATCAGCCCTGGCAGAAGCGTCCACAGAAAAACTTTGCGGAACACATGACCCGTCGCTTCGAGGAGCCAGAGCGCTGTGAGCGGCCCGCCGATCGCCCCAACCGTGTCCATCAGCCGTTCGAGGCCGAACGCTCGGCCGTAAGCTCCGGGAGGCACATCGGCGGCGAGCAGTGCTTTCTTCGCGGGTGACCGGACACCGCGGCCGAGCCACGCGGCGGCGCGGGCGAAAAGCACGTGATACGCGTGCGTCGCGAAAGCGAAGGACGCCGTCGCAAGCGCAGTAAAGGCGTAGCCGAAGACGGCGAGCGGTTTTCGGCGTCTCAAGCGATCAGTGAAGT
>WNFI01212211.1_pt2 | contig 11476 bp, 10 predicted proteins | sample 5400471 | NCBI WGS metagenome assembly WNFI01 (sample SAMN13153348, study PRJNA577476) | soil metagenome | isolation source: 100 cm saprolite on Douglas fir-dominated hillslope | place: USA:California | collected 2013-09-17
CTCGTCGAACAGATGGATCGGCGCCAGATCGCATTCGCCGCGCCGCGCTGCCGCCAGACCACCGAGGCTGCCGACGGCGATGGAGCGCACCGACAGTCCCGCCTGCGCCAGCGACGCCGTGACCAGATCGAGGCCGGTGCAGTGGCTGCCGACAATCACGAGATCCGGAACCCGCACATGCGGCGTGAACAGCGTCACCTCGGCCTCGGTCCCCGACGCCATCTGATCCGCCAGCGCATCGATCCGCAGGAAACCGTCGGCCTGCGCGAACGAAGTGATGGCGCCGGAACCCTTGCCGGAGGGATAGGCGATCAAGCCTTCCGAACCTTCGACCAGCGACACCATGACGAATTCGGTGCGGCCCAGTTCCGAGGCGATCCGCACCGGGACTCTTGCCGTGACCCGCGCGTCGGCGCGCGGCGGCAGCCCGGCCATGCGGCGCAGCACTGGCACGATCATGTCGTGGAAGGTGAACATCGCCGAGGTCGGAAATCCCGGCAGGATCACCACCGGCTTGCCGTCGCAGACCGCGAGACACAGCGGCTTGCCGGGCTTCAGCGCGACGCCGTGGGCGATAATGCCGGGCCGGCCGAGCCGCGCGATGATGCGATGGGAGACGTCGCCGACGCCTTTCGAGGTGCCGCCCGACAGCACCACCATGTCGCAGCTATCGAGCACCTTGCGCATCACCGCTTCGAGCGCCTCTTCGTCGTCGGGAATGGCGCCGAGGAATACCGCGTCGCCGCCGTTTTCGCTCACCGCCGCGGCGACGATGGCGCCGTTGGTGTCGTAAATCTCGGCCGGACGCAGCGACAGCCCGGGCTGCACCAGTTCGTCGCCGGTGGAGATCACCGCGACGCGCGGCGGGCGCGCAACCTGCACTTCGGCAATGCCGCAGGCGGCCAGCATGCCGATCTCCCGCGAGCCGATCATGGTGCCAGCGCGCAGCAGCGCTTCGTCGCGCGCGATATCGGACCCGGCACTGGAGATGAACTGTCCGGGCGATGCCGCGCGGCGAATGGCGATCGTATTGCCGCCGGCAGCCTGCGTGTGTTCGACCATGACAATGGCATCGGCGCCGCGCGGCACCGGGCCGCCGGTCGCAATCGACGTTGCGGTTCCCGGCTTGACCGGCAGCATCGGCGCGGTGCCGCAGGCGATGGTTTCCTCGTTGAGCAGCAGGCGAACCGGCGTCGCCTCGCCCGCGGTGGCGAGATCGGCGGAGCGCACCGCAAAGCCATCGACATTGGAACGGTCGAACGGCGGTACGTCGATCGGCGCCACAATATCCTGCACCAGGGCATGGCCGAGCGCATCGACCAGCAAACGCATCTCGCTCGGAATGGCGCGCGGAAACAGCGCGGCCTCGAACCGCGCCAGTGCATCCTCGCGGGAAAGGATGGTCAGGAACTGGTCCTGTTCGACGCCGTCGTGATTTTTCATAACTGGCGAATTCGGCATGCTGGAAACGCTCACGGTCAATCTCGCGCTGCTCAATCCCGCAACATATAGGCGTCGACCGGCGTGCCCGCCGCAAAACCCTCGCTATCAGCGGGGACCGCGAGCCACCCGTCAGCACGGACAATGGCATCGAGCGACAGATCGCCCGATGCCAGCGGTGTCCAGTAATGATCGATTTTCTCGACCAGCGCGATTTCGGCGACGCCGATGCCGGAGGCGATCTTGCGCGCCAGCGGCAACCTCAATGCTGGTCGCGGTTGCCGGGCCGACAACCGGTCCAGCACCGGCAGCGCCATCGTCCACCACGCCGCCAGCGCGTGATCAGGCGCGCCGGGCAAGGCGATGACAGGAATCTCGGCAATTCTGCCGATGGCGGTGGTCCGGCCTGGCGCGAGCGCAATGCCGTGCGCCAGAATCTCGCCGCGCATCGCCAGCGCCTCCACCGTCGCATCGCTGCGGCCGACGCCGGTGCCGCCAATGGTGATGAGCAGATCGCACGCATCGGCGTCGAGCGAGCGTGCGATCGACGCTGCATCCCTCCCCGCAGCATCGGAGCGCGTGACCGCAGCGCCGGCGGCTTCCGCCTGCTCGGCGATGAATTGCGCTGTAGGATTGCTTCCGGCCGTTGTCGGCACGTTGACTAGCCGCATACGCGGGCGGCGAACGGCCAGAGCTTGCAATCCCGCTGCGCGCTCAATCAGCAGATCGAGCGCGCGGAGCGGCCGTCCGGCGGTAATGACAGCGCTTGCCTCAGCGATGTTCTCTCCGGCGCGGCGAACGCCCTGCCCCGGGATCGCCTCTGCGACGGCCTGAGCCAGCGGCCCCGACGATTCGACGAGATCGACGTCGACAACGCAGTCGCAATCGCCGGGCATGGCATCGCCGGCCTCGACCCAGACCGGCAATTGCGCCAGCGGCAGCGGCGAATAGGACGAGGCGCCGACGAGATCGCGGGCACGAAACGCCCAGCCATCGACGGCGGCGACATCGCGCTCAGGGAACGCGCGAAGCGGCGGCATGTCCGCCGCAACGCAGCCCAGCGCCTCCGCGAGCGGCACTTCGCACGCAGCAACGGGTTCAAGCCCATCACGCAGCATGGCAAGCGCCGCATCGAGCGGAGTGAGCGAAGGCGGCAGTCGCTGTGTGGTAATCATCAGGGAACCAAGCATCGTCTCTCTTCACCCTCAGCTGAAGGGGGAGGGCAAAAAAGAATGCGCTTTCAGCATGACGCCGTATTGATTGAACAGCCGCTTGTCGCCTTCGACGACGATTGCGAGATCGCCGCGGTTTTTGAACGATATCCAGGTGCCGCGGTCGGAGAGCACATAGGCGTTCATGGCACCGGCCGTGTTGAGCGCCGCACCCATGCCCTGCCCGATCTCGCGATACCAGGAGCCTTTCGCCGCGGCAATATCGATACCGGCCTGGTTCCATAGCGCGAGTTCGGCGGCATGGGTTCCGGAACGGTCGCCGCGCGACACGAACGGCGCGGCCCTGGCCTGGATCGTCTTCAGCGCGGTCTCGATGTCCTTGCCCTTGACGCCGGCGGGATCGCTGTTCGGCCCGATCAGCACGAAGTCGTTATACATCACGTCAAAACGTTTGACGCCAAAACCTTCGGCGAGGAATTTTTCTTCCTGCGATTTGGCGTGGACGAATACCACATCGGCGTCGCCGCGCCGCGCGGTATCGAGCGCCTGCCCAGTGCCCTGCGCGATCACCCTGACATCGATTCCGGTCCTGGCCTTGAAGATCGGCAACAGATAGCCGAACAGCCCGGAATCCTGCGTCGACGTGGTCGATGCCACCACGATCGAGCGATCCTGCGCCACCGCGGACGGGCCGTTGACGATGGCGCCGAACAACAACAACAGCACGAGAGACAGCAGACGGATCGGCATGGCAGGCTCCTGTTGCGAAAAGTCAAATCACGAGATCGCCGCGCAGGAAGGCTGTGGCCTCCGGCGTCGACGGGCGATTGAGGAAATCATCGGCGGAACCGCGCTCGCACAGCACGCCGCGAACCAGGAACAGCACCTCGCCGGCGAGCCGGCGTACCTGGCCGAGGTCGTGCGACGCCATCACGATCTTGATGCCGGATCCAGCCGCCATCAGGATGATCTCCTCGACAGCGCGGGTTGCGGCAGGATCGAGATTGGCGGTGGGTTCATCGAGCAGCAGCAGTTCTGGATCGCGCGCCAGCGCCCGTGCCAGCGCCAGCCGCTGCTGTTCGCCGCCTGAGAGACGCCGCGCCGGGCGCTGCGCCAGATCGGCAAGGCCGACGCGACCCAGCAATTCCGCGATGCGCGCCCCGCGCCTGCCGCGCGGCACGCCGGCCTGCGCCAGGCCGTAGCCGACATTGGCGGCGACGCTCCGGCGCAGCATCACCGGCCGCTGAAACAGGATCGCGCGGCGCGCCCGTCCGGCTTCCGGGCGGCCACCCCACGTGACGCGGCCCGCCGATGGCGCGCAGAGCCCCATGCAGAGCCGCAGCAGGCTGGTCTTGCCCGCGCCGTTCGGCCCGACGACGACGGTCGGCGCCCCCGGCGTGATGGTCAGATTCAGGGAAGCGAGAATCGTGGTTGCGCCCGCCTGCAGCGAGACGTCTTCGAGAACCACGGGAAGATCGCTTAACGGTGCCCGCATGGTCAGCCCGCCCGCCGCTCGGACCAGAGGCGCAAGCCCCACGCCGCGGCGTTGATCGCGAGCACCAGGCTGACAAGGATCAGGCCCAATCCCATCGCCAGCGGCAGGTTGCCCTTCGAGGTTTCGAGCGCGATCGCCGTGGTCATGGTGCGGCTGAAGCCGTCGATATTGCCGCCGACGATCATCACCGCGCCGACTTCGGCGGCGGCGCGGCCGAAGCCTGCAAGCAGCGCGGTCAGGAGGCTGAAGCGTGCATCCCACAACAGCGTGGTCGTGCGCGCGAGGGGGCCGACATCCATCGCATTCAATTCGTCGCGATACTCCACCCAGAGATCCTCGACGGTCTGGCGGGTCAGCGCGGCGATGATCGGCACGATCAGGATCGTCTGGGCCACCACCATCGCCGCCGGCGTGAACAGAATGCCCATCGCCCCCAGCGGTCCGGAGCGCGACAGCAGCAGATAGAGCGCTAGCCCGACCACGACCGGCGGCAGTCCCATCAGGGCATTGAGCAGCACCACCAGCGCCGATCGCCCGCGAAAGCGCGTCAGCGCCAGCATCGCGCCAAGCGGCATGCCGACGATTGCGGCCAGCGCCACCGCCAGCAGACTGACCGCAAGCGAAAGCCGCACAATCGCGAACAGCGTCGCGTCGCCGTTGAGGATCAGTTGCCAGGCATCGAGGTCTGCGGACATCAGCGCGGTCTCACTCCAGGTTTGGCGGCGACGTCGCTTATGTCATCTCGCGGGCCAATTTCACAAGCGCACTCCCGGGTCACCCGCCAACGTCAATTTAGTGAATAAAGTCAGAAATATACAGCCAAATGCCGGAACCGGTGGGTTAAGCTCGTGCCAACGATACGGCCAATGCGCCGCTGGATCACGGGAGGAAACAAGGGATGACGATCGGAAAAATCGCCGGAATCAGCACGTTCGCGGCCATGCTGCTGTCGTCGTCGATGGCGCTGGCGCAGATTTCGGACGACGTGGTCAAGATCGGCGTTCTCACCGACATGAACGGGCCGGCGTCCAGTCCGACCGGCAAGGGGTCGGTCACCGCGGCGCAGATGGCGGTCGAGGATTTCGGCGGGAGCGTGCTGGGCAAGCCGATCACCGTGGCGGTCGGCGACCACCAGCTAATGACAAGAAAAAGCTTTTCATCACCCACTCGACCGGCGCGGCGGATTTTCACGGCAAGTTCTGCACGCCCTATGCAATGCAGTGGGTGTTCGACACCCACGCTCTTGCGGTCGGCACCGCGCAGGAGGTGGTCAAGCGCGGCGGCGACAGCTGGTTCTTCATCACCGACGATTATGCGTTCGGACACTCGCTTGAAAAAGACGCCGCCGCCGTCATCACCAAAATGGGCGGCAAGGTGCTGGGTTCGGTGCACCCTCCCTTTGCGACGCCCGACTTGTCGTCCTTCGTGCTGCAGGCGCAGGCCTCGAAGGCAAAAATCATCGGCATCGCCGGCGGGCCGCCGAACAATGTCAACGAGATCAAGACCGGCGGTGAGTTCGGCGTCTTCAAGGGCGGCCAGCAGATGGCCGGCCTGCTCGCGCTGATCACCGACATTCATTCGCTCGGGCTTCCGGCCGCCCAGGGCCTGCTGTTGACGACGTCGTTCTACTGGGACATGGACGACAAGACCCGCGAGTGGTCGAAGCGCTATTTCGCCAGGATGAACCAGATGCCATCGATGTGGCAGGCCGGCGTCTACTCTTCGGTGATGGCCTATCTCAACGCCATCAAGCAGACCGGAACCGACGAACCGCTGAAGGTTGCGGCGAAGATGCGGGAAAAACCGATCGAGGATTTCTTTGCCCGCAACGGCAGACTGCGCGAGGATAATTTGATGGTGCACGATCTGATGCTGGTGCAGGTCAAGACGCCGGAAGAATCCAAATATCCGTGGGATTACTACAAGATCCTGGCCCGCATTCCCGGCGAGGAGGCGTTCGGACCGCCCCACCCGGCCTGCCCGCTGGTGAAGAAGTAGAGAGAGCACGTTCTCACCCCGTGTTCGCCCTCTGAGGAGCGGCCTCTTGGCCGCGTCTCGAAGGATCGGCCGCAAGCTTCATGGTCCGAGACGCGCGCAAGAGCGCGCTACTCACCATGAGGGTTCCACCCTACTTCGCCACGCCGATCTCGCGCAGATAGCGCAACACGCCGGGATGGATGAGATCGATGCTGGGCGCGGCGGCGACGGTGTTTTCCGCGGTGGTTTCGCGCGCCTGCGCCAGGCGGTTGCCGAGTGCGGTTTCGGCGTGATGCAGCGTCCGCGCCAGGCGGTAGGCCACATCGTCGTCCAGCGTCGGGCGGGTCAGAACATAACTCCATGAGCCCAGCGAGCTGATCGGTGCGCTCTGGTTCGGGTAACTGCCCGGCGGCACGATCAGGGTTTTGAGAAAATTATGTTTGGCGCGGATGCGCGCGATCTCGTCGGCATCCGGCACGATGAAACGCGCGCCGGCCGGACTGTTTGCCATGGTGGTGAAGCCCGGCCAGCCGAGGCCGGCGCCCCATAGCGCCGCGACCCGGCCATCCTCGACCATCGCCGGCCCGTCGCCGGCGCGGTCGAGATAGATTGCTTGAAAATCCTTGTCTTGATCGAGACCGAGACCGTCCAGCACATAGCGCGACAGGATCACGAGGCCGGAGCCCTTCGCACCGAAAGCGACCGGCTTGCCGACGAGATCGCGGATCGTTTTGTATGGACCGTCGGCGCGCACCACGAACATGCCGGGATTGGAATAGATCGCGGTGAGGATTTTCAGGTTGGTGGGGGGACGCCCGACGCCCATGAAGGCTTCATAGGCGGGTTCGCCTGCGACCAGCGCGATATCGAGCTGGCCCGCTTCCAGGAGCGGAATGTTCTCGGCGCTGCCCTTGGTGTTGCGCGGCTCGATCGTGATGCCGGGATCGGCCTGGTTCATGACCTCGGCAAAGGCGCCGCCATAGAGCGGAAAGCCGCCGCCCGGCGTCGCCGTACCCAGACTGATGCTCGTCTTCTGAATGACCCGTCCCTCATCCCGCGCCATCGCGACGCCCGCCAGCAGCGCCACCGCAACGCCAACGAATCCAACGAACTTCATGTGCTGCCTCGATCATCGATGCAACGGGCGCCTGGCCTGCAGCGCGCCCGCACGAACGGCGATTATCAATGCAAAACTATCCGCGAAAGCGCAATGCGATTTCGCAGCGCCCGGCGAGCGCAGCGCGCTCCCTCGCCCCGCTTGCGGGGTCGAGACGAGCGAAGCTCGCTCACTAGGGTTGGGGTGAGGGGGCGTCGCGATAGGCTCAGGCTGGGGCAACGCCCCCTCACCCGGATTTCGCGCTGACGCGCGCAATCCGACCTCTCCCCGCAGGCGGGGTGAGGTGAGCTGAACTCGCCGCGCCGCGAAATTTTGCGCGCGATGTATGCAATTCACGTTTTCTGTGAAACCATGCCGGCAACGAGTGCCAAAGCTCGACCGTTTTGCGGCATCGCGTGCGGACAACGCAATGCCAAAACAGAAAAACAGATTCTAAGGGGGAAACACGATGAAATTTCTGCGTGCGGCGCTCTCTAGCCTGGTGTGTCTTGTCTGTCTGGCAACCGCTGCCGCTCCCGCATCCGCGGTGGATTATCCGAACCGCCCAGTGCGCTGGCTGATCGGTTTCGCCCCCGGCGGTCCGGTCGATATCGTGGCCCGGATCATGGCCCAGTGGCTGTCGGATCGCCTGGGTCAGCAATTCGTGGTGGAGAATCGCGCCGGCTCCGGCGGCAATCTCGCCGCCGCTGCCGCGGTCAATTCGGAGCCGGACGGCTACACGCTGCTGTTCGTCGCGCCCAACAACGCGATCAGTGCCTCGCTCTACAAGAAGCTGCCTTACGATTTCATCCGCGACACGGTTCCGGTCGCCGGCATCATGCGCCTCACCAACATGATGGTGGTGCCGACCTCGCTGCCGGTGAAAAACGTTCAGGAGTTCATCGACTATTGCAAGGCCAATCCCGGCAAGGTGTCGTATGCCTCGTCCGGCAACGGAACCTCGGTGCACATGTCGGCGGAACTGTTCAAGGTGATGACCAAGGTCGACATGATCCACGTGCCCTATCGCGGCTCGGCGCTGGCCTATCCCGACCTGATTTCCAACAAGGTGCAGACCATCTTCGACAATCTGCCGGGCGCGCTGGAGCAGGTGCGTGCCGGCACCTTGCGGGCGCTAGGCGTCACCTCGCCGCAGCGCAGGCCCGGGGTGCCGGATATTCCGGCGATCGCCGAAACCGTGCCCGGATTCGAATCCGTCGGGTTCTACGGCATCTCCGCGCCCAAGGGCACGCCGCCGGAGATCGTCGCGCTGCTCAACACGGTCGTGGGCGAGGCGCTGAAGGATCCAAAACTGGCGGCAAGGCTGGCGGAGCTCGGTGGCCTGCCGATGCCGATGAAGCCGGGCGAGTTCGGCAAGCTCGTTGCCGACGAGACCGAGAAATGGCGCAAGGTGGTGGAGTTCGCCGGGGTTTCGGTGGATTGAGGCGGAAGGCCGGGCCGTGCAGTTGCAGGTCGGTATTGATCGCAGGCGCTGCAACGCATGCAGCGTCATGCCCGGGCTTGTCCGGGCATCTACGTTTTTTCGCTTAGCGGAGGAAGGCGTGGATGCCGGAACAAGTCCGGTCATGACGAATGAGAGGTTCAAACGCTGATCGCAACCAGCGCCGGCACAAGCTCGGCCAGCGAAACATCGACGCCCTCCCGCCCCTGATTCGCGCGTCACCGCCGCCAACAGGGCAAAGTTCCGACCTGGGAACGTAGCGATTGCCGGATGGCAGCCATCATTGTATGGGGTATCGGCACCGTCGCCTTCGCGACCGGCGGGGCCTGTAGCTCAATGGTTAGAGCCGGCCGCTCATAACGGTCTGGTTGCAGGTTCGAGTCCTGCCGGGCCCACCAATGATTTCAGTGGGTGTCGCGCCAAACTAAGAGCGAATCGATTCCAAAGGATCGAGAGTCGATTTCCAAAGAAATGAGATTCGATTTATCGCCACTTCCAATTAATTGCGAGTCGAATTGGTGGGGGGTATATCTTTTTTGACATGAAATCAATCACTTAGCGCGATGGCTCTTTCAGGCGCAGAGTCGTTGTTAATTGGCGTGGGGTCGCGACGCCGATCGGCGAGCTAAGCTATTGACCTGCCTAGGGGTTGAGGGGTCACCCTTTGGGCGCTCGTTCACAGACTTACGTCACATTGAATTGTCGTCGGGTTCGGGAGATGCTTCTGCATTCCTGACGCTACCGACGGACAGCGCCTCGAGCCATTGCCGACCTTTGGCGATCGACGCGACCAGATTCGCTCGGGTCTCAGCTCGGATGGGTCTGTGTCCCACGCGAGAGGACATAGCTGACGCGGGAGGAATGATCTCGCGCGCCCGTTTGGCTGGCATTTTCTTCCAAGGAACCATCAAGACGTTAGTGGAGTTATCGGTTTGCGGATCGGTGCGGTCGTGCTGAAGCTGTTGGTCGACGATGTGATTCAGGATATTTTGTCTCAACTTCTTTCTGGTCGACAGTTTCGATTCGGTAGCAAGTCTGATCGCGAGGTGGTCGGGTTTGACGTCAACCCGTGCGACATAGGTCGTGATCAGGTCCTTGTCGTTCAGTTGGGGCGCGTCGGGCATACCACCGCGTTCGTCAGCTCCGGCCCGAACATGTTGGCGGATCCTGGCGACGATCAGCTTTTCGATCTCCGATGCGGGGACGCGGCTCACTTTGGCGGCCTTGTTTGCCTGTCCTTGGATAAGAACCGTCGAGATGTAATAGCGGTATCGGATACCGGCTTTGTTCGCGTGAGTGGGCGTCATCCGGTTGCCGTGGTCATCAAAAATGAGACCCATCAAAAGGGAGTCAGAAGCATGCCGAGTTGCAATGTGATTGCTCCGCTGGTGGTCGAGCCGCACTTGAACCGCTTCGAATAGCTTGCGATCGAGGATGGGGGGCTGCTCGCCGTCGAAGATCTCGTCTTTGAATTTGACTTGTCCGATATAGAAGCGGTTTCGCAGAAAATAGGCGAGAGAGCCTCGTGTGAAGGAGATGCCTCCAATGGTCCGACCGGTAGATAGCGGGCGAACTTTCGTCTTAATGCCGGCATTGCGCAGATCTGATAGCAACAGATTGAGGCTTCCCAACGCAAGATATCGTCGAAAGATATGCCTCACGGTCCGGGCTTGCTCTTCGACCACGGTGATCTTGCGATCTTGGGCATGATAGCCTAGAGGCACAACACCTCCGACCCATAGCCCCTTGCGCTTGGATGCCCCGATCTTGTCCCGGATCCGTTCGGACGTGACCTCGCGCTCGAACTGGGCGAACGATAGCAGCACATTTAAGGTCAATCGGCCCATGGACGAAGTGGTATTAAATTGCTGGGTCACCGAGACGAACGAGACGCCGTGCGCATCGAAGAGCTCAACGAGCTTGGCAAAGTCGGCCAGCGAGCGGGTCAGTCGATCGACCTTGTATACGACGATGACATTGACCCTGTGAGCCTTCACGTCCCCCAGCAATTGTTGAAGGGCGGGGCGATCGGTCGAGCCGCCAGAAAAGCCACCGTCGTCATATCGGCTTTTGATGAGCGTCCAGTGGGCGTGAGCCTGGCTACGGACATAGGCCTGCGCCGCATCATACTGGGCATCGAGCGAGTTGAATTCCTGATCGAGGCCGGAATCCGTCGATACCCGGGTATAGATCGCGCAGCGCACGATCGCTTTTGAGCCCGACGTCACGACATCGCTCCGGTTGTAGCCTGATCTGATTGCTTGTCCCGCAGACCGAAAAACCGGGGACCATTCCACTTGGTCCCGGTGATCGCAAAGGCAATGCTGGACAAGCTGTCATAGGTCTTGCCGTTCCAGGCAAAGCCCTCGTCGATCACCCTGACCCGCTCGGGACGGCCGTTCCACTCGCGCACCAAAATCGTGCCGGGTTTCAGTTCCGATCGCCGGCGAGCGCTTAAAGACGCCCTGCCATCTAACACGTAGCCCCTTGAGATCGAGACCGCGCAAGTGCGCGATCTCGTCGTCAAGGAACAGCTTTTGCCGCTGCCGGTTAATCTGAACATTCCGGGCCATCGCATCAAGCCGTTTGCGCCGTCTCAACAGTCCGACGCTTCCGATCCTTGATGCGATAGACCCGACCGTTGTCGCTCGCTTCGGACACCAGGTTGAGGCCGAGCTTCTTGCGAACGACACCTGCGAGAAAACCGCGAACTGAGTGCTGCTGCCATCCCGTGGCCGTCATCATTGCCGCAACCGTCGCCCCCGATGATGCTTGCAGCATCGTAATAAGCCGGGCTTGTTTGCTGTCGGCGTGGCGGGCCGTGATCGATGACC
>WNFI01055311.1_pt1 | contig 11475 bp, 12 predicted proteins | sample 5400471 | NCBI WGS metagenome assembly WNFI01 (sample SAMN13153348, study PRJNA577476) | soil metagenome | isolation source: 100 cm saprolite on Douglas fir-dominated hillslope | place: USA:California | collected 2013-09-17
AGAAGGCGACGACGGCGTGGTCGGCGAGCAGATCGTAGAGCGACCGATCGCCGACCCTGAAGTCCGGCGCGACCTCTTTCCGATTCAGCATCTCAGGCCCCCGCTACACGGCGCACGGCGCGCTCGAGGAGCACCGCGGCCATTTCCCTACGATATTCCGCGGTCGAGCGCAGGTCGTCGATCGGCCGCACCTCCGCGCGCACCGCGTCCTTCGCCCGCTGCAGGGCATCCCACCCGCCGCCCATGAGGGCCTTCTCCGTCTCGCGGGCGCGCACGACGGTCGGCGCCACCGCGCCCAGGGCCACCCGCACCCAGTCCGGCCGCCCGTCGCGGAAGATGATGGCCAGCGCGACCGACACCTTCGAGATGGCCTGCGCCTGCCGCTGGCCCAGGCGCAGGAAGGCGCCGCGCACGCCGGCGCGCTTGGGCACGCGCACGCCGAGAATCAGCTCGTCGCGCGCGAGCACGCTCTGGCGCGGCCCGAGGAAGAACTCGGTGATGGGGACGTCGCGCCGCCCGGACACGGAGGCCACCTCGACGATCGCATCCGCCACGAAGAGGGGCGGGACGGTGTCGGCGGCGGGCGAGGCGTTGGCGAGGTTGCCGCCGAGGGTACCGCGATTGCGGATCTGCGGCCCGCCGATGACCGCACAGGCCGCGGGCAGGGCGGGCGCCGCGGAGGCGACGAGGGGCGAGAGCATCATCTCCGTGTGCGTGGCCGCGGCCCCGATCCAGACCTGGCCGTCCTGCTCCTCGATGCCGCGGATCTCGGGCACGGCCGTGAGGTCGAAGAGGGCGGCCCGGCTCTCCGTGCCGTCCTTGGCCTTGACCAGGATGTCGGTGCCTCCGGCCAGGGGACGCACCTCCTCCGCGCGCGCGGCGAGGATCTCCAGGGCCTCCTCGAGCGAGCGCGGGCGGAAGTAGCGCGGAGCGGCGGGCGCGACCAGGAAGCGGCGCGGCTTGGTCAGGCGCGAGGACGTCGCCGCCTGCGCGACGGCGCTGAAGATCTTGGTATACCCCGTGCATCGGCAGAGGTTGCCGGCCAGGCCTTCGCGCACCTGGTCCGCGGTGGCTCCCGGGTGCTCGTCCACGATGGCCTTGGCGGCCAGGATCATCCCGGGAATGCAGATGCCGCACTGTACGCCGCCCATCTCGATGAAGGACTCCTGCAATGGATGGAGCGCGCCGTCGGCGAGCCCTTCGATGGTCTCGACGGAGGCCCCGTCGGCCTGATAGGCCATCATCAGGCAGGCGTCCACGGCCTGGCCGTCCACGAGCACCGTGCACGCGCCGCACTCCCCCTTGCCGCACCCCTCCTTGGCGCCGGTGAGCCGCAGGTCATCGCGGAGCACGTCGAGCAGGCGCTGGTCCGTGCGCACCTTGCGCCGGAACGCCTTGCGGTTGATGGAGAGGGCGATGTCGACGAGCTCAGGCATCCTGGCCGCTCCCGGCGCGCAGCGCCGCCCACACCCGCTCGGGAGTGGCCGGGATCCGGAAAAGGCGCACTCCGGCCGCATGGTGGATGGCCGCGGTCACCGCGGGCGCCACCGCGATGATCGGGGTCTCCCCGAGACCCTTGGCGCCGTACGGGCCCCACGGGAACTCGTGCTCGACGAGGATGGCCTTGATCTCGGGCGTATCCAGCGTGGTGGGGATGATGTACGTCGAGAACTGATCGTTCAGGATCCGGCCCTCGCGCAGCGCGTGCTCCTCCACGAGGGCATAGCCCAGGCCCTGGAGGACGCCGCCCTCCACCTGCCCCTCGCCCGTGGTCGGGTTGACCACGCGCCCGGCGTCGTGGCCGGACCAGACCTTCATGACACGCGTCTCCCCCGTCTCCATGTCGACCTCGACCTCGGCCACGTTCGCGGACCACGAGTAACAGATGTAGGCCTCACCCTGGCCGGTCTCGAGGTCGAACGTGGTCGTCGGCGGCACCGCCCAGCCGTGCGCGGCCAGGCCCACCTGCTTCGTCACGCAGAGGAGGACCGCGTCGCGCCAGCTGAGGCCGCTGTCCGCGATGATCGGCTCCATGGCCGCGCGGATCTTCGCGGCCGCGTCGCGGATCGCGTTCCCGCTCATCACGGTGGTGCGGCTGGCCACGGTGGGCCCGCTGTCGGGGACGCGCGAGGTGTCGGGATCCATCACCTTCACCATCTCGACCGGGCAGCCCAGCGCCTCCGCCGTGATCTGGCTGAGCACCGTGATCATGCCCTGCCCGATCTCGGTGGTGCCCACGGCCACGGTCACGCTCCCGTCCGCGGCGACCACGACGCTCGCCCCCGCCGGGTTGAGGTGCTTGCCCATGGCCCCGAGCCCGACGCCGTAATAGCAGGCGGCCAGGCCGATGCCGCGGCGCACCAGCCCGCTATGGCGACGGAAGGACTCGCGCTTCTTCTCCCAATCCGAGGCCTCGCCCACCTTGTCGAGCACCTCCGCGAAGCCGACGCTCGTCGTGAGCTTGTGCCCGGTGATCGTCTCGTCTCCCGCACGCAGGGCGTTGATCCGGCGCAGGGCCAGGGGGTCCATCTCCAGGCGCTCCGCCAACCGGTCCATCTGGCTCTCGCAGGCGAAGACGACCTGCGGCTCGCCGAATCCGCGGAAGGCGCCGGAGGGAACGGTGTTCGTGCGCACCGCGCGCGCGTCCACCTTCACGTTGGGCACGCGATACGGACCGCAGGCGTGCACGGTCCCGCGGAAGAGGACGACGGGCGACAGGGTCGCGTAGGCGCCGCCGTCGAGGAGGTAGTCCACCTCGCACGCGACCAGGCGTCCGTCCCGGGTCGCGCCCGTGCGCATCCGGATGCGGCCGGGATGCCGCTTGGACATCACGGCCATGTCCTCTTCGCGCGTGAAGATGAGGCGCACGGGGCGCCCGGTGGCGCGCGCGAGGAGCGCCGCCTGCGCGCCGGGGGCGGAAGGCGCGTCCTCCTTGCCGCCGAAGCCACCGCCCGTCACCGCCTGCACGATGCGCGCGTGGCTGAGGTCGCAGCCGAGAGCGGAGGCCACCGCCTTCTGCACGTAGAACGGGCACTGCATCGAGCCGTGGACGACCACGCCCGGACCCTCGGGCCAGGCGACCATCCCGTTGGGCTCGATGTACGCATGCTCCTGGTACGGAGTGTGGTAGGTGCCCTCCACCACCACGACGTCGGCGCGGCCCAGCGCGACCTGCGCTTCGCCGCGGCGGACCTTCCACTGGGCGAGGATCTCGCCGGCGGCGAGGGCCTCCTCCATGTCGAGCCGGGCCGGCAGCTTCTCGTACTCGACCACGATCGCGGCCAGGCCGGCGGCCAGGGCCTCGCGATCCCCTGCCGCCACCAGGGCGACGGCTTCCCCGACGTGCCGGACCACGCCGTCGGCCAGGACGGGCCAATCGTTCTGGATCATCGGGATGAGGTTCTTGCCCGGGATGTCGGCGGCGGTGAGCACGGCGTGCACGCCGGGCAGATTGCGCGCCGCGAACACGTCGAGGCGTGCAATGCCTGCGTGGGCGTGCGGCGAGCGCAGCACGCCGGCCAGGAGCGCTCCGCCCACCGCCACGTCTTCGACGTAGAGAGCGCTGCCCTTGACCTTGTCGAGAGCGTCCGGCCTGCGGATGCGCTGGCCGACGATCATCGCCGCGGCTGGGGCCTCATGGGGAGGAGAGCATGAACGAGCCTTCCGGGGGATTCAAGCCCCGCCACCGCGCGCATCCCCCAGCCAGACACCCGGCGTTACACTCGGTCCATGAAAGCCGCTCTCCTGCTCCTGGGCACGGTGCTCGCCTCGGCATCGGCCGCACGGGCGGCCTCGCCGGACTACTTCCACGAGATCGAAGACTGGCGCGCCAAACGCGAAGAGGGCCTGCGCGCTCCCGACGGATGGCTTTCCGTCGTGGGCCTGCACTGGCTCCGCGAAGGTACGAGCACGGTCGGCAGCGCGGAGGGCAGCGACATCCGGCTGCCCCTCCCCGCGCCTCCGCGCGTCGGCACCATCGACTTCACCAACGGAAAGGCGGTCATCCACGTCGCTCCCGGCGTGACCGTGAAGTCGCAGGACAAGCCGGTCGCCGAGCTCGAGCTGCACTCGGACAAGGGGGGCAAGCCCGACGTGCTCGCCATCGGCCCCGTCACCCTGTACGTGATCGAGCGCGGCGGCCGCCAAGCCCTGCGCGTCAAGGACACGGAGAGCGCGCAGCGCCGCCGCTTCCGCGGCCTGGAGTGGTATCCGGTGCGCGAGGCCTTGCGCATCCGGGCGCGGTTCACTCCCTACGACCCGCCCAAGAAGATCCCCATCGCGAACGTGCTCGGTATGGTCGAGCTCATGCCGAGCCCGGGCTACGTCACGTTCCAGCTTGGCGGCCGTGAGCTCCGCCTCGATCCTGTCCTCGAGGAGCCCGACGCCAAGGAGCTGTTCTTCATCCTCAAGGACATGACGGCGGGAAAGGACACCTACCCCGCGGGCCGGTTCCTGTATGCCGAGATGCCGAAGGCCGGCCAGGTCGTACTCGATTTCAACAAGGCGTACTCGCCGCCCTGCGCGTTCACCTCCTTCGCGACCTGCCCCCTGCCGCCCCGGCAGAATCGCCTCGATGTCCGCGTCGAGGCGGGCGAGAAGAAGCCGGCAGAGCATTAGGCAACGTCTTCAATCTAAGGGGGAGCACTCACGCCCCGCCTGTTGGGCGTCGCGCCCCCCCTTAAACCCCCGTCGACCAGCGCCGCTGCGCAGCGCTGGTCTCGCTGACTCGTTGCCCTCCGCATTGGCACCGGGCTTGCAGTCCCGTGCCTCGAGGAGGTGCGGATGCCCCGCGTCATCATGATTGCCGCCGCGGCCACGCTCGCCGCCTGTATGGGCGAACGTTCGGAGCCGGCGGCCACCAGCACGACCACTTCGTTCACCACGACCACGACCACCACGCTCTCCGCCATGGCGCCGCCGGAGACCGTCCCGTCCGAGTTGCCCAGCGCAAGCTCACCCGACCCCGGCGCCACCGCGTCGGCGCCGCCGCCGGCGACGGCGAGCCCGCTCGGCGCCACCGCCTCGCCTTCCCCGGCGACGCCGCGCGCGCCGGCTTCACCCGCCGCGGACACGGCCGCCCTGGCGCCCGCCGAGCGCGTGCTCCGCCAGCAGGTGCTCCTCGATCGCGCGCACTTCTCCCCCGGCGAGATCGACGGCCGCGATGGCGCGAACACGCGACTGGCCCTGGCCGCGTTCGCCAAGGCGCGGGGCGGGGCGGGGGCCGCCGCTCTCGACCAGGACGCCGCGCCGGCTCTCATGACCTGGCGAGAAGTTCCATTCCAAGCCGGACCTGCTCAAGCGTCTCAACCCGAGGGCCGCGTTCCGCGCGGGCGAGTCGATCCAGGTCCCCAACGTCACGCGGACGGCGCCGGGCAAGGCCGCGAAAGTCGTGGTGGACAAGTCCGACATGTCCGTGACCGCGCTCGACGCTCAGGGTCGCGTGCTCGGGCGCTATCCGGCCACGATGGGCTCCGAGCACGATCCCCTGCCCCTCGGCACCTGGAAGATCACCGGCGTGCAGCGCAACCCCACGTTCTTCTACAACCCGGACCTGTTCTGGGACGCGAAGGGCGAGCACGCGAAGGCCAAGATCGCACCGGGTCCGAATAGTCCGGTCGGGGTCGTGTGGATCGACCTGTCGAAGGAGCATTACGGAATCCACGGCACGCCCGAACCCTCCACCATCGGCAAGACGGAGTCCCACGGCTGCATCCGCGTGACGAACTGGGACGCGCTCGAGCTCGCCGACATGGTGGGGCCCGGAACCCCGGCGATCCTCCAGGAGTGAATCGCTCGTGAGAACGACGGGGGCTTTCCTGGCCGGGGTGGTGCTGGGGGCGGCCGGCGCCTGGATGGTGACGACGCGTGGCCGTGCTCCGGTGGCGGTGACGCCGGTGGTCGGCGCGTCCACCATGCCGGCATCCGCCCCGGCGGGGGCGCCCACGCCCACGTTCCCTACCCCGCCTTCGCCGGCAGGGCCGGAGCTCGGAGCCGCGGGCAGTCCGGAACCAGAGGTCTCTGCCGGACCCTGGACCGCGACTCCCCCGCCGGAGATGCCGCTCGGCACGCACGCGCCCTCGCCGGTGCCCGGCGACAGCACGGACGCGATGCTGACCCCGAAGTCCCTGGCGGCACCGGCCGACGTCCCGGCCGTACCGTCCGTCACCGACCTCGATCGGCTGCGCGCGCGGCAGTTGCTTCTGCCCATCCAGGGGTACGACCTGCACCAGCTCCGGGACAACTTCGCGGAGAAGCGCGGCACGCGCGTCCACGAGGCCATCGACATGGCGGCGGCCCGGGGCACGCCCGTCGTGGCCGTGGACGACGGCATGGTCAAGAAGCTCTTCACGAGCGCGGCCGGCGGGCTGACCGTCTACGAGTTCGACGCGGACGGCACGTACTCCTACTACTACGCCCACCTCGACCGCTACGCCGAAGGCGTGCGCGAGGGTCAGGCGGTCAAGAGGGGCGATGTCCTCGGATACGTCGGGACGAGCGGCAACGCCCCGGCCAACACGCCCCACCTGCACTTCACGATCTTCAAGCTGCTCCCGACGAAGCGCTGGTGGGAGGGAACGCCGATCAATCCGTATCCCTTGTGGGCTTTTCGGCGGTGAGCGGATCCGCGCCCGCCGGCGTGGCCGCGGAGGTCTCCGTCGCGCTCGGCGCGGCCTCCGGCGCGTCGAGGGGCAGCCCGGCGCGCACGAGGCGGCGGAGCAGGAGGTCGCGGTCGTCGAGTGACCCGAAGATCGTGACCGGATCGAGTCCGGCACGCTCGAGGCGCAGCACGGGCGTGAAGGCCACGCCCGCCCGCTTCGCCCGGTCCGGATCGCGCGAGACGTCGCAGACTTCGACGGACACGCGATCGCCCAGCCGCCTCACGACCTCCTCGACCGTGGTCAACGCACGCAGGCTGGCCCCCGACGCGGAGACGAACAGCGTGGCGCGTACGATCGGTCCGGCGTAGAACGCGCCCGCGGTCCCGCCGCCGCGACTCGGCGGTGCGAGCGAGCCGACCGCACTCGTCGCCTTGTGGATGGCCTTCCAGGCGTCGGCGCTCGGGGTCCGCTTGGCGATCTCGAGCTGCGCATACGCCTCGTCCAACCGCGCCTGCACGAGCGCGTCGTCGCGCTCGTCCGCTTCGCTCGGCGGGTCCCGGGCCGGAGCGGAGAGCCTCTGCTGCACCTCGTCGAGGCGTCTTTGCAGGCGCTGGATCTCGCCGACGATCTGGTCCCGGTCGAAAGGCTTCATGTCGGACGCGGACCTCGCCGCACACCTCACCGTGATGTTAGCAGCCCGGCCGCGCCTCGGGCGGATTGGTGCGCGTTATACTGGCACGGGATGAACGCGCTGCCTCTCATCCTCTTCTTCCTGGCCGTGGCCTCCCTCGCGTACCGCTATTACTCCGCCTTCCTGGCCGCTCGCGTGGCCGCCCTCGACGACCGCCGCGTGACGCCCGCTCACCGGTTCGCCGACGGCAGCAACTACTGCCCCACCAACAGGTGGGTCCTCTTCGGGCACCACTTCGCCGCCATCTCGGGCGCGGGACCTCTCATCGGTCCCGTGCTGGCCGCGCAGTTCGGCTTCCTGCCCGGCCTCCTGTGGATCACCCTCGGGGTCGTGTTCGCGGGCGCCACCCACGACTTCATCATCCTGGCCTGGTCGGTGCGCCGCGGCGGCCGATCGCTCGCCGACATGGCGCGCGGTGAGATCTCGCCGGTGGCCGGGGCCACGGCCATGGTCGCCATCCTCTTCATCGTGGTCATCGCCCTCTCCGGGCTCGGCATCGCGGTGGTGAACGCGCTGGCGGAATCGCCGTGGGGCGTCTTCACCATCACCATGACCATTCCCATCGCGATCGTCGTGGGCCTCTACATGCGCTCCGGAACCACCCAGGCCATCCAGCGCGGGTCGATGCTGGGCGTGGCGGCGGTGCTGGCGGCGGTGGTGGCCGGCCGCTTCATCGCGGGCTCACCGCTGGAGGGGCTGTTCACGCTCACGCGGACCCAGATCACGGTGGCCATCGCCGTCTACGGCTTCGTCGCCTCCGTCCTCCCGGTCTGGCTGCTCCTCGCGCCGCGCGACTACCTCTCGTCGTACATGAAGCTGGGGACGATCTTCGCGCTCGTCGTCTCCACGATCCTGGTCGCTCCCCCGATCCACGCCCCCGCCCTATCCGCCTTCATCCACGGCGGAGGGCCGATCGTTCCCGGCAAGCTCTACCCGTTCGTGTTCATCACCATCGCCTGCGGCGCGATCTCGGGGTTCCATTCCCTGGTCAGCTCGGGGACGACACCCAAGATGATCGACAAGGAGACGGACGCGCGCATGATCGGGTACGGCGCGATGCTGTGCGAGGGCCTGGTGGGCGTGGTCGCGCTCATCGCGGTGTGCGCCCTCCAACCTGGCGACTACTACGCGATCAACGTGCCGCCCGCGGTCTACGCGACGCTCGGCATGTCGCCGGTCAACCTGGCCGAGCTCTCGCGCGAGGTCGGCGAGAACGTGACCGGACGCACGGGAGGCGCGGTGTCGCTGGCGGTGGGGTTCGCCCAGATCTTCTCCGGCCTCCCCGCCCTGCGCGGGCTGATGTCGTACTGGTACCACTTCGCGATCATGTTCGAGGCCCTCTTCATCCTGACCACCATCGACGCCGGCACCCGGGTGGGCCGCTTCGTGGTGCAGGAGGTGCTGGGCGGGATCTGGAAGCCGCTGGAGCGCACGGACTGGATGCCGGGCACGATCCTTTCCACGGGCCTGGTCGTGATCGCCTGGTCGTACTTCATCCTCACCGGATCGATCGCGCAGATCTGGCCCATGTTCGGCATCGCCAACCAGCTCCTGGCCACGGTGGCGCTGTGCGTCGGAACCACGGTGATCATCAACGCCGGCCGCGCTCGCTACGCGTGGGTCACGATGGCGCCCCTCGCCTTCGTGTCCACGACCACTCTCTACGCGGGCTACCGTTCGGTCATGGACAACTTCCTACCCATGACGGAGATGCCCGGCAAGGCGTTCACGGGATATCTCGACGCGTCGCTCACGGTCCTGTTGATGGCGTGCGCCCTCCTGATCCTGGCCGCCTCCGGTCGCGCGTGGCTGCGCGCGTGGCGAGGCGAGCCACTCCCGCTGGTCCCCGCCCCCGCCGGCCCCTCCGAGACGCCCGGTCCCGACGGCTGCTGCTGACCGGAACCGGACACATAGCGGACACTTGTCCGCCACTCACCCGTTTCTAACGCAACCTTTTGAAGGCGGCCTACGTCTCATCCGGAAAGGTCATCGGCCACGCGCGCCAGGGGGCAAACCGGCGGCATGTTCGATGGCGACCCCTAAGGAGTGGATCGGATGAGCGAAGTCGCCCTGAAGAACGTGAACGGAAGCCTCAAGGACATGGTCAGGGAATTCGAGCGCCAGCTCATCGAGGCCGCCCTGGCCACCTCCGCCGGCAACCAGCGCCGGGCCGCCGCCTCCCTGGGCCTCCTGCCGACGACCCTCCACGAGAAGATGAAGCGGCTGGGCCTGCTTCGCCGCGGGATCGCGCCCGAGCTCGAGCAGGAGGCGGCCGGCTCGGCGATGCGGATGTAGCTGCGGCCGCTCAGGCCGGCTCGACGGGGGGGCCCGCCGCGCGCCGGGCCTCGTCGAGGCGCCGGCAGCCTTCGAGGACGAGCTCGGCGAAGCTCGGGCCGATCCGCTCGCCGCGCTGCTGGCCGGGCGCGAAGTGGAAGCGGCCCTCCTCCCAGGCCAGGAACGCGTAGACCGCGTTCGCGCCCTCGTGCTCGTCGCCGCTGGCGCCCACGATCTCTCCTTCCAGGAACCGGATCGTCATCCAGCGCGTCCCCGACTCCACCATGAGCACGCCCGTCAGGCGCGTGAGATGGCACATCTGCAGGACGCCGGGGGCGCCCATGACCTCGAGCTGTCCCTCCATGCCCGGTCCGGGCGCTCCCCGCCGTCCGAGCGCCATATGGCGCTTGAGGGTGAGCTGGATCCGGATGAGGAGCTCGCGGACGGGGGTTTCCTTCGAGACGAAGTCGTCCGCCCCCAGCTCCATCCCCTGATAGCGGGCCTTCGAATCGTCCCAGCCGGACAGGAACAGCAGAGGCGTCTGGCGGATGAGCGAGTGGCTGCGCACCTTCCGGCAGAACTCGAACCCGTCGTCTCCGGGCATCCGGATGTCGGTGAGGATCAGCCACGGCCGCTTCTCGAGGGCCAGCGTGAGTCCGGCGGCGCCGTGGGCGGCCTCGTAGACCGTGAATCCCTGGCCCTCCAGCAGCCCGCGCAGGAACCCGCGGAAGACCGCGTTGTCGTCCACGATCAGGACCTGGCGCAGCACCTGCGGGATGTCGTCGAAGCTGGGCAGGGCCGACCGCGAGGCGGGCAGGTCGGGGGGATCGTAGGGATCCGGAGGCGGTCCGTGCTCTGAATTGTCCATGTGCCGGGCCGTGGAGGGCAGATCATTATGCCCCAATGCTGTGCTACCTTCCCGCGCCCGCATGGAGCAGCGCAAGACCCGCCAGCGCCGCATCGAGATCCTCAAGAGCGCCGCCGCCGCCTTCCGCCGCCGCGGCTACCACGGCGCCAGCATGGGTGAGATCGCGCAGGCCCTGCACATGACGAAGGGGAGCCTGTACTACTACTTCAAGAGCAAGGAGGAGATCCTCTTCTTCTGCCACGACTACTCGCTCGACATCCTGCTCGGGATGCTCGAGCGCGTCGAGGCCACGGGGGGCAGCCCTCCGCAGAAGCTGCGCGGCCTCGTCGAGTCCTTCGTCCATCACATCCTCGACGACCTGCGCGGGACGGCGATGACCCTGGACTTCCAGGCCCTGTCCGCGCCCCTCCTGCGCCGCGTCATCGCCAAGCGGGATCGCTTCGACCGCGGGATCCGCCGCCTGCTGCAGGAAGGCATGGACGCCGGCGCCTTCGCGCCCGGCGACGCCAAGCTGCTGACCTTCGCAATCCTGGGCGCGGTGAACTGGATCCCGCGCTGGTTCGACCCCGCCGGGCCGGCGACGTCGGAGGAGATCGGCCGCGTGTTCGCGGAGTACCTCGTTTCCAGTTTACAGAAGCAGTCCAGGTGACGGACATGCGGCAGGGTCCGCGGGCTCAGCGCGCGAGATGGGCGCCGCTTCACGTGGAGTAGACAAGTTCCAGCGCGCGCGAGCGTCCCCGCGAAGGGCGACCACGCGACCCGTGGGTGAACGCCGCCCGTTGCGACCGCTGGCTCATCGCGGGACACCGCGCCGCGTAACATAGCCGCATGCCCGTCACCGACGCCCACATCCACGTCCAGCCGTGGTGGGAGCTCAAGGCCGAAGTGCTCGAGGTCATCCGGCGCGGGCGCACCGACCTCGACGAGATCGAGAAGATCAACCGCAGCCCGGCGCACCTGCTGCGCCGCCTCGATGCCGACGGGATCGACCGCGCCGTGCTCGTCAACTATCCGAGCCCGGATCTCATGGGTTTCACGTCGCG
>WNFI01148069.1_pt1 | contig 11474 bp, 11 predicted proteins | sample 5400471 | NCBI WGS metagenome assembly WNFI01 (sample SAMN13153348, study PRJNA577476) | soil metagenome | isolation source: 100 cm saprolite on Douglas fir-dominated hillslope | place: USA:California | collected 2013-09-17
CGCCAGTCCGGCGAGCGCCCAGGGCGAGGCCGCGCCGAAGAACGCCCAGGCCGCGCGCAGCGCCGGCCGGCGGCAGGCCAGCGCGCCCGCCGCGGTGCCGATGGCGAGGCCGGCCCCGCTGCTCCAGCAGAGCCAGCGCAGGAGCGCATCGCCCTCCGGCCGCGGCCCTTCGAAGACGAACTGCAACCCCACGCCGGCCGCCAGCGCAGCCGCGGGCACGAAGAGGGCGGCCAGCTTGCGCCACGGGAGCGGCCGCGGCGGTTCGTGCCGGGTTGCTTCGGCGAGGATGTGGGGATCGACCGGGCCGCCGGACGGGGCCGCCTCAGCCATGGGGCGAAACCTCTCCGGCGGCGCGCGCCTTGCGCTGGCCCAGGAAAGGCGTGTCGAAGTTGTAGATGGCGGAGATGGAGACGTTCTTGAACCGCTCCGCCTGGAGCGCCATGCGCTCCAGCTCCCAGCAGAAGCCGCGCGCGTCGGAGAGCTTGCCCGCCTTCTTGCGCCTGCGAATCTCCCGCAGGATCAGGCGGTGCATCTCGCGGGGGTGATACGTGAACGAGGTGGAGAAATGATAGGTCCCCCCGACGGGGACCAGGCGCGCCTCGAAGACGTCGCCCTCCTCGAGGCCGTGCATCTGCCGTCGCTCGAGCACGTTGAACTTCTCGCCGGTGATGGCGTCCCGCACTCGCACGTGGCCCTTGGGGACCCGCCGCAGCAGGCTGCCGCGGCCCCGGTACTGATAGAGCCCGATCCGCGAGTTGGTGAAGCCCATCAGCGCTTCCTTGTCCTGGCCGCCCAGCGTGGCGCCGCGCTCGCGCAGGTAGCGCTGCACCGGGGTGATGCCGTCGGGGCCCTTGCGGTCGAAGAGATAGTAGTTGAAGAAGCCCTGCATTCGCTGCTCGAAGCAGGCGTCGTCTTCGTGCACCTCGCCGCCGGTGGCGGTGAAGTATTCGTTCTTGCACGCCACGATGTCATCGTGCAGCGGCGCGGCCCACGCGAGGAGGGCGTCGATCTGGGGCTGGATCATCGTCTTACCGTGCCTTTTCCGGCGCGGGGGCGGCGCCGGACGCGTCCTCGATCATGAGGCGATGCCCTCGACGGTGCCGTCGTTCAGGTTCACGTGGGTGACCACCGCCTTGCCGCGGATGCTCGCCTCGTCGGTCGAGAAACCGTGGTTCTGCGAGGTGAGATCGATGTGCCCGTGGACCATCTCGCGCACCGGGTGGTTCGCACCGCGGTGGCCGAACTTGAGCTTGTAGGTCTTGCCGCCCATCGCCAGCGAAAGGAGCTGGTGGCCGAGGCAGATGCCCATCAGCGGCACCTTGCCGAGCAGCCCGGCCGCCTGCTTGTCGGCACCCGTCACTGCCGCGGGGTCCCCGGGCCCATTGGAGAGCACCACCCCGTCGGGCTTGCGCGCAAGGATGTCGGCGGCGGTCGTGCGCGAGGGCACAACGGTCACCGCGCAGCCCATGTCGACGAGCTGGCGCAGGATGCCGCGCTTGACGCCGTAGTCGACCAGCACCACGCGCTTGTCGACCTTGGGCGGCGTGCGTCCCTCGCTGGGGAGCGTCCACTCGTAGGGCTCGCGGGTCGAGACGCCGGAGGCGAGGTCCTGGCCCTCCATGTCCGGCGCCTTGCGGGCGCGCTCGACCAGCGCCTGCTGGGAGGCGCCGGTGGTGTCGACGATCCCCATCTGGGCGCCGGTGCTGCGCAGTACGCGCACCAGCCGCCGCGTATCGATGCCCTCGATGCCGACCACGCCCCAGCGCGAGAGCCAGGCGGGCAGCGCCTCCTCGCTGCGCCAGTTGCTCGGCTCCCGGCAGACCCGGCGGCAGATGAAGCCCGCCGCCATCGGCCGCGCGGACTGCTCGTCGCCCAGGTGGATGCCGTAGTTCCCCACCTCGCTGACGGTGAAGGTGACGAGCTGACCGGCATAGCTCGGGTCGGTCAGGATCTCCTGGTAGCCGGTGTGGGCGGTGTTGAACACCACCTCGCCCAGCGCCTCGCCTTCGGCGCCGCAGGAAAAGCCCTCAAACACCTCGCCGCCGGCCAGGGCCAGCGTCGCCCGCTTCGGCCGCCGCGCCCCGCGCTCCGTCGCCATGGTCACTCCTCTTCCTTCAATTCGTGCACCAGCTTGCCTTCCACGAAGGTACGCAGCACGCGCCCGTGCAGCGTCCAGCCTGCGAACGGCGTATTGCCGCTGCGCGAGTAGAACCTCCGCGGCTCGACTGTCCATGCCCGCTCGGGGTCGACCACGATCGCGTCGGCCGGCGCGCCGGGCGAGAGCGTCCCGTAGGGGAGTCCGAAGCAGCGAGCGGGACCCCAGCTCAGCCGCTCGACCAGCCGCGGCAGGGGCAGCGCTCCTGCGCGCACGAGCGACAGCGAGAGCGAGAGCGACGTCTCCAGCCCCACCACACCGTTCGCCGCGTGCACGAACTCCACCTCCTTGTCGAGCGGCCCATGCGGAGCGTGGTCCGTCGCGATGGCGTCGATAACGCCGTCGGCGAGCGCGCGCACGATCTCCTGCCGATCCGCCTCGGAGCGCAGCGGGGGGTACATCTTCGCGTGGGTGTCGTAGGGCTCGCCGGCCTGGCCGCTCGGCCCTATGGGAGATGGAGAGCCGGCCACCGCCTCGTCGGTCAGCGTGAAGTGGTGCGGCGTCGCTTCGGCGGTCACGCGCACGCCGCGCGCGCGAGCCGCGCGGATCGCGCGCACGCTGCCGGCGGCGCTGACGTGGCCGATGTGCAGGTGGGCACCCGTCAGCTCGGCGAGCAGGAGGTCCCGCTCGACCATCGCCACCTCGGCGGCGGCGGGAACGCCGGGGAGCCCCAGCCGCGTCGCCACCGGGCCTTCGTTCATCGCTCCCCCACACGAAAGGTGGAGGTCCTCGGCATGCACCATGACCGGCAGCTCCAGGTCGCGCGCATACTCGAGGGCGCGGCGCATCACCGCGGCGTTCATCACCGGCCGCCCGTCGTCCGTGAGCACCACGCAGCCGGCGTCCTTCAGCTCGGCATGATCCGCGAGCGCTTCGCCGAGCGAGCCGCGCGTGATCGCGCCTGCGGGCAGCACGCGCGCCCTGCCCGCCTCGCGCGCCTTGGAGAGGACGAAGCGCGCGATCCCGGCGCTGTCGCAGACGGGCCGCGTGTTGGGCATCGCCACCACAGTGGTCACGCCGCCGGCGGCGGCCGCCCGGGCGCCGCTGGCGATGGTCTCCTTGCCCTCCTCGCCCGGCTCTCTCAAGTGAACGTGCAGGTCGACCAGGCCCGGCAGGACGAGCAGTCCCTTGCAGTCCACGACCTCGGCGGCCGCGCGCTCGCTGGCGCTGGGGGCCGCCGCGCGCACCTCGCGGACGACCCCATCCTCGAGGACGACCGTCCGCACGCCGTCGAGCCCGTTGGCCGGGTCGATCACGCGACCGCCCGCGAGGAAGGTGCGCCCGCTCACGGCTTGCCCTCCCGCCCCGGCGCCGGGAGGTTGGCGCGCAGGGTCAGCGAAAGGACCGCCATGCGCACCGCCACGCCGCTGTCCACCTGGTCCATCACCAGGCTGCGAGGCCCGTCCAGCACCTCGCTGGAGATCTCCACCCCGCGGTTCACCGGTCCGGGGTGCAGCACCACCGCGCCGGGGGCCATCCGCTGCGTAGCCCCGGAGTCGATGCGCCAGCGCAGCGAATAGTCCTTGGTGCTGGGCAGGCGGGCATCGCCGATGCGCTCCTGCTGGATGCGCAGCGCCATCACCGCGTCCGCGCCGTCCAGCGCCTGCTCGCGGCTGTGGAGGACCTGGCAGCCGAGCTGCTCGATGCCCATCGGCAGCAGCGTGCGCGGGCCGGCCACGCGCACGCGCACGCCCAGCTGCGACAGGCAGAAAATGTTGGAGCGGGCTACCCGGCTGTGGGCGATGTCGCCGATGATGGCCACCGTCTTTCCCTCCAACGCGCCCAGCTTTTCGCGCAGGCTGAGTGCGTCGAGCAACGCCTGGGTCGGGTGCTCATGCGCGCCGTCGCCAGCGTTGATGACGCTCGCCCGCACTGCGCGCGCCGCCACGCGCGCCGCGCCGGCAGCCGGGTGGCGCAGCACGATGGCGTCGGCGCCGACCGCCTCGAGGTTGCGCACCGTGTCCGCGAGCGTCTCCCCCTTGCTCACCGAGCTGCCCTCCTTCTGGAAGGCGATCACGTCGGCGCCGAGAGCGCGCGCGGCGGCCTCGAAGGAGCTGCGCGTGCGGGTGCTCGCCTCGAAGAAGAGGGTCACCACCAGCTTGCCGGCGAGAGCGGCGCGCAGCCGGTCCAACTCCGCCCGCGCCTGCGCCGCCTGCGCGTCGTCGCCGCCGCGGGCGGCCGCGCGGGCGCGCTTGATGCGCGCGGCCACCGCCAGCACCGCCTCGATCTGCCCGCGTCCGAGGCCATCGATGCCGAGAAGGTGGCGAGGAAAATCCACCGTTCAGACTCCGTGCAGGAGGCGGCGCGCGAAATGGGCGGAGAGGCCGGCGTCGAGGATCTTCTTCGCGGTCTTCTCCGCCGGGTACGGGACCCGGTGGTACTCCACCACCTTGGCCGCATCGTCCCAGATGCCGTAACCGCTCCGCGGATCGTAGTCGCGCGGCTGCCCGCAACTCCCGATGCTGCAGAGATAGGTGGCGCCTTCCTCGATGCGCACGCGCTCCTGCCAGACGTCCTCGACCGGCTTGCCGAGCCGGAACGCGCGCTGCAGGTGCGAATGGCCGATGAAGGTGAGATGTGCGAGCCGCGGCGCGCGCACCACCAGATCTTCCGCCTGCTCCAGCGCGAAGACGTACTCGAAGGCAGCAGGGTCGCGCGGCGAGGCATGACCGTAGGTCACCGCGTCCTCCTCCTGGGAGTAGGGCAGGCCCTTCAGCCAGGCGAGGTTGGCCCCAGAAAGCCGCTGCGCCGTCCAGTCAAGCGCCTCGCGCGCATCGGCGTAGTAATAGCTATAGTCCATGCGACCGGCCACGGCGGCGTCGTGGTTGCCGAGGACGGCGAACTGGCACATCTCGCGCACCACGTCGCAGCAGGCGTCGGGGTCCGCGCCGTAGCCCACCGTGTCGCCGAGACAGACGAAGCGGTCGACGCCCCGCGCCTTTGCGTCGGCAAAACAGGCGGTCAAGGCTTCGATATTGGCGTGGATGTCGGTGAGGATGGCGGTCCTCATCAGGCCCCCGGGGGTGCCCGTAGGTACACCGCGCGGGCCCATGCGGCAAGCGGCAAGAGGTCCCCGGCTAGAGGGTGACCTCGTCGAAGTGCGTGAGCGCCCGGAAGGCCGTGACGCGGGTCTGGACCTCCTCGAGCCGCAGATCTCGAAGGCGGTCGAGGCTGAAACGCTCCACGGTGAACGAGGCGATGGTCGCGCCCATGATCACCGCCTGCCGAAGGGTGGCGACGTCTCCGCGGCCGGTGCGGTCGAGGAGCCCGAGGAACCCGCCGGCGAACGAGTCGCCTGCGCCGGTGGGGTCGATCACCTCGGCGACCGGGAACGCGGGCGCATGGAACGTCTCCTGTTCGCTGCAGAGCAGCGCGCCATACTCGCCACGCTTGATCACGACCGCCTTGGGGCCCATGCGCTGGATGGCGTGGGCGGCGCGGACGATGTTCGGCTCGCCGGCGAGCTGGCGGGCCTCCGCGTCGTTGACCAGCAGCACGTCGACCCGCTGGAGGACCTTGAGGAGATCGGAGCGCTTGCTCGAGATCCAGTAGTTCATCGTATCGGCGGCGACTAGACGGGGGCTCTCGACCTGCTCGAGCACGCGGAACTGCAGCACCGGATCGATGTTGCCGAGAAAGATGCGCTCCGCCTTGCGCGCCTGCGGCGAGAGCCGTGGCTCGAAGTGCTCGAAGACGTTCAGCTGCGTATCCAGGGTCTGGGCGGTGTTGAGGTCGAAGCCGTACTTGCCCTTCCAGCGAAAGGTCCGGCCGGGCACGCTGGCGAGGCCCCCCAGGTCGACGCCGCGGCGGCGGAGGAACTCGATCTGCTCGAGGGGAAAGTCGTCGCCGATGACTCCGACCACGCCCACCCGGGTCAGCAGGCTGGCCGCGGCGGCGAAATAGGTTGCGCTGCCGCCGAGCGCGTTTTCGCGCGCGCCGAACGGGGTCTCGACCGAATCGAGGGCGACGCTACCAACGACGAGGAGGGACATGGCGACGCGGTGTAACACAGGTCGGGCGCCGAGACTCAAGGCTTGCAACGGTCTCCGAGCAGGAGCGAAACGCGGGCGCGCGCGGCCGCGGACCACTGTCTCCACCGAGACGGCCTCGTGCACGGGGTGCCAGCAATCATAATCGGTGACCAGCGCCACGGTGGCGTAGCAGAGCTCCGCCTCGCGGGCGAGCTTCGCCTCGGGCAGGTTCGTCATGCCGATCACGTCCGCCTTCCAACTCCGGTACAGCTCGCTCTCCGCGCGCGAAGAGAATTGCGGCCCCTCGATGCACAGGTAGGTGCCCCGCGGGTGCGCGGTGGCGGAGGCCTCGCGAGCGGCGGCTTGGAGGTGAGCGCGCAGCTCCGGACAGACCGGGTCTGCAAAGGCCACGTGGGCGACGATGCCGTCCTCGAAGAAGGTCTGCTTGCGCCCGACGGTTCGATCGATGAACTGGTCGGGGAGCAAAATCTGCCCGGGCGCGACATCCTCGCGCAATGACCCCACCGCGCTCAGCGAGATGACGCGGGTGCAGCCCAGCTTCTTGAGGCCCCACAGGTTGGCGCGGTAGTTGACCTCGCCGGGTGTGAAGCGGTGCCCTGCGCCATGGCGGGGGATGAAGACCAGCTCCTGCTCGCCCAGCCTGCCGAGCAGGAACGCGCCGCTGGCGTCGCCGAAGGGCGTGGATAGGATCTCGCGTCGCGCGCCCTCGAGGCCGGGAAGATCGTAGATGCCCGAACCGCCCACGATGCCGAGGATGGGCCGGGCCACTTGGTCAGGGTTGCTGCGGCTGCTGGCGCGAGTACGGGTGGCGCACGTCGGTGCCGCGCACCATGTAGATCACCATTTCGGCCACGTTGGTGGCGTGATCGCCCAGCCGCTCCAGGTGCTTGGCGACGAACATGAGCGAGGTGGCCCTGCGGATGTTGCGCGAGTCCTCCATCATGTACCCAAGATATTCGTTGAAGACCTTGGCATACAGGGCGTCGAGCAGATCGTCGTCCTTGATCACCTGCTCGGCCTTGGCCACGTCGCCGTCGACGAAGGCGTCGAGCGAGCGCCTGAGCTGCTGCTGCGCCAGCTCGCCCAGGCGGCTGAGGTCGTGCAGCGGACGCAACGCAGGCGAGGCGTTGAGGTCGAGCGCGCGCTCGGCGATGTTCACCGCCAGGTCGCCCATGCGCTCGAGGTCGACGACGATCTTGAGCGCGGTGGTGATGAAGCGCAGGTCGCTGGCGGCCGGCTGGCGCAGCGCGAGCAGGGTCTCCACCAGGCCGCCGAGCGCGAGCAGCTTCTCCCGCAGCTCCTCGAGCTGCGCGTCGTAGCTCTTGTCGGTGTGCTTCTTGATGACCGTCATCATCCCTCGCCGTTACCACTTCCGGGCCCCCTCGTACAACAAACCGCCAGGGCGCCATCCCCCGGAAGGGTCAGCCGAACTTGCCCGTGACGTAATCCTCGGTCCGGGACTCCTTCGGATTGGTGAAGATCTGCTCGGTGTCACCGTGCTCGATCAACTCGCCCATATAGAAGAAGGCGGTGTGGTCGGACACGCGCGCGGCCTGCTGCATGTTGTGAGTCACGATCACCACCGTGAGCGCTTCCTTCAGCTCGCGGATCAGCTCCTCGATGCGCGCGGTCGCGATGGGATCGAGCGCGCTGGCCGGCTCGTCCATCAGGAGCACCTCGGGGCCGACGGCCAGCGCGCGGGCGATGCAGAGCCGCTGCTGCTGGCCCCCCGAGAGCCCGAGCGCGTTGGTGTGCAGCCGATCCTTCACTTCCTCCCACAAGCCCGCCTTCACCAGGCACTCCTCGACCTTGGCCTGGTGGTCGCCGCGAACGCCGTTCAGCGTCAGGCCCGCCACCACGTTCCCGAAGATGGACATGGTGGGGAACGGGTTGGGCCGCTGGAAGACCATGCCCACCCGCCGGCGCAGGTCGACCGGATCGACGTTGCGCGCGTGCAGATCGTTGCCGTCGACGCGCACCTGGCCGGTTTGCCGTGCGCCCGGCACCAGCTCGTGCATGCGGTTCAGGCAGCGCACGAAGGTGCTCTTGCCGCAGCCGGAGGGCCCGATGATCGCGAGCACGGTGTTGGAGGGAACGGTCAGGCTCACGTCGCGCAGCGCGTGAGTCTTGCCGAACCAGGCGTTGAGCCGCGCCACCTCGATCTTGGGCACCGCGGGCGCCGCCTGCGGCGAGGCCGAGTGCGCCGCCGCCGGGTGCGCCTCTTGCACGCTCATCATCGGACCTGGCCCTTCAGCTGGCCGCGCGCGAGCAGCTTCGCCCCCAGCGAGAGCGACCCGACCAGGAGCAGCAGGATCAGCGCCGCGGTCCAGGCCTTGCTGTGCCAGTCCTCGTAGGGGCTGGTTGCGTAGTTGAAGATCTGCACGGTGAGCGAGGCGGTGGGCTGCCCGGGGGACGTGCTCCAGTATTGGTTGTTGAGCGAGGTAAAGAGCAAGGGGGCAGTCTCCCCGGCCGCACGCGAGATGCCGAGCAGGATGGCGGTGACGATGCCGGGCAGCGCGGTCCGCAGCACCACAAGTAGCGAGGTCTTCCACTCCGGCACGCCGAGCGCCAGCGAAGCCTCGTTGAGCGTGCGCGGGACCAACCGCACCAGCTCCTCGGTGCCGCGCGCGAGCGACGGCACCATCAGCACCGCCAGCGCGACCGCACCAGCCCAGGCCGAGTAGTGGCGCATCGGCAGCACCACCAGGCCGTACGCGACGATGCCGACCACGATGGAGGGAACGCCCGAGAGCACTTCGGCGACGAAGCGGACGACCTTGCCGAGAGCGCCGTCGCCCTTCTCGGCCAGAAAGACCCCGGCGCCGACGCCGAGCGGGATCCCGATGGCGGAGCCGAGCGCGACGATGAGCAGCGTGCCGACGATGGCGTTGCCCACCCCGCCGCCCGGCTCGCCGATTGGCTTGGGGAGCTGGGTGAAGAAGGCGAAGGAGAGGCCGGCGACCCCCCGCGAGATCACGAGCCAAAGGACGCTGGCCAGCGGCACCAGGGCGATGAGCAGCGCACATCCGCAAATGACCGTCATGGTGCCATTGACGATCTTGCGCCCCCGCAGGGTCATGCGGCCACCCGCTTCGCCCCGCCGGTGGCCACCCGCACCAAGAGGCGCGCGGCGGCGTTGAGCAGCAAAGTCACGCCGAAGAGCAGGAGCCCCAACGCGGCCAGCGCGCCGGTGTGCAGGGCGCCGCTCGCTTCGGCGAACTCGTTTGCGATCACCGCCGGGAGCGAATAGCCGGGCGCGAAGAGCGAAGCGCTGATCTGCGGAGCATTCCCGATCACCATGGTCACCGCCATGGTCTCGCCGAGCGCCCGCCCGAGCCCGAGGATGATACCGCCGATGATGCCGGTGCGGGCGTAGGGCAGCACCGCCACCCGGATCGCCTCCCAGCGGGTCGCCCCCAGCGCCAGCGCGGCCTCGCGCAGCGAGCCGGGCACGGTGCGCAGAACCTCGATCGAGATGGCGGTGATGGTGGGTAGGATCATGATGGCGAGGATCACGCCGGCAGCGAGGAAGCCGAGGCCGATGGGCGGCCCCTTGAAGAAGGGAAGGAACCCGAGCGTGCGGGCGAGGAACGGCTCGATCGGATCGCGCAGCAGCGGCACCAGCACGAACAAGCCCCACAGCCCGTAAACCACGCTGGGGATGCCGGCGAGGAGCTCGAGCGGAAAGGAGATGATCGGGCGGAACTGCGGCTTCGTCATCTCGGTGAGGAAGAGCGCGAGGCCCACCGCCACCGGCATGGCAAAGAGCAGCGCCACGGCGCTGGTGACCAGCGTCCCGTAGACGTAGGCGAAGGCGCCGAAGGTGTCGTTGACCACGTCCCACTTCTTGCTGGTCACGAAGGAGAGCAGGCCGGCCTGGTGCAACACGGGCGCCGACAGCCTCGTGAGCTGCAGCACGATGAGTCCCGCGACGACGAGCACGGCTCCGCCGAGCGCCGTGAGGCCGATGCCCCACAGGCGGTCGGCGAGCCTCCGCCCCGGCACCAGGATTTCGGCGCCGGGGCCCCTCAACACGAAGATCTCACTTGCTGTGCGCAAGCACTTCCTTTCCTCCGACCTTCAGCGACTTCAGGGTTGCGTCGACCCTCGCCACCACCGACTTGGGCAGCGGCGCGTAGTCCATCGGAGCGGCATCCTTCTGGCCCCCGTGCACCGCCCAGTGGATGAACTGCAGCAGCGCGGTGCCCTTCTGCACGTTCGGGTTGTCCTTGGGCACGAGCAGGTAGGTGAACGAAGCGATTGGGTATGCCTGCTTGCCTGCCGAGTCGGTGATCGAGACGCGGTAGTCGGCCGGCATCTCCACGGCGGCGGCTGCGGCGGCGACGCCCTCGAGCGTGGGCTTCACGAACTGGCCGTCATGGTTCTTCAGCTCGGCGACCGGCAGCTTGTTCTGATTGGCATAGAGCAGCTCGACGTAGCCGATCGAGCCGCGGGTGGCCTTGACCATGCCGGTGACGCCGTCGTTGCCCTTGGCGCCCAGGCCGGTGGGCCAGTTCACCGAGGTGCCCTTGCCCACCTTCTCCTTCCACTCCGGCACGGCTTTGCTCAAGTAGTCAGTGAAGATGCTGGTGGTGCCAGAGCCGTCCGACCGGTGCGCGACCGAGAGCGGCGTCGCGGGCAGCGTGGCGCCCGGGTTGTCCTTGGCGATGGCCGCGTCGTTCCAGGTGGTGATCTTGCCGAGGAAGATGCTGGCCAGCGTCTCGGGGGAGAGCTTGAGCGCCTTCACGTCCGGCTCATTCCAAGTGACCACGACCGCGCCCATCACCGTGGGGACGTGCTGGATGTCGCCGGCCTTGGCCATCTGCTCGTCGGTCAGGGGTGCGTCGGAGGCCCCGAAGTCCACGGTCCTCTCGGTGATGCCCTTGATCCCGCCGCCGGAGCCGATCGCCTGGTAGTTGATCTGGATGCTCGGGTGGGCCTTGTTGTAGTCGGAAAACCACTTCTGGTACAGCGGGGCCGGGAAGGTCGCTCCCGCGCCCGTGATCAGAATGGTGTCGGCGGCGCGGGCGGGGACGCCGGCGCTGAGCGCGAGGGTTGCGGCAAGGCAAGCGGACAAGCGCATTGTGGGGGCTCCATTCGCAGGGGCTGCTTTGCGGGCTGCTTAGGGGGGGCGGCTGTGTAGCGGGGCCGTGTGGCAGATTCGTGACGAACAGGCGAAATGGGGACAAATGCGAGAGAGCGGGCGCTCAGGCGGCCGGCGCCGACCGGAGCTTGACCCAGAAGCGGCTGCCCCCCGGGCCGCTCTCCACGCCCACCTCGCCGCCCTGGGCCCGGGCGAGGGGCTTGACGATGGAGAGGCCCAGACC
>WNFI01510439.1_pt1 | contig 11474 bp, 8 predicted proteins | sample 5400471 | NCBI WGS metagenome assembly WNFI01 (sample SAMN13153348, study PRJNA577476) | soil metagenome | isolation source: 100 cm saprolite on Douglas fir-dominated hillslope | place: USA:California | collected 2013-09-17
GCGCCAGTGGTGGGTGAGGCCATTGGCAAGGTGCGCGGCATAGCCGAGGTGAAGCCCGGGGTGGTGATCGCCGGCGACGGCCTGGAGATCCATATCGATCCGGTGCTCGCCGAGCTGGAGGGCATCGACGCGGGCGAGGTCAGCAAGCAGCTGGAAGGCCTGCTCAGCGGCAAGGTGGCGACCCAGATCCAGTCGGGCGCCAATCTCGCCGACGTCCGCATCTGGACGCCGGACGCTTCGCGCGCCCGTGTCGGCCAGGTCGGCGGCCTCATGCTGAAATCACCCGGCGACGGACATCTGTTCCCCGTCTCGCGGGTCGCCACCCTGCGGGTGGTCACCGGCCAGGCCGAGATCGCGCGCGAGAACATGCGCCGCATGGATGCGGTGACCGCTCGCGTCGAGGGCCGCGACACCGGCTCGGCGGCCAAGGAAGTGCAGGCCGCGGTCACCAAGCCGGGCGTTCTGCCGGCCGGCGTGACGTTCGAGATGGGCGGCCTGTTCGCCGAGCAGCAGTCGGCGTTCCGCGGCATGGCGCTGGTGTTCGCCGCCGCGGTGGCGGCGGTGTTCGTCCTGCTGCTGGTGATCTACGAGAGCTTCCGGATCGCCTTCGCCATCCTGCTGATGCCGCTGGCGGCCGCCTCGGCGGTGGCCATCGGCCTGTGGCTGACCCACGTCGAGCTCAACATCATGGCGCTGATGGGAACCACCATGATCCTCGGCATCGCCACCGAGGTGGCGATCTTCTACTTCACCGAATACGAGGCGCTGCTGGAGGAGGGGGTCGATCCCGACCAAGCGCTCGTCCAGGCCGGCGTCAACCGGCTGCGCCCCATCGCCATGACCACGCTCGCCGCGATCCTGGCGCTGGCGCCGCTGGCTTTGGCCCTGGGCGGCGGCTCGTCCATGGAACGGCCGCTGGCGATCGCCATCATTTCCGGCCTGATCGCCCAGGGACCGCTGGTGCTCCTGGCCATGCCGGCGCTCTACAAGCTGCTCGGCGGAACGCGGCGGCGGCGCGAATCGCCGGCGTCGCTGGCGGGCGAACCCGCGGCCTAGGTCCTCTTCGCCAGCTCCCTCGCCACCACGGGCGCGAGCTTGCCGGCGATGATCTGCACGCCGCGGGCGTTGGGGTGGATGGCGTCGCCCTGGTTAAGCGCCGGGTTACGCGCCACGCCGGCCAGCAGATCGGGATAGAGCGTGACGCCGTGGGCCTTGGCGAGGCCGGCATACACCGCGTCGAAGTCGCGGGCGTAGCCTCGGCCCAGTTCCGGCGGCGCGCGCAGGCCGGCCAGCACAAGCCCCATGTGGCGCTGCTTCAGGCGGGTCAGGATGCGCTCGAGATTGGCGCGCGTGGTCTTCGGATCGACGCCTTGCAAGAGGTCGTTGCCGCCCAGCGCCACGACCACGACGGCGGTGTCCGGCTGGACGCTGAAATCGACGCGGCTCGCCCCGTCGCCGCTGGTGTCGCCCGAGACGCCCGCGCCGCGCACCACGCTGTGGACGCCGAGCTTTTCAAGGGCGAGATGCAATTGGGCCGGCAGGGCGGCCTGGGCGGGCAGGCCGAGCCCCGCGGTTATGGAGTCGCCCAGGATGGTCACCACCTGGCCGCGCGCCGCCAACGCCCGCGCCGGCAGGGCGGCCAGGCCGATCGCGACCAGCGTTCGGCGGGAAATCGAGAGGGGTCGTGTATCGGCCATGCGCCTGTCCTATTTAGGGGATCGTGTTCTGCGCTCAACGCCTGAAGGATCGTCATTGACCGAAGCCGCCCTGCTGAAGACCGGCGCCGATCCGCTCGTCCTGGAGAACGTCTCGCTCACCCTGCCGTCGGCGGCGGGTCCGGTGGAAATCCTTCGAGGCCTCGATGTGCGCGTCGCCAGCGGCGAGCGTGTGGCGTTGGTCGGGCCGTCCGGGTCCGGCAAGTCCTCGCTGATCGCGGTGGCCGCGGGGCTCGAGCGGCCGACCGGCGGGCGGGTGCTGCTGTTCGGCCAGGACCTGGCCGGGGTCGACGAGGACGGCCGCGCGCGGCTGCGCCGGGGCCGGGTGTCGCTGGTGTTCCAGAGCTTTCACCTGCTGCCGAACATGACCGCTGAGGAGAATGTCGCGGCGCCGCTGGAAATCGCCCGCACGCCCGGTGCGACGGAGACGGCGAAGGCCTGGCTCGACCGGGTGGGGCTGTCGGCCCGCGGGCGTCACTATCCGCACCAGCTCTCCGGCGGCGAGCAGCAGCGGGTGGCGCTGGCCCGGGCGCTCGCCTGCCGGCCAGCCCTGCTGTTCGCCGACGAACCCACCGGCAACCTCGACGCCGCCAACGCCGGCCATGTCGTCGACCTGATGTTCGACCTGGTCGCCGAGACCGGCGCGGCCCTGGTCCTGGTCACCCACGACGAGGCGCTGGCCAGACGCGCCGACCGCGCTGTGCGGCTGCGCGACGGACGGGTGGCTGAAGCCGCATGACGCCGCTTTCGCTGCGTTTCGCGGGGCGCGAACTGCGCGGCGGCGTCCGTGGGTTCCGCATCTTCCTGGCCTGCCTAGCGCTGGGGGTGGCCGCCATCGCGGCGGCGGGGTCGACGGCGGAAGCCTTCCGGCGCGGTCTGGCCAGCCAGGCCAGCGAGATCCTCGGCGGCGATCTGGCGCTCTCGATCCGCCAGCGGCAGTTCACCGCGGCCGAACGCGCCGCCCTGGAGGCCGAGGGCCGCGTCTCCTATTCGGTGGCCTCCATGGCCATGGCCGAAGCCCCGTCCGGCGAGCGCCGGCTGGTCGAGCTGCGCGGGGTCAGCGACGGCTATCCGCTGGCCGGCAAGGTGACCTTGCAGGGCGGCGGCTCGCTGCAGGCGGCCATTGCGACGGCCGGCGGCGTGGCCGGCGCCGTGGTCGAGCAGCCGCTGCTGGATCGCCTGCACCTGAAGGTCGGCGACCGCTTCCTGGCCGGCAACCTGCCGCTGGTGGTGCGCGGCGTGCTGATGGAGGAGCCCGACCGCCTCTCGCGGGGCTTCGCGCTCGGGCCACGGGTGATCGCCGGCATCGGGGCGGTGGAGCAGGGTGGGTTCCTCGCGCCCGGGCTGCCGTTCGGCGAGACGGCGCGGGTGGCGCTGCGGCCCGGCGCCCCGCTGGCGGCCGCCAAGGCGCAGCTTCGCACCGCGCTCGGCGGCATCGTGCGCATCCGTGACCGGGAGGACGCCGCGCCCGGCATCCACCGGCTGATCGATCAGCTGGAGTACTTCCTGGGCTTCATCGGCCTGGCCTCGCTGGTGGCCGGCGGGCTCGGCGTGTTCGGAGCGGTCAGCGCCTACCTGGAGGCCCGCAAGCCGGTCATCGCCACCCTCAAGGCGCTGGGGGCCGAGGGCCAACTGGTGCGCGACATCTATCTGATCCAGATCGGCCTGCTGGCGGCGCTGGGCGTGGTCATCGGCCTGGCGGTGGGCGCCGCCGCGCCGCTGGCGATGGGCGCGCTGATCGGGAACAGCCTGCCGATCCCGGCGCTGTTCGCCATCTATCCCGGACCGCTCCTGCCGCGGGCCTGGCGGCCATGGCGGTGGCGACCGCGCCGACCAAGCTCGCCGCGGTGGTCATGATCGCCGGCGTGGCGGTCTCCTTCGGTCTGCTGTGGCTCTTGGGCCGAGGCGCGGCGTGGGTGGCAGGCAAGGCCAGGGCAGGCGCCCGGGGCCCCTTGCGCATCGGCCTCGCCAACCTTGCCGGACCGCATTCGGCGGCGCGCACCGCCTCGCCCGCCATCGGCCTGGGCGTCGCCCTGCTGGGCGCGGTGGTGCTGATCCAGTCGGCGCTCCTGAACCAGGTGGCCGAGGTCGCCCCCCGGACGGCGCCGGCGCTGGTCTTCACCGATATCCCCGGCGACCGGACGGCGGAGTTCGACGCGGCCGTGGCGCGGGCCTTCGGCCAGCCCCTGACCCAGAAGATCTATCTGCGCGAGCCCTTCGTCACCGGCCGGATCATCAAGGTGCGCGGTGAGCCGGTGGTCGCCGAGCGCATCGCCCGCCAGGACCGCTGGGCCTACGACAGCGACATCTCCATGTCGGCCATCGGGGCGAAGCCGGAAAACCCCGGCATCCAGGACGGCCGCTGGTGGCCCGCCAACTATGCCGGCCCGCCGCTGGTCGCCATGGACGTCGACGTCGCCAAGGGCAAGGACGTGAAGATCGGGGACGCGGTCACCCTCTCGGTGCTCGGGCGCGATATCGACGCCCGCGTGGCGGTGCTGCGCAAGGTGGACTTCGGCGGCTTCGGCGCGAGCTTCCCGCTGGTGGTGACGCCCGCGGCCGTCGCCGGCGCCAACCTGCGTCAGGTGGCCATCGCCAAGGCCTCGAAGGCGCAGGAGGCCGCGGTCATCCACCAGCTCGGCCGCGATTTCCCGACGGTCAACGTGATCTCGGTGCGTGAGCAGCTGGAGGCGGCCACCAGCCTTTTCGACCGCCTGGCGCTGGCTGTGCGTGGCGCGGCGGCCGTCGCGGCCCTGGCAGGCCTTCTCGTGCTGGCCGGCGCCATCGCGGCGCGGGCCCGGGCGCGGACCCGGGAGGCCGCGACGCTGAAGGTGCTGGGCGCCTCGCGCGCGCAGATCCTCTCGGCCTATGTGCTGGAGTACGGTGCGGTCGGCGCGATCGCTGGGGCCGCCGGCGTGGCGCTGGGCTATGCGGCGGCCTGGCCCGTGGTGGTGAAGGTGTTCCACGCCAAAGCGGAGTAGCTGAGCCCATGGTCGACACCGCCAGCGTCCGCCGCCTGGCCGCGGCCATCGCGGGGGCCGATGACCGGTCGGACGATCGGCGGCTGACATTCGAGGTCGGCGGCAAGGGCTTCGCCTGGAGCTTCAACGAACGCGTCCATCCGAAGAAGCCGCGCGTGCCGCGGCTCGATATCCTCGCCGTGCGCTGCCCGATCGAGAAGAAGGAAATCCTGGTCGAGGCGGCGCCCGACCGCTTCTTCGATGACGACCACTACAAGGGCTATCCCGCGGTGCTGGTCCGCCTGGAGGTCATCGCCGAAGACGAATTGGCCGAGCTGCTCGCGGACGCCGCGCGCATCGTCGCCCAAGCCAAGCCCAAACGCCGCTAGTCCTCTGCGAACCCGCTGAGGTCCGGGGCGCGGCCGTTCCAGCCCGACACCCCCTCGAACGCGGCGCCCAGGGCCACGACACTGGTTTCATCCCGTGGCCGGCCGAGGATCTGCAGGCCGACGGGCATCCCGCCCTGGGTTATGCCGCAGGGTACGGTGATCCCGGGCAGGTCGAGGTAGTTGGCGGCGCGGGTCAGGCGGCTGAGCGGAGAGGTGGTCTCGTCGATCTCATCCATCGGCGGAGCAGGGATCGGGCAGGTGGGCGTGACGAGGCCGTCGTAGCCGGCAAGCCAGGCATGGAACTGGGCCTGGTCCTCGGCGCGCTGGGCGTGGGCCTGGGCGAGGCGTTCGTCGGAGATATCCCGGCCGACCTCGAAGCGCCGCACGATCCACGGGTCCATGACCTTGCCGTGCGCCTCGATCCGCTCGCGCCAGATCCGCCAGCCCTCGCCGGCCATCAGCAGGCCGTTGGGGGCGAAGCTTTCGTCGAGCGCCTTGGGCGGGCGGACCATCTGCACGGTGACGCCGGTCTTCCGCAGCCGGTCGAGGGCGGCGAGGTAGAGGCGGCCCACCTCGGGGTCGACTTCGCCGAGGTGCTCCAGGGGGATGGCGGCCAGCCGGCGACCCTCGACGTCCATGGCCAGCGCTGCCTCCGCGTCGAACGGGCCGCGCACCGCGGCTGCGCCATCGGGGCCGGAGATCACGCCCAGCATCCGGGCCGCCGTCGCCACGTCCCTGGCCAGGGCGCCGACGGTGTCCAGCGCCGGCGCCAACGGATGCACGCCCTTGAGGCTGACGAGGCCGCGCCCGGGTTTCAGGCCGACCACCCCGCAGACCGCCGCCGGGATGCGCACCGAGCCGCCGGTGTCGCTGCCCAGCGCCGCGTCGACCAGCCCCGCCGCCACCGCCACCGCCGAGCCGGACGACGAGCCGCCGGGCGCGCGATGCACCTTGGCGTCCCAGGGGTTCCACGGCGCGCCGACCGCCCGGTTGGTGCCCCAGCCGCCGTAGGCGAGCTCCACGGTGTGGGTCTTGCCGGCCGCGCGCCAGCCGGCGTCGAGCAGCTTCTGCACGACGGCGGCATGGGCCGGCGGATCCTCCGCCAGCGGGACCTGGGCGCCGCCACCGGTCGGGACGCCTTTGACGTCGAACAGGTCCTTGACCGCGAAGACCGGCCCGTGACCGTCGCCCAGCGCCGGATCGAATACCCGCACGAAGGCCTTCAGGCGGCCGTCATGGCGGCGGATCCGTGTGAGCGCCTCGTCTGGGGACATCGAGCTTCCTTGAGCGGTTCCTGGGGCGGTTCCTGGGGTCCGGCCGGACTATCGCCGTTCCCACGGCAGGAAACCAGATGACGCGCGCGGCTCGCTGTGGCTTTTCCTCAAGCCCATGGCGATCTCGCTTCCCGACGCCGAAGGCCGCCATGCTGATGGCCGAGCGGCTGGAAGGCCTGAGCCTGCCCGACACCGTCCGGTTCGCCCATTCCTTCGCCTGTTTCCTGCAGATCACCAATATCGCCGAGGACCAGATCCAGCGCGGCCGCGGCCGCGGTGGCGACAGCCGGCCGGACACGCTGGCCGGCGCGCTCCGCACCCTGAAGGCCGAGGGCGTCAGCCACGACGAGGTGATCGAGCTGCTGCGCCACGCCCTGATCGCGCCGGTGATCACCGCCCACCCCAGCGAGGTGCGGCGCAAGAGCGTGCTCGACCGCGTGGGGGCCATCGCCGACGACCTCGACGCCTTCGACCACGCCCGCACCGAGGCCGAGCGGGCGGCGATCGAGCGCGAGCTGATGCGCCAGGTCTCGATCTTCTGGCGCACGCGCCTGTTGCGCTCGGTGAAGCTGGGCGTCGGCGACGAGATCGAGAACGCGGTCTCCTATTTCGAGCGCAGCTTCCTGCCGGAGCTACCGAGGCTCTACGCCCACTGGCTGGAGGTGCTGGGCGAGCCGAAGGACCTGAGCAGCTTCCTGCGGGTCGGCTCCTGGGTCGGCGGCGACCGGGACGGCAATCCGTTCGTCACCGCCGAGGTCCTGCGCAAGGCCATGGCGCGGCAGTCGCAGGCGGCGCTCAGGACCTATCTGGAGGACATCCACGCGCTCGGCGCGGAGCTTTCCATGTCAGCGCGGCTGGCAGCAGTGACGCCGGGGCTACAGGCTCTGGCCGACGCCGCTCACGACGCCTCGCCCCAGCGCGCCGACGAGCCTTACCGGCAGGCGCTGACCGGGATCTACGCCCGACTGGCGGCGTCCTATGTGCGGCTGACCGGCGAGGCGGCGCCGGGCCCGCCGGCCGCCGCGGCCGCGCCCTACGACAGCCCGGACGCGCTGAAGGCCGACCTGGAGACGGTGCTGGCGAGCCTGCTCGCCAAGCACGGGCCGACTTTCGCTCGCGGCCCGCTACCGGACCTGATCCGGGCGGTCGACACCTTCGGCTTCCACCTGGCCCGCCTCGACCTGCGTCAGAACTCCTCCGTGCACGCCCGTACCGTGGCTGAACTCCTGAAGGTGGCCGGCGCCTGCCCGGACTACGAGGCGCTGGACGAGGCGCGGCGCTGCGACCTGCTCATCGCCGAACTCGGACATGGCCGGCTGCTGCACTCGCCGTTCGCCGACTACAGCGAGGAGACGGTCCGCGAATACGGCGTGCTGAGCGCCGCGGCCGAGGTGAAGCGGCTCTACGGCAGGGATTCGATCCGCGCCTACATCGTTTCGAACACGACGTCTGTCTCGGACCTGCTGGAGGTCTATCTGCTGCTGAAGGAGGTGGGCCTGTTCGAGCCGGGCGATCCGCCGCGCACGCCCCCACGCACCCAGGTGTTCGCCGAGCCGCTGTTCGAGACCATCGACGATCTGCGCGCCGCACCGGAGACCCTGAAGGCCTATCTCGCGCTGCCGCTGGTTCGGAAGCTCGTCGAGCCGATCGGCCTGCAGGAGGTGATGATCGGCTATTCGGACTCGAACAAGGACGGCAGCTACCTGACCTCGACCTGGGAGCTCTACCAGACCTCGCGCGCGCTGGGCCGCGTGGCCCGCGACGAGGGCTTGCGGCTGCAGCTGTTCCACGGCCGGGGCGGCGCGGTGGGGCGCGGCGGCGGCTCCAGCTTCGAGGCGATCCTCGCCCAGCCCGGCGGCACGGTGAACGGCCGCATCCGCATCACCGAACAGGGCGAGGTGGTGGCCAACAAATACGCCGATCCGGAACTGGCGCGGCAAAGCCTGGAAACGCTGACCGCCGGCGTGGTGCTGGCCTCGTTCCGCGGCGAGGCGGATTCGGAGGTCACCGAGCCCCATGCCAAGGCCATGGAAGCGCTGTCGCGCGGCTCGATGGCGGCCTACCGGGCGCTGGTCCACGACACCCCGGGGTTCGTCGACTACTTCTATGGCGCAACCCCTATCACCGAGATCGCCGACCTGAACATCGGCAGCCGGCCCACCTCGCGGCAGGCGAGCCGCAGTATCGGGGGCCTGCGGGCGATCCCGTGGGTGTTCTCCTGGTCGCAGTCGCGGACCATGCTGCCGGGCTGGTACGGCTTCGGCTCGGCGGTGCGCGACGCCGGCGTGGAGATCGCAGCCTTGGCGGAATTGCACGAGGCCTGGCCGTTCTTCTCCTCGGCGCTGGCCAACATGGAGATGGTGCTGGCCAAGGGCGACATGGCGATCGCCGGGCGCTACGCGGGTCTGGTCGAGGACCGGGCGCTGGCCGACAGCGTCTTCGGCCGGATCAAGGCCGAGTGGGAGCGGACCAACGAGGCGCTGCTGAAGATCACCGGCCAGTCGGCGCTGCTCGACAAGCACCCCGACCTCGCCGCCGCCATCCGCTCGCGCCTGCCCTACATCGACCCGCTGAACCACCTGCAGATCGAGCTGATCCGCAGGCGGCGTCGCGGCGACGGAGACGAGGCGGTGCAGGAGGGCATCCACCTGACCATCAACGGCGTCGCCGCCGGCCTTCGCAACACCGGATGAACCTCTACGACCTCCTGGCGGGCGGCTTCCCCGCGGACCGGGGCAAACCCGCCTTCCTGCTGAACGACGGCTCCGCGGTAAGCTATGGCGCGCTGGAGGCGGGCGCTGCGCAGGTCGCGCGCCATCTCGTCGCCCTAGGCGTCGAGCCCGGCGACCGGGTCGGGCTGCAGGCGGAAAAGAGCGTCGAAGGCGTGATGATCTACCTGGGGGTGCTGAAGGCCGGCGCGGTCTTCCTGCCGCTCAACCCCGCCTACACGCCGGCCGAGGTGGACTACTTCGTGAACGACGCCGAGCCGCGGCTGTTCCTTACCGATGCGGCGGCGATCGCAGCGAAGGCGCAGGGCGCCGAACCGCTGATGACCGCGGAGGGTCGCGCCGACGACGACCTCGCTTCGCTGATCTACACCTCCGGCACCACCGGGCGCTCCAAGGGCGCAATGCTCAGCCACGGCGCCCTGGCGGCCAACGCCCTGGCCCTGCACGAGATCTGGGGCTTCTCAGCCGAAGACGTGCTGCTCCACGCCCTGCCGATCTTCCATGTCCACGGCCTGTTCGTGGCCCTTCACTGCGCCTTCCTGTCGGGCGCGCCGATGGCCTGGCTGCCGAAGTTCGAGGACGCCCAGGTGCTGGCCGGCCTGGCCAAGTCCACGGTGATGATGGGCGTGCCGACCTTCTACACGCGGCTCTTGGCCAATCCGGGCTTCACCCGGGAGCTGGCGCAGCCCATGCGCCTCTTCATCTCCGGCTCCGCGCCACTGCTGGAATCCACCTTCGCGGAGTTCGAAGCGCGCACCGGCAAGCGCATCCTCGAGCGCTACGGCATGAGCGAGGCGGTGATCATCACCTCCAATCCGCTGGCCGGCGAGCGCATTCCGGGCAGCGTCGGTTATCCGCTGCCGGGCGTGGCGCTGCGCATCGGCGGCGGGGAGGCGACTGGAGGCATCGAGATCCGCGGCCCCAGCGTCTTTTCCGCCTACTGGCGGATGCCGGAGAAGACCGTCGAGGAATTCACCTCTGATGGCTGGTTCATCACCGGCGACGTCGGCCGGCAGGACCCCGATGGCCGCGTCTGGATCAGCGGCCGGGCCAAGGACCTGATCATCTCGGGCGGCTACAGCGTCTATCCCAAGGAGATCGAGCTGGTGCTCGACGAGCTGGCCGGGATCACCGAGAGCGCGGTGGTCGGCGTGCCTCATCCAGACTCCGGCGAGGGGGTGGTGGCGGTGGTCATCGGGGCCGGCGACGAAGCTGCGATGATCGCCGCCTGCCGCGAGCAGCTCGCCCCCTACAAAACGCCCAAGCGGATCCTTTTCGTCGAAGACCTGCCGCGCAACGCCATGGGCAAGGTGCAGAAGAACCTGCTACGCGATCGCCACGCGGGGCTGTTCGCGGCGGGCTGAAAACCACGGAGGACTGCGATGGACCTGCAACTCAAGGGCAAGGTGGCGGTGGTCACCGGGGCGACCCGCGGCATCGGCCGCAGCATCGCCGAAACCTTCGCCGGCGAGGGAGCCAACGTCGCCATCTGCGCGCGCAACGCCGATCAGGTCGCCGAGACGGTGAAGGCCCTGGAAGCCAAGGGCGTCAAGGCCTGGGGCCAGGCGGTGGACATTGCCGACAGCGCCGCGCTGAAGGGTTTCGTCGAGGGCGCGGCGGCGGCGCTCGGCGGCATCGACGTGCTGGTCTCCAACGCCAGCGCGCTAGTGCAGGGCGCGCAGGACGCGAACTGGCAGGCCATGCTCGACATCGACGTCCTGGGCGCGGTCCGCAGCTTCGACGCCGCCAAGCCGTTCCTTGAGAAGGCCGCCGAAGCCAACGGCGACGCCGCCTTCATCATCACCTCCTCGGTATCCGCCGCCGAGTCCGCTTCCCCCAGCGCTTACGGCGCGATGAAAGCGGCCCAGATCCACTATGCCAAGGGCGTGGCCCGTGAGAACGCCGCTAAGAAGATCCGCTGCAACGTGGTCTCGCCGGGCACGGTGTTCTTCGAGGGCGGCGTCTGGGGCAACGTGAAGGCCAATATGCCTGGGTTCTTCGAGACGATGATCAAGCGCAATCCGACCGGCCGCATGGCGACGCCGGAGGAGATCGCCGCGGCGACGGTATTCCTGGCCAGCCCGCGCTCGGCCTTCACGACGGGGATCAACATGCTGGTCGATGGCGCGATCTCCCAGCGCGTGAATTTCTAGGCATAAAGCCCGGAAAACAGGAGGCAAAGCCATGGCCGCGCTCTCGGGCTTGAAGGTGCTGGACTGCACCCACGTCATCGCCGGCGCCTATTGCTCCATGGTGCTGGCCGACCTGGGCGCGGACGTGGTGAAGATCGAGCCGCCGGTGGGGGAGACGACGCGCGGCCACCCCGGCGCGGCGTTTCGCGCCTTCGACTTCGTCAACCGCAACAAGCGCGCCATCGCGCTCGATCTGACCACCGAGCGGGGCGCGG
>WNFI01702308.1_pt1 | contig 11471 bp, 13 predicted proteins | sample 5400471 | NCBI WGS metagenome assembly WNFI01 (sample SAMN13153348, study PRJNA577476) | soil metagenome | isolation source: 100 cm saprolite on Douglas fir-dominated hillslope | place: USA:California | collected 2013-09-17
TTCGGGCAATCGCGTCGATTTGACTGTGCGTCGCTCACTTCCGGTCTACCCCGATAAACAGACATTCTTAGTGTCCGTCGGCATGTCTCAAAAGTGCCAAAGGACTAAACCGCTCGCGCGGTAGGGCGCTGCGGCGGACGACACAGCGAAGACGATAGCGCAACGGGGCTGACGAACGAGGCAATGAGCCTGTTGCCCGCACATGATCGAAGACATGATGACCTGCAAGTTCATGGCCGAACACCAAACAGGGCACTTGCAAGAGTCCAACTCGGACCCGAGCATTCTCGAGAATGATGGTGGCCATGTTCGCGCTAATCGGATCCAATCCAGGATCGCGATGCAAGCACAGTTACAGTGCGGTAATGGTCTTGACGAGCAGCTCGAAACAGTTTCGGCTCAGATAGCTCCGAGGCTTTTCAGGTCGCCAGAGAACAGTTTGCCTCCAGCATCATCGGGGGTTCACGTCTAGATTGTGTGGTGTGTCATTTTTGCTACGGACAAGCCATTGAAAGTAAAGGTGCAGCGGAACATTAAATCCCCATAAGCGATCCTCACGATCGTCTCAAGGTTGTCTGCGCGTTCGTTTCCGACTTAGCTCGGGCACGCGGCACCGTCCTACGTCCCCCCAGCGCGGTTTCCTCCTTTGGAGGCTTTCGGACGCCGGCCCCGTGTGCGCGGCAACACCGTCATGGGGCCGGCATCCGAAACCCTTCACATGAACGGACTCGTGCAGTGCAGCAAACAACGTCGCCATTCGATCACCTCGTCGGCGACCGCCAGTAGATTTGGTGGACCGCCACGCCGCCGAATGCGACCATCAAGTCACGCCGCTTCATTCGATGACCTGGTCCGCGCGGGCGAGCAGCGTCGGTGGGATTTCAATGCCGAGTGTCTTCGCGGTCTTGAGATTGATGATCAGCTCAAGCTTGGTCGGCTGTTCGACGGGCAGATCGCCCGGGTTTGCTCCATCCAGTATCTTTTTCATGTAATAGCCCATTCGGCCAAGGACCTTCCGCACCGATGCGCCATAGCAAATGAGCCCGCCGGCTTCGACGGCCGTTTCGCTATTTGTAAACGTCGGGAGCCGATTTGCGAGGGCAAGCTCGGTGATGCGATCGCCGAAGTCACTCAGCAAAGGATCTCCGAGAACCTGTAGCGCATCGGGACGTCGGGCTACAAGCGCCAGAAACACGGCCTCGAGGTCGCCAGGCGACTTCAATGGAAAGGGAAGTACCGCGATCCCAAGGGGAGTCGCTTTTGTCTGGAGGTTGTCCATCAACACCGGGTTGGACGGATTTGATGGATTGAACATGACAGCCAGAACTCTCGCTTTTGGGAGAATCTCGCGCAGGAATTCGAGCAGCTTTGGCGTCACATCCGCGTTCAGACTTGCCGTGCCTGTCGTGTGGCCGCCGGGATGAGCGAGACTTGCAACCAGACCCTGCCCTACCGGGTCATTCATATTGACCATGAGAACGGACACGGGCGGATCGAGGTGCTGCGCCGCGCGGACACCGGCCGGCGTGTTAGCCAGGATCATGCGCACATCTTTTTGAGCCAGTTCGCGCGCAAACACTGGAAAGCGAGCATCGTCTCCCGCGGTGAAGCGCGGTTCGAAAACAAAGTCGCGGCCGATGATCAATCCGTTGTCACGGAAACCTTGAAATAGCGCATTGCCCTGGGGATCATTTGGCGGCGGTGGCGACTGGTTGCCGAGAAAACCGACCAGAGGCGGCGGCTTCTGCGCGCGCGCCGCGAGCGGCCACGCTGCCGCCGCGCCCCCGAGAAGCGTGATGAAGTCGCGTCGTCGCATTTGACCCCGCCGAGAACACGTCTTGTGCAATGCTTAGAGCCTAGCACTTTGCGCCCGGGCGGCGAGTGAGAAATAGCAAACAACCGGCCTCAGAAGCTGGACAGGCCCCATGTCTCAGTTGGGTCAAAACCGGAAGAACTCGAATTGAGTATATGTTTTCCGCTGTTCACCCAATAACGGACGTTGGACAGTACAACAGACCTCAAACCGAGCAGCGGACCGCCGTTGCTTTTCTACCGAAATGGCCTGATCAATATGGCGATACATGGCGGGGGCTTTATCGTTTTCACCGATTCTTAAAATCGGCCCCTACCCCACCCCCGGTACCCCCCACGCGAGTTGAGCGCATCGGCGTGATCGCTATTTTGCCCGCGGTCGGCGCCGCGATTTTGGGGACTTCGGTTTTGCAGTCTTCGGAGCAGGAGGGGGAGCATGGAGCAGGGTCTTAGGGCCACCCCCTATCCGACGATAGAATTCCTGCTCCTCTTCCCAGGTGTAGGGCGGCTCATGAAAATAGCCGCCGTCATCACATTTTACCCTAACCATGTGCAGGCTCCTCGATTTTTGATCAGCTTGTTCGATTTCCATCGGTAAAATCACTGGATTTTTCACTGTTTCTCAAAATCCGCCCTCATCCACCCTGCCACTCCCAGGTTCCTCGCTCGACGCGCGTCGCGCCTGGTGCCCGCGCCTCGGTCGTTGATGCTTAAAGCAATCCGGCTCCCGCGTGATCCTTGAATAGTTCCGCATCGCGAACGTAACCCCGCAGGGTGTCGATCGACTTGTGCCCGGACTGGTCCATCATTTTGAAGATGGACGCACCCTTGGCTGCTGCAGAGGTCAGAAACCCTGACCGCAGCGAGTGAGCAGAGAAGATCGCGGCGTCGAAACCAGCGCGGCCGGCATACTCCTTGACGATGTTGGCAACGGATCGACAGCTAAGCCGCGAGGCAGCCACCGTGCCTGACTTGTTGATCGGTCGGAACAACGAACCGGACACGATCCCAGCGGCGTTCAGCCACTCTCTGTGTCGGCCACGTCCAAAGCAACCAACTCCGAACGACGAAACGCACCGGCAAAGCCAAGCAAAAGCAATGCACTATCCCGCAAGCCCGACAGCCGATCCGGAGCCGTAGCAACCATGCTGAGCATCTTGGCAGCCACTGCTGGGGCTTTCTTATCCTTTGCGCCGCCGAAGGTGCGACAGATGCCGCGCATTGTGGCCTTGACGCCTTCAGCGTCGGTTGGCGTATCGAGCCCAGCTAACTTGTGTGCGTAGCGGATCGCCGCGACGCGCCGGCCAATCGTCGAAGGTTTCGCAGTCTGTGCCTCTGCTGCGATGTAGGATGCCACCGTCTCAGGGGCTGCTGGAAGGGCGCTAACGCCCTTTGCATCGCAGTAGACCTGAAACAGACGGAAGTCGGTGCCGTAGGCCTTGCGCGTTGCCGGGGCCTTCTCGGCCTTGGCCAGATCAAAGGCCACCGCGAAGTCTGGGCCGAGTGCAGCCAGTAAATCGCCGCCTTCGATAACAATCAGGGACGTTGACATGTGCTGGGGTTCCATTGCTTCCGAGAAGTCTTGTTATCGGAAGCTAACCCCATAACGTGATAATGTGCAAGCACAACATGGGGAAAACATGTTTTCGGGCTACCGTGTTGCAAATTTGATTCAGCCGGCGCCGTCGCATAGGCTCGCCCGGCACAACCAGGCGATAGGGAACCATGGGCCGCAAGCCAAAAACCACCGGACCAACCGCTCGCGATCCTGGGGCATTCAAATCTGTACTGACCCGTCTCAATATCGAGGGCTGGCGGGCACTCAGGATGCTGGCGGTGGAGCACGACACGACCTTGAATGCCTTGGCCGTCGAGGCATTCAATGATCTGCTCAAAAAGCACGGTAAGAAACAGACGGTTGAAAATCCGTTGGCGGATTAAACTCGGCGGCAGCCGGTCGCCGGGTGGGCCGTCGTTCGGTTAGCCCCAGATGCACCGAAGCGTGAGTCGCCGCCGCAGTCTCAGTTCAGCTTCGACGGATCCGGCTTCGCTTCTGAACTTGATCCGACGCCTTCATCCTTGGCGCCGACCGCAATCGCAGCCAGGTCGTCGTCGCTGAGTTCGCGCGCAATCGCCTGGCGCATCGTGACCTCGGCTTCCTGCTTCGGCTTGCCGTCAAGACGGTCAGCAATTTCGCGGATGGCCTGGAGAGCGGCTGGTTCAGCAGTCAGAGCCAATTTGATCAGATTGCGAGCGATGGCACGCAGCGCCCGCTGACTGTCGCCGGCCGCTGCCAGCTCCATGCGCAAGGCGGCCGCGAACGGCCGCTGTGTGTTGATCGAGCCCACCGGGCGACCTCCAGCCATAGTTTGTAAACTCTCAACGTATTGATCTTACGACGTAAACTCAACGAGTGTTCGTGCGAGATGTCAAGCGTCCATCTTTGCGTAACAGGCAGGCACCACGCTTCAGCTCCATCGATCGATGGTCCCGTTTCAAAAAGCAATCTCGCTTTTGGTGGTGGCCCACGCAGCCGTCCCAAGCCCGTCGGCTGACACCTTACACCAGCCCACCATATTGACTGTACACTTCCCCCACGACCGCCGCCCCCAGCCGCAGCAGCCCCTACACTCCAGTTAAGGGCCTCTTTCATAGTTCCTCTCAAATTCTCATTTTTTGGGTGTCAGGGTGTCAGGAGTTTCCGCAAAGCGCACAATCGTAGGCTTCTGCTGCTGACACCCTTGTCGAAGGCAAAGGTGTCAGCAGGTGTCAGGGTGTCAGGAGATTTGCGCGGTTGCGGCTGACACCTGGCGCTGACGGCATGCCAATGAGTCTCACCCCCAAATCCGCCATGCACTTGGAGTGGGTCACCAACATCATCCTGCTCCGCCTTCGCTCTAGAACCGAGTCTTCACTTTTTCATCCGAGGTCGCTCGATCTTTCCTGGCCTCTTCAGCCTGCTTCTTGAAACGTTCAGTGTTTGCTACGATGCGGCGATATTCGTCAGTTTCCTTCCAGGTCTCTGGCGAGATCGGCTTGACGGTTTGTCTCACTTCTTCGGACATGTGAGCCACATGTTTACCCGTTAGAGTCATATTGTGCGATGCAATCTGCCAAAGCGACTTGCCAGCTTCATTGAGCATGCAGCCAAGGTAGAAGCGCTCACCGGTATCTCGCCGGAATTTCGCTTTGTCCTGCGCTATCCGTGAATTAGAGATCGACGCTAAATCCTGGCCAACTGTCGTGCGGCTCGGAACGATGCTTCTGTCGCCATGCTCTTCGCGCCACCAAACCTCAAACGCTGCGTAAAAGTCAGCAGTCGACGTCATCACCGTCAGATCGTGCGTTATGCATTCTTCGAGGAAACCCGCGGCAGAGTTGCTATCTTTACGAGATTTCTCAAGTAGTTCTTCGCCGATTTTGGTGTTGATCAAATAACCGCGCTGAAGCGCGCGCTTTAATCCGACCAGAGCCCAATTCAAAACACCTGCCAACTCGGTATTGATGACCAGGTCGAATGGCTCCCATGCCGGATTGTGCCGCCGCGCCTCGGCAGCGACGCCGATCGGATTTGCTTTGTCGAATGTCCTCGTCATGGGGATGATGATCATTCGCGTCGCCATCGTCCCGCTCGCCTCCTTAAACTTCGGGGGATGATTGGTGCCCCAAAATGCTGGAGCGTTCACCTTCATGGTGATTGCTCTTGCGTGCTTCGGATTGATCTCGACGGGGTCGCCGGTAAGAAGCGACTTTACGAGGTCCGAAAAATACCAGCCCGACTGATTGAAGGCCTCCCCGAGTACCCAAGGTAGCCGCTGGGCAAACGATTGTAGCCCGTGGCTGCCGTCGAGCTTTGCGAAGGTCGTGGTGATCGAGCCCCCGAACAAGCCCGTTATGATTTTCAGCAGGACGGTCTTCCCGGTGTCGCCGCCGCCGAGAAACACCGCAGCGCGGCTCAGTGACTTCGGCTTGTTGTCGATCAGCGCCACGCCGAGAAGTTCTTGCACCAGCTGAATGGTAGTCAGCCTGTCCCCGTCGGTCATCTCATCAAAATTATCCATGAGCATCTGCTCAAAATAGGGACACGTTGCAGCCGGATCGTGGCGCACCGGCAATCGCCACGTTGCATAATGTTCGGGCTTGAATGGTTCGAGCCTGTTCGTGATGGGATCGATCAACCCGTCGAGGGTCGGCACTTTACCGTGCGCATCCCACGCGACCTCCCCGCCCTTGCAAACGTCGGCGCTGCGCAGAATGTGCCGCGCGGCTTCGTTAAACAGCTTGACTGATGACTTTTTCTCCTGGTTCGCGGCAATTACGATTTCTTGCAGGATCGGAGCGAGAAGACGAATTGCCTCCTGATCCGAAGATAGCGACCACAGGCCTCCGCTATATTTCCAGACATTGCCGCTCCCTTTTAGGTCCGGGACCTGCCGCAGCAATTCGCCGCTTCCCATCGCCATTCTCAAAAGAAACGTCTTGGCGATTTCGATGTAGAGCGGAAGTTTTTGACTGCTATTGCTTCCCATGCCGGGTGGAGCGCCGCTCGCCGAGGCGGACGAACCGGCGCCCGTTGCGAACGAACTGGAGCTGGTCGAGGATGTATTGCCTGCCGACGATTGTGCATCGCGCTCGTCGTCGTTGGGATTAGCCCTACGCGGATGTTTCTTCAGCCAGTCGCCGCACATGCGGCGAATGCGGTTCTCCTCGCGAGTCCAATCCCAATTCCGACCATAATCGCCGCTTGCGATGCGCGTGGCGCTCATCAGGATATCGACGATCTCGTCTTCTGTTTTTCCTGCTTCCAGCAGCGACGCGCTGACCGAAAGTTGGGTTGCGTGGATGCCGTTGTCACCGTCAAGCATGTAACCCATGGCCTTCAGGCGTCGCTCGACATCAATCGGCGGCCTGTAACCGAGTGACTTGTAGAACAATGTCCAATTGTTCTCCCACGCATTGTCATGCGGCTGTTGCGGCGGTGGACGTTTCTTGCGGAGCAGGATCGGCGAGACCTCGGCCAGCATTTGTTCGAGGTCGGACAACTCATAGCGCCGATCGCTCTGCTCTACAGCTACGACCTCAACGTATTGTCCCTCATGCTTGGAATTGTGCGAACCCGGCGTCCGCATCAGCGACGCCGGATGCGTGACTTTCATGTCACCACCGACGAGATCGGCGAGCAGCCTGAGCGCGGTCTCGATCCGGCCGATAACGGCTTCACGGTTCGCACCAAAGTCGTCAAGCAATATAGGCTCTTTAAAAATCCAATAACAATGCAATCCGTTCCCGCTGAAGATGATCCATGATGGAGGCAAGGGCAGCAACGTGATCCGGCGAATGACGTCAGCTCTGGCCGTCTCAGTCCCGGTAAAATCCTCAAGGTCCTTAAAGTCGATATCGGCGTGCAAACTCGGAATTTCCGAGATGTTTGCTTTGGAATGAATGAGCTTCTCGTTCTTGAGGGTGCTTACGCAGAAGTATACGCCATGGCCGCGCCGATCTTTTGCTTCAGCAAACCGGCCGAGCGCCTCGTGATTGGACGAGGTTAGATGCGAACCGGCGCGACCGCCGTCGTTCGATAGAGTGCAAACATTTGTCGGACCGACGGTCGTACCAAAGAGAGCCTGAAAAAATTCAGTTGCGGCGGGAACGTTTGACGGTGTCGGTCGCTGCAACATCGGTTATGGTCCTGTTACGGCGTGGTTGCGACGAATCCCGCGCGGCGAATTTAGGGGCGCCGCAGCCGGCTGCGGGGCTTCGTTTCGACTGGTGCCAGTGGCCGCCCTTCCCGCAAGATCTGATCCCACGCGGCTGCCGGCACTCGTAAGAGGCGCCCAAAGCGGATCGCCGGAATTTCCCCCCTCTCGACGGCTAAATAGCTGCCGTTCCTGCTCAACCCCGCCAGCCTGCCCGCCTGCGGCACGGTGTAAGTCAAGGGCGCGTCCTTTTCCTTGGTCATCCGCCTTCTCTCTACCTGTAGTACATGCTCATAGGTGAATGTGCCTGCAATTTCCATAGATTCGAATGTAATACGTCTCCGGTGTAACAAACGAATACAGGCCATGATTGCCCGTTAGGATTGGTTCTATTCTCCTACATCGTGTACTATGTTGTGGTAAATGATAACGCCGCGTGCTAGGTAGCGGCAATTGATAATCGTCTAGCGTTGAAACGTTTGTAGTACAGACGAGGAGGTGATGATGGCGCTGCGACGCAAGCGTAAACGATCCGCCCCCGTTTCAGCGGATGAAGGCAGTGGCGTGACTTCGATTCGGTTCCAGCCGGACCTTAGGAAGCGTCTTGAGCAAGAAGCCAAGCGCCGCGACCAGAGTTTCTCCAGCGAAGTCCAAGCCCGGCTACGTCGAAGTTTCGAAGACGAAAAACTCTTGGATTCTCAATTTGGGAGTGAGCGCAATGCGCGGATCATGCAGATTGCTGGGTCAGTGATGCAAATGCAGAAAAATCCTCTGAACCCCGACGCTGATTGGCTCGACGACCCGATTACCTTTTTGCTGGCGAGAAATGCACTCCTGGGCGTGCTTGACGAGGTTCGACCTAGAGCACCTCCCGAAAGAATACCTAATGGAGTTCTCGGGCCAATCATAACCTCGATGTTTCTGGTCGCCTCGGAAAGGTGGAAGGAAATCGCGAAAACGGATCCCACGTTGTCGCCATTCACGGCGACTTCAAAGCAACAGTATCTCGACAGCATCGTGAGGAACAAATACCCGGAAATCCTTAGCCGGATCGGAACCGATGAGCATGGTCGTAAACCTGACGACGCCGCACTCGCGGCTCTTGAGTTCATCGATCAGGACACGAACCGCGACCAGCTCGACCCGCAGGAGCAAATAAGAGAGTCGAAAGCAAAGTCCTCAACGGTTAGGGCAGGAAAGCGGAGAACAGACACATGAAGGGCAGCATAACGCAGCGCTCAACGGTCAATTTCAACATCGTCATCCCAACAAGCGAAGAGCCAGGACGCCTGCTGTGGTGAGCGAGAGACAGGAGAGGAAACGATGACAAAACGACGCGATCACGGTGATGGCGGAATGGATCAACGTGGCGAAAACACATTCCGGTTGCGGTACCGGATCGCTGGCAGGCGATACACCAAGACATTCCATGGCACCGCGACCGAGGCACGCAAGGAATTGCGCAGGCTGGCGCGATCAGGTGACACCGGCGAACACGTCGAACCTGATAAGATCTCTGCTGGGTCTTGGATGGATCAATGGATCGCAGCCGGGGCACCGGGCAAAAAGAAGAAGAAAGTCAGCCAGCGAACGCTAGAACGATACGAACAACTTTTGAACACGCACATCAAGCCGGTTCTTGGGAGCCGCCCCCTGCAACAGCTACAGGCGACCGAGATTGATAAGGTCTATTCGGATATGGCGGCAGCCAAAGCCATATCACCCCGAACGCAACATCATGTCCACGTTGTATTCGGTTCCTGTTTGGCTACCGCCACGCGCAGGGGATTGCTGGTCGTCAATCCCATGGCGAGGGTCGAGCAGATACCGGCCCCGGATGTTTTTGACCCCGAAGTTGACGAACTGATCGGAGAGGGTCTGACCGACACCGAACTGGCGAAGCTGATCGCAGGGTTCAGGTCATCCTCCATCTATCCCATTGTCGCGTTGGCAGCCTCCACCGGGGCACGGCGAAACGAGTTGCTTGCACTGCGCTGGACCGATTTGGACACCGAGAAAAAGACCCTGCGGATCGAAAGGGCTTGGGAACCGACGAAGAAGTTTGGCCTCCGGCTCAAACCACCCAAGACAGCGCGTGGGCTGCGCACCATTGATCTGGATGAGGCCACCGTTGCCGTGCTGGTCAAGCAGCGGGAAACGCACCAGCGGCTTTTTGCGGGCATTCCTGACGGGGCTGATGTCGATCTGTTCCTGATCCGGTTGCCACCCGATGCTTTGATGTTTCCCAACCCCCCGGAGCCCGGCGGGGACTTCTCATTCACCACGCCCCGCAAACCACGCAGCGTGTCACAGGCATTCGCGCGGAAGGCTGACAGCCTTGGGTTTGGCTCCACAAGGTTTCACGACCTGAGGGGCATCCACTCCACGGCGCTGCTGAATGGTGGCATCCCCATACATACCGTCGCACAACGGATCGGTGATGACCCAGCCACCCTGCTACGCAATTACGCCAAGCGGAAACGAACAAAGGCGGCAGACGCCAACCTGTCCGATGCAATCGCTGGATTGGCGGCTGGATTTTTGGGATCCTAGAGCCTGTCGGGTCCAAGTTGGGTCCAAACTTGGTGCCGTTCTCAAAGCGTTCTAGATCGTAGCTGGTTAAGTTATTGATTTCGTTGGCAGGAGTGGCAGGGCTCGAACCTGCGACCCCCGGTTTTGGAGACCGGTGCTCTACCAATTGAGCTACACTCCTACAGGAACCCTGCGTCGCCGCCGATCCGCGCCGTTTCAAGCATAGGGAACGCCCCGATTGCAAGGGCGAAGCGGTTAACCGCGACCGATCAACTGACTACGGCTTGGGCAAGCGTGACCATCAAGCGTGACCATATTGCCACGGCGGCGAACCGGCTCGCTGCGTTTGCGGGAAACGCCCTGTTCAATTCCCAGGTTCTGCGCCAGACTTCGCTGGAAACCAACTAGCAATACCAAACAACAAACAAAAAGCGCAAAGGGAGGAACCATGAACGCGCAACCCGCCGCCAAGCACGCCCCTGCCCCGAAAACGCCGCCGCTTCCCCACGCCAAACCGGAATCGCTCGGGCTATCGTCCGTCCGGCTGCAACGCATGTCGGATGCGTTCAAGCGCGACATCGACAGGGGAACCATCCCGGGCGTGACCATCATGGTGGCGCGCCGCGGCCAGATCGGCTGGTTCGATGCGCTGGGTAAGCAGGACCCCCTGAGTAAGGCGCCGATGGCGCACGATTCGATCTTCCGGATCTTCTCGATGACAAAACCGATCGTCTCGATCGGCGTCATGATGCTGCTCGAGGAAGGCTACATCCTGCTCAACGATCCGATCGCAAATTACATTCCGGAATTTTCGAAACAGAAGGTCGGCGTCGAGAGCCATGGCGAGCTCGAGCTGGTGCCGCTGGCGCGGCAAATCACGATCCAGGATCTGTTGCGGCACACTTCAGGCATCACTTACGACCACACCGGCAACGCCATGGTGCAGCAGCTATATCAGCAGTCGAGACTGCGCAGCCGCAAGATCACCAATGCCGAGCACGCCGCTATGGTCGCGAGCCTGCCGCTGATGTGCCAACCGGGCGAGGAATGGAACTACAGCCGCTCGACCGACATCCTCGGCCGCCTCCTCGAGGTCGTTTCGGGCAAGACACTGAGCGTGTTCCTGACCGAACGCATTCTCGCACCATTGCAGATGACCGAGACCGCGTTCCACACCGCTGCCCAAAATGCCGACCGTCTCGCCGAGCCGTTCCCGACCAATCCCTGGACCCGCGAGAAGGTGCTGTTGTTCAACATGCTGGAAAAGCCTGTGATGGAATCCGGCGGCGGCGGATTGGTTTCGACCACGATGGATTACGCCCGCTTCTGCCAGATGCTGCTCAACGGCGGCGCGCTCGACGGCAACAGGATCATCGGCCGCAAGACGCTGGAGCTGATGGCCTCGGATCATCTCGGCCCGGCGGTGAGGCT
>WNFI01083554.1_pt2 | contig 11470 bp, 16 predicted proteins | sample 5400471 | NCBI WGS metagenome assembly WNFI01 (sample SAMN13153348, study PRJNA577476) | soil metagenome | isolation source: 100 cm saprolite on Douglas fir-dominated hillslope | place: USA:California | collected 2013-09-17
TAGTCTCGATAAGGAGGGACAGGACTGTAAGGCTTATATACATACCACCACCGAAGCTGGCTAGGCTGTAGTGGACGGTTAGTGTTTATCAAGGAATAGGTCTACTGCCCAGACTCACACATGTTTGGACAGAGCATGACCCTTCGCTTCGGTTAGCGCCCGAATGGGTCTGCACATGGTCTCATTCGCGACCTTAATGAATCTACAGTGTTTATGTCAGCTCTACAGTCTCTGGCTCCACTCCTGGATGCTCACCCATACACGGTCTCGTCCAAACTCAGCTCCTTTCCCGAACTCTCTGCATAACTTTCATTCACTTCCTTTGCCAACTTCTCGAAAGCGGAACGAGAGGATTCAACGTCGAGACCTTCATTCTCATTCCTTCCGAAGATCTTGGGGAAGTAATCTGGTATGAGACGACCAAGGAGGAGATTTGCGTCTGTTATCGCAAGGGGACCACCCTTTCTATAATAGCCATCAAAGATATTAGCTAAGTAGAAGATGACACAAAAAAATTCTACGCGCCTGTAACATACAGGACCAGGCTCGGCCCCCGCACTTTCAGGTCCTGCTCTGAAAAGTCCATTGCGGAAGGTGAGGCAAGATCCACCACCTGCGGCGACGGTATTGATGTCGAGCTGAGGAGATTGGATCGATATGCCAGCAGTTGTAGTTTCATACACGACATCGTAGCAACCATCGTATCGGGAAACGTCTGTTGAAGTACCCCCTACATCGATACTGATCGATAGGCACTGAACTTGAGCGAGCGACCAGAACGAAGTCAGACATAGGCTACTGACTCACCCAATGATAGGAATCTTCCGTTTCGCATCCCAACTCGTGAGCGCATACCCAACGACCCCACCTGCAGGTCCGCTCAACAAACTTCTCAACCCTGAGAAATTATCCAAATCCAATAGTCCTCCATCACTTGCCATAAACTCCACTCTGGCTCGCTTGCTCCCTTCCTTGCCTTGACCACCTCCTCTCAATGCTTCATCGAACCCACCAAAGAACGCATCCAGATACTTCCTCAGCACAGGCGTGAGGTAGGCATCAGCCGTACAACTTACACCACGAGGAACCATTTTGATCATTGGGAGGAGCTGTGAAGACATGCTTATCTGCGTGAAGCCGATCTCGGAGGCGAGGCTCCCAATGATGAGCTCGTGCTCTGGGTAGGTGTAGGAGTGCGCGAAGACTATGGCGAGGGAGCGGTAGGATCCACCCGCAACAGAATAGATGTATTCAAGTTCTTTGCGGACGGTGTCAAGTTCTATGGGTGCAATGTAAAAGTGTTGTCTTTGAGTTGTGTCGGGAGGCTGCATGTGAGGGGAAGAGATCGTACCTGGCTTCTTGAGGATTCTTACTGCCTCGTCGCTTAACCCTTTGACAATCTCTCCCCGAGCGTCATCGCTGCTGTGCCAACCAGGCCCTCTATACCCACGTATAACTTTCCCATTCTCGTCGAATTGGACAGCATGCTCGGCTGCGTTGGGGTCCGACGTGTACCCCACCAGCGTAACACGCTCGTCCACTTCGAGAACTGTTGTGTACAGAGGGGAAGGACGACGGATGTTGAGGTCAAAAATCTTTGGGCGGGATTGGTTTCCAATCAGTAGGAGATCCTAAGGATAATATTAATATGGACATGGGGGTTTAGGAAAAAGCGAGGCACCTTAAAGCCCTTAGTGATGAGCAAGGCGTGCTTCTCGCCTTTCCGTTCGAGAAGGGCATTTGTCGCGACAGTTGTGGATAATCGAATATAATCTGAAATGCAGAGAATAACTTATGGGCACAAACGAGTTAGGACTGCAAGTGTTTCTGGTCTCACCGATCTTGTCTGTCTTCAATGTCCGTCCACGGGGAATCGACTCGCCTGTCACCGCCTCGAGGATTCGTCGGATCCCCTCAGTCGGTGCGTCTTTGTAATTCAAAGGGTCCTGGGATACTGTTAAAATGATGAATATGCCCCTCCAATCATGAAGCATAGAACGCTCACGAAGCTTCACTACCACTTCCTTCCTCTCATTACTAGGATTCTCGGGGTCGGGATATGATCTTCCAGCGAATAAATGGATTGGCTGCTTAGATGCAACTACTAAAGAATAGCACTCACGCATGGACCTGGAACCACCATTTGTGAAAGGACGGAAGCTTATGTGAATGACGTCGATCAGCGACCAACGAAAGACTTACATCGCAGAAGGTGCCACCACGATCGGCACAGATTCTTATGGAGTGATCAGGAATGGGAACCATCTCAACTTCGAACTGCAGTGCGCGTGTCGACCAAGGAAGTGTGGGCGTGGTCTCACAATACAAGGGTAAGAGTAAGCTACGCGAATGGCCCTATATATGCCTCGGCTTGATTTCCTGCACTTCCCGCTTGACACTACAGCAAACACGTCTACAAAGAAGTGGAATAGCAGCGGAACTGGATTGGTGATACATATGGGACTTGCAGCGGAGCCGCAATATTGGCTCCTATTCAAATGTGACAATCTTATCTCCCGCTGCACTTCCGCGTCACTCCTGGGACGACGGACACGGCCCGCTGCTGACAGAATATATATATAAGCGATAAGGATAGGTGCTAGTTGAAGGCACCGTAACAACCATGGCTTCAAACCGGGCTGCAAAGTTGAAAGGTGGTCCCGATCCTATCATGCTTAGTCTCTTCGCAAATCGCTTCATGAGCATCGCTGAAGCTATGGGTCAGGCCTTGAGGAAGACTTCCATCAGCACAAATATCAAGGAGAGGCTAGACTATTCGTGTGCTCTGTTCGCTCCGGACGGAGATCTTGTGGCGAACGCCCCCTTCATTCCGATACATCTTGGGTTAGTGTATATCAGTTCATCGTCAACTCGAGTGCATCGGTTGAATCTTGGTTCTCAGATCTATGAGTTTGTAAAGCTGTTTATTGGTGCTACACTTATGTAGTTGCTTATCATCTATGCAGCGCTGTCAAGTACCAAATGCAGCTGCTTGGGGAAGACATTAAGGAGGGAGACGTCATAATGACAAACTCGCCCCAGGCAGGAGGAAGGTGATTCGTCGTTGATGCTTTAGCGAGCCCTGGCCAACCTTTGCTGACCTCATCTAGTCACCTTCCTGATATCACAATCATCACACCGGTATTCGACGAACAGACGAAGGAAGTAATTTTTTTCACCGCCTCCCGAGGACACCATGCAGACATAGGTGGTATCTTACCTGGTACGTCTTTCTTCTTCTTCGCGATCCTTTATTTTATCTGACTTCGATCATAGGCTCGATGCCCCCGACATCTGTCAACATATTTGAGGAAGGCGCCGAAATCTATTCGTTCAAGATCGTTAACAACGGCGTCTACGATCATGAGCGTCTGATTTATTATATGGTGGATAAACCAGCACGTTACTCAGGAAATAGTGGGTGTAGGAACTTTAGGGACGTGGAGAGCGATTTGAAAGCTGTGCGTATCCCATTCATGCATCTTTAGACCAGCTTATTCTGGTTCCGTCCGCTAGCAAATTGCAGCGAATCATAAAGGAAACCAACTCCTCCATGCACGTAAGCATCTTTTCCGCCAATTGCACTTAGTCTCGATCCACCAACGCAATCAATTCTGTGTTTCGCAGTCATTCGCGAGTACGACCTGGAGACGGTCCAAGACTACATGTACCATATCCGCTCCAACGCGGAGGCCTCCGTACGTAACTTACTCAGAGACGTAGTAGAGCGTCTAGGGAGGAATGTTCTCGAAGCGGAAGATTACATGGACGACGGGACGGCCGTAGGTACCCCCTTCCCCTTTGTCTATAACCAGCTAAATGAAGAGTCCGTGGCCTTCCAACCAGATCCATATCAAGATAGATATTAATGAAAAGGATGGCTCGGCTTTCGTTGATTTTGAGGGAACAGGACCTGAAATCCGGGGGAACCTCAACGCGCCCATCAGCGTTGTTCATGCGGCAGTCATCTATTGCATACGGTCCATGCTCGACGTAGATATCCCACTCAATGCTGGGTGCCTCGTTCCTATCAAAAGTGTGTTCTTACATTCTTCCTTCCTGCTTTTGATGTGCAACAAAGAGGCCAATGAAATTTGACGGACCAGTTAAAATACCAGAGAAATCACTCCTGAGTCCAAGCCCCACAGCTGCTGTGTGCGCTGGGAACGTCCTGACAAGTCAACGGATTGTGGATGTCATCCTGAAAGCATTCAATGCGTGTGCTGCCAGTCAGGGATGCACCAAGTAGGTTATTTGCTTAGATGTGTCGCCCAGTTATCTACCGGAGAAACTAAATTCTGTCCTGTCAGTAATTTGACGTTTGGGGTGGGAGGGAAGGACAAAAACGGGGTCGTAACGAAGGGCTGGGGTTACTACGAGGTTTGTTCACCCGCTTTCTCACTTATTTGGGTATCCTCATGTCACTTCGGTGACCACTTCAGACGATAGCAGGTGGTTCGGGTGCAGGGCCAGGATGGTATGGAACCTCAGGCGTGCACACACACATAACAAACACACGGATTGGAGACGTTGAGATTCTTGAGCGTCGGTACCCCGTTCTGCTGCACGAATTCTCAATACGGAAGGGCTCTGGAGGCGTGGGCAAGTTCAATGGTGGTGATGGCGTTGTGAGAGATATTGAGTTCCTGGAGTCTATTCAAGTGTCCATTTTGAGTGAGGTGTGTACCACTGAAAAGTCTCATCGAGATCACAACAGAAGCTCACGCGGTTCGCATCACAGCGCCGGGTTCACTCGCCATATGGCATCGAAGGTGGAGAAGCGGCCCAACGTGGCCAGAACATATGGCTCAAGCAACTTCGAGAGGAGGATGGCGACATACCTCCGTCGGCGAAGACGTCTAAGGAAGACATCAACCCTGGTAAGGGGGAGGATACGGAACCTAGGATCATCAATATCGGGGGGAAGGCGACAGTTATGATGGGTAAAGGGGATCACATCATCATAAAGACACCAGGTGGAGGTGGATGGGGCACTCCGATGGATTGAGGGACCTCATGCGAAATGCATTTTGTGGTTGGACGACACGGTATGTTGCAACAATAATGACGATGTCATTCACGTCTGCGTGTGTTGGTTACAGAACCGCAGAATGTACGTTGAGGTACTTAGTGTGAGAGCCATGAATGAGATATAGGGACCTAAAACCGTGATAAATTATGTCGTAGCCATCTATTTCGACATGGGAGGTAGCCTATTCATCGTCGTACCCGGCGATAGGCTGTCGCGAACGGTTGGGTACTTGACAGTGGGAATCAGTTTTATCAAAAGGCTAAGATTAAAACTCATCGGAACCTACGAGGATAAGAGGTAGGAAATCTCTCAGGAGGTACGTAGCCGAAGCGCTTCCGTATCGGTGGCACAGTGAGCACCATGACGGGACCACTAAAGCCAATAATTAGCGACCAGAAAATGACTGGTTGCTCATGGGCCGCGTATCGCTGCAGAGTCTCAGATTCCGTGCTAGTACATTAAATAAAAACTAACCAGATAGCGAACAGTGTTGCGAAACGGTGCGAACACCATTGAAGGCATCGGGCTGAGTGTGAAGGGAAATTCGGTTAAATCCGAACGTATTTTGAGTTTCTTCACTCAAAGTTAAAAGAGCTGGCGCTCAATCTGCAGTCCCCTACATCACTAATCACCTTCATTTAGAGTGTTTGCTCTACTCAGCAGCTACTCTGCATACCTAACCAACAGGATATGGCACCGACAATAACGAAGAAAAAAGCCGCTGGCTCTGACATGACCTTGAAACGCGTCAAGGGGGAAAATTTCTACCGGGATGCCAAGGCTGCCGCGAGACTGAAAATGCTCAATGGTGGCAAGCCTGTGCGTGATAGAGAAGGGAATATCATCAAAGCTGCCGCGTTCCAGAAGGGCGAAGCTGAAACCGTGCCCGGCAGAGTGCAGCCTGACCGTCGTTGGTTTGGTGGGTAGGCCTTTTGCTTCCATCGAGCTCAAATTAAACTCAACCGTAGTGTTCAGGAAACACACGAGTAATATCCCAGACAGCACTCGAACACTTCCGAGAGTCCCTGACGACTCGTAAGAGTGACCCGTATTCCGTTCTTCTGAAGCGGAATAAGCTTCCTATGAGCCTTCTGGATGACGCTCAAAAGCCTCATGCTGGGAAGGTATATTGGACTCTTTCATCCACCTTAGTTTCAACTTATATACATGGATAGCGAGTTCATATCGTCGACACCGAACCATTCGCCGACACTTTTGGCCGAAGAGCTCAACGTAAAAAGCCACGTCTCGACGTCGGCTCATTTGAAGAGCTCAGTGCTGTAGCCGATAACTCGAATGACCATCCTACTTCCCTCGAAACACCGGGCGCCGGGTCATCCAGGAATGCCGCCTTGGCTACTGGTGATCAGGTCCCCGACGTACCCACTCATGCTGACTTCGTTGACCCAATTTATTCCAAGGGCACTTCACGTCGTATATTCGGTGAACTGTACAAGGTCATCGACTCCTCGGATGTCGTTGTGCACGTCTTGGATGCTCGTGATCCCTTGGGTACTCAATGCGACTCTGTCCTTGAATACTTGAGGAAGGAGAAACCACATAAGCAGGTTGTCTTGATTTTAAACAAGTGCGATCTCATTCCAACTTGGGCCACGGTGAGCAATTTTTGTTCACATTTTTGTTCTGGTCTTCCTTTTTTGCTCCGTGTATCATTGTCCCATGTGCTAAGTCAAATGCTTCCGCGCCTCATCCTCTTGAGATCTTCACGCGAGTGCATTGTTACAGCCATGGAATATCAATTGGCCTCCTTTAGATCTTCCCTTGTCCTCGTTTTGGGTGATGTAGGGGCTCAAGATCTGGTTGGCAACTGTACTGGAATGAGTTGTGGAATATTTTACGCTATACATTTATTTCACTTAGTGCCAGGACAAACATTTCTTCTTTTTTTCTCTACCCTTCCATAATTTTGGATGTTAATGATTCGTTTTGGTGATAGGCTCGATGGATTTCCTACTTAACACCCAAGGCACCCACTCTTGCGTTCCATGCGTCGATTAACCACTCCTTCGGGAAAGGTTCTCTCATTCAACTTCTCCGTCAATTCTCCGTACTGCATTCAGATAAAAAACAGATTTCAGTTGGCTTCATTGGATACCCAAATGTGGGCAAGAGCTCTATTATCAACTGCTTGAAAAAGAGCAAAGTCTGTAACGTCGCACCGATACCCGGTGAGACCAAAGTGTGGCAATACGTCACTCTCATGCGCCGCATCTACCTCATCGACTGTCCTGGAGTAGTGCCTAGTTCAGCTCATGACTCGGAAACTGACACGGTCCTCAAAGGTGTTGTTCGCGTTGAGAATCTTTCAACTCCCTCCGATTCCATCCCCACACTCCTTCAGCGCGTCAGACCCATTTATCTCGCCCGTACGTACGATCTCCCTCCAAATCCCCGCGCCTCTGGCCCAGACGACAAGGATACACCTTGGGAAGCCGATGCATTTCTTGAGGCCCTTGCCCGTAAGTCTGGTAGACTCTTAAAAGGCGGCGAGCCGGATCGAGAGACGGTCAGCAAGATGGTGTTGAATGATTGGATACGAGGCAAAATCCCCTTCTTCGTCCGTCCTCCAGAAAAGGATGGTGAGGAAACACTGCCTTCCACTGAGCCGAAGGATGGGGGAGACAATGGGAAGGTGAAGGGGAAGACTGTTGTTGGCGTCGTGCAACAAGTCAACAAGATTCCCTTGAAGACCAAATTTCTTCCTGATGATCGCGGGCCGGTCGAGTGCATTGAGGAGCAAAATGAGGATGGCAAGGCAGCAAGCAATGATGATCCTGATGAAGGAGCCTATGCTGATGGGGTGGAAGGTGATGTTGCCGAGAATCCCGCGGTGGGGGTAGGAGGTGAAGAAATACTCGACTGGGATGACGTGTATGGCGCGGTGGCTGGTGATGATCCCAGAGCAAGGTAATTCGTTCCATGATCTTCCTCAACGTGGCAAGGTGCTTAGGCAAACACAGCAGAAGCCTCAACCAGACGCCGATAGCGTCGGACGAAGTGCTAAGTGTCTCTGATGATGCTGATGTTGACAAGCGGCGAAGGGCGGTGAAGGAACCGCGGATGAAGACAAATAAGGCGAGTTGCCCTCATTTGTAAAGCAACTTAACAAATGACTAACCGAATGTTCACAACTCTAGAGAAAGGCTACAAACTTCTTCACCACCGCCAATGTAAAGAATCGAAATCCAGCAAGATCTAGACGTCGGTAAGCTGAGGTTCTGTCCGGTGCGAAAGAGGACATCTGTGTTGCTTTATGCTTTAATACAATTCCATACGGCCAAAATTCATCATGATGAAGTGCGGAAGATTATGAAATGCCAACGTTTTATATGCCGTACGCACAAAATGACTTTACCAACCAGTGGAATGTAAGCCAACTCTGTTCGCGCAGTACATAATACGTGGCGGAGTGTAAATGTGTCAGCGACCTCAGCGCTGAAAATTGCAGAAACAAAAACGGAAATCTGAAGGGAAGAAAATGGGGAAGGTGGTCTTATATATATGTTTAGCGGTAGTGCGTCATTTTACAGGCGCGAGTTGATTGCACCGATCCCGCACACGACAGCCTGGCAGCCATTATGTTTCTCGACGGGACGTGGGAATGTTACTGATTGAGGAGCATCACCATAATGACAGATGATGCTCATGTCTTCCCCCAACTCATGCGACATATATCGTGTCTCTCCATTCGAACTTGAGTACCTGGCCGATCCTGGACAAAATTAGTATTCTTCCTCATGGATCCAGGACGGAAGACCATCTCAACTGCAACTGCTGACGTCGATTATACATCTAGCTGCCGACGCAGTGTGACGCCGTCTGAGCAGCTGGTTTATGGAAAAACTGAGGCTGCAGCAGAATACCAGATTGTCTCGGCTCTCCCCAGAGTTATTTGGCGAGATTGCTAAGTATTACCAAGAACTCTTAGTCGCCGAAGGGAGACCAGACTGGCCAATGTCACTGGAAGAGGCGCAGGCCCGTCGTGTTCGTGAACGCCTCATGGAGGAGCGCCACCAGTTCGCTGTGAAGATCGATTATATCGCTTGAAAGCGATCTTACAGCATGTGCGGACACAGGTCAATCCTGGTAGATGTCCTTTGCAATATATATGTGTATTTTCTTGTCCGGCAGGACGAGGTCCTGTCCACGCGAGACCCAAACGTCTTGTATTGTGCAAATTACCGAGACGCAAAAGACCAGAACACCCCTGAGTACCTCTTACAATGTGTACAAATCAATTTACAGTTCTTGCAACTTTGGAACATGGCAGAGACGACTAAATCTTGAGGGGCAAGTAGGGCCCAATAATAATTTTCTCCTTATCCCACTACAGAGGAAGAACCTGTTCACAATAAAATAAGTAATAGAATCAAATCGAGGAACGCACCACATTCTCCTTGTAATATGTATCGTTCTCGACTATCTTTTTGACATCCTCCAGAGATTGGGCTTCGAAAATTAGGTTCGATCCGGCGAACTTTCGTTCCGTCGCATCTCCAACCGTCTCCGGCGGCACTAAAACGGCCCCGGCCGCTTCTATGCTGAGAGCACGGCTCAAGAGGAATGATCAAAACACGTGAACTCTAATCGATGAAGCCTACTCAAAATGCCTTGCTCCTCCAGAGCACGAATGCCTTCCAAATGTTTAGCTCTCGCAGCCATCCGTCGTGTAAGCGTCTCCTTGTCCATGTAATCCGGTGCCCACACCCAAAAAAATTGCTTTGTACCTGAAGACATCTGGAGCGTAATGAGTTTCGTGCGAAAGGGGTGTGTGTGTGCGTGTTGTCTATTATTTACTGTACTACCTGTTTACAATTATTTGCGTCACGTTGTTGAACACGAACTAACGATCGCCCCCCCCAACATTGGGCTTCCAGGGACTAACTTTATCGCTGGAACGCGTGAAATCGCGCCGCAAACTGTCATTTCCATGGGATTTTGCCGTAGATGTGGTGATATTGTCACTCAAGAGCGATGTGGGAAATGCGGTGGTTTACCTGCAGGTGCGTGTTAGATCCATTTTGCAGCTGCCTGCTGACAAGTTTGTGAAAACCATTTAGAACCTTCGATAAAGTTTAGCAGGAAGAAGGGATGCGTTGAGGATAGCTGGTCAAAAACGTAAATTCTTCAGTAGACCCTCCGTTCGATGTCGATTGACAAGCTAGTTCACAGCTATGTACAGGAATCCACTCACCCACAACCGACTTCAAAGTCGGCCACATCTTCCCCCGATAATCACTTTTCCACTAATACTTCTCGGTCTCAAATTACATCCACCATCCGCTGTGATACAGAGACCTTGGGGTCCAGAACTGGCGGTCGCCCACAGAGCTACCAAAGCACAAATGATGGTACCACGATAGTAAAATCTCACAACACCGGATCCCTTGTTAAAGTCTATGGCACGGTTTTGAGTCGGCCGGAAACTCTCAAATCGTTCATGTGCAATGGATGCTCAATGACTTTCCTTCCCGACCAAACAATTTATCCCTCGCCTTCTGAGGATGGAAAGTACCTGTGCCAGGATTGTTTTCAGAATGATTCCGCCGCTTCGAGAGGCATTTGTGAGGGGTGCCACAAGCCCGTGTATGCACTTGTCAAAGAGGAAGGTGGAAAGCCTGTAGAGAACGCGGGACGAATTTGGCATGCGTCCTGCTTTTGTTGCACTGGTTGCGAGAAGGACATATCCAAAAACCCTATGGTTGATATCACCGGCAAACCATGCTGCGAGAGGTGTTTTGACGAATGCCTCAAGACAGGGTCCCCAAGTCCAGTTGCAAGAAAGGACCGAAAGCGATCCAGCGCTAGTCTCAGTGGTTTGCGACAGAGTATGAACGAATGCTCTCCTAGCCGAGAGGGAAGTCCTGTCGTCGAAGAACTCGAGATACGATTGGGAATTACAAGATCCAGGTCCAACACAGCTTCGCCTGTTGCGAGGGATGTCCCAAGACCGACGCCTCGCGCACAGGGCGAGCTCAGTCCTGCGATTGAACGTCTAACTAAGAGGCTTGACTCGCTCGTCAAGTCGCAGTCGATTTCGTCAGCTCCCGCCACCCCGTCTCCACGGCCGCGAGCTGAAGTCGTGACGACCTCTCTTTCGCCTTTAACGCGGTCTCTCATTGCCTCGTCCCTCGCCAACAGCGTGAGCGACCACTCGAATTCATCATTGTCATCGAGTGTGGCAGACTCGGACGCTTCGTCCATAATTTCCGGTCCATCGACAGCATTCACATCTTTCACGTCGGCCCTAAGTTCACCTCCAAGTCTCTCCCCGGGAAAAGAGTTTCAAGAAGATGTTAGCACCAGCGAGTTCGATGCAGACGATGATCGCAGTACAACACCTTCTACCACTCCCGTGCGCAGACGTGCTTCTAAGACACGTCCTAGCCTGATTCCAACCTTCAGGGGCACACCTGA
>WNFI01046346.1_pt1 | contig 11469 bp, 11 predicted proteins | sample 5400471 | NCBI WGS metagenome assembly WNFI01 (sample SAMN13153348, study PRJNA577476) | soil metagenome | isolation source: 100 cm saprolite on Douglas fir-dominated hillslope | place: USA:California | collected 2013-09-17
TACGTCGGAGAAGATGTCGAGAATATCATCTTGCGGCTTCTGCAGAACGCCGATTACGACGTGAAGCGAGCCGAGATCGGGATCGTTTATATCGATGAGATAGATAAGATCGGCCGCAAGACCGACAATGTCAGTATCACCCGTGACGTTTCCGGGGAAGGTGTCCAACAAGCGCTGCTGAAGATCTTGGAAGGCAGCAGTTGCAACGTGCCGCCTCAGGGTGGGAGAAAGCATCCCCACCAGGAGTACATCCAGGTCAATACCGAGAAGATATTGTTCATCTGCGGGGGAGCTTTTGTCGGGCTGGACAGATTGATCAATCGGCGTTTGGGTAATCGAGTACTAGGGTTTCACTCGCCTCAGAACAGCTCGCTTGACCTGCAATTGCGCGATACCTTGCGGCACACTGAGCCGGAAGATCTGCTCTCTTTCGGAATGATTCCGGAATTTATTGGCAGGTTACCGATTGTGTCGGCTCTGGATAGTTTGACCGAAGAAGAGCTGATGTTGATTCTCACCGACACGCGAAACGCCATGGTGAAGCAGTACATCAAGCTATTGGCGATGGAGGGAGTTAATTTGGTGGTCACCAAGGATGCCCTCCGGGCGTTGGCGCAGCAGGCCGCCACCAAAGGAACCGGTGCTCGGGCGCTTCGTTCGATGTTCGAAAAGATTATGCTCGACGTCATGTACGATGTTCCGAGCCGGGAAGATATCGCTGACGTAGTGATCAATCGGGCCGTGGTCGAGGGCAAGCGAGCTCCGCTTATCCGTAGGAAACAGGATAAAGACGCAGCCTGATCATTTCACCACAAAGACACGGAGGACACAAAGGCCCGACGAAAAGAAGGTCAATTCCAACTTTGTGTGCGTCGTTGGGGGCTTTGCCTGCCAAAAGTCGGCTCCAACTGATCAGGAACTAACCCAAAAGCTAGTTGGGACCTGGATCACTGACGAAGCCGGCGGCAATTACCGATTTTACGGCGAAAACAGCTTTCACCGCGATGGGATGCATTCCGCGGATGAAATCATGCATGCGGATGGAGGCACAACCCGTTGGAGTTTTTCCGGGATCTGGGATGTTAGGAATGGAAAACTGGTTGCGTCCGGCCAGGTATATCGAAGCGATTCCAGTTCAGTGCAGGACTATCAGGTTGAAGAGCGCATTGAGAGTCTGACCGAGGACGAATTGGTGCTGGTTAACGAGAAGGGGACGCGGCTGATCCGGCACCGCAAGCGGTTCTAGAAGCACCGGTGGAGCGAGGCTCCCGAACGGCCGATTTGCCTGAGCGAAGGATTTCCGCGTTTGCTAAGGATACGTGTGCTGCGCCAATGCGCTCGCCGAGCCGCGTCCCAGCGGTTGAGACCCCTTTGGTTACGTCGACATCCGAGGTTAGCGACTGCAAGATCTGCCACACTCCAGACCACGGCTCGGCGGACCAGTCGGCATAGCAGCGTTCTCGGTTTAGCCAAATCGCGCACTTCGTTTGAGGCTTCAGTTCGTTCGGGAGCCTCGCCCCACCAGCCATGAGCCAGCTATCGGCTATTGGCTATTGTCGAGGCTGTGTTAGGTTCCGCTCTTACATGAAGCGCAAATTGGTCGTAGCATGTGTCGCGCTGTTGGTGTCGTTCAACCTGGCGGTAGGGTATAAGCTTCTTACGGGGAATGCGGCGGCCGACTCGAATACGGACTACTTTAATCTCACAGTCTTTACGCGAGCACTGCAATTGGTCCGGCAGGACTACGTAGATGAAAGCAAGACTTCGTACCGTGGCCTGACCTATTCGGCGTTGCACGGCATGCTCAATGGCCTTGATCCACACAGCCAGTTCATGGAGCCGACCGACTTCAAGGACATGGAGGATGAGACCAAGAGCGAATTTGGTGGGCTGGGTATTGTTGTTTCTACGAAAGACGGGATCATCACGGTGGTAACTCCGATGGAGGACACCCCAAGTTTGCGAGCCGGGATCATGCCTGGAGACGAGATCCTTCGCATCAACGGAAATGTTACCGATCGGATGAGTTTACAGGACGCCTTGAATTTATTGCGAGGTGACGCCGGCCAGAAAGTCACGCTCACCATCTATCGGCCGTCGACTAAGGAGACAAAAGAGTTCACCCTTCAGCGCGAGATCATCAAGGTGTCTAGTGTTAAGGACGCTAAGATTCTGGATCAAGCTGAGGGCACCAAGTTCAAGATTGGTTACTTGCGAATTACCCAATTCAACGAACCTACCGCTCAGGAAATGAGTCAGAAGTTGGATGACCTGCAGCGTCAAGGGATGCAAGCCCTGATTCTGGATCTGCGTTTTAATCCGGGCGGATTATTGACTAGCGCGGTCGATGTGTGCGGACTGCTCGTGCCGCCCAAGACGATGGTGGTTTATACCGAAGGCCGAGAGGGTTCGCAGCGCCGGGAATATTATACGGACCAAAAGGCGAAGCCGCGGCTGAACATGCCGATCGCCGTGCTCGTAAATGGGCAGAGCGCCAGTGGAGCTGAGATTGTCGCAGGTGCGCTAAAAGACCTGAACCGGGCGATCATTGTGGGTGAGACGACCTTTGGGAAAGGATCAGTGCAAAGCGTCATCCAGTTACCGGACGGCTCGGCGCTTCGCTTAACCACCGCAAAATACTATACCCCCGGCCGTCAGGTGTGAAGAGCGTCATGATTTACACACAGGGTGGCGCTCAGCCCCAACCGTCGGAGAAGTGAGTCCGCTCGTACTTGCCATAGAGACGTCCTGCGATGAGACGGCGGCCGCCGTGCTTCACGGCCATAGACTCCTGAGTTCTAGCATCTCCAGCCAGACATTGATCCACCGTGAGTTCGGAGGCGTCGTACCCGAAGTAGCGTCTCGCAATCATCTCTCCAAAATCGAAGCGTTAGTTAACCAAGCCGTGGAAAGCGCGAACGTCTCAGTGCAACAGATCGACTGCGTCGCGGCGACCCGGGGTCCTGGTCTGCTCACTTCGCTGTTGGTCGGGTATTCGTTTGGGAAAGGTTTGGCCATCGGGTTGAATAAACCTTTTCTGGGCATCAATCATATCGAGGCTCATCTCCTTTCACCGTTCTTCAAGACCGAATTCGATCCGGTGCGGTCTATCGGATTAGTTGTTAGCGGAGGACATACATTGTTGGTCTTAGTCGAGGGCGTTGGAAAATACCGGGTGCTCGGCGGAACTGTGGACGACGCGGCGGGAGAGGCTTTTGATAAAGTAGCTAAGTTGCTGGGATTGCCTTATCCGGGAGGTCCGCAGATTGATGCACTGGCTCCGCGAGGTGATCCCAACCGGTATGGTCTACCGAGATCGATGGTGGGGCGCCAGGATTACAATTTCAGCTTTAGCGGCATCAAGACCGCTGTCAGGTATCTCTTGCCGAAACTGGCTGGGGACTATGTAGCCGATGTCGCGGCGTCGTTCCAGGAAGCAGTAGTGGATATCCTGGTTCGAAAAACGATGGCGGCGGCTGCCGAATTTGGTGTGAACCTGATAACAGTCAGCGGCGGTGTTAGCGGCAATTCCCGACTTCGGCAAAAAATGGCGCAGGCAGTGGAGAAGGCCGGAAATCATTTGTTGTTGGCCGAACCAGCGTTGACTACGGACAATGCCGCCATGATCGGGTATGTGGCAATGCAAAGGGTCCGAGAAGGGACCGGCACGGACTTGACCGTGGACGCAGATCCGAATCTGCGGTTGGTCAACGCGTGACGGATGCATGGCGCGCAGGAATTCTAAAATTCCTTTGGGAGCTGGTTGGAAACATTTGTCCCGAAGGGACTACAGGACTCAGCCTGGGGTTCTAACCCCAGGTGGCGATACCACGATGATTTTCCGAACCTGATTGGCTTCTCACCGCTGACTCCTATATCTTCACTCGTATTCCCTAAACCCAAGCACGACTCCAAGTGAAATTGCTCCTTATCGACGGCCATTACTATGTCTATCGCTCGTTTCACGCTATCCAGAATCTGACCAATTCGAAAGGAGAACCGGCCAATGCTGTCTACGGTTTCGTCAAGACGGTGCGAAAAATGATTAAGGATGTGCGTCCGGACTTGGCTGCGGTTTTCTGGGATGAGGGCATGCCCCGAAAGCGAGTGGCTCTGCAGCCCGCATACAAACAGCAGCGCGAAGCGATGCCGGATAAAATGATTCCCCAACTTGTGTTCATTCAGTCCTTCTGTGCCGCCATGGGACTCGTTTCAATTTCGAAGCCGGATACCGAGGCAGACGATCTAATGGGCTGCTATGTGATGGCGGCGCGCCAGGAAGGGGTGGAAGTGGTCTTGGCCACCAACGACAAGGACCTGTTTCAGCTGGTGGATCGGCAGGTAAGCGTCTATTCCACCAATAAAGCGGACTTGAAGCACCCGAAAGATTCTCATGCCTTGTTGGGTGAAATCGACGTCACGCAGAAATGGGAAGTGCCTCCGGCCCAAATCGTGGAAGTTTTGGCTCTGACCGGCGATAGTGTCGATAACATTCCGGGAATTGAGGGGGTCGGACCGAAAACGGCTGCTAACTTGATTCGCGAATTCGGTACCGTCGAGAATCTGCTCCAGCATCTATCGGACGTGAAAAATGAAAAGCTGCGGCTGCGGCTTCTGGAGTCAGAGCAGCAGATTCGGGACAATCGCCAGATGGTGCAATTGGAGTTGGATCATCCGTTACCCGTGGAAATCCCTAAGTTGCACATTAAGCCGAATTATCCGGAATACATTCGGGGCCTCGAGAAGTATGAGTTCAAGACTCTCTTGCCGGAGGTGGAAAGAGAAGCAGCCAATACGTTCGTAGGCCAGGGGGAATTGCCGTTGTAGAACGCAAAGAGTAATCAGTTCCAAAAACGGTCTAGACTGCCAAGGCACGCAGCTCCCGAACTAAATCCAGAAGCCCGATCGCTTCGATCTTCTGACCCAGGCTAAAGCTGCTATCGCTCGGGTAGACGACCAGTTTACGTTTTGCCCGAATATCAGCGCAGCCGATGTGGAACCCTTTGGATACTGACGGGGTCGAGTTCCGCTTGATTTCGATAGCCCACAGTCCCTCCCGATTTTTGGAAGATACCGCAGCGGACCTAAAATCAAGGAGCAGGTCGATCTCGGCGCCTGCTGCCGTTCGATAATAATGCCTCTGAGTTCCAGTCGGAGCCGCCGCTAAGATATTCTCGATAGCAAAACCCTCCCAACTCAGCCCGGAGATCATGTTTGAGAGAATTTGTTCTGCTGTCGGCAACCCGAGCAGTGCATGAACGAGACCTGAGTCCCGAACATAAACCTTAGGGCGTTTCGCTAAACGTTTTATTACATTGCCGCTCCAGGGTTGAAGGCGGCGCACTAAAAGAAGATCTACCAACAGATCCAGATATCGGGTGATAGTTTGTCCGCTGATGCTCAAAGAGTGAGCCAAAATTGCATGATTCAAGATCGAGCCCTGCGCTGCGGCGAGCATCGTCCAAAACCGTCGCAAAGTTTCTGCCGGGATGCGAGGGCCCAAAGCGGGTATATCCCGCTCCAGATAGGTTTGAATAAAAGCGGTCCGCCATCGAAAACTGGCGGCGTCATCCTTCGCGAGGTAGCTATCTGGGAACCCTCCCCGTACCCAGAGCGCATCCACGGACCGGTTAGCAACCTCTTCTGCTAGGAACGGCGTAAGTTCTATGGTAGCCAAACGACCGGCAAGACTCTCAGAAGACTGCTTTAGCAAATCCAACGACGCAGAGCCGAGTAGAAGAAACTGCCCGGTCGACTGCTTTCTTCGGCGTTGTCGATCGATTACGCCCCGTAAAACCGGGAAAAGCTCCGGTACCCTGTGGATCTCGTCCAGTACTAAGAGTTCCCCCGCGTGGCGGGCGAAATAATCGATAGGATCAGAAACGACTTTCAATTTGTCTGCCGGATTCTCTAGATCGAGATAGGTTGCATTCGAGTTGTTCTCGATCTGCTCCAAAGCAAGAGTCGTCTTTCCAACCTGACGCGGGCCAAGCAAGGCTACGGCCGGGAAACTTGCCAGGAGTTGAGTCAGGGCAGATTGGCAGACCCGAGAGATCATTACCTAGCAATTCTTCCACGCCGTGGAAGAATTACAAGGTTGCAGTTCCGATACAGCCCGCTCTTTTGGGGTCTTTAACGTTGCTTTTGGTCCAGGCGCTAAGCAGAAAGAAGCCGATCCGCCCGTCTTGCCATGACGATGATTCGCCGATTCCCTGTCGTGCGGCCTAAACGCTGAGAGTGGTGGCAACGTTTAGCGAAATCGGTCGCCCTTACACGGCGATTTCGTGGCGGGGGCCTTTCCGAGGGCCGAAAGCTTTCGGCCCTGGGCTGTTCTGTTAGACCATTTCATGGTCAACGACCAGGCCTTAGAACGCGAGATCGCTGGTCTCAAGTTCGGCAAAAACGTAGCCAATGAATATGTCCGCTTCGACGCGGAGCGGCAGTCTGTATTCATCGTCGGAGATCCAGCCGCGGCCGCTCTTAAAGCGTTTGTATGTTTTCAGCTGTAAGTGTTGATCGATGGATTTGAAGCTGAATTCGAGCTTGACCGTGTTTCGATCGGTTTGACCGATTCGGATACGTTCTCGGCCCACAACCTTGATCGTTCCGAGATAAGCCGCATTATTTGCGTACACCACCATTACTTCATGTTCTCCATCGGTGAGCGGCTGGCTCCTGAGCCAGAATAGAGCGGTTTCCAGACTATATACGGGATAAAAGTCCAGGGTCTTTGGCTTGGGTGGATCCTTGCTCGGAGTTACCTCACGGAGGCTCGTCACGGAGGTCGAATTGAAATCGATGGTCGTATGGACAAGCTGAGACACGTACTTCTCATCCTGTACGATATGGATCGGTAAGAGCGAATTGCGTCGGGAAGTGCATTCGTGATCGATGTCGCACCGGAATAGAGTACGAGCGAGGCCAGTCGTACCGCCGGAGACAGTGGTTTTGGCGGTCTCATCCGCGTTAACCAGGCGAACATCTGCCTCAGCGGCCGTGATCCCGCTCCAACCGAATCGGTAGGTGAGGTGGATGTTAGGGGCAGGCGGGAATCTTCCGGGTCCTTTGCCGGTAGTGACAGAACTTGCCCAGGACGGCCCGGGATCGGCCCCGTACGCTAACGTTGTGGCCAGGGATGCTACCAGGATTAATAACTTCATCGCGGAACCAAGCGTTCAATTTCGTTCGAAGGTAACCAGCCGACGAGGCCGCTATCTGTTCGGCAAAATGACCAGGTGCCCCGCTCGGATAGAAGGTGAACGGATTCACCGAGGCCGAGCGTGACCGTGACCCGCGATCCATTTGCCGGACCATAACGGACGTCAGCTGAGGGGTTAATAACGATGGCGCGTTCTGGGGATCTGACCCCGTCACCCACCAAAAAAACGATGGCCAGGCAAACTGCCGCGCACGGAATGGCGATTGCGAGAAGGATTTTCGAAAATGGGCGGAATCGGGGCCAGATAAACCACAAATAACCGGAGTAAGCCAGGATCCAGAAGAAGATCGACCCACCCAGCATCCAGACATTGGGATATTGTGCTAACCAGGTGGTCAGCGACTCTTCCTCCGGCTCGACGCCGGCAACCTGCAACACCAGATTGAGATTGTGTTTGGCAGGTTCGAATCCAGGAGCAAGCGCTAGCGCTCTTTTAAAATTCAGCACTGCCCGCCCTTTATCATCGAGCTTCAGGTATGTATTGCCCAAATTATAAAACAATTCAGGACTTACGTTCCCGGAAGCAACCGATTGTAAATAATCCGCCCGGGCTTGCTCGAATTTCCCCGCGGCAAACTCTTGGTTCGCCTGGTTCCAGAGAGCTGGATCTCCTTTCGAGCTGTCGGTGGCGATAAGTAATCCGAACCATGCAATGAGCAACCAATTCACGGCGTTTTTTCCCACTCGCGCAGTGTTTCTCTGATCCCGATCCGATCCATTGGCGTTATCGGTGAAAAACGATGTGCATAGACAAAATCGCTCCGCTTTGCGACCAGCTCTAACAACCTCGCTCGCAGCGGATCCGGTATATCTCTTTGCTTCACGGCTTGTTCGGCGGTGATTTGCCGAGATGTATCTCGCGATCGAAGAAGAAAATCCACCTCGATCAGGCGCGTGGCTGCGGAAAGTACACTCTCGTCGTCACGACTTTTCAGATCTCGATAAAGTCGTCGACGTTCGCGACGCAGGGCGCTAGCCGGTCCATGCAGCGTCTTCCAAGCACGCCACCATTGAAAAAAGCCGATCGCAAGGAGGCCGGCGACCGCGACAGCCTGGGCGATCCAGAACCAACTCTCTTGGCGAACCGTGGCGAAACCGGAGCTCGCCGAAAAGCGGCTCAGGTTAGTGACAGCCGCAGGCGAAGGCGCAGCCTCGGGGCTCGTGCTGAGTGGCGACGGGCTGGCCGTGGACAACATCGGTGCTCCGGATACCGATACCGGTTTCGGGTCGACCTTTAGCGTGACGTACTTTTCCGTGGCCGGGTCAAAATACGAAAACGTTACACTGGGCGTACGAGTTACGGGCGCTTGCGGAATAAGAACGTAGGCGAACGCCTTTATCGCACTGAGCCCGACCTCATCCAGCGGAGTCACATCTGAAACCGGTGAATGAACATTCCATTCCGGCATCGCTTCGAGGTGGGGAGCCTGCACGCGATCGAAATTTCCTAGCCCCTTTACTTGCACTTGGAAGATTACGGGGTCGCCAACCTTACTGCGCTCGGGGCTCACCGAGCTTTCCATAGTAAATTGGCCGACACCCCCGCTAAAATCGGCGGGTCGACCGGTTTCCGGCAGCGGCTTAATCTCGATCGATCCGCGATTCGTCTCTACTTTTACGTCCTTCCTCTCAAAGGCATTAGACTGGTTCCCAAAGGGACTCTGTTCGAAAAAGTCATCGAATCCTGGCGAGCTTTGTGTAACTGGCAAGTGAAGCAGAAACTCTTGGTATGCCGAAGGCAGCTCTAACCGGCCGGCGTGGACACCCGTGATCGCTGTCCTGTATATTAGCAACCGATATCTTTTCCCGTTAACCGTCTCCTCTTTTTCCACCGGGTCGGGATATTTCTTGGTAACAAAGCCATCACCGTCAATGATCGGGAACTGACCTTGGGGATAGGGCTGATACCAGATCCGCCGGTCAAAATAAAACCTAAGCTCCACCGGAACTGGCTCGCCGACGAAAGCCGAATCCTTAGGAATGACGAGCTCGCCAAAATATGGTTTGTCCGGAGCGGTCGCTGGATTATTGGGTGCCTTCTTAGTGACCTGTAGCGTCAACTCATTGGTATAATAAGTCTTGCCATCAATGGTAATCGGGACCGGCGGTATCGAAAACGAGCCTTCAAGTGATGGAGTCACCAGGTAGCTGAAGATCGAGCTGAAGGATGGCTGGCCGTTTATCACCTGATACCTGGTAGTTTGCCCCGCCATATCGATCTGTAGATGATCTGCTGCCACATCCGGCGGATCGATGATCCTGGCATTTTGAATTTCGATCTGTAGCTCGACAGGTTGATCCACCGTGGTTGTCGCTACGGAGAGATTCGCGCGAATCACGGGCTCTGCACTGAGCGCCGGCGACTGCAGCAGCACACAAAAAAAGGCAAAACCGCAGATGAACGCAGATTGACGCGGATAAAACACAGATTCGAAGGGACAGAACAATCCACGGAGACTCCGGGGCAAAAATCTGCGTCCATCTGCGTTCATCGGCGGTTGGGTTTTCTGTTCTGTTTTCGCGTTCATTCGCGGTCACCAATCTCGAGTAACAGGTTTCTCTCGCTTACGCCGGGACAAATTAACGTGGTCTTTTGCCTTGTTGTGTCTGCTGATTTTCCTGGCCATCCGGTGGATTCGCGTCTCTCGGCTGGATCTCTCTCAGGTCGCCATCTTTGTTCTTCGGACTCGGATTCTGGTTCTCACTTCGTCCATCATTGTTCTCGTCGGAGTCAGAGTTACTATCGTTCGGCTGATTCTGATGCTGCCCTGACTTTCCGGAATCGGTCTTGTTTTGCGGCCCAGTTTTTTGCCGTTGCCCACCAGTCCCGCGAGAGTTTTGCCGCTGCTGGGCGGTCCGCTTTTGTTGTTCAGCCTCTTTGATACGGCGCAGCAGAAGATCGAGGTTTTTCTTGGCGGCGGCATCGTTGGGATCGATGTCCAGAGCTTGCTCGTAAAGATACTTGGCGTCGTAGTAATTCATCAATTGCCGCTCGATATCTTCTTGACTGTCACCCGCCTTAAACAAGGCGTTTCCCGCGTTGTAATACGCATTTTCGCGCAGGTTCGGGCTTGGACTGTTCATCGCTTCCGAGTAGTTTTCGAAAGCCTGATCGAATCGGTCCAAGCGATAAGCTGCGTTGCCGGCGTTCAGATTCAGAAGGGGATCGTGTGGATGCGACTTCAGCTCGTCTTGCCAGAGGTCCAGAGCGGATTCGTAATCGCCGCTGCGATAAAGATCGAGCGGGTTTGCGCCACGGCTGACACTCAAGAGCGCGAAGCTGAAAAGAATGACGGCGGTCGATTGTCGAAGCAGCGCCGAGCTCTTTCGCAACCGGTCGGCGGTGACCATAGCCGTGAAAAGAAAGAGTAATCCAATCGCTAATGGCCATTGATACCGCTCAATGGGTTTGGTCAATGAACGGTTTGTCAGATTCGCATCTCCCAGGCGTACCAAGCTTTGAGTTATCGCTTGGGTTGCCGTAGTCGAGGTTAGCCGGACATAAAAACCCCCGGTGCTCTCGGCGATCGATTTCAGGCGGGACTCATCCAGTTTACTCGTAACCACCTCTCCGTCGCGATCCCGGAGTACTTGCCCGTTGGGCAGCGTAACCGCCGTCTGTCAACAAGACCAGAGCGCGCAACGTTTTGCTCTTTTGACCAAGGGCTAGCTCAGCTGATCGGATGGCGGCAGCGATATCGGTGCCGCCTCGAGCGATGGTGTTAGTATCAAGGTGATTTATCGCATCAATCACGGTTTCGTGGTCGACGGTCAGCGGTGCTTGCACCTCGGCTTCGCCGGCAAAAGCGAGAATCCCAACGCGTTCATCCGGCAGGGCGGCAATCAAGTCCTCGGCGACCAACTTAGCCCGGCCTAACCGGCTAGGTGAGACGTCCGTCGCCAGCATGCTGCGAGAGGTGTCGATGGCGATAAGGACATCGCGTCCCCGAAAAGCGACCGTTTCTTGCGTTGCACCCCACTGCGGTCGAGCCAAGGCGAGGACAAAGAACGCGCTGGCCAACAGCAGGCAACCCTGACGAACTAGTCGGAGCCACTTGATAGGAGAATCGACCAGGCGAGGGAGTAGATCCGGAGATAGCAACGTATGGAGTCGTTTGCGGGCCAGGCGGTTCCCGTTCCACATTAGAACGGCCAAAACGGGAATGAGCAGAAGCCAAAACAATTCTTCTGGAGCACCGAACTTCATGGAATGCGTCTCCAAATCGTTTCTCCCAGCACCGTGGAAATAC
>WNFI01066927.1_pt1 | contig 11466 bp, 8 predicted proteins | sample 5400471 | NCBI WGS metagenome assembly WNFI01 (sample SAMN13153348, study PRJNA577476) | soil metagenome | isolation source: 100 cm saprolite on Douglas fir-dominated hillslope | place: USA:California | collected 2013-09-17
CTTCCCATTACCGGTGTAGGGTGATTGGTGCATGGAACAGCCATTATACCAACATGTTGGACCCTTGCCACCTCTTACTCGTTCCTTAGTAAGACATCCTACATTAACGGGGCTGAAACGTGTTTTGGGTTGGCTTCGGTAAAGAACAGGTTTACACTAGGGGGGACGTATCTATCTAACCCCCTTGCTTCGGGAGAACAAAGTATGAACCATGTAAGTTCCCGCGCAGCACTGTTTGCGCTAGTAGTCCTCGTATCTACAACTCTCGCGTTCGCTCAATCGGATTTGGGCTCGATCTCGGGTTTCGTGAAAGACCCGACTGGCGCCACAATCCCCAACGCAAGAGTAACCGTCACGAATCCCACCGGTCTCACACGTACTGCAACGACCACCGAGTCCGGCTTTTACACCATCACCAACATTCCGCCCGCGCTGTACACGGTCACCGTCGACGCACCGGGCTTCAAGAAATTTGAATCGAGAGACAACAAGCTCGACCCCAGCGGTGCCTTGGCATTGGATGCAACATTGACCGTCGGAGCCGCTACCGAGACCGTTGAGGTCTCGGCGACCGCTCAGACCTTGCAGACGGAAACGGCGTCTGTGCAAAGGAATGTCACCCGGCAGCAGATCGACGCACTGGAACTCAATGGGCGCAATCCGATTTTCATGGCGAATCTGGTACCCGGCACTCGCGGCGGCAACCTCGCGGGTCTCAGCTTCACAGGAACGGGCGGACTGTCGATCAACGTGAATGGCGCCCGGACACCCGAGAGCTTAGTCACTTATGATGGTGCGCCCGCAATTCGAACGCGTTCGAATGGGGCCACGATCGGCGCCGCTGATGTGGACTCAACACAAGAGATTCAGATTCTAACCGCGGACTACGCTGCTGAATACGGCCGCGCGGCCGGCGGCCAGATCCGCGTTCTCACGAGAAGCGGTTCGCAGGAGTTCCATGGCGCCCTGTTCGAGTATTTCCGGAACACCGATTTGAATGCGAATACCTGGACGCGCAACAAGACTACTCCCATTGTCGGGTTCCCGCTTCTCACTCAAACTCCGCCGGAACACTACAACCAGTTCGGCTACAACATCGGCGGTCCGTTCTACATCCCCGGTAAATTCAATGCGGATAAGAACAAGTTCTTCTGGTATTGGGGGCAGGAATGGGTCCGGCGCCGTTTCACGGACACCGCGAATTGGACGGTTCCAACGCTCAAGATGCGGCAGGGCGACTTCAGCGAGCTGCTGGATCCGAACAACGTCTTCATCACCAGACGCGACTCGTCGGGAAACAGAATTCCAGTCGTGATCAAGGATCCGGTGACTGGCAACCCCTATCCGAACAACGTCATTACGAGTTCCCAGCTCAGCAAGAGTGGACTGGGCATTCTAAAGGCCTATCCGGCACCGAACCTGACGGCCCCCATCAACGGCAATCAGTTCTTCTTTACCGCGGCGATTCATCCACAGAACCAGCGCAAGGATACGCTGTCAGCGGATATAAACCTGACGGACAAACAGCGCCTCCAGTTCCGTCGCATGAATTATGCCTTCTTTGAGTACCAGCCGTTGGACGGCACGCCGACTGAAACGCCGAAGTTCTTCAATCGGCCGAATCAGACCAACTCGCTCGATTATGTGTGGACTATCACCCCGACGCTGGTGAATGAGGCGCTGGCGACTTTCAGCCTGGACGACGTTTACATCCCGGTCGATGCGGCACACTTTTTGGACCGCACCAGCGTGGGAATCAGCTATCCGTACATCTTCCCAGCCGGCAAGCTGATCCCAACTCGAATTCCCACCGCGAAGATCACCACGTTCAATGATTTGACTGGCGGCCCATACCCTTCGCACTCTTCGGGGCCCATCTACGATGTGTCTGACAGCTTGACATGGATCAAAGGCAGGCACACGTTGAAGGTCGGTATCCTCTACGAGAAATCCGGCCAGAACGACAACGATGAGATCAACGTTGCGTCTTGCCCGACGTGTACGAATAACCAGAATGGCCAGTTCCAGTTCACGGATACCCGTTCGAACCAGCCAAATACGAGCGTCGCGGCCGCGAATGCCGCTCTGGGATTGTTTGACACCTATTCCGAGCTCGGCGAGCGTGGATACACGATCTTCCGAGGTAGCATGTGGGAAGCCTTCGGGCAGGATTCCTGGAAGGTCAACCAGAAGCTGACCGTGACCCTCGGCCTCCGCTACTCGGTGATCGTACCTTACAGGGCGCTGTGGAGGAACATGGCCGTTTTCGCTCCAGAGTTGTACGACGCCGGCAAAGCGGTCAAGATCGACCCGAAGACCGGCTTGGTCCAGCTTGGCACGGGTGACCGCTATAACGGAATGGCAATCCCGGGCAGTGGATTCCCCGATTCGGCGAAGGGCCGTTTCTCGCAAGCGAGTGACCCATCTCTGACGTACCTTTTTCGGGGGGTGAACAGCCATTACTCCGACATCCAGTGGGGTGACTGGCAGCCACGTGTCGGTATTGCTTACCAAGTCACTCCGAAGACCGTCGTCCGCGCCGGCGCAGGACGGTTTTTCACGCGCCTCGGCGTAAGCGACTCAGTCTTCCTCGGCGGCAACCCGCCATTTCAACCCACAGCCAGCATCTCCTTCGGCAACGTGGACAACCCGGGCGCAGCACTTTCGTCCACCGCGGCGCCCCCTCTTACTGTGACAACGCAGAGCAAAGCCTTCAAGAATCCAGAGGCATGGAACTGGAATCTTATGGTAGAGCGAGAGACGTTCTTGAAGTCGGTGGTCAGCGTCGGATATGTGGGCCGCCGTGGACTGCACCTGCAGCGCGAGTCTAACATCAACCAGCCGACGCCCGATGTCGTCGCGGCAAATCCGGGTGTAAACCTGGATGCCCTGCGACCGTACAAGGGCTATAACTCCATTCGCGAAACCGACAACGTCGCCAGTTCCACTTATAACTCTCTGCAGGTGCAATGGAACCGGCGCTTTGCTCAAGGGGTTTTATTCGGCGTGTCGTACACGCTGTCCAAGAGCATGGACGACGGCTCAGCACAGCGGGACATCATTCCGGACACCTACTTTGCGCATAATCTGTGGGGCCAATCGGATTTCGATGTCCGCCACGTCTTTATCGCCAATTTCCTGTATGAACTGCCGTTCCTCCGCGCGCAGCATAACTTGGCCGGCAAGATTATGGGTGGTTGGCAGGTGAGCGGGATCTTCCAGGCCCAAACCGGGACCACGTGTAGCGTGGCAGTCAGCAACGACTACGTCGGCGTCGGTCAGGACGGCAGTATGTCTTGCGCCGGCCAATTCTGGGCCATAAATGGGAGTCCCGAGATTCTCCACAACATGGCTTACAACGGAGGTGGCAAGAACGATCCGGCGCTCTGGTTCTCCACAACGAACTCAGACGGCTCGGCGATCTTCACCCAGCCGGCCAAGGGCACGTTCGTTCACCAGAACGGCATCCGCAACCCGCTGCACAACCCGGGCTTCAACAACTGGAACCTTGGTCTGTATAAGAAGTTCGCAATCAGAGAGAACATGGCATTCCAGTTCCGTGCCGAGGCCTTCGACGCGTTCAATCATCCGAACTGGGGCGGTGCCAACTACAATCCGACTAGCGGTACCTTCGGCCAGATCACCGGCAAAACGGGCGACGTGCGCAACCTGCAGCTTTCGCTCCGCTTCCAGTTCTAGAAAATCGCCTAGACCTACACATAGGCCCAGAGGTGATACCACCTCTGGGCCTATTCTTTTTTGCTTTCCATCCGACAGAGAATGGAGTATCTTATAGATGAAGGCTGCCGGACCGGGTGGCGCCAGTCCGGCAATCCTGACGGAGGTTACGGTTTCACACAAGAAACCGCACCTTAATCAGGACCGTTACGGCTATCAAGCCGATAAGGACCTTAACGAGGATGGTTAATTCCATCATAGGGTTTACCCCCTTTCCGGCTTCGAATAGCTAGTATATCGTTTCGTTAAAACATATCCTATTGGATTTGTTCTCTGCTACACTCAGTCATGGCAGGCAAATCCAAACGAGCGAAGCTCACCTTGGAGCCATGACTCGCAAGAGTGTGGCCAAGTGGATCAACCGCGCTCTGGCGGTTGGACCGAGCGCCGCTCTCAAGGACGCCTATCACCGCCCTAAAGAGCCCAGCATCACTGAGGAGGCACGCGCCTGGGTGGTATCGCTGGCGTGCGTCAAGCCCAAGGATTTCGGTTACGCCGCTGAGATGTGGACGCGTAGCGCGTTGGCCAATCATGTACGAACCCATGCTGTGGAGGCAGGACATCCGTCGTTGGCCAAGGCCGCCAAGGCCACGGTACAGCGGATCTTGGCGGAGCAGCCGCTGCACCCCGAAAAGATCAAGTATTATCTGGAGCGGCGGGACCCGCAGTTCGACGAGAAGATGAAGAGTGTTCTATTGGTATACCAAGCCGTCGCGCTGCAGAATGAAGAGCGCCGCCGGAGCGATACACCTCCCTCGATCATCACGGTCTCGGTGGATGAAAAACCGGGACTACAGGCCATTGCCAACACCGCGCCGGACTTACCTCCGGTCGCGGGTAAGCACGCCCAGGTGGCCCGCGATCATGAATATAAAAGACTGGGCACCTGCTCCATTTTAGCCGCGCTGGATTTGCATGACGGTCATGTCACGGCGCGCGTGGAGCATCGTCACCGCAGTATCGAATTCATCGCCTTGCTCCAGGACCTGGACAACTACTATCCAGCAGAGTGCACCATCCGTCTGATCATGGACAACCACTCCTCGCACATCTCTCAAGAGACCCACGCGTACTTGGCGACCCACCCGAACCGATTTCGATACGTGCTGACGCCGACGCACGGCTCCTGGCTCAACATCGTCGAGACCCTGTTTGGGAAGATGGCGCGGACCTTTCTAAAACACATCCGAGTGAAGTCTTGGGAAGAACTGCGGGACCGGATTCTGCGCGGAGTGGCTGAGATCAACGCCGCGCCCGTTGTTCACCGGTGGAAGAAGTTCGGTGCGTTAGATGAGGCCAGCTTTTAATGAAACGATATACTAGTACGATAGTGCTCGAACTTGAGGCCGCGGTCGTACGCTTCGGTGGAGGCTGTGACGACTTCGATTATGACAATGGGGTTCAGAACAGTCTGGTTCTGCTGGCCCTCCAGCTCTGAGGGATCCCAAACGGCGCTCAAAATCGGGGTACGTGTACAAATCAGGGTACGTGTACAAGCCGGTTTCCTTGACTCGTATCCGCATATCGCAGCCGTAAACCCGGCATGGGCGGGTCCTGAGTTGAGTGCAGAGAAGGTACCCTGCCTGGACGGCAACCAAGCTGCTGTTGCTGGTTCCACCCGCCATCGCGAACATCTCTCCGGCGTAGTACTCGCTCTTGTATTCGGCCTTGTCCTCGATTTCAAGGTACTCTTCGGGGGTCAGGAATCTCTTCGGTCGCGTCGACACAGCTCATTTCACAGTATCGCCAGGTCCTATCGCAGGTCAAAGAGGGCATTCACTCTGCAACCAGCCTCTTCCGGATCGCGTACTGAATCAACTCCGCCGTCGTCTGGACGCCCAGAACCTTCATGATCTCGTATTTGTGCGACTCGGCCGTCCGTGGCGAGATCTCTAGTATCCCAGCGGCTTCTTTCATGGTCCGGCCCTCGGCGATCAATTGCAGCACCTCTCGCTGCCTTGAAGTGAGCTCGCGATCGTTCCGCGCGGGGCCACCGGGCTGCAATAGAAGCGCGAGAAGGTCCTTCAACAGCAGCGTCGTCACGTACGCTCGTCCTTCCGCAACATGACGAATCGCGCTGATGAGCTCGTCAACAGGCGATGTCTTGAGCAGATAGCCGGACGCGCCGGCGCGCAACGCCTCCACTGCCAACTCAGCCTCCGGATGCACCGTGAGCACGACAATCTTGGAATCCGGATGGCCGGCTCGAATCTGCCGAATCGCATCGAGGCCATTCAGCAATGGCAGCGAAATGGCGGTCACGATCAAATCGGGATGAAGGGTTTCCGCGGCGTCCACTAAGGATCGTCCATCGTTTACCACTCCCACGACGTCAAAACTATCTTTCAGGAGAGCCTGGACGCCCTGCGCGATCAGAGCTTGGTTTTCCGCGAGGACGACTCTTATTCTATGCCGCATCACCCCGTACTCTAAACTCCCGGCCTGTAGCATATTCAGTATATACACGGCATCCGTAGTTTTACGGCGCTAGAACCCGGAAATCCACGCTGGGATGTCTCTAAACAACAGAGCAAAAGATACATTTAATGAAAGGATAGCCGCAGCAGGCCGCCAGTATTCGGGAAGGTCGATTTCCGGGCAATTACGGATAGTTCTCTTTGCAAGGGTGCGTCAAACTATTCAGATGGGATCACGACGGCCTGAAGACCGTCGGAATGTCGTAACAACGTAATCGGAAGTGTTCGTTCGGGGTGACAAAGCGAACTGAGGGAAGCTCCCTCAGCTTATTGTCGGGAGGCCTAGAGACGGCCCCTAAGCTAGGTCGGCGGCTAACGGAGGCCACCATGGAAGTAGAAGCAATAAGGAGACGCCTGATCGCGCTCAAGGCCAAGAGAAGGGCTATCGAGCAGGCCATCGAGGCGCTAGGGCGTGTGAAGACGTTTGACGGGGGCGGGGCGGGTTGCTCCCCGATTCGGCTGAGCGTTGTGACTCGGCGCAGACGCGACGGCTTGCCAGCTCACATCGAACATGGCGCGCCGAAGTAACCGCGCGGGATCGGAAGCACCGGCGAAATGCCTCGCGATCATTGTATGTTCACCGTCACCGTATTCGATGTTTGCCCGTCCACTGTCAGCACGACATCCGATTCGCCGCTCCCGCGCAGGTTCAGCGTGAGTGCTACGTTTACCTGGTCGAGCCCGGTGAAAGTGGGCTGCGCGCCGGCGTAGAGCACTGGCACGCTGATCCCATGGATGGTCACCTTCACGTTCGAGAGTGAACCGCGGGCCCGGATTCCCGTTCCGTACAGAGTCAGGTAGACCGGCGTGTCCAGACCGACGTCAATCGGAACGGAAGAGCATGTCGATCCGGTGCATGTAAACACTGTCACCGGCGATGAAATCCCTGGGTTGCCCGCCTGGGTGCGGAAGGCAGTCGCCGCGGCAACGCCTGAGCCATTCCCGTTCATACTGAACAGTGTCGGAGCGACAGTCTGTACGTTGCCGGTCACGCTCGTGTTCGTACCGCCATTCATGACCGTAAACGTTGCCGCGCCCGTTGCCGTGCCCGCAGGCACAATGAAATTGATCTGCGACGGCGAGACGTAGATAAGAGGCGCCTGGAGCTGCGCTCCGGTCGCGTCCGTTATCGTGAGGCTAATGCCTCCCAGGGAGAGCGGGAAGGGCACCGCGTTCGCCTGCGCCGTGGTTCCCGCGAGGTTCGATCCATACAGCGACGCGATGGAGTCCGGCGCCACCGCCGTACTCGCAGCCGCGGCCGACTGCACGTGCGCCCCCGTCACGACCCCGTAGAATCGTGCCATCCAATACGGCAGTACGTAATCGATTCCCGCGGTTTCGATAGTCCCGATCGCCCCGCCGTTGAGTTGGAACGGGCTGCGCTGCCACAAAAAATCCGTCGGAGGCCGCAGCGGCACCGGGATCGGCTGGCATGCCTGGTTGTTGCCATTTACATTGCACACCGTGACCATGTTGGTGACATCCACGTAAAAGTCCCGCCGCGGCCGCTGCAGCCATTGATCGAGCAATACGGCCGTCTCGGCGTCGCGCCCCGCGTTGGGCCCGTTCAATCCCCGGTCGATGATGTCGAAGAACGCGTTGAGATGTGCCGCCGTATGATTGCGCAGGATGGCGTATGCGCTTCTCGAGTCGGTATTTCCCGTGTTGGGGTCCAGGCGGACGAGATTATAAAAATTGATGTAGTCAAGATTAAACTTGAAGTAGGAGTTGTCGTCGGCGGTCTCCACTTTGATCGGGGTATCGACTCCGAACGAAAGTATGAAGTTCTCCTCGAACGTGTTCCCGTTGAACCGGTTCGGGTTGATGTGGCGGCCGATTTCCAAGAAAGTGCTGATGTAGTCCGGACGCACAAGGAAGTCTCGGTTGGTGCTTTTGTCGGGCTCCGGGAGGTTCCAGTCATGCCCGCGCGGATATTCAATCACCCGCGTGATCAGATCGCTGATCGAGCTCTTGACCGCGGCATCATCGACCATGTCGTAGGCTACGGCGAGCCCAAAAACGACGCCAGCGTATTGATCGCGGGAAGTGTTGCCCACCCAGAACCACGGGCTCGCCATGTAGATCCCGTTGGCCTTCTCTTCGTTCTGGATACCTGCGGAGTAGGGCGAAGCGAGCGCCACAATGCATCGCGCCAGGAAGTTGTTGCCTGTGACATCGACCAGACCCTTGATGCCGGCAATGGCACTCTTGACGTTCGCCAGCGCGTCGGGAGCGCCGGTCACTTTGAATCGGAAGGCCTCCGCTGCCAGATAGTGGCCGGTCCAAATCGCCGAATCTCCACAGCGGGTGTAGCCCACGATCTGATCGCTCGACCCGGAGGCGAATACCGGGTCCAGGATCGTCCCGAACGGAAGATGGCGCGCCTGAATGTTCGCGTTGATGGCGAGCGCGTCGGACTCCGCGGCTCGGCCGCAGGCGATGCCCACCAGCAAGGTCGCGCAAAAGCTAGCAGTACCCCGTATCACATAAGATTAGAAGTCACCGCGCCCCGTGACGTTTCAGGATGTCCGCGATCTCCGGCTGGTTGTTTTCGGCCGCGCTCTGTAAAGCCGTGGTGCCGCTGCGGTTGCTCGTGTTGGGGTCGGCGCCGCGCGCCAGCAGCAGCTCGCCCACTTCCCGCCGTCCCCACGATGCGGCGTTATACAGCGGCGTCGCGCCCGTCTGGGAGTCGCGCGCGTTCACGTCCGCACCATGATCGAGCAGCATCTTGACCACTCCCGCGTCGCCGCCCAATGCGGCATCGTGCAGCGGCGTCGCTCCCGCCTGGTTCCGGACATCGACCTTGGCCCCGCGCCCAAGCAGAAGCTCGACGATCTCACGCTGGCCTTTCAGGCATGCGTCGTCGAGCGGCGTGGTTCCTTCAGGGCCGGCTGCATTCACGTCCATTCCTTTGTTGAGCAGCAACTGCACTAGATCCACTTGGCCGCGCAGAATCGCCTCGTGCATCGCCTTGGGACTGGAGTCGCCGCCCGCGATACGTGCGCCTTTCCCGAGCAGGAATTCCACTACCTTGGTTTGGCGCTGATGCAGCGCCGCGTCGATCGGAGTCACCCCGCTCTTGTCGGGGGCATTTACGTCCGCCCCTGCCGCCACCAGCGCTTCCACAACGTCCACGTGCCCCTTGATGGCCGCTTGGACCAGCGGCGTGAGACCGGTCTGCGGATTCGCCGACCGAAAGCCGGCGCCATGCGAGATCAAAAACTGCACGGCTTCGACGTGTCCGCGCCACACCGCCTCGTCGAGGGGCGTGGCGCTCTCCGAATCGCGGGCGTCCACTTCGGCGCCGTGCGCCAGGAGCAGCTCCAGTATCGCACGGCTGCCGCGATTTGCAGCCAGGTGCAGCGGAGTCGACCCGGCGCGATAGCGAGCGCGAACGTCCGCGCCCTTGGCGATCAGCATTTCGGCGATCTTCACGCGGTTGGAGATGATGGCATAGTGCAGCGGCGTGGAGCCCGCCTCCGCGTGCCGCGCGTTGACGTCCGCTCCGAAGGTGAGTAGCAGCGCGACCATTTCGACGTCGCCGCTCCACACCGCTTCGTGCAGCGGCGTTCCACCGAGAGCGTTGGACCCATTGACCGCGACGCCTTGCTCCAGCAACTCACGCGCATGAGCGACATCGCCCGCACGAACCGCTTTGCGCAGTTCCTCGCCCGGCTCGGAGGCATGCCCGGCGCAGGCGAGCGCGAAGGCGAGGGCCAAAGCCTGTAGCCGCATAATCCAATTTTACGTGGGGCAGGCCGTCGTTTTTAGTGGCCTGCGTGGTGCACAGCAAACGCAGGCGACAACAGGCGATCGTCTGCGCCACGCGGCGTCCGTGTCCGCGCTCATCCTAAAGACCATAGGGTCTTGACCTACGGGTAGTCAGGCTGGTACTTTCGATCCATTTGCCAAAGTCCATCCTGTCGCCACAATCATTCGTGCGCCCGGAGAGATGTCATCCTCTGCGCTCTTGGGGCTCGGGGCTAACGTGTCTCTGCCGCGTCCTTCGCCCCGAAGACATCGCCCGTCGTTTGGTTGCCGGAACGCCAGACGGCGGGGGAGTCTGATTCGCTGATGCGTCCAGGAAAACAACGGTGGATCTCGTCACAGATAAACTTCAGCTCGCGCTTGAGACACTGATCGCGACCGGGTTCGAGCTGCCCATACGATTCGCCCTGATCTCCACGAACGGCGTAATCCTGGCCGGCCACTTTGAGCTGGCTCCAAACGGCGAGACCGTCGATACCCGATTTGTTGCAGAGCACTATCCGCAGAACGACGGCATGGCCCTTCCCATCAACATCATGTTCGCGGACAGACGTGGCGCGGCCACGCGCGTTTGCATCGAGAGCCAAGCGAGCAAAGCAGCTTCGATCCAATAAGCCTATTTCTAACGAGGCTTTGCCTCAGACCGACGAGGTGTATATCTCGCCGTCGCATTTCGCCTTCCCTTGGAAGTATTTAGAAAGGTCGGCATTGCAAAGGAAGGACACCTACGGTTTCCTTCCCTTGCATCCCTTTCTTCCCTTCGGCGACCGCTGCTCCATGCGCTCGCCCCGCACAGTCGTCTTCGCCCGCGCCGATTCCTGCTTCGCTACCTCGGCCCCCACCGTTCCGAGATAATTCAGAAATGGCTCCGGTCGAACTGGGGAAACCAGTTCCTCATTTGGACCGCAAAGCGGTGGTTGGTCCCGTGGGACCGGAGTCGTACCGGAGCCGAAAATGAGCCTACCACGAAGCGTCGCCGAGGTGCTGGCTGAGCACGTCACTCTGGAGGTCGAAGGTATCGACCGCATGTACCTCAACGCATTCCCGTGGTTCAATTCCGCAAGGGGCAGCGCAAGGACGACATCGCCGCACACCATCGGAACAAGTTCACCAAGACCGAAGGAGTGGTGTTCATAGGCAAGGCGCAGGAGAAGACGCCGGTGTTCCGCAAGGAGCGCCGTCGCAATGAGAAAACCGGCGCCACCTATCCTTGGCTGGTGCGGTCCACGGCCAAGGTGAACCACTTCTACATCTATTGCCTGGACCGTGACTTTGGACCGTTCTTTCTGAAGTTCAGCACCTACTTTCCCTACAATGCCAAGCTCCTGCCTCAACGGACACGAATATGCCAAACAGCAGTTGTCACACAAAGAGATCGCCTTTCAGGCTCTGGACAATGGAGTCCTGTGCTGCGAGCACCCCAAACGCCTCCAGGCCATCTGCGATGGACTCAGCGCTGAGAAGATCGACGCGTTATTGCGAA
>WNFI01140515.1_pt1 | contig 11466 bp, 12 predicted proteins | sample 5400471 | NCBI WGS metagenome assembly WNFI01 (sample SAMN13153348, study PRJNA577476) | soil metagenome | isolation source: 100 cm saprolite on Douglas fir-dominated hillslope | place: USA:California | collected 2013-09-17
CCCCGCCTATCACGTCAATCTTTAAGCGGACGGCTGCGGCTGCAAGAGGCGTTCAATCGTCGTCATGACCTGATCGATGTCGATGGGCTTCGTCATAAAGGCCGCGACCCCTTTCTTTTGGGCTTCTTCCTTCTGTAAATCATCAGCGGAAATAGCCACGATGGGGAGCGAACTCAATTCCTCACGTGTCCGAATATTATCCAGGACGGTGATGCCCATACTGCCCGAAAGATGGAAGTCAAGGATCATTAAATCCGGCTTCTTAGTTTGGAGGTATTCGATAGCTGCGGGAGCGTTATTTACGGTGTCGGTCTCATGCTTTGAAAACATGCGTTTATACAGCAGCGCAATATCTTCGTTGTCTTCAACAATAAGAATGTGTGCCATCACGCCTTCTCCCAAAAGGTAACTTATCTTAACGCATTATAGGCGCTGGCAGCGCGATATCTTCTCGCAAAGTTATACCGAAAAGTTAACAAAGCGTTGCTGTCGGGATTAACGCTGTTATCGCAACAACTTTCAAATTAACGCTCAGTTACATCCCATCTTCACCGCGTTCGATAGCTTTTCTCATGAGGCGGCGGGCAAAGGCAAGGACGAATTGCGAAATAATCCAGGACAAAACACAAACTGACAACCACGGATAATTATCCGCGATGGGGCCGCCGAACACGCCGAACAGCCCTGCCAGCAGCGACACGCAAAACAACGCCCAGCCGATAATCCGCAGCAGTCGGGCCAACTAAAAGTCACTCATGCGCGAGATCAACGCTGCCAGGCTGTGCATCAACCGGACGCGCCCCGCCAGGCTCAGGTGAATACCATCGCCGACCACCTTCTCATCCGGATGATCGGCAAAGAATTGCTCTACTCTTGGTCGGAAGCTCGATGGCCCGTAAATGATCGTTTTGAATTGAGCTTGATCAACACTCGTTAAAAGATACGATGTTCCCATCCCGGCGAAAAACGACTGCGTATCGAGGCACATCACCTGCGGGATGCGTCCTATGGTTCCAGAAGGCTGGCACACCTGAATGAAGCGCGCGATGAAGGCATTGATCCGGTCTGCGGTCATGCCGAAGCCGTTGTTGCTGGCCGTGAAGTCTGCGCGGGCCGTCTGGTAATGGCTCAGCACAAAAATCGTCGTGTGCGGATTCTTGGAAATCAACCCGCCGATTAGAGGCACCAGTTGGGCTGAATATTGCTCCGGTGTGGCTTTGGCTGCCGCCACATCCGGGATAAATGGCCCGACGATATTGAATTTGCAGCGGTCAGCGATCAACCCGCCATACTGGTTGCTCTTGAGATAATTGGTCCGATCAGACGAGGTAAGGCCACTTGCTGTCAGGCTGTGATCGGCAACGGTGAGATAGTCCAGGCCAAGCACATCCAGTTCCTGTCGCAAAATCGGTGCATAGGGCCGTATGAACACGATCCCGACATCACCACCTGGTAAAGGCGGCATTTGCATCGTCACATGCCCATCACCATTAGAGTCGCTGGCAATCCCGACGCAGTTGTTCGGCGGTGGAACAGCCGCTGCTGCCTGCACTGGAACCCTAAAATTGAATGCTAAGTTTAGCCCCACAGCGATTGCCAACGAACAAATAAGTAATTTACTTTTTCTCACCCGCAGCCAATTCATCAAAAACTTCTCATTTCCACTTTTAGGAGTTCAGGCACTATTTTATCCACTAACACAGCATATCCAGCAGCAGTAGCGTGCAGTGGTGTGTCGGTAAAAGCTGCGGCTGGCATCACGTTCCATAGATCAGCAAATAGAAAGCCTTTTCCAGTCACAAACTCGATCAGTTTTTTATGATAGTCGTCGTAGAAGGCGCGTTCATATTCTACATTGTAATTCCGCTCGCTGTTTGCGCCGCTGCCAATAAGCATCGGCTCGTTCACGAGCAAAAGATGCGCGCCACCCTGCTCGGCAAGGCGTCGGCCCATGTCCAGAAATTGCCACGTCTGATTCGGCATCGGATCAAAACCTTCGCGTCCAAGCGTATAACGCGCCGTCGCCGGGATCGGTTCGCTGCCCATGCGACGACTCGTCAAGCCCAGGTCTGGAGCCGTGAAAGGGTATAGCAGTGTATTAAGCCAGACCGGCAGGGTATCCTGATCCCGAATTGCAAGCCAGGGCCACCATGCAGGTTCTACGCTCATGCGGGCGGCGAACCAATCTTGCAGCCCGAAGTCATCGGTCAGATGCTGCAACCGCGTGCGATTGAGATCAAACAAAACGGCATTGGTACCAATCGCGCTCGGCGCATTGTCCAGTGCCGCCGGGGTCAAAAGCCAGAGCACGAGATCGGGCTGATATTTCATGGCCTCATCGAGGATCAGGACATCGCGCGCCACATTCGGCGAGGGATACGCTAAATTGTATGCCACCACGTGCCTGTTACCGATCTTCACGCCGCGTGCCGTCAGTTGTGCGGTAAACGTTTCCTCATCCCGTAAGCCCCACCCCGCGATGCCCGATTCACCGAGCACCACGACGCGGAACTCGTCGGCGGATTTTGGCGTATAGGCGAGGGCATGTGCTCCCACCAGCGCGTCAACCGGCAATTGCCCATTCTGGAAATCGCTTGGATAGACTAATCGCGCCCGTCCATGTCCCACCAACCACCAGCTATTGAAGCGAATCAGCGCGTCAACCGGGCTAAAGTTGAGCGCCAGGCATACGAAATTCAGAATGAGCAGCAGCACAATCGCCTTGACGAAAACCCGAACCGTGACGGTGAGCGATGGAAACGGCGAACCGCGCATGGCTAACTCACTCCAAACAGGCGACCAAAAATGTGCAATGCCGTTGCCAGATCGGTGCTAAAGAACACCCAGCCCAGTGTCACGAAGCCGAATGTCCCGACAACACTGAGCGCAGTGGGCAGGATCGGAATCCCGAAACGCCTTCGTAATGCAGGCACCTGACTATGTGCAAACAGGCCGAGTCCATGCCACAGTCCCCACGCGACAAAGCCCGTCCCAATGCCGTGCCACAGCCCGCAAGCGATCATCGTCGTGACGTGGCTGACAAACAATATCGGAGTGGCGTAGTGCTGCCCGTAGCGCTTGAGCAGATTACGGCTCAATGGAAAGAAGATATAGTCGCGCAGCCAGTTCGACAGGGTAATGTGCCACGACTGCCAGAACCGGGCGATAGTCGGCTGCGCGTAGGGATTGGCAAAATTCTCCGGCAGCCGCAGCCCCATCAACCGTGCCAGACCAATCGCAATGTCGCTATAAGCGGCAAAATCAAAATAGAGGTAAAACGCGTAGGCGATCAGCCACAGCCACGCCATGCCCATCGGTTGATTAGGCTGATGTGCCATATCATGTTTATCTATGAAAGAAAACAGTAAATTGGCAAGTGCAGCCTTCTTGAATAAGCCTAAAAACAAGCGCCACAAACCATCGGAAACTTCCTGCGAAGGTTTAGCTGGCTTATTGCGCTGTTCAGCCACGTTGTGCTGCACTCGGTCAATCGGACCCGCGACCAGTGTAGCAGGATTTAAGGCGTAAAGCAGCGTTTCGGGCAGCGATTCATCACCGAGACGATTGCGCCGCGCATCCACTGAAAAATGGATCAGCCGGAAAATCAAATACGATACGCCGATCCAGATGCCGGGGCCAATGATAGCTTGCAGGGGCGGCAGCTTGGCGACTGCCAGACTCAGCACCAACGCAATAATCCAGATTGTGCCAAAAGGACCATTCATCCGCTGGCTGCGTGCTAATTGCCACGTGACAACGATTAGTAGCACGTCGAACATGATCAGCGCCAATGTCAGCAGTGTACCAGACAGCGCGTAACTCAGGCTGGCGGCAGCGCTGACGGCTAACCCCGCACGCAGCAGTGGGTTAGCGTGTCGCCAGGAGGCGATAGCTAGCATTAGCAATGCGATGCCAGTAACGATGTAGGCAATGGTGACCAATCGCTAAAATCCGCTGTAGACGAAACGCGGCTGCACACCCATCGTCCCAAGTATCAGAATCAGCAGCAGCATGAGGCTCACGATGAGGACCCAGGCATTTTCGCGGGTGAATATATATCGGCGCAGAAATACGATAAAATGCTGAACGTTCATAAATAGCGTACCTGTAGAAAGGGTTCTATGCGAAAAGTGCTGGCGCTCTGCCTGATCTTGCTCACGCTTGCAGCCTGCCAATCGGCTGCTCCCACCGACCCCAACACTATCGCCCGAAAATATCTGGACGATAATGGAAAACAATCGGTAAAGATCACCAAAGTTGTAACTGGCAATGCCAAATATCACAAAGCCGATCAACTATGGTGCGTCGAAACTGACGAGAAAGACGCGCAGGATCAGACAACCTTGCTGGCAGTCTGGCGCACGGGTTCCACCTGGAACACGGCTCCAATGACTGACGGCGAATATGAATGGGACTTGAATGGCTGTCCGCGCTCATAAGCTGGTAGGGGCAGTCTACCGCGCTGTAGCAGTCTTCGTCAACTAAGGAACCATAGTGAATGGATAACGCTTTTCAAATCCGGTTTGCCACCGTAGACGATGCGTCACTCATCGTCCGGCAGCGTCGCGTGATGTTCGAGGTGGGTCACGGATCTGCTTTCCAGCGGCAATTATGTAGGCTGGTTTGTCATCAACGAGGCGCAGGAGGTAGTTGCTGGCGCGGGATTATGGATACAGCGCTTGATGCCGAACCCACGCGAGGCATCAGGATATCGGGGTCACGTCGTCAACGTCTACACCGAGCCGGATTATCGTCACCGGGGACTGGCCCGGCAGCTAATGGTTACGCTAACTGACTGGGCGAAAGCGCACGGTATCACAAGTTTGACGCTTAACGCCAGTGATTATGGGCGACCACTATATGAATCTCTTGGATTTGAACAAGACAACCACATGATTAAGTCTCTTTTAGACAATTAGGAGCGCAGGCCATGCAAACCGAAACATTGACCATTATGATTGTAGACCTCGTTGGTTCCACGCCCCTTGTTGCGCAATCCTCGCGGGATCAGTTGGTCGAAATGATGGAGGACGTCATGCTGCCGATCCGCCAATCCGTGGCGGAGTTCGGCGGTCAGATCGTCAAATTCACGGGCGACGGCTACATTGCCACTTTTCAGAGTGCCAGCGAAGCGTTATACGCCTCGGCCCGCATCATCGACGCATTTATCGGACAGCCAACCCTACCAAGTGGCGGACGATTGGACGGCTGCCGCGTGGTGCTGCACACAAGCGACGTTGTAGTGCAGGACAATGACGTGATCGGCGAAGGTGTTGTCACAGTTGCTCGTCTGGAAAAGCATGTGCCGACCAACGAAGTGTATCTGACCGCAACCGTCAAAGACGTTGCCAAGTCGTCGGAATTTGAATTTCAACTCGTTGGGGATTTTCCGCTAAAAGGCCTGACCAACCCGGTCAAGGTGTTCCGGCTTGTCACGGAACCGCTGAGTGGTATTGAACGCGGCGTCTATCTGACGATTACCGATCTGTTGGGCATGAGCCAGTTTATGACTACCGCTCCTATCGATCTGGTTAACCGCGTAATCCAGCGCTGGATCGCCTTCCAGCGCGAGGCGATTGCGCAGGTCAATGGTCGACTGCGGGCCATCGTCGGAGATAACCTCGTCACGACTTATCACAACGCCGATGAAGCCGTTGACGCGCTGCTGCGGCTGGAGACATTGGTGAACACCCACAACGATGCGCCGGAAGACCTGCCAAAGTTTGCTTATACCGCCGTGATCTGCAAGGGCGATCTATTTGTGCTGAGCATTGGCGTGAATGGGCCATTGGTCAATCACGGCTTCCGAATGCTGGATCGGCTTGAACACGGTGACAAGGCGGTAGAGGAGTCTGTCTATATGGGCTTGCGGCGCTATCAGGACAAATTTACTCGTCACCCCGGTGAGGATGGACACACCCTCTATCACCTGACATAGTAACAGCCCAATTACCTACGCGTTGTAAACTTTCAACTCCGCCGTTCGCGGAGAGGGGGTCGCCTTAGGGGTCGACTATTGATCGGGCTAACAGGCCTTCAAGCGATCCCAAAGGACGGGGTGAGGTTGGTATGCAAACGAAAAGAGCCTATCACTGTAATAGCGATAGGCTCAAATTTGACTGACGAAAGCTTTACGCCTTTTCCAGTTCCAGGAATGGAACCAGCGCCGCCTCTAATTGATCCTTGCCACGGTAGCCGACAACCTGCTGCACAGGCTGCCCACCTTTGAACAGGATCAGCGTGGGGATGCCCTGAACGCCAAATGTCTCCGGGACATTACCATTGGCATCTACGTCCAGTTTGCCGACGCGCAGCTTGCCTTCATATTTCTTCGCCAATTCATCGACGATGGGGGCAACCATGCGACACGGACCACACCACTCAGCCCAAAAGTCCACCAGAACGGGTGTCTCTGACTTCAACACTTCATCCTGGAAATTGCCATCAGTGACTTCAAAAGTAAGGTGACTCATGAACGGAAATACTCCTTTTGATTAGGGCCTTTACGCCAGTTCCGGCGCGTTGACGTGACCCGGCTTTATTGGTATTATTCCCTCAAATTTAGCACTCTATGTAAATGAGTGCTAAAAAATGTCGAGGAAACTCCTGTGAGTCAAGACGCAATCGAACCGACACATCTTACCGAACGCCAGGAAAAGATTCTGGCACTCGTAGTTCGCGAGTATATCAACAAACCGGAACCGGTAGGAAGCAAATATCTTGCCGATAATTTCCTGACCAATATCAGCAGTGCGACTATCCGCAACGATCTCGCAGCTTTGGAAGAACTTGGTTATGTGACCGCGCCACATACCTCGGCGGGCCGTGTGCCAACGGAAGCAGGCTACCGTTATTTCGTCAAGCGCCTGCTGGACGAAGGTGAACTGCCTGCTGAGGAACAAAAAAGTATTGCCAACGAATTCAGCCAGGCTCCGAATGAGATCGAGCAGTGGATGCAGTTTTCTGCCGCAACCCTGGCCCGGACTTCTCGCGGTGCGGCGCTCGTTACTGCGCCTTATGCCCACAGTAGCCAATTCAAACACCTCGAACTGATCTCGACGCAAGGGCGATTGGTTTTGATGGTCTTGGTCCTGAACGGGGGCAATGTTCGCCAACAGATGCTCACCCTGGCCGACGCGCTTCCCCAGGAGGCGCTTAGTATCGCAGCGCAGCATTTGAACATAGTGTGCGATGGCCTGACTGTCGATCAGTTACATGCCAAGCTTCGTGTCATAGACAACGAGCTTGAACGCGATATCCTGGAAATTTTGGTGGACACCCTCGACGAGACGGATCATCGTGAGCATGTCACCACCTACCGCAACGGGCTGAGTGACATGCTCACCGAATTCACCGAGAGCGAAGGCCGACAGCAAGCCCTGCGGTTGATGGAAGAGCACAGCGTGTTAACGGGTATTCTCTCTGAGGCACTCAGCAACGACATCGGACACGTTCAGGTCGTGATCGCGGGCGAGGGTCGCTGGAACGAGGTACGCCATCTGAGCATGGTGTTAAGCCGCTATGGAATCAGTGGACGGGCCACCGGAACGCTGACTGTGCTAGGGCCGACCCGGATGCGCTACGGGCGTGCGATCTCGGCAGTGCGCTACATCTCCGGCCTAATGAGCAATTTCCTATTCGACATCTACGGCGCGGAGTCGGAATCCGATGGGCCGGACACGCCTTCAAATCAACAATAGCTAGGCAAATCTGATCCTTCCCAGAATAAGTACGAGGTTCGTTGACAGTAGCGAACCTCGTGTTTACTTTTAAGGACGTTGCAAAGTTGCCGGATTTACGGCATCGCTACCGCATTGGCGGGCGCGGTTACGTCAACCTTGTTGCCAATGCCACTCAGCTTGAGTTCATAGTGGGTGTTTATCATGATTGGGCCAGTAGTGCCTAGAGGCGACGTTCCTGGCGCGGAACTGGTAGCGCTCGGCGTCGGAGCTAGTCCAACAAGGTCTTGGGGATCAATGTTCGCGATGACATCTATCGCTATCCCGTGAGGAAGCTTATCGGTCAGGCCTACATAACGCGTAATGGTGAGTTGAGTATTCTTAAGCGCCTTCGCCAGTTGATCTTTCTTGCTGTTGAGTTCCTCATCCGACAGTTTGTCTAGCGTCCCCAGTCGTCCACCCAATAATTTAATGATTGGCCCCAGATTGCCTTCACTACTGGCTTTTGCCAGGTCAAAATGGTATACGAAACTGGCAATTTGCTGATTCTCGACGGTAGTATCCGCTGACCGCTCGGCACCGACGATATCGGAGCCAGCCAGCGCCTCAAATGCTGCCTTGAGCGAGGCTCTAAACTGTGACGGATCGCCAAAAACGGTCAACATTGCAATTGAATTACCACGCATTTTGGCGAGCGAAGTGCTTACCCACTTTCCAGCGGCAGTTTGAAAATACACTGTGCCGTTGAGGATGCGAATCTCAAAATTGATACTTCGCGCATCTTTGCCCGCACGTTTTGTAGTAATAGTCGTCGTATCCTGGAGCGTCAAACTTTCGTCAGGGGTTTCAGTCGCGGGCGTCGTCACAACAAATGGTTGATCGGACGAATAAGCTCCGTTACCCGTGATTGAAACGTCTAAATTATTAGTGCCTGATGCACTCGAAGTCGTGATTGTATTGACATGAGTCATCGTGAATGATGTAAGCTTGGCGTAGGCCTCTGGGGTGGATGCAGCTTTCACGAGGTTACAATCGTCTGCGTTGAGACCAAAGCACGTATCCTGAGCATAGGCGTTGAGACCAGGTGCTATTGCAACACTCACGACTAACGTAATGGCAGTAAATAATAGAGTTGCGACGCGGATTAACGATTTCATGGTTGTCTCCTTTACCACTCAACACACAGTTTCACCATAGAAGCAATAACAAAGCACAGGTCGCCAAAACATCCACTTCGGCACGTATGTACCCGGTTCTCATTCCGTTAGTTTCCCTACTGATGGGTATGTCGCATATTGGGTGGCATAGTGGAGGTTTCGTGCTGGTGAGGTCGCTTGCGGGCCTGCACAGGTAACAGCACATGGAACGTACTGCCCGGTAGCAGTTCCTCACTATAACCGGGACTGTCGATCCAGATGCGCCCGCCGTGGGCATTGATCGCCCCCCGCGCAATTGCCAATCCCAGACCCGGCCCACCCGCTTTGAAGGCCGTCTTGCCGGAAGAATGCAGCGCCACCTCTCCCAGACGGTAAAACTTCTCGAAAATCAACTTCTGGTGTTCGAGCGCGACGCCAATGCCGCTGTCTGCAATGGCAATATGCGCCACGCGTCCTAGCTCCTCGACATCCTCATAATTACAGGTGATCTTGATCGTGCCCTCGTCAGGTGTGTATTTGATAGCGTTCATCACCAGGTGGTACAGGGCCTTGTTTACCAGTCCAGGGTCAGCTTCGATGTAGATCGCCTCATTATCGGCGTCGATGACGATTTCCAGATTAATGTGACGTTCCTCAATCGCCTCGCGGAAGCCAACGATGACGCCGCGCAGCACGACAGGAATTGAGACCGGGATCGCGGCGGCTTCCAGCGTGTCCATATCGATCTTCTGCACGTCGAGCATATTGTTCACGATCTCGTGCAGGCGCTGGCTGCCGTTGACAACTCCCTGGGTGATCTCATTGAGCATCGTGTTTTCGCGGATGGATGGCTCTGCCAGGAGCATACTCGCGTAGCCACGCATCACGGTCAGCGGCGTGCGCAGTTCGTGGGCGGCTACCTGGATAAAATCGAGCTTGGCCCGGTCCAGCCGTTCCAGCGTCTCGAACGCTTCACGCAGGCGCGGTGCGTCCTGGATGATCGCCATCTCGCCGAAGAATTCACCGGGACCACCATTGCGCAGCACCAGGTCGCCATGTTCGTCGAATCGCTTCGTGATGATCACACCACCGCTGGAGACGAGATAAAAGGTATGCTCAAACTCCCCTTCGTGACACAGTACAGTGTCAGGTGGGTAGGTGTTGAGCTTTGCCAGCGAGGCCAGATGCCTGACTTCATCTGGATCAAGAGCCGGGAATGCGCGTTCAAGGAGTTCAGTCGGTTCAATCGCCATAATTGACTACGAGCCATTGTTAAGATGTGCGTTTGCGTGCTGTGAGTTTATGCTATCATTAAAGTACCCGTGGGGCAACTCGCATACTTTGCGCCACACCCAATTGAAGATGTATCGTACATCGCGAATTACGAAAACGTACGGCCCGATCTTGTGTCCACTTGAACCACCTCCCGGAGGGCTTGCATGGTTGATATATTCTTGATGGGTACTTCAGGCAATTACAACGACCCTAAGCGCTCGTTGTGGCGCGAGCCAATCAAAGCCGAGTGCCAGAAAGTTGGCCTGACTTACTTTGATCCGGTTGTCCCGGTCTGGACCGAAGAATTGGGACGTCGTGAGGTAGAAGCCCTGCAATCAGCGCGTATCCTGATAATGGCAATTACGTCCGATACCGTGGGCATGGCATCACTGGCTGAAAGCGGCTGGAGTGTTCTCAGTGCAATTTTACGCAAGCAGGCTGTAGGTATGTATATTGATCCAGAGTTCCGTGGTGAAAAAACAACGCAATCTACTATGATGGTTCGCCTTGACGAGATTCGAAAAGGCACCAATATTGAATCGATTGACGAAGCCTCGCGGCGAGCACGTAAGCTCGTTAAATCCCACGCCACCAATCTGAGGCAGCAATTCCCATCATTAAATCTGTATGTCGCCGAGACTTTGCCAGACCTTACCGCCTGGACCATAACCACAGCCAAAAAGCTCGGTCTGGGGAAGAAGCGCTAACAAGCCGCTAATGGCATTTATCAAGCGTTACGGCACGCCGCCTACCGTGATTGCCCATGCGCCGGGTCGAGTCAATATTATCGGTGAGCACACCGACTATAATGAGGGATTTGTCCTGCCCGCTGCAATGGACCGGACGATTTACATTGCCGCAAAGGCACGTAACGATGATGTAGTGAACATTCAATCCATTGATTACAACGGCGAGGCTTCATTTACTACCGATCAGCTTAAGGATAGTTCTCTCGCCGATTGGACCGCCTATCCGCGCGGCACATTGTGGGTGCTAAAGGATAAAGGCCATAAATTACGGGGAATGGACCTTGTAATCGCAGGTGACGTGCCGCTAGCCGGGGGATTCAGTTCGTCGGCGGCTGTCGAAGTGGCGATGTTTGAAGTGGCGTCGGCTCTGTTCAACATTGATCTGACACAGACACAAAAGGCATTGCTCGGTGTTGAGGTCGAGAACCGCTTCATCGGGGTTCGCAGTGGAGCAATGGATCAATTGGCCTCGGCGCTTGGCAAAGAAGGTCACGCGCTGCTGATCGATTGTCGCACCAATGAAGCGACTCCGATCCCGATCCCGCAGGGCGTAACACTGCTGGCGCTCGACACAGGCAAGCGCCGCGAGTTGCTCAACAGCGAATACACGTTGCGCCGCGAACAATG
>WNFI01081138.1_pt1 | contig 11465 bp, 9 predicted proteins | sample 5400471 | NCBI WGS metagenome assembly WNFI01 (sample SAMN13153348, study PRJNA577476) | soil metagenome | isolation source: 100 cm saprolite on Douglas fir-dominated hillslope | place: USA:California | collected 2013-09-17
CAACCGAGGTCCAGGATACGCTCTCCCCGTTGCGCCGCCAGAAGCGCGACCAATTCGCGGCCGTATTCGTACACGAAGGAATGTTTTGCTGTATAAAATACGGCATCCCATTCTGGGGTGCTCATGGATAGTTGTCTCCGAAGTCCTACGTCCGCGGCTCCTCGTGGCCGGCCTAAATTCGCTTGGCAACAAGCAGTCCGTAAATGAAATTCCCGGAGGCGTAGCCCGCTCTCATCGAGCGGAAGGCCCGCAGGAAGTCGAGAAACTCAGCACCATACTCCGCCGCGATCTGCCAGAGCGCTTTATTCTTGAGGATATCCAGGCCGAGGTCCCAACTTTTGGAACAGTTCTTGTTCAGAATCTCGTTATGCACGATCTGTAAACCGTTCGATCTGATCAAAGCCATGTAATCCTCCATGACGTCCAGTGCCACGAGCATGCCCTTCTCAATCGGCTGGATGAATTTCTCGTACTCACACTCGGCCAGCCGTTCCTTTTTGAACCAATCGGTGATGGCCAGTGTCCCTCCAGACTCCAGGCACTGCGCGGCGGCAGCAAAGAACTTTTCTTTTTGCGGATAATGCGAGATGGATTCGACGGACCACACCACGTCAAAAGTTTGCTCAAATTTCATCTCCTCGGCGTCCATCAAGATGAACTTTGCACTCACGCCTTCGGCCGCCGCCGCCTCCCGTGCCATTTCCACTTGTATTGGAGAAATCGTAATCCCGGTTGCTTCCGCGCCGTATTTTTTAGCCAGGTAAATACTGCTGCCGCCGAACCCACACCCTTGGTCTCTTCGCCACTAATCCAATAGCCATGATGAATGTGCGCGCCCCACAGACTTTGGTAATAGGGGCTTGTCCGGTCGTAGAGATCCCTAATTCTCTGTTTGTCGTTATACCGATTCATAGCTCGCACTCCCGCCACCCGGGAAATTGACTCATTGGTTTTAAGTGTCGGCCCCCTATGTTACCTCTCGCCAAGCGTCAGAGAAAGCAGTGCAAATGGGACCAATTCCATGGGTGTCGTCCAAATCGGTGCACTATTTGTGTAACGAAATGCTCAACTTTGTGAACGGCCGGGATGAGCTGGCGCTTTCTCATAGATGACAAAGGACTTACTTGCCTCGCAGTTTGGAGAATTGCTTGCTCCCATCCATCCCCGGAAGGAAACGGGTCCAAGAATGAGCATGAATATCCAAGAACAAGTCGGGGAGCAACGCGCAGCAGTTCTGCTGGGGCTTCCGACGACAGAAATCCGGCGCTTTTCGCGCATGGCTGGCCTGGGGCACCTCGAGAAGGGTGACCGAGGCGAGCAGGTCGTTTTCACCTATGACGAGTTGCAGCGGCTCTGCTTATTGGCCGCGCAGTCTTCGAAGTAGCCGTCACCGCAGTAAGGCTTCGCCTAGACTCCTCCTCACTCCCCCCCGCCCCGGGTGCCTCCCCACAGGCACTCGGGGCCTCCTCTTTTTGACTTCATTCAGCAACGGGAAGCTGATTGGCTAGAACTGTCCTTGCTCAGCCCAGGATTTTATTTCGTCCTCCACGGAGAAGGCCGCCGAGGGAGACATGGCAAAACGCGTGTCCAACTGATAAGCCTGAGCTTCTAGAGGTATCGCGATCCAGGAACGTGCCTTCAAGAAGCCTCGAACGTAGAGATCGGTGTATCGATCAAGGCCCAAAAAGGCCATTTGCGCGACATGGACCAGGCCGTGGAAAAGCGTTCGTACTGAAATCTGGTCGTGAAAAACGATGATGTCCAGGTAAGTGACAGAAGCCAGGTGCACGAAGTCAGGAAAGTTGCCGGAGCTCATCGCTATGGCTTCGGAATAAAAAGGCGGCGGCGGGATGCGGGCGCCCTTGAGCACCACGGTCCGAACCTTCTCAACTTGTGTCTTCGAGAAAAAAGGCTGGACGCTGGTCTTCCATTCCGGCGTCAGTGGATCACTCGCCCGGAAATAAATCTCTCTTTCCCGACGCAGATACGCCGCGACTCCGGAAATCATCTCGGCTATCCGTTCTTCCGAGGGCTGAGCGGGATCCATCGCCGGTCAACTTTCTTCCCAGGACATCCGGAATATCTTCTTTGAGTCCCTGTCGCCAAACAATTGAGAGATGCTTTTTTCGAGTATACGCTAGCTACGGACACGAAAACACAACGCGTCGTCCGTCTCGAGCTGACTACCCTCCTGTTTTCCGCGATGGCGCGAAATCACTCAGGACAGGACTATTTTTCCTTGAGCTTCAACTTGCCCGCAGTCTTATTCTCCTCGAGGAACGTCCGCAGTTGCGGCGCCGCCTCCAGCAGCCTGATCCATTGTTCGTAGTACAGCGTCACGGGAAAGCGCCCCAGCCCATACACGCTCACACCTCCTTTTTCACCGACACGGAACTCCAGCGCACCGGTACGGCGTCCGCCTCCCTGTTTTTCCATTTCCGCGAGTCTTGCTTTCAGTTCTTCGTAAGTTGGCTCTGCCATAGCGTCTCCTCAGTCTGAATGTAGGGGTGCCCGCTGCGGCGGGCGCACTGTTCGCTCCTCCCTGCATGAAGTCGGGCAGGATTATACAACGCGTTTCGATTTGAGGGCATGCGGGCTATACTCTGCCCTCAACTTCTCCCCGAACGGTGATCAATGGCCGATGAACAATCCACGATCGTCGATTGGATGAGTCTGCCGCCCACCGCGGCCGAAGTCTCCTTGTGGGCCGGTTTCCACGACGCGCAAATTGTGACCATCCAGCCCAACCTGCTGGAGCGCACTATTACCCTCCACCTCGAAAGCGATCACCTGCTCGAATTCCATAATCTCCCTCTCGATACGCAGTTTCTTTTGCGCCTGGATGGTGTGCAATCCGCGCGCGTGGTTCACCATGCGGCGTGGCCCGGACCGTTTTCTATTCCTGACGGCTCCTCGCAGGAAGAGCAATCGCGATTGATCGCCGAATACCAGTCCAAGTGCCGTGAGGAATCGTTAAGCTGGGCAGACATGGAGAATGCTCTCACCACGGAATGCCAGCAAGTGCTTGATATCGTGGATGCCACCCTCGCCACCGCGAATGACAATTCGGTCGCACTCCGTATCAGCGGCCTCCTGAACTACACCGAATATCGCGAGTTATTTCTGCGCGCCGAGCGTCTAACGCTCACGAGAGGCGATGGCCACGAACTTGGAATTGCCGGCCTGCTGAAAATGGGAGAAGCCTACTGGGACGCACTAGAACGCCAGAAGGCCCGCGCATCGCAGGCCGAGCCCGACGGCGATTCGAGGGAAAAATTGCCATGAACAAATTCATCGCGCTGCGAACCGCAGCCCTGTCAACCACACTGGTTTTACGACCCATGCTAGTCCTGCCGCAGGAGCCACCAATCGACGGCGCGCTGGCCAGGCAATACTTCGCCGAAGCAAAGTCCGTCTCGGACAAAGACAACGGCGCTTTGTGGACAGTCCCTTTGTGCGGCCCCCTTCTCTTCGTCGATCCTGACACTCGCGACGCGGTTGCGAATCAAGCCGATCTCGAGAGCAAGCTCAAACCCACGGATGGCGTCTTCGCGGGAAAAGCGCCAGACACTCTTGGCGTCGCAAACACCGCCGTGAGCTGGGCCGGCGTGGAATGGACCATGGTGATGTGGCCGCCACCGCAATACAAGAGCCCGCGCATGCGCTTGATGCTTCACGAGTGCTTCCATGGCGTGCAGAATAAGATCGGCTTGCCGCCCGCTGATTCCATGAACGGCCACCTCGATTCGCTGGACGGCCGCATCTGGTTGCAGATGGAATGGCGTGCACTGGAGCACGCGTTCTGGCAGCGCGGCGACGAGCGCCGCCGCGACATTGCTGATGCCCTGTACTTCCGGAATTTTCGCCGCTTGCTTTTTCCTGACGCCGCCGCGCGCGAAACCACATTGGAGATGAATGAGGGTATGGCCGAATATACCGGCGTGAAGCTGAGCACTTCCTCACCAGAAGAATTCGGCGTCGTTGCCGCATCCATCCTGCGTTCCGCTCCGACGCGCACGCAAAGTTATGCGCGCTCCTTCGCTTACACTTCCGGCCCGGCTTACGGCGGACTTCTCGATGCCGGAAATCCGCTGTGGCGCAAGGACCTGACGCCCGCGACAAATCTCGGAGAACTGCTTGCCCGCGCTTACGCGATCGACTCGCCGGCGCTCCGCAAGATGGAAGCATTGCGCCGCGCGGAGCGTTACGACGGTAGCGAAGTCGTGGCCATCGAAACTCGCCGTGAAGTTAACCATCAAGGTCAGGTAGCCGCCGCAAAAAAACTTTTCGTCGATGGCCCCCTTCTCGCGTTGCCAGTGGCCAAGGAATTCAACTTTACGTACGATCCCAACACCGTCTTGGCTTTGGATGACAACCTGACGCTTTACCGCGACAACGTGCAGGTCTCCGATCTGTGGGGAATATTGCACAGCACCGAGGGCGTCCTGTTCCTTCGCAAGAACGGCATGGTCGTGTCCGTCCAAGTGCCGGCCCCGGCCGACGCTGCCAAGACCCCGCTAGCCGGCAAGGGCTGGACTCTCGAACTCAAATCGGACTGGAAGCTGGTGCCGGGAACAAGATCGGGGGACTTTGCGCTCACGGAACAGGGCAAGCCTTGAGCGCTCGAATTCCACGTGCGATCAATATATCGCCGAGCTTTCTTAGCAAGACACAAAATCTCCATCGAAAAAAAGTGCGACAGTAAGACACACTTCTCCCTCTTTCTCCCCACATAAAACCCGGGAACTTGCAAAAAGTCTCGCCGCGTCGCGCCGCTAGCTGACTCGACAAACTCCGATTGACCCGGGCATCCTAGTCGGAGACTGCGCCATCCAATTGCTCCAAGTGCGGAGAGATCCAGGGATTCCGAATTATCCCAGGTCGAGGGAGAAAAGATCATGGTGCAGCACCCAGCAAAGTCGCGGCGCGTGGGTTCATTTTCGTGCGGCATAGGCGCTCTGGCCCTCGCCCTCTGCCTCACCGGCAGCGCCTATGCCCAACAGGAGCAGCAAGGTCAGCAGCAAGCTGACCAGCAGCCGCAGGATCCTCCAGCCAAGCCAACTTACGCTTCACAAGACGCGGACAAGCCGCCCTATTCTCATGACCGGCCGGCGCAGACCGCCCGCGAGGCGCGGCCATCCCCGCCGGTTCAGTCCGTCCCCGCCACGCTGACCGTTCCCGCTGGAACCATCCTTCTCATGCGCATGAATGACTATCTCTCCAGCGATCACAGCAAAATTGGCGACCAGTTCACCGCCGTGCTCGACCAACCGCTCGTCGTGAATGGCTGGGTCGTGGCGCGTCGCGGCCAAGTCCTCCAGGGCCAGGTCAAAGAGGTCCGCCAAGCCGGCCGCATCAAGGGCACTTCCGAGTTGGGCGTGGAGCTCACCGACATGACCACGGTCGATGGCCGTCAAGTTCCGATTCTTACCGAACTTTGGAAGGCCTCCGGCGGGACTTCGCACGGCCAGGACGCCGCGACCGTTGGCACCACCACAGGATTCGGCGCTTTGATTGGTGCAGCCGCTGACTGGGGCAAAGGCGCGGCCATCGGCGCGGGAGCCGGCGCGGCAGTGGGTATCGGCGCAGTACTGCTCACGCGCGGCCGTCCCACGATCCTTGAACCGGAAGAGCCCTTGAGCTTCCGCCTGGTCGATCCCGTTCGGATTGACACCACGCAGAGCCAACAGGCTTTCCAGCCCGTCAACCAGCGCGATTTTGACGCCGGAGGAATGGAGCACCGGGCCGCCGTGGTTTTCATCGCTAAATAAAATTGATCCTGAAGCTTCTGCCTCTGTAGGGGCGCAGCATGCTGCGCCCTCTTTCCGGACACGTCCTCGCGTGGAATAAAAGTGCCGCCAAATCGGTAAGCATTAAGCAAAGGGAAAGTTTCTTCGAAGGCGGGCGCCGCGCACCATCACCCCAATGCAGGGCGCTCGCCCAAGGCAGCCAAAGCATCCTGCGGAATCTCGGGTGCATCCGAATGCTCATGCCCTTGGTGTGTGGGTGCTGCTCCGGATGAAGAGGCATTCGCTCAAGAGTCTTCTCAGCAAGCTAGTGGAGAGTCTTTCAATTGTCTGTGGTAGTCTTTACGCGTTCAACGGTGGATCGCTCTCGGTCCAGGCCCCGTCCGCGAGAAGCCCTTTGTGAAGCTGTTCCTCCTGCTCCAACGAGTCCTGACACGGTTGACAACGCGTCTTGGCCGCCTCGGAAGACAGGGTGCGATTCGCATTTCGAGTTTCTAATTTCGACTTTCAAACGTAGTTGGCATCGAATTCAAATCTGCAGCGTGGACGGATTATGAAACTCCAATCTCTGATGCTTCGCAACTCCCTTCTCATTCTTACTTCGCTTCTAGCGCTCCCGGGCTTCCGCGCCGCCGCGCAATCCAAACCGGACGCAGTTGGCGCGGCCACGGCTCAAGCCGCAGCCATCCCCGCGCGTATCACTCAAGGCATCGACGAAACGCAACTCGTGCGCCTCCGCGGCAACGTCCACCCCCTCGCCCGCCCGGAATTTGACCAGGGCCTAGTGGGCGAAGCAACACCGATGAAGAGAATGATGCTCGTCTTGCAGCGCGGTCCCGAACAGCAAGCCGCGCTCAGCAAATTCATGGATGAACAGTTGAGCAAGGACTCGCCCAATTTTCATAACTGGCTCACGCCGGATGAGTTTGGAAAACAGTTCGGCCCGGCGGACGCGGACATCCAGATAGTGACCGACTGGCTGGCACACAAGGGCTTTCAGCAAATCAAGGTGGGAGCCGGTCGCTCAGCCATCGAATTCTCCGGGAACGTGGCGCAGGTCCGGAATGCATTCCACACGGAAATCCATCAATTCAACGTGAACGGCCAATCCCGCCAGGCCAACGTGAACGATCCTCAAATCCCTGCGGCGCTGACGCCTGTCGTGGCTGGAGTGCTCTCTCTCCATAATTTTCCGCGAAAGTCGATGCGCCACACCGTGGGGACCTTTACCCGGACTGCTGATGGCCACGTCGAACCTCAATTCACCGGCAGCAGTGGGCAGTTCTTTGTCGTTGGTCCCGCCGACTTCGCGAAAATCTATAACATACCCTCAACGTTAGATGGCACTGGTCAGACCATTGCTATCGTTGGCGAATCCAATATCAATCCTCAAGACGTCACCGATTTTCGAGCCCTATTCGGCCTTCCAATCAATCCTCCCAACATTATCCTCAATGGGCCGGATCCCGGCTTAGGAGGAAGCGAGGGCGAAGCCGACCTGGATGTCCAAATCTCGGGGATGGTCGCTCCGAAAGCGACGATTGATTTTGTGGTTTCGGAAGGCACGCTAACAGCTCAGGGCACCGACCTCTCTTCCTTTTACATCATCGATAATAATATCGCCCCGGTGATGAGCTTGAGTTTTGGCGTATGCGAAGCCGCATTGGGTACTGCGGGCAACACCTTTTTCAATAGCTTGTGGGAGCAAGCTGCGGCCGAGGGCATTTCTGTGTTTGTGTCTGCGGGCGACCCCGGGTCGGCGGGGTGCGATGATTTCAATACAGCCACCGTGGCAACTCAAGGCCTCGCGGTGAGTGGTTTTGCTTCCACTCCCTTCAACGTCGCCGTGGGTGGCACGGATTTCGACGACTTCACGACGCAATCGACCTTTTGGAGCCCGACAAACGGTACGGGCAAAGAATCAGCTCTTGGTTACATTCACGAGATACCTTGGAATGATTCCTGCGCGGCAACCGCGACCAGCGCAACTCTCAGCACGGTGTGTGCGGGCGCGGCAGCAACTAATATTGTGGGCGGTAGCGGCGGGCCCAGCGGCATGAACGCGGGCACTTTTGCGGGATATGCAAAGCCCGCTTGGCAAAGTGGCATTATCCCCAACGGAATCGCCGCTGGCGACAACCATCGCTACACCCCAGACGTTTCTCTGTTTGCCAGTGACGGGCCGCAAAGCAAGAGCTTCTATTTGGTCTGCGAAGCGGATGCAATTACTCCCGGTGGCTCACCCTCATGCGCCTCCACTGGTCCCTTCAGTTTCCTGGGCGTAGGTGGTACTTCTGCCTCGTCCCCGGCATTTGCGGGTATCATGGCGTTGATAAATCAAGCTACTAGCGGCAAACAGGGCAGCCCCAATCCCGTGTTGTATAAGATCGCCGCAACCGCCGGACAAAGCTGCAACTCTTCTGCCACGCCGCTGACTGGCTCAGCGACCTGCTCCTTCTATGACATCACCAAGGGCAACAACTCGGTCCCCTGCGCCGGGAACTCTCTGAATTGCAGCAGCAAAACCGCTAACGCCAACGGTGTTCTTGTAAGTGCAGCCGCGGCGACCACTCCCGCGTGGACCACGGCGACCGGATACGATCTCGCGACTGGTCTTGGTTCCGTGAACGTCGCCAACCTAGCCACACAGTGGCCTCTGGCCGTTGGCACTTTCCACGCCACAACCACTACCCTTACTGTCAATGGATCAACGTCCCCAGCTGCGATCACACACGGGACCGCAGCCACCGTAAAAGTGACTGTGACTTCAACGACCGCCGGCACGATCACTGGTGATGTCGGGCTACTCGCTCTCACATCTGTGAACAGCGGCATTGGTGATGGTCCGTTATCCGGGGGTGTTGCTAACATCACCGGTGTCATTCTTCCCGGTGGCAGCTACAACCTGAACGCCCGCTATGCGGGCGACACCACCTTTGCTTCAAGCACGTCAGCCCCCGGGGTTCCTGTAGTCGTGAACAAGGAAAACAGCCGCCTTCAATACGCAATCGTCACGTTTGACCCCACCACCGGGAATATCACGAGCACAAACGCTACCTCATTTGTGTATGGGTCGCCTTACATTTTGCGCTTCGACATACTGAATAGCACCGCAAATGCCTGCACCCCACTTGCGGCAACCCCCGTGACGGCAGGATGCGCCTTCGACGCAACCGGCACCGTCACCATCACAGACAACGCTAGTCCTCTCGATACCAGCCCATTCCCGGTCAATAGCGCGGGGAGCGGCGAAGACCAGCCCATTCAACTTACAGGGGGAACTCACGCCTTATCGGCGACCTACTCGGGAGACATCAGCTACAACGCTGTGACCACAGCTGTGATGGATGCCGTCACGGTGATGAAGGCAACGACGGCTACTGCGCTCAACACCAGCGCTTCGACAGTTACTGCTGGCTCAAACGTTACCCTGACTGCAACAATCTCGTCCGCAAGCAACAGCGCCACTGGCGCAACCGGGACGGTGACTTTCTTTAACGGAGGAACGCAAATCGGAAGCCCCGTAACGGTAACGCCCACGGCGGCATCGGCGAGCGCCGGGGCAGGCGGGACTGCCGCGCTAGCGACTTCGTTCGCTTCAATAGGTACCGAGTCGATTACCGCGACATATAACGGCGATACGAATTACGCGCTATCGTCGGCGACGGCAATCTCCATCACAGTGAACAGCCCCGGCTCGTTCACCATGACCGGGGGCAGCGGAACGATCACCGCAACGGCGGGAACCACGCCAAATACGGTGACAATCCCGATTACAGTGACGCCAAGCGGCGGGTTCACCGGCACTGTGGCGATCACTTGCCCGGCCGCTGGCGCGGGAACCGGATCATTACCTTTCGGAGTAAGCTGCAATGCCTTGACCATTACCATCCCCGCGAACACTACGGCGCCGGTCACGCAGTCCCTTACTGTCTCCCTAATTCCGCCGTCATCCGCAATGAGCGCGTCAGCGGCTCCAGCCGACCGGCGGTTCTACGCAGCCGGCGTGCTTTCTTCCCCTGGACCAAGAGGCTGGTGGGCCTTCAGTGCCGCCACGGGCCTTGTGGCGATAGTGCTTCTCATTCTGCCCGGTCGAAAACGGTACCGCGCCGCACTCGCACTTGGCATCGTATGCTTGCTCGGCTTCACCCTCGGCTGCAACAGCTACAACAACAACAATGGTGGTCCTGTGGCAACGACTACCACGCTGTCCGTTACTCCAGCGACCAAGAATGCAACAAATGCCACCATCACCATAACTCCCTACTCCGGTGCGGCTGTGCAGGGATCTGCATCCCTCAACGATTTGTCATCTGGGACGAGCACTCAAGTCCCGTTAAACAACGGAGTTGGTCTGGCAAACCTTACTCTAGGCACCGCGGGAACGCATTCGCTTCAAGCGAACTATGCAGGCTCAACGGCGGACGCAGCCTCGAAAAGCGGTACTTTGAACGTGACGCTCACCGGAGGCCCACAGGCCGCGACCATCACCGGCACGTCCGGCTCAACCACGTCTACCGCCACCATCAACGTCACCATCAACTGACGCCATCCGGATCAGCCTCAGCTGAGACCATCCGAGTAGGCGTCAACATGGTGTCAGCCGGATTCGCGTCAACCGAGCGGCCCCGGATCTCCCGGCGCCGCTCCTTTTTTAGAGCGCGGCGGTTTACTTCACTCTTCGCTTGACATTGACTTAATTTCTGCTATACTTACTTTTGTAGGTTACTGCGTATCGAGTGTCGGGAGCTTGCCCCCGCTTTTTGTTTTTCAGGCACCCACTTCGGCCTTTTTGCAAATCGAAAACAACCAAAGATGCGTCCTCTAGAATCAGTCCGTTGCGAAATGCAATTTTCGCATCCCCTTTGTCTTGATATTCATACAAAATGCCCAGGGGGTGGGCCCCTCTCCGGTCCCTTGAGCGAGCCAGTAGCAAGCTGAACAGCGGACTCGATGTGATCGTCAGTTGTTGACAGTGGGAGGAAAGACAATATTCCAGAATAGCGGCGCGGGCGACAGGAACTCCACGGGAACGAGCGATCCTTCCTGATTCATCTGTGGAGGTCGCACAACGTTCACCTCGACGCGCTGTTGCGTCTTGGGATTCTCCAAAATGAACTTGGTGCCCTGGGGAATGCCTTCTCGAAGAACGATCATTGCTCCGGTTGCGCTAACCGTGTGCGTATTACCAGTAATGGCCTCTGACTTATTCGCAAGGTGGACGATCACCGGCATCTTCAGCAGAACGCGCTGGGCACGGCGACGCTCTTCCGCAGTCGGCTGCCGCGTAAGCGCGGGGCGTGTGCCGGTAGGACGATCGCCGGCCATCGCACCGGGTCTTGCGTACGGTGATGGCTTCACAACTCCAGCCCCCAGAAATCCATTTCTGGGGCGACGAGTTCGACGCCGTATTCCCACCCGTCGGGACGCTGGTTGCCCTTCCACACGATGATCGCGGCGTTGCTGGCGTTGGAGATCAGGTTGGTGAGCGCCAGCCGGTGCTCCAGGTCGAGCGAATACGCTAGAACCACCATGCACCCGTAAGGGTTGACGATCCGCGTATGCGCTTCAACGCTGACGCGATTGCCGGACGCATCGTCCCAGCCAAGTCGCACGGGAACACGCGAGTTCATTCGGCGCCCACGGCGTTTCTCATGGTGCCGCGAACCAAGTCGCTTGGTTTCACGCTGCTTTACGGGCATTTTTGCCTCTGATACG
>WNFI01082346.1_pt1 | contig 11462 bp, 10 predicted proteins | sample 5400471 | NCBI WGS metagenome assembly WNFI01 (sample SAMN13153348, study PRJNA577476) | soil metagenome | isolation source: 100 cm saprolite on Douglas fir-dominated hillslope | place: USA:California | collected 2013-09-17
CAAGCTAGGCGGAAGCGGCGCTCCCCTGTCTTTTCTCCCAAATCCAATGTCCACCCCTGTGTTGGCTGGTCCGCCACTGCCACACAGGGGCTTTGGCGTACACTAGAAGTGATGATCAGTTCATTTTTCCTTTAGCAGTTGCGCCAACCGCGCATTGTCTTGCTGCAGCCTGGCTTCGGCCTTGATCATCAATTCATCGATGCGCTCTTGCGGCCAGATCACCACACCGTCATCATCAGCAATGACCAGATCGCCGTCCTGGATGATTGTGCCACCAAGAGAGATCGAGCCACCGACGTAGGCCGGTCCAACCTTATGGGGAGCTATGGGGGTCACTCCCCGGCACCATACACCAAACCCTGACTCGCGGATTTCCCGCGAGTCACGAACCAGGCCATCCGTCACAAGCCCGGCGATTCCCGCATTCTGCATTTCGAGCGCCATCAAGCTGCCAATAGTTGCGGCACGCGATGTACTCCCCCCCGCGATAACCAGCACAGAACCCGGCGCAGGCGGTGCTTCCAGCACTTTTCGCACCGCCAGGTTGTCGTCCTGACTTATCAGCACCACGCGGGCCGGACCAACGACGCATAAGGCGGATTGAAGGGGAAGAATAGTGTTTGGAAGAACGCCCTGTCCTTCAGTCGCATCGGACGCGAGCGTGGCTGTGAGCCACGTGGGAAACTCATTCATGGTTCTCTCCTTTATCCTGTGGAGAGAGTGGCTCCTGATTGATACACAACCAGGAGCCACTCTCTCCGAGCATTTCTTCGCTATTTCCGGCCTACGCCAGACTGTTAAAATATCCAATCGCTTCTCTCCAGCGCAGTTGCGCCTTCGCCAACTCCGGCAGATCAGGCCCGACTGGCTGGCCCGCATCTCCCGGAACGGGCAGAGCGTCAGCCTGAGCGAGCAGTTGCCAGAGTTCCGCTGCCTGTTCCTCCGGTGCTGAGTCGGTGGATACGGTGCTGAGATGGCTGGTGGACAATCGCAGGCGGAGCGCGTCTGGCTCCTCGCCGAAGGCCACGCCGGGTAGGGTTGCGATGGCCCATTCATCGAGCAGGTACTGCGCCAGTTGCTGGCCAGTTGTGACCCCCAACTTCGCCAGCGTGCCGCGCCAGGGGGCAAAGTCGGGATAGAGATAGAACCCGGCAGCCGGTTTGGGACACGCGACGCCCAGTTCGATCAGCGTCTGATACAGCGCGTGGGTGACATAGCCATGAATACGCGCCGAGCGCCGCACGTAGGTCTCCAGGTCTGTGTTGGGGGTAAAAGCCGCGATGGCTGCTTTTTCGATTGGTGTGGCTGCGGCGGACCAGATCTCGCTAGCCAGCGCGCGCAGAGCCTTGCCAAGTTGCGCGCCGCGCTCTCCGGCGGGCAGCATAGCGTAGCCGAGCCGCCAGCCTCCTGCGGAGAACGCTTTTGAAAGTCCCCCGGTGATAATACTGCCCTCGGGATAGAAACGCGCAGGCGAGACATGAGGCCGCCAGCCATGCGCCAGCTCGGCATAGATCTCGTCACTGATGATGGTAATACCATGCGCGCGCGCCCAGGCTCCCAGCACGGCAACATCCTCTTCCGCCAGCATCCCACCCGTCGGGTTGCTAGGCGAATTCACGATCAGCACACGTGGCTTCGCTCCTGACACGTGTGCGGCGGTCACAGCATCGTTTAGCGCCTCCGAGGTGAGACGATGATGGTCCGCCGGATCGGTCGCGACCGGGACCACCTGCCGCCCGGCGAGCCTGACCTGCGGACCATAGCTCACCCACGACGGTCGCGGTACGAGCACATCCCCTTCCAGCACCTGAAACAGCGCGTAGAGCAAAGGTTTGCTCCCCGGTCCCACAACCACCTGTTCCTCGCTGCAGCTTATGCCACGCGTGCGTTCCATATAGCCCGCAATAGCCTGGCGCAATTTCAACACCCCTGCCACCGGCGCATAACCTGTACTCTCAATCGCCTCAGTCAACGCCTGGCGCAGCACCGGGTGCAGAGGAAATATCGCTTCGCCAAAGCCCAGATGCAGCGTCTCCTTGCCCTCCGCTCGCCGCCTGGCTACCGCCTCATTTATCGCCAGCGTCGGCGACGAACCCATATCGCGCCTGGCCCCCGCCAACTCCAGTGGCGCGCTGAACTCGGAGCGCTGACTGGTACCGGTCGCTTGCAGGAGAGTGTGTTGGTCCATGTTATTTGTAACCTTCCCGTGAGAAAATGTACCGAATTCAGGAAGAGTGTAACACAGGGATCAGGTAGTGTTCAAGCCTGCGCATTCCCTCAGATAAAATGTCACTGAACAGGTACACTTCCCTCAAATAAGAATGTTACCGGGGGAAGTGCCAAGATGCCGACAGAAGACGAGATGACCGTGAATGAAGGCGCGATTTTATCTGAAACTGATGAAGCCTCCCTACGTCAAGGCGGATCGGAGTGAGCAAAGTCGTCTGCTCGGCGAAATGGAGCAGGTGAGCGGACTGCATCGCAAAAGCTTGCTCCGGCTTCTGCATGCTCTCGACGTTGGAGAGAAAGAAGCGGAGCAAGGGGCGGGGGCGGACGTATGGGCTGGCGGTGGAGCAAGTGATCCCGGTGGTGCGGGAAAGCCTGGATTATGTCTGTGCAGAACGACTCACCCCAGTGTTGCTTTCGACAGCTAGTTCAGTTTTTTCGCGGAAATGAGCAACAAGAAACGAATTGTCGTATTTATAGGAAACGCAAAAGGGTTCAAGCGTCTGGGCGGCGCCTGGTTTTGTGAGGTTGTAATCATGTACCTGCTCCAAATCTTTTTCGGTATCACCTCGCCAGGGAGATAGTTCTTCAGGTCACATACGACGACCAGAGTGATTGTTGACAACATAGGCGCAGAGAGCCACTCCCGCTGGAGGCGAGAAACGTGACAAGGCTCTGCCTTGCTTCTCACCTCCTGGCACAGACACTTTCAGGGAGCTAATCAACATCGATAGCGAGCCAGCGGAAGTCAATGATAAAGCACATCTGCTCACATCACCAGTCTAATGGGTTGCAGAGGAGAATGCGCCGTCTAAACTGAGAGAATTTCGCGAGATGTAGCGAGGGAAGCGACTGAGGCGGCCCTATCAGAACTGACGGGGCCATGACAAGGAGGAGGTGAGCGGCAGCGGCAGGAGCCAGGCCGAACGGTGCCAGGAAGCGTCCCCAATGCATGGTTCAGATTCAGGTTACGTGGTGCTCGATGGCGTATCGGGTCGCAGCGCTGCGGGAGGTGACTCCCAACTTGCTGTAGATCGAGCGCACGTGGAAATTGACGGTCACCAGACTGATCACAAGCTGCCTGGCAATCTGCGCGCTCGTCAAGCCCTGAGCAAGCAGACGCAACACGTCCAGCTCGCGCGGAGTAAGCCCGGCAGGCGATGCAGGAGGAGACACGACTGCATTCGAAGGTGGTGATAACGGCATAGGTTCCCGCTCAGAGAGCACCTGTTCCAGCGACAGGGCACGTCCTGCAGTCCAGTGAACGGAGAAATCCTGCTCTCCAAGATCTGCACGAGCGGTCGCTACTGCTCGCTTATAGCCTGGGTGCCAGACAGCTGGCAATGGTGTTCCCGTGGTCTCGCGGAGGGATTCCGCGGCCCCCCAGAGTCGTGCGGCCCATGCAGCCTTGCCCTGGGTCACGACGGTCTCCGCGAGCCCTTCCAGGCAGAGAGCAATAATCGGTGGACTGGCTGTGTTTCTTGCCAGCGCCAGGCTCCCCTCGTGGAGGGGTTGTGCCCTGGCCAGGTCTCCCTGGCAAGTCACCACTCTCGCCAGGAGGCAGGTTGCCTCAGCCAGACCATCCTGATTTACCGTTTGTCCTTTATCTATCATTTCTCTCAAGATGGCAATGCTCTCTTCAAGCAAAGTATACGCCCTGCTGACCTCTCCTTGTAAGAGCGCGAGATGTCCCTGGAGCGCGCGCGTCCAGCCCATGTTCCATCTGACGCCATCCTTCCGGTCAATCGCGAGCTTCTCTGCGAGGAATGCCTCGACGCCAGCATAATCCTCCTGATTGAGAGCCGCCTCTGCCAGGATTTCTGTCGCACTGGAAATCCCGAACCCATCTCCCATCATTCTGAAGAGCGTGAGGCTCTCCTCGGCTAATGCACGAGCGCTGGCGTACTCCCCCTGGATATTGGCAATCCACGCGAGACGATGGAGGGCATGGGCAACACCACCTGCCACCCCGCCTGCCGGTATGAAACCTCTGCCTTCCGGGGCCTGATCTCCTAGATCTCTGAAGAGGGCCAGACTCTCCTCTAAAAGCTGACGCGCTCTGATATATTCCCTCATGGACATGATGGCAACCCCTAGATTACAGAGCGCCCAGGCCCTACCCTGGGTATCTCCCGTTTTCTGGAACAGTTCCAGGCTAGTTTGCCAGAGTTCCACGGCATAGGTGAAGTTGCCCTGGTTGCTGACAAACATGCCCAGCGCTTGCAAGGCCCAGGCCCGAACAGTGTGCGCCACATTCCCCTGGGCCGCGAGTCCTCTTTCCAGAGACATTTGCCCTTCATGCTGAGAGCCGCGCAGCAACCAGAACCAGAAGAGATCAGTTCCCAGGTGCACAGCTTGCTCTACCTCTCCCTCTGCGAGCAGCCCGTTCAGGGCAGCACGCAGGTTGTCCAGTTCCTGTTCCAGTTGATCAAGTGCCTTTCCCCTCTCGGGACTACGGAGATGCGGCCCTACTTCGCCCACCAGCGCCTGATAGTACGTTGCATGCGCCTGTCGGGTGCTTTCCAATTCTCCGCTCGCCGTCAGGCACTCCAGTCCGTATTCGCGGATGGTCTCCAGCATGGCAAGGCGCGGCGCGCCTGTTTGCCGCTCCACCCGGTGCAACAGACTCTTCTCCAGGAGCGAATCCACCCCATCCAGAACTGATCCTGCTGCTCCCCGGTCATCCTGCCTTAGCGCTCCACACACTTCCTCTGCGGCCTCCAGGGTAAAGCTACCCACGAAGATCGAGAGGTGCCGGAAGAGGCATTGCTCGTGAGTATCCAGCAGATCATAACTCCACTGCAAGGTGCTGCGCAGTGTCTGCTGCCGAGCGGGCAGTGTGGCGGCTCCCCTGGTGAGAACCGACAGGCCCTGCGTGAGCCGCGCGAGCAGGGCCCGTGGCGACAGGAGTCTGATGCGCGCCGCTGCCAGTTCAATCGCCAGCGGCAGGCCGTCCAGGCGCACACAGATTTCCGCGATCGTCCGGGCGTTGGCGGCAGTCAGGAGGAAATCCGGCTGCATGGCGATCTGGATGGGCGAGCCTTGAAAGGGTGGTGTGCCAGTGAGCCATTCATAGATGACGGCTCCCAGCGCATACTGGTCGCTCGCCGGCTGTGGCTGGCCTTGGAGTTGTTCGGGTGCCAGATAGGGGGAGGTTCCTGCTCCAGAGGCCACGCTGGCCTGCGTACTATAGTGATGTGCGTATGGTGCAAAGACCGCCAGGCCAAAATCGCTAAGCAGAACCTCTCCTTGCGGACCCAACAAGAGGTTCTCCGGCTTGACATCGCGGTGAATGAAGCCCTGGTCATGGGCATACTGCAAAGCTGAAGTCACCTGCCGGACAACGCGGAGAATGGTATCGAGGGGAAGCCGGGCCCCCTTTGGGCAAAGGGTGCGCAGCGTCCCGCCGGGAGCGTACTCGAGCACCAGATAGGCGATGCCCGCCTCCACGGCAAAATCGAGGGCGCGCACGATATGCGGATGCCTGAGGCGTACCAGGATGCGTGCTTCCTGCAGAAAAGCAGTGCTTTGTTCCTCGGTAAAGGGCGTGCGCACCACTTTGCATGCGGCACTGCTCTTGATATACGCCTGTTCCCCCAGATAGACATCAGCGAACCCGCCACGCCCCAGCAAACGAAGCAGACGATAATTGCCGAGCTGTTGGCCTATCAGGTCGACCATATCAGCCTCCTTGCGGTCATACGGATCTTCGCCAGACAGGGGTGACGCAAAACCTGGGCGGCGAGGTCCAGATTCGTATGATGCCCGAGTTGTCGAATGATGAGGTCAATGATACGAGGAAATGATCACCACCCGCTTCTCGTGCCTCACTGGAAGAGCCCTCTGGTACTGAAAAAGCAGCTTATGAAAGCCCTTGATGGGCAGAACAACCGAAAGCATTTCCTTTCCTTGCCATCTTTGCCACTGAACATGGGTTTCTTCCCGAATATTACGGTGAGGCCCCGTTGATCTTCCTTTTTCTTTTCAGAAAGTCTACCATATGATGTGCTTGCTGTCTAGATGCGCCCTCTTCAACTTTTGGCTGGAACCCTGTCTATATTGCTAAACCAGGGACTTGTTTGTTCTATCGGCGCTTTCAACGAAGCCGTCAAAATAAACTTTTTTCAAGGCGCTTTCCTGGAAGATCCGCAGAAACTCTTCAATGCTGGCCTTGATGCAAAAAAACGCGAGCCATCGATTTCCGTGAGGGCGACTCTGTTGATGAGCCTGCTTTGAAAGAGCTCATTCGTGCTGCCGTCGCTCACAATGATGGTGGAACAAGAAGATGACTCAACAGGAAAGATCCTCCTTGTTATCTTGCACGAGGCTCGCTCGCAGGAGAGAGAGTGCAAGTTAACCAGGGCCCCCTGCGCATTCATGGGCGGGGAGTCTCAGTAAACGAGCAAAGACATGCTGTGGGATGAAAAAATTGAAAAAACTTTTCGCTCCACAACATATTTTTGCTCGCTTACTGAGGATATTTATAGGGCGACCTGCGGCATACGCTTCTGCGCCTCCGCAACAGCCTCGGCGGGATACTCGTAATCCTGCAACTTGCCGGCGAAGTAGGAGTCGTAGGCCCCCATGTCGAAGTGTCCATGACCGCTGAGATTAAAGAGAATCACCCGCTCCTGGCCTGCCGCTTTGGCCTCCAGCGCCTCATTGATCGCGGCGCGAATGGCGTGGCTGCTTTCGGGCGCGGGAATGATGCCCTCGGCACGCGTGAACTGGATCGCGGCCTCGAAAACGCCGCTCTGATGGTAGGCCTGGGCCTCGATGATGCCCTCGTCGTGCAGCAGGGAGATCAACGGGGCCATGCCGTGATAGCGCAGGCCGCCCGCGTGGATGCCGGCTGGCACAAAGTCGTGGCCCAGCGTGTGCATTTTGACCAGCGGGGTCATGCCCACCGTGTCGCCAAAGTCGTAGGCGTAGACGCCCCGCGTCAGGCTGGGGCAGGCCATCGGCTCAGTGGCCAGGAAACGTGTCTTCAGTCCTTTACGGCGCGCCTCGCCGATAAAGGGGAAGGCCAGGCCCGCGAAGTTGCTGCCGCCACCTGTGCAGCCGATCACAACGTCGGGATAGTCGTCGGCCTGCGCGAATTGCAGCAGCGCCTCCTCGCCGATCACTGTCTGGTGCATCAGAACATGATTGAGCACGCTGCCCAGCGAGTATTTGATGCTGCCGCCGCTTTTGGCCGCGACCTCAACCGCCTCGCTGATGGCAATGCCCAGGCTGCCGGGACTCTTGGGGTCTTTGGCCAGAATACCGCGTCCGGCGTCGGTCAGGTTGGTCGGGCTAGCGTGGACGGTCGCGCCAAAGGCCTCGATGAGGTTGCGGCGATACGGCTTCTGGTGGTAGCTGACCTTGACCATGAAGACCTCAATATCCACGCCGAAGAAGGCCCCGGCCATCGCCAGCGCCGAACCCCACTGGCCCGCGCCCGTCTCGGTGGAGATCTTCCGCACACCCTCCTGCTTGTTGTAGTAGACCTGAGCCACAGCAGTGTTCGGTTTGTGGCTGCCAGCGGGACTGACGCCCTCGTATTTGTAGTAGATGCGCGCGGGCGTGTCCAGCGCCTTCTCCAGGCGGCGCGCGCGGAAAAGCGGGCTGGGTCGCCATTGCAGGTAGACCTGGCGCACCGGCTCCGGGATCTCAATGTACGATTCGGTGCTGACCTCCTGCTGGATAATCGCCATCGGGAAAAGGGCAGCGAGATCGGCCGGCCCCACGGGCTGCATTGTGCCGGGATGCAAAACTGGATCGGGCGGGCGTGGCAGATCGGCCGCGATATTGTACCACGCTCTGGGCATCTCGTCTTCGTTGAGGATGTACTTGATGTGCTTGCTGTCAGGCATGGGTTGCTCCTCTCTGAGTGGAAATAACTGAGGTGGACGCCTACAGTGACAGTGACTTATTTCACGAAGAAGTATACCTATACTGTATGCACGCTTCCCTATGATGTCAAGGGACAGCAGAAACATCCAGGGCTTTTCAGTTTTCCCACTCCCCAGCCGATCGGCAGCTTTTTCTCTTCCACGCCCTAGCGTTCAGGTTTGACCCAGACGCCGCGTTCGTGCAGCAGGTTGATTTGAGCCTGAATAACCTTCTCGCGGTACTCGGCGTGCTTCATCGGCTCGCGATCCAGGTAGAGATTTTTGGGATAAATGGACTGTTCATAGAGCAACTGGTAAAGTTCGGTGCGCAGGTCTTTGAGCCAATTATCCCATTGTGCTCGCGCCCGGTGGTCGCGCATGGCTTCGATATCGATCACGCCTGCCACATACGTTGAACCAGCGCCGTATTCCTGCTTGCCGACGATCTGGCCCTTGTAGTTGATGACAAACGAGCGCCCACCGAAGGTATCGATGGGCGTATCATCTTCGGGCATGAGATAATAGGTTCCCATGTTGGGCGCAACGAGATACATATTATTGTCGAGGGCGCGCGCCCGACTCTGAATCTCAAACATGTCATTGCCAGTCGCTGGGTGCGGATAGGAGGCACGATAGACCACTTCGGCCCCGTTGAGAGCCAGCGCGCGCGCATTCTCAGGATAGGAGCCTTCGTTCGCCATCATGATCCCCATGCGGCCAATCTCCGTATCGACCACCGGCCAGAAGGCCTCAAGGGTTTGATCATCCTTGACTCCTTTGGAGTGTGTCATTTACAAAACGAGTAAAAAGCAGAAAAAAAGCAAAACGGCTTCCTCGACCTGAGTTGGGCTTGCCTGTGCTTTTCATCTGACTCGTCTTTCTTTGTTCTGAGCCTGCAACGATGTGGCTCAGCTAGGTTCGTATTAATCTAAACGTCAATAAATAGAAATAGTTATTATTTCTCCTTCCTTATAGTAAAGAGGGTGCTCAAAGGATAACGCATAGTTATGCAAACTTAGTTTATCATCTTGTGGCCCCACACAGAGTTGATTTTCGTCCAACCTGGATGATTACATGCTGAAAAGAGGTTTTTATGACTACAACTATACGAGAGGCGATTCGCGAGCGCCTTGATCCAATTATCGAAGAAATTGTCGCGAAAGAGATGAGCGAGCGGGGAGCTTCTTCTCAGGAGCGTGGCGGCTCTGAACGGGAGCGTTCGATGGAAGCGCTGGCTTCGATGCTAATGATGAACATGATGGGCCAGCGCAGAGAAAAAGAACAAGAGAAACCAATGGAGGAGATGATGGCCATGATGATGAATATGATGGGCAGTCGTGGAGCAAAGGAGCAGGAGAAAGAGAGCCCGATGATGCCCATGATGCCCATGATGATGCGCATGATGAGCCAGCGCGGAGAAAAAGAGCAAGAGAGTCCGATGGAGACGATGATGCCCATGTTACTGATGACGCGCATGATGAGCCGTCGCGAGGGAATGGGGAGAGAGAACCCAATGATGGCCATGATGCCCATGATGATGATGCGCATGATGGGCCGCCGGGCCGACATGGAAATGATGCCCATGATGATGCGTATGATGATGGAACGGCGCGCAGAGATGAGTCAGGAGCATCCAATGATGGCCATGATGCCCATGATGATGATGCGTATGATGGGCCAGCGCAGAGAAAAAGAGCAAGAGAGTCCGATGGAGGCCATAATGCCCATGATGATGATGATGAGCCAGCACGGCGAATAAGAGCAAGAGCACTATGGATACTCTAGCACAAACGGCGCTGCAGGAACAGATCGATCTGGTGCTCGAAGCCATGGTCGAAAGACTGGTTGAGAGCCGATCGCGTTCTCAGGCGTCACCGCAGTTGGAAAACGCAGTCTCAACTGCTCTGACAGACGCGATACTCGTGGAGCTGGCAATGTCGCCAGCGCTGCAGCCAGCTTCCGCGGAATCACAGGTTTCGCCCTGGGAGGCGGTCATGGCTTCGATGATCGCGGCAGCGCTGGCTCCCACGATCGCGGAAGCACTGGCTCCCGCGGTCGTCAAGGCTCTGAAGAAGATGGTTTCCGCAGAGCAAAGTAGCCAGAAAGCAGCTTCCCCCGAGCAGGGTGAGAAGCCAACAGACACTCGCAAAGAGACATAGAGCAGGAGCTATCCTGTGTTTCGCGCCTTTTGTGAATGCAGCGACGTTCCCTTGTGTGCGTCTCTACATTCACAAAATGTACACTCCGGGCCGGTGCATAAAAGGATAGCAGGGTTGCGATACATAGCCAGGAGGGATGCTTCCAGGGCTATCAATTCCTAAAAAGCTTATCCGTAGAGGAAAGCTTTACAATAATTCACTCTGTCAACTATAATAAAACGAAGATATCAGATCTGCCCGCAGCTTTTCCTCGATAGTTATATTTGGACGAATGACCCTGACGCAAAGGGCGAGGTTGCCCTTTGATAACTGCAAAGAGGATATCTCGCCGGTGATGTTTTATTCTCCAGCAACGCAAGGAGCACTGCATTTCATGGTTGTGTCTGCGATAGATGCGGGTAGCATTGAGATGTAGACAATATGCATACAGAGAAATGCACATATTTAAGCCAGAGGAAAATTGATGCAGGATAAAACTTTTCAGCAGGCCATCCAGGATTTGCAAGACAGGCTCTCCACCGACTTCCAGACCGCGATAGATCATATGCTCCAGCATGGCACGACTGTGACCAAAGCTACCGGAGATATCCAGGACGAAAAAAGGCGCGCGATTGTCAAAGACACGTTGATTGCCGGTCAAATGCTCGCCTTCCTCAGACTCATGAAAGAAATGGATATTCTCGACAAAGCACAATATGACGAGTTTGCCGCGTATCTTATGCGCTCTCTCGATTATTAATCGGCTTATTTATCTAATTGATGTTTAGATAAATTGGAAAAAAGGCAGCCTTGGATTGCCAAAAGCTGCCAGAAGAGGTAAAGTTCTTTACAACAAAAAACCAGCAAAGGACGCTTACCAAGTGGACGGTAACACATTGAAAGGGTTCTGTCAGAACTCAAGCACCGATCTGGCTGAGAGGCCACGCTTCTGGTATACTGATCCTATTCAGAACATGGAATAAGGAGCATGGGCCAATGAATTGTCCCCATTGCGCAGCTGCAGCCACCAGAAAGCGTCCAAAGAAAACCAAGCTTGGCTACTCAACGTTCTTCTGCCAGGAATGTCGGCGGACCTTCAACGAACGAACTGGCACTCCTTTCAACTATCTTGAGGTTCCCACAGACATCGTTCTCCTTGTGGTTCTCTGGCGCCTGCGCTATCAGTTGAGCCTGCGTGATTGCTCACACTCCAGATATATCCATT
>WNFI01656694.1_pt1 | contig 11460 bp, 12 predicted proteins | sample 5400471 | NCBI WGS metagenome assembly WNFI01 (sample SAMN13153348, study PRJNA577476) | soil metagenome | isolation source: 100 cm saprolite on Douglas fir-dominated hillslope | place: USA:California | collected 2013-09-17
ATACCCGATTCTAGCGACAACGCCGCGGCGCTAGCGGATTTCGGCGTTGAGCCGTGCGATCGATCGCTCGGCCTGGTCGACGTAGCCGCCCGCGAAGAGGTTCGCATGGTTCAGGACGTGGTAGAGGTTGTAGAAGTCGCGGCGCGCCCGGTAGCCGTCGTCCGGCGCCCACGCGGCGCGATACGCCGAATGGAAATCCTTCGGGAAGCCGCCGAAGAGCTCGGTCATGGCGAGGTCGGCCTCGCGATCGCCCACGTACACGGCGGGATCGAACACGACGGGAGCGCCGCCGGTGGTCGCCGCGGCGTTGCCGCCCCAGAGATCGCCGTGAAGGAGCGAGCGCGCCGGAACATAGCCGCGAAAGAATGCCTCGCAGTCGGCCATCAGCCGCTCGCCACGGTCGATCATCCGCGACGGCAGGCGATTGCGTGCCGCCAGCCGCAGCTGCGCGTGCAGGCGCTTCTCGCGCCAGAAACCGAGCCAGTCGTCGCTCCAGCCGTTCGCCTGCGCGCTCGCGCCGATGAAGTTGTCGTTCTCCCAGCCGAAGCGCGCGTGCTCGATACGGTGCTGCGCCGCGAGCGCGGACCCGAGCGCGGCGCCGCCGCGCGCCTCGAGCGCCGCAAGCTCGAGCCATTCGAGGACGAGCCAGGCATTCTCCTCGTCGGCGCCCTGCGCCACCACGCGCGGCACCGTGAGCGAGCCCGCGTCGCGCAACGCCCGCAGGCCCTGGGCTTCGGCGGCGAACATCGGCGCGCGATCGGCGCCGTTGGCCTTCGCGAAATAGCGCTCGCCGCCCAACGAACTCTTTCCCGTGATTTCGAGCGCGCGGTGAATGCAGCCGCCGCCCACGGGTCCGATCGAGGCGATCTCGAAAGTACCGCCTTTGGCCGCGGCGATCGAGCGCGAAAGCGCGCGCGCGAGCGCCGGATCATTCACCGCTTCATGCGCTCGAAGCCGCGCACCAGGTCCGCGAATAGATCCGCCGGGTCCTCGAGGCCCACGTGCAAACGAATGAGCGGGCCTCCGGTCCAGGGGCGCACGCTGCGTGCCTTCTGGATGTTGTGCGGAACGATGAGGCTGTCGAATCCGCCCCAGCTGTAACCGAGCGCGAAGCACTCCAGCCCGTCGATGAAGGCCGCCAGCTGCTCGTTGCTGCACTCGGCGAGCTCCACGCCGAAGAGCCCGGTCGAGCCGAGGAAATCGCGTTTCCACAACGCGTGCCCCGGATCGTCCTCGAGTCCCGGATGCAGCACCCGCTTCACGGCGGGATGGGTCTTCAACCACTGCGCCACCTTCAGGCCGCTCGCCTCGTGCTGTTTCAAACGCACCTCGAGCGTGCGCATGCCGCGCAGCGCGAGGAAGATGTCGTCGGGGCTCGCCATCTGGCCGAATTCGCGCGACACATCGCGCAGCCGCGGCCACCACGCCTCGTTCGCCACGACCGCGCCGATGATGACGTCGGAGTGCCCCGCGGGATACTTGGTCGCCGGTTGCACCACGATGTCGGCGCCGTGGTCGAAGGAACGGAAGAAGACGCCTGTCGCCCATGCGTTGTCGTGGATCACCGCGGCGCCGCGCTCGCGCGCGACCTTCGCGATGGCCGGGAAATCCTGCACCTCGAACGTGTGCGAGCCCGGGGTCTCGCAGTAGACCGCGCGCGTGTTGCGCCGCATGAGATCGGCGATGCCCGCGCCCGCCAGCGGATCGTAGAAAGTGGTCTCGACGCCGTAGCGCGCCAGGGTGCGCTGGCAGAAGCGGCGCACGGGGGCGTAGCAGCTGTCGGTGACGAGCAGGTGATCGCCGCTCTTGACGCACGCCATGATCGCCGCCGCGGCCGCTGCGAGCCCGGTGGGAAAGGTCGCCGCGCGGTAGCCGCCCTCGAGCTCCACCATCAGCTCCTCGAACGCCACGCGCAACGGCATGTTGAGCATGCCGTAGGCGTCCGGCGCCTGCCCTTGGCCTCCTCGATCACGAGCGTCAACGGCACCGTGTCGCCCGCGGCGAGCGGCTTCGCAAGACCCATGAGCATGATGTGGTAGCTGCCGGGCTTAAGCTCGACGCTCTTTCCGGGAAGGAGCAGGAAGTCTTCCATCGCGTGCATCTGCATCACGCCGCCCTGCATTTCGCTCGCATGGATCTCCGCGGCCTTCGCGACCGGCGTGCGGACTTCGACGATGCGCGCATAGTCGGTGCTGTGCAGCGTCATGAAGGCACCCGTCGACTTCTGCGCGGGAACGGTGCCGCGCACCCACGCATCGGTCGCAGAGACCTCCGCCAGTGCGGGGGCCGCGAATGCCGCCATGAGTGCGAGCCAGAGAGAGTTACGCACGAGAGAAGCCTTGGAACACAGATGAACACAGATGAACACGGAAAAGGCAAAAACGATTTGAACTTCGAGATCTAGATTCATGGCACGAAACTCAATTGGCTTTTGATTTCTCCGTGTTCATCTGTGTTCATCTGTGTTCTCCGGCTTTTCGATCGCATCACTCCCACCGCCAAACACTCGCTCCATCTCGCGTCGGATCATCACCGCCTGCGAGGATGCATCGTACTCGACGTCGTCCCAGCCGAGCGTGGCGCCCGCCGCGATGTCGCGCTTCAACTTCACCTTGTGCGCGAGGCCGATGGGCAGCGCGCCCTTCGCGGCGGAGTCGGCCGCGGGCATGAGCTTGCCCCAGACGGTGTAGCCGCCCTCGCCGTCGAGAAGCTCGCCCGCCCTGAGCGCGCGCTTCGCGGTCGCCACGCAGTCGCCTCTCCAGCCGCTGGCGCAGCCCGTGGGCTCGCGCCGCAGCGCCACGCTCGCCACGCTGATCCCCAGCTCCAGGCCGATGAGGTGGCTCGGCTTGTACATCGCGGCGTACTCGCCGCTGGGATCGGTGACGATGCCGTATTCCTGGAAGCAGCGCCGCACGTATTCGTGCTCCGCGGCGAAAGTGACATAGACGCCCCAGCGCAAATCGCGGAACACCGCGCCGCCGTCGCGCTCCACGCTCGAGACGACCTCGACCTGGCCGCCGTGGTGCAACGAGCCTCCCGCGGCGCGCGGCCGCAGGACGCGCGGAAGGTCGTCGACGCCGCACGGCGGAAACGCGAGCCCCTCGGGCGCGGGCGTGAGGCCGGTGGCGTTGGCCACCGCGGCCATCTCGATGCCGCTCTTCGTTCCGTCGAGGAAGGAATTGAACATCTGCGCGTTGAAGTCTCCCGCGGCGACCGTCTCGTCGTCGAAGCCGTAGTGGCCCCACACGGTTTTCGGCGTCGAGGCGTGATAGGCCGGAAGGTACTTGGTGCCCTTGCCCGCCGCGACCACGGTGAATCCCGCGGTGCGTGCCCAGTCCACGAGCTCGCAGATGAGCGCCGGCTGGTCTCCGTAGGCGAGCGAATAGACGATTCCCGCCTCGCGCGCGCGCCGCGCCAGCAGCGGCCCGGCGAGGGCGTCGGCCTCGACATTCACCATCACGACGTCCTTGCCGTGCCTGCAGCAAGCGAGAACCGTTTGTATTCCCGCCGCGGGATTGCCGGTGGCGTCGATCACGACCTCGGTCGCGGGGTGCGCCATGGCGCGCTCGGCATCGTCTGTGACAAATGTAACTTGATCGCGCCCGGCCGCGTCGAGCGAAACCGCGGCGTAGCTCTCCCGCGGCCAACCCACCCGCTCGAGCGCGGTGCGCGCGCGCTCCGGCGACAGGTCCGCCACCGCGAGGATGCGCAGCCCGGGCGTACGGCGCGCCTGGGCGAGGTACATGGAGCCGAACTTTCCCGCCCCGACGAGAACGGCGCGCACAGGCCGTTTTTCGCTCTCGCGAACCTGCAACAGGCGGTGGAGGTTCATGCGGTGCAAACTCGCCGACAAACGGCCTAGCAGTTTACCGGTCCCACGGGCGAAAATGCAGCTATGAGTGCGGTGTCTGGAATCGTCGTCGGCGCAGCGACTGCGGGCACGGCGGATCACTACAGTCTCGAGTCGCGCATCGTCGCCCTGAAGCCCGGGCTGGACGTGCTCGGCCTGCCGTCGTGCGTCGTGGACGCGCAGATGCGCTACTGCTACGCCAACAAGGCCTACGAGATCCAGACCGGTCGCCCCGCAGCGGATTTCCTCGGGCATACCCCCGACGAAGTGTTCGCCGTCAAGCCGCAGGACGATCGCCGCGACTACATGCGGCGCGCGCTTGCCGGCGAGATCGAAGTCTTCAACCGCCGCAATCTCGAGGGGCCCAACGCCGGCTTGTGGGTTCGCGCCCACTACTTCCCGCTGCGCGACGAGGAGGCCGCCGTAGTCGGCGTGCTGGTGCTGCTGGTCGACGTGCAGCAGCTGAAGGATGCGGAGGCGGCCCTCGCGGACCGCGAGCGCCAGCTCTCGCTCATCATGGATTCGGTCGGGTTTCCGATCACCTACGTCGATCGCGATCACCGCATCCGCTTCGCCAACCGGCCGAGCTGCGAGTGGTCGGGCCGCACGCCCGAGACCATGATCGGCAAGCCCATGGCGGAGGTCGCGACACCCGAAGTGCTCGCGGCGGCGCGCCCGCTCGTCGAGCGCGCGCTCGCCGGGGAGCCGATCACCTACGAGCGCGAGGCGCTGTGGCCGGGGCGCGCCACGCGCCGCATTCGCGGCCACATGATCCCGGACCGGGACGCGGAGGAAAACGTCCTCGGCGTGCTCATCGTCCTCATCGACATCGAGGAGGACTACCAACTGCGGCGCGATCTCGAGCGCCAGGAAGCGCAGCTCAGGCATTTCGCCGAGAACATCCCCGGCCCGATCGCGATGATCGACCGCGAGTTCCGCTACCTCTTCGCGAACAAGGTGTTCCAGCGCATCCGCGGGCTGCCGAGCGAGGAGATCGTCGGGCGCCGCGTGCCCGACGTGATGGGGCCGGAAATCGCCGCGGAATACTTCACCCCGTTCGTGGAGCGCCTGCAGCGCGGCGAGAGCTGCACCTACGAGCGCCTCACCGGGCCGCCCGACGGCGAAGCGCGCTGGCACCTCGTGCGCCTCGTGCCGATCATGGTCGACCTCGACGGTGGAACGCCGCGCTTCAACGGCTACTACATCGTCGCGAGCGACATCCACGACATCAAGCTCGCGCAGGAGCGCATGCTCGCCCAGGAGGCGCAGCTGCGCCTCTACACCGACAACATTCCCGACTCGGTCGCCTATCTGGACCGCGACCGCCGCATCCTCTTCGCCAATCGCCATTTCGCGGAGCAGCGCGGCACCAGCCCCGACGTGATCATCGGCCACACCACCGCGGAGGTGATGGGGCCCGAGGTCGCCTCGTGGATCGCCCAGCGGACGCAGGCGGTGTTCGACCGCGGCGAAGAGGTGACCTACGAGCGCGAGATCGAGCTCGCCGACGGCCAGAAGGGGTGGATCCACGTGAAGGCGGTGCCGCATTTCGACGAGGCGGGCGGCGTGCGCGGCATGTACGTGGTGAGCCACGACATCAGCGAAGTGCGGCAGGTGCACGAGCAGCTCGCCGCGCGCGAAGAGGAGCTGCGCTTCTTCGCCGAGAATATTCCCGAGGCGATCGCCTACATCGACCTCGAGCGCGGCTGCACTTTCGTGAACAACGTGTTCCTCGCCAGCCGCGGCTTCACGCGCGAGTTCGCGCTCGGCAAGTTTCCCGAGGAGGTCTATCCGGCCGACGTGATGGCCGAGCTGCGCCCGCACCTGGCGCGGGCGATCCTCGGAGAGGAGTGCAGCTACGAGCGTTTCTTCCGCCTGCCCTCGGGAGAGGAGCGCTGGGTGCGCGTGCGCCTCACGCCGCGGCGCGACGCCGCGGGGATGGTGCGCGGCTTCTACGCGGTCTCCACCGACATTCACGACATCAAGACCGCGCAGGCGGCGATCGAGGACAAGGAACGGCAGCTGCGCCAGGTGATCGACTCGATCCCGACGCCGATGTGCTACGTCGACGCCGAGGCCCGCTACAGCTACGTAAACGACGCGTTCCTCGAATACATCGGGCTCGGATCCGAGCAGATCGTGGGGCACAGCGTGAGCGAGGTGCTCGGCGACGAGCGCTGGGCGCTGATGGGGCCTTATCTCGATCGCGTGAAGGCGGGAGAAGCGCTCGCCGTCGAGAGGCTGGTGAAGTACGCCAACGGGAGAAGCCGCTGGATGACGGTGCGCCTCACTCCGCACATCTCCAACGGCGCATACCGCGGCTACTACGCGACCACGAGCGACATCCACGAGCAGAAGATGGTCGAGGAGGAGCTGCGCCGCACCAACACCATCCTCTCGGCGCACTTCGACAACACTCCGCTCGCGGTGATCGAATGGGACGTGGAGCTGCGCATCGTGCGCTGGTCGGGGCAAGCCGAAGCGATCTTCGGCTGGAGAGCCTCGGAAACGCTCGGCAAGTCCCTGCACGGATGGCGCCACGTATACGAGGACGACGAGCCGGCCGTCACGCGCATGGTGAGCGGGCTGGTCGAGGGGCGCGAGCGCCACGCCACGCTGCTGCATCGCAACTACCGCAAGGACGGCTCGGTGATCTGGGTCGAATGGCATCACTCGGCGCTGCGCGACGACTCCGGGCGCGTGATCTCGATCCTGTCGCTCGCGCAGGACGTCTCCTCGCGCATCCAGGCCGAGGAGCGGCTGCAGTACATGGCGACCCATGACGGCCTCACCGGGCTGCCCAACAGCGTGCTGCTGAACGATCGCCTCGTGCTGGCGCGCATCTCCGGCGACGAGTTCGTCGTGGTGCTCGAGGATCTTCCCGACGAAGGCTCGCCGGAGCGCGTCGCGCGCAAGATCCTGGAGGAGGTGCGCCGGCCCTTCATGGTCGAAGGCAACGAGATCCACGTGAGCGGCAGCCTCGGCCTGGCGCTGCACCCCGACGACGGCAGCGACGCGGAGACGCTGCTGAAGAACGCCGACGCGGCGATGTACCACGCCAAGGAGCTCGGCCGCAACAGTTTCCGGCTCTTTTCCGCCGAGCTCGCGGAGCGGCGCACGCAGCGGCTGCACGTCGAGACGGCGCTGCGCCGCGCTCTCAAGAACCACGAGCTCGTGCTGCATTTCCAGCCGATCGTCGAGATCGGCGCCGACGAGGTGAAGCGCGTCGAGGCGCTGCTGCGTTGGCACGACCCGGAGCGCGGCCTGATGCTGCCGCAGGGATTCATCCCGCTTGCCGAGGAATCCGGCCTGGGACACGCGATCGGCCACTGGGTCCTCGAGGCCGCCTGCCACCAGGCGCGCGCATGGCGCGATGCCGGACTCGGCGACATCGCGGTGAGCGTGAACCTTTCCGCGGGACAGCTGCGCGACACCTCGATGATCTCGGACCTGAAGAGAACGCTGCAGAAGACGGGCTGCGAGCCCGGCTGGCTGCAGTTCGAGATCACCGAGACCAGCATGGTGCGCGACGTCGAGGGCGCGAGCGTTCTGCTGACGAAGCTGCGCGCGCTCGGCGTGTCGATCGCCATCGACGACTTCGGCACCGGCTTCTCGAGCCTCTCGCACCTGCGCCACTTGCCCGTCGACGTCCTCAAGATCGACAAGGCGTTCGTCGCCGACATCGGCGTGGCACCGCCGCGCGGCAGCGACAGCTCGGGAGGTGCCGCGATCGTCTCCGCGGTGATCGGGCTCGCGCGAGGATTGGGGCTGGAGGTCGTCGCCGAGGGCGTCGAGAAACGCTCGCAGCTGGACTTTCTCGCGCGCGAGGGCTGCTCGGCGTGCCAGGGCTACCTGATCTGTGCCCCGCTCCCCGCGGCAGAATTCGAGCGCTGGCTCATCGAACGCAGCAAGAAAGCGCCCAAGCGCACCGGCGCGAAAGCGACGCGGCGAAAAGCGCCCGCGCGCCCGGCCGCCAAGGGCAAGCGCAAGGCGGCGGCGCGCAAGCGCTAGGCAGGGTCAGGCGCGCTTCACCGCCAGGAAGTTGCGCACTTCCTTCACGCCCTTGATCGCGCTCGCCATCTTCTCCGCGCGGGTGCGCGCCGCATCATCGCCCGCCAGGCCGTTCAGGGTGACCACCCCGCCGCGGGTGTCGACGTCGATCTTGAGCACGGAGAGGTCCGGATCCTTGAGGAAGTCGGTCTTGATCGAGGCGGTGATCGCCGCGTCGGTCATGGCCTTGCCGGTCTGGGCCATGCCGTCGACGACGGGCCCCGACACCGTGGCCTCCTGAACCGCGACCGCCGCCTCCCCGGTTTTTTGCGCAATCTTGTCGCCGGCCTTCGCGATCGACTCGCCGGCGTCCGTGAGCGCGGCCTGCGTCTTGTCGCCCGCTTCCGCGAGCTTTTGCTGGGTGCGGTCGATCGCACGGTCGAGCTTCTGCCCGACGGTACGGTCCCCGGCATCGCGGTCGCAACCGGCGAGCGCGAGAATGGCCAGCGTGGCGAGAACGGCCGCGCGAAGAGAGGTCGCTTGCATGGGGAGCTCCTTTAGCGGAACGAGCGGTAGTCCAGCAATTTTAGTCGTCCCACCTCCTCTTGACCGTCGGCCTCACCCGCAAACGCGTGTCGTCCTGAGCCGACTGCGCGCTGTCAGACAACGCTGACGCAGGAATCGGCGGTTCGCACGCGAGCGCCGCGACCCGCTCCGACAGTAGCGATGCCCCCCGATGCCTAATCTGACCGGGTGGGAGCGCGTCCGAGGACAGGCGCGCGCCACAAAGAACGCGAAGCCGCGCCCGAACACACAAGGAGACCGAACATGCGTAGCAACACGCAGTCCACGATCGGCAGCCCGATCGCCCGCGACATCCAGAACGTCGTATCCGACGCCCAGGAGCTCTTGAAGACGGTGCAGTCCGAAGGCGAAGGCAAGCTTGCCGACGTCAAGACCAAGGTCCAGGCGCAGCTCGACTCCGCCAAGGAGATGCTCGGCCAGCTGCAGACGACGGTGAATGACGGCGCGAAAGTCGCGATCGACACGACCGATGCCTACGTACGCAGCAACCCGTGGCGCGCGGTGGGCATCAGCGCCGCCGTGGGCGCCCTGATCGGCTTCCTCGCCGCGCGCCGCTAGGCGACGGACATGGGCCGCGAATCCGGCATCGTCGCCGACGTGAAGGGCCTCGCCTCGGCGGGCCTGCGCGCCGTGCGCACGCGCCTGGAGCTCTTGTCCATCGAGCTGCACGAGGAAAAGGCATGGGCGGTGCGATTCCTGATCGTAGCCGTCTGCGCCCTGTACCTCGCCACCTTCGGGCTGCTGCTCGCCATCGCCGCGCTCGTGCTGTGGGCCTCGGAGGAGAACCGTCCCGCGCTGCTCGCGACGTTCGCGGTCTTCTTCCTCGCTCTTGGCGCCGGCGGCATGGCGTACATCGTGCTCACCACCAGGCGCCGCGCGCCGTTCCTGGAGGACACGATCGCGGTGCTGAAGGGCGACGAGCAGGCGCTCGGCGAGAGCCTGGGAGCCCCCGGTGACTGAGATCGAGATCCTGCGCCGGCGTCGCGAGCTGGTGCTGCTTTCGGCCGAGCTGCAACGCGCCACGGTGGCGCGGCGGCTCGACCGCATCGACGCGAGCCCGGTGCGAGTCGCGCTGGGACTTGCCACTAGCGCGGTGAGCGTTCCACTGCTGTGGAAGCTCGGGGCGAGTGCGCTGGGCCTTGCAACGCGCACCTACCGGCGGCGTTCCCTCAAGGAACGTCTTTTCGCAACCTGCAATCGATAAGGAGATTCACATGCTTTATTGGGCAGCCGTATTCTTCATCATCGCTCTGATCGCCGCGGTCCTCGGCTTCGGCGGCATCGCCGCCGGCGCCGCGGGCATCGCCAAGATCCTGTTCTTCATCTTCCTGATCGCGTTCGTCGTCTCGTTGCTCATGGGCGTCTTCCGCCGATCGGTCTAGATCGCTCGTAATACGCCCGGCTCGCACCGCCGGGGCGGTTAGATTTGGGAAATGCCATGGGGTAAAATTCCCACCCCATGGCTTTTCTTTCATATCCCTCGATCGACGCCCCTTAGCGTCGATTTCCGCTTTCCCGATACCCCTCCATGCCTGATCACCTCGTCGAGATCTACAAGCTCGTCGCGAAGAAGGTCGACGAAGTCGATCGACAGCTCGCCGCCCGCGGCACGGTCGTGGAAAGCTGGCCCGAGCTGCGCGCGCTCGTGAAGAAGCAGGAAGGGATGCTCGAGGAACTCGGGCGGCGCACCCTGGAGCTGTCCTCGCTCTCGTCATTCCTGCAAACCCACTACGAGCGGGAAAAGGCGCGCCTGGCGCGCGAGCTGCACGACGAGCTGGGCGGCATCCTCACGCCCGCGAAGATGGATCTGTCCTGGCTGCAGGCGCATGTCGGGCAGGATGCCCAGTCCGCGGAGCGCATGTCGCGCTTGTCGGCGCTCATCGACCAGGGCATCGACCTGAAACGCCGCGTCATCGAGGACCTGCACCCGTCCCTCCTCGACCACCTCGGCCTGCCCTCCGCGGTGCAGTGGTACATGGAAGAGGCGTGCGGCGCGGCGAAGATCGAATGCAGCCTGGTGGTGAGCCCGAAGCTCGAACGGCTCGATCCCGACCTCGAGATCGCGATCTACCGCATCATCCAGGAAAGCCTTACCAACGTCGTGCGCCACTCGAAGGCGAAGAGAGTCGAGGTGCGCATCGAGCGCACCGGCACCGGGTTGCGCGTCGCGGTGCGTGACGACGGGATCGGCATCGCCGATCTGGACCGCGCCCGCAAGCTGTCCCACGGCGTGGCGGGCATGACGCAGCGCACGCGCGCGCTGGACGGAACGATCAAGGTGGAAAGCCGGCCCGGCGAAGGAACGCGGGTCGAGGTCTTCGTGCCGGTCTAGTTCTCGCGGCTGGAGAGCAACTCCCCGATCAGGCGGGGAATCGTCGCGAAGTCCTTGCTCTTGTCGAGGAAATAGTCGGCCCCGGCCTCGAAGGCGGCAACCTTGAGGGCCGGCACCGCGTGGTTGGTGAGCACGACGATGCACGCCGGATTCGCGCCCGCGGTGGCGCGAAGGCGCCGGATCACGCCGAAGCCCGTGCCCTGGGCGAGCTGCAGGTCGACGATGGCGAGGCCGATGGTGTAGCGGTCGCACGCGGCGAGCGCCTCGTCTTCGGTCGCGGCGGTGGCCACGACCTCGACGCGGCTGGGCACGGAGACAAGCTCCACCAGCCGTTCGGCGATCTGCGGGGAATCTTCCACCACGAGAGCGTTCATCAGCTCTCCTTCGGCGGGCCGCGCACCGTACTGCACCGAGCGCACCCCATCCTGCGGTCCGTGCTCGTGCGGAGTGGCCGCGTGCATCTGGGCGCTGGAGGCATGCCCGCCGGAGAATGAGCCGAAGTCCATCACGCGATAAGCTGATTCTTGACCGCGTAGTAGGTGATGTCGGCGTTCGACTTGAAGCTCATCTTCTCGAGAATGCGCGAGCGGTAGGTGCTCACGGTCTTCACGCTCAGGAACAGCTCCTTCGCGATCTCCGAAACGCTCTGGCCGGCCGCGAGCTTGCAGAAGATCTGGAACTCGCGCTCGGAGAGCTGGGTGTG
>WNFI01051425.1_pt1 | contig 11458 bp, 10 predicted proteins | sample 5400471 | NCBI WGS metagenome assembly WNFI01 (sample SAMN13153348, study PRJNA577476) | soil metagenome | isolation source: 100 cm saprolite on Douglas fir-dominated hillslope | place: USA:California | collected 2013-09-17
GGCTGCGCGGATCACGCGATCGAGCGCGACCCAGCACATGACCTTGGAGTAGACGAAGTGGTGCTCGCCATCGCGCATCTCCCAGATCCCGCGATCGGGATCACGCCAGTGCTTGCAGACATGCTCGGCCATCACACACATCAGGTACCAGAGTGGCCCCTCCAGCTTTTCGCCGTAGCGCTCAAAACAGCCCTGGCGGCGATAGAGGTGGATGGCGTCCAGCACCTCGCCGAACACATCAAGCTGCTTCTGGGTCGCGGCACCATTCCCGATGCGTACCGGGCGCGAGTCGCCATAGCCACTCAGGTAGGGCAGTTCTTGCTCCACCAGTTCACGCTCGCCGCGAATGCCATACATGATCTGCAAGTCTTCGCCATCGGAAAATGAGAGGCGCTGCAACCAGTGGGTAAAGGCATGAGCCTCTTCCGTAAAGCCCAGCACGCTCAGCGCATACAGGGTGAAGCTGGCGTCGCGCAGCCAGGTGAAGCGATAATCCCAGTTGCGTTCGCCACCCAATTCTTCGGGCAGAGAAGTCGTCGGAGCGGCGACAATTGCCCCGGTAGGCGCGTAGGTCATCATCTTCAGGACCAGGGCGCTGCGCTCAACCAGTTCCGCGTAGGGACCGTTGTAATTACAGCTCTGGACCCATCTGCGCCAGCAGTGCAGGGTCTGCGCCAGCTCGGCATCGAAATTGCGCTGCTGCAACTCATTTTCGACCAGGCGATGCGCGGCCAGGGCTGTGCGTCCGACGCCCATGGCAAAGAGCAGGCGCTCTCCTTCGCGCAGTGTAGCCTGGATGACCACCGTGGCGTATGCCTCGCCCGGATCCTGCTCTAGCCGCAGCGTATAGTTCGGCAGCAGGCTGCTACCGACAATGGCCAGACCGATGTGCTGATTTCCGCCATTGATCACCGCGCCAATGTCCGGCACCAGATACGCTTCGCTGGCAGCACCGGCATAGTTGGGCGTCACCTTGAGACGTACTGTGACCGGCAGTTCGCCATAGGTACACTCTACGATCCTCACCAGACAATGACAGGAGCCATCTTCGCGCGTCCAGGTATTATTATTCATCTCGCGAAACTGCCACGCGCTCAACGTCTCAACCGGCATAAAGTCGGTCAGGACAATTTCCCCGGCGGTACTGGCAAAACGCGTCTGCAAGACATTGCTGCCGCGCAGGTAGCGCTGCGTCCCTGGAATTGTGCCATCAGTAGGAGCAATCTGGAAGTAGCCTCCCTGATCGGCATCCAGCAACCGGCAAAAAATGGCAGGGCTATCGAAGTCCGGCAGACAACCCCAGTCGACCGAACCATCGGGAGCAACCAGCACAACCGAATGGCAGTCGCCGATGACTCCATAGGCGTTAATAGATTGATAAGTGCGTGTTTGTCCGTTCATCCCAACCATTTTCACTACATTTCTCTCTATTCAGACTACAACCTACAAGGAAGATAAGATCATTACTTACCAGGGACAAAAGCCTTCATTTATAGCCTTAAATCCTTGCTATAACAAAGAAGAACGGAAGGCATAAGGCCCTGGTAACAGAATATTCGCCCCATCCCACAAACTGACATCGCTGCTATCTTTTAGACAGTTGCGCCACCCAATATATGACACATGCAGATGTTTTTTGCCCTCCACTATAAACAACCCCAAGACTGCCAATAATATTTCTCTCTAAACAAAAAGCCCCTGTTGTCTCCAGACGACCAGGGCATGGGCATGCAACTGCATAAAGCAATAGTAGCACGCAACCTCTGAACCTCCAAATCAAAAAGGCCGGGAATACCACGGCGTAGAGCAGGTTTCCGGCCTCGTTTCGCTGCAAAAGGATCGATAAATTTTAGGAGAGGTTTCCTATTACTCCCCTACCACTGCTCATAATGTACATAATCCTCCTCCGCCTTACGCCCGCGTTTGAGCGAAGCAGAGAGTTTATCTTGCGCACGGTGACCAATAGGAATCACGCCTACTGGCATCACTTCAGCAGGGATGCCCAGAACTTCGCGCAGGATCGCATAGTCGCTTGGATCAACGACGCCAGCGAAGGCAGCAGCCAGGCCTTCATTCACTACACCCAGCAGCAGGATCATAATGGCGCAGCCAATGTCCATGTGCCAGAACGGTACAGGCCAGGCAATCTCGTCGCCTTCCTCGTTGACTTTATCGGCCTCCTGGTAACGTCGGTGATAAGCGGCCTCACTGGTGCAAGGAATGACCAGGACTGGCGCCTCGGAGATAAACGAGTGAAAACCGCTCTCGACATACGATTCTTCTTCGCAGAGGCGAGCGATCTTCAGCTTGAGTTCGGGTTGGGTGACGACCACGAACGATTGCCCCTGCGTAAAGCCAGCGCTGGGCGCATGTCGAGCCAATTCCAGGACCCGCTTGATGACCTCAAGGTCCACCGGTTCCGGTGAAAAGTGACGCACCATACGACGTTTGAGCACGACCTCGCTAAAATCCACTGAAAATGTTCTCCTTTATATTAGTATACGCTGCTTGCTTAATCCAGCCATTGCGCGACCTCTGGCGCGAAGTAGGTGATGATCATATCTGCTCCGGCGCGGCGAATGCCAGTCAGCACTTCCATAACGATGCGCTGCTCGTCAATCCAGCCATTTTGCGCGGCGGCCTTGATCATGGAGAACTCGCCGCTGACATTATAGGCCGCCAGGGGCAGATGACAGTGATCGCGCACCTGGCGAATGACATCGAGATAGGCCAGGGCCGGCTTGACCATGACAATATCCGCGCCCTCGGCGATGTCCAGATCAACCTCGCGCAGAGCCTCGCGCACATTGGCCGGGTCCATCTGATACGAACGGCGATCGCCAAACTGGGGTGTGGAACCGGCGGCCTCGCGGAAAGGGCCGTAGAAGCCAGAGGCGTACTTAGCGGAATAGGCCATGATGGGAATGGCGCTGAGATCCTGCTCATCGAGCGCGTGGCGGATAGCTCCCACGCGGCCATCCATCATATCAGAAGGCGCGACCAGGTCAGCACCCGCCTCGACATGCGAGAGGGCCATGCGCGCGAGCAGATCCAGCGACTCGTCGTTCTGCACTGTGCCATTGTGAATCACGCCACAATGGCCGTGGCTGGTGTATTCGCACAAACACACATCGGTCATGACCATCATCTGTGGTGCCACGACCTTGATGCGCTGAATGGCGCGCTGGATAATACCCTGCGCGGCATACGCCTGGGAGCCAACCTCGTCTTTGATTGAGGGAATGCCAAAGAGCAGGACAGCGGGAATACCCAGCGACGCGATACGCTCGATCTCACGACCAAGCTGCTCCAGCGGCCACTGCATAATGCCGGGCATCGATGAAATCTCTTTTGGCTCGCTCAAATCTTCAGCCACGAACAGCGGATAGATCAACTGGTCAACGCTCAGATGCGTTTCACGCACGAGGCCGCGCAGTTGTTCGCTCTGGCGCGTGCGCCGCATGCGCACGATAGGAAAAGTACTCATCAGGCAATCTCCTTTAAAGCGCGTTGGGCACACTTCACGGTCTCTTCCAGCATGGCGTCATCAAAGGCCAGCGAGACAAAGCAGGCCTCGAATTGCGAGGGTGGCAGGTAGATGCCCTGGCTCAGCATGTTCCAGAAAAAGTGCGCGAAACGCTGTGTGTCGGACATTTTCGCGTCGGCGTAGTTGCGAACTGGCTGCGACGCAAAGAAGATGGTGAACATGCTGCCGATGCGCGCGACCTGCGCAGGAACGCCGCTCTGCTGGATCGCCTGGATCAGCCCATCGCTGAGCAGCCGGGCTTTGCGTTCGAGCCCGACGTACTGGCCGGGTTTGAGCAGTTCACTGAGCGTGGCGATGAGGTCAGGTCGGGGATGATACCGACACGTTCCTGCATGCCGCCCAGAGCCACGCGGAAGCCGGTCATGACCTCATCGAAGATCAGGACCGCGCCATACTCCTGCGTCAGCCTGCGCAGTTCTTCCAGGAAACCAGGCTGCGGGGGCACCAGACCCATGTTGGCGGCAATTGGCTCAACGATCACGGCGGCGATCTCGTTGGGATAGGTGCGCAAGAGTTCTTCCACCGCGCCAGCGTCGTTGTAGGGCGCGATCAGGGTGTTGCCAGTCGTTTCAGCAGGCACACCGGGACTGTCGGGCAGACCCATGGTGGCCACGCCAGAGCCAGCCTGGACCAGCAGTAGATCGGCATGCCCGTGATAACAACCACTGAACTTGACGATCTTGCTGCGCCCCGTATAGGCGCGAGCCAGGCGCAGGGCGCTCATAGTCGCCTCGGTGCCGGAATTGACGAAGCGCACCATCTCGATCGAAGGCACGCTACCAATAACCATCCGAGCCAGCTCGCTCTCCGCTGCCGTGGGCGCGCCATAGCTAAAACCATTGGCGCTGGCCTCGATCACAGCCTTGAGCACCGAGGGATAGCCATGGCCCAGGATCATCGGCCCCCACGACTGCACATAATCGAGATACCGGTTGCCATCCACGTCAAAAAGATAGGGGCCATCGGCACGCGCGATAAACACGGGATCGCCACCCACGCCGCGAAAAGCGCGCACAGGGCTATTGACGCCACCCGGCATGAGTTGCTGCGCCTCGGCAAAGAGCGCGCGCGAACGCGGGAGTCGCAGGTTAATGTTTGTTGTCTTGCTCATTTTTACTTTACCCTCTAAAAACCACTTTACACCTATTATAATATTCTTTTCATGAATGTGTGGGAGAGCAAAATCAGCTGCCCCGATTTTGCTCTCCCACACATTCATGAATTTTCCAGGTTTCAGCTACGCGCCAATCGCCTCAAGAATCTCGCCAAACGGCTGGGCCACGCAGGTGAACATGGGCGTATCGCGCAGGGTGTACTGGCTGGCCTCGCTGCCGCGCAACTCTTCGACCAGATCAAGAAAATCGCTAAGATTGTCGGTTTCAAAGGCTACGACGAATTCCTGGTCGTCCAGGCCAAAAGAGTAGGTCGTGTTGATCGAGACTTCGCGGTACTTGATGCCAATGCGAATGTGCTCGTCCATCATGCGCTTGCGCTCCTCCAGGGGCAGCATGTACCAGGGCCGTGTCTTCACAAAAGGATAGACGAAGAGGTATTTCTTGTCGTCAGGCGTGATCACCAGGCGCGGATCGTGGACACCGCGCGCGTTCTTGCCAACGTAGACTGAACGCTTGGTCATCGAGAGAAAACCACTCCTCGACGATACGCTGTAACTCCTGTTTGCCCTGCTGGCGCTGCTCAAGAGGCAGCAGTTGCCACTGGGGATCGAGTTTATAGAACGTAAAACGCACCATCTGACGTGGCTGTTTCGGTTTGGCTGGCGCCTGCTGCTCCTGGGGGGCGGTCTGGACGATAATGGTCGCGTCGGTCATCTTCGGTTCTCCTCGTAGGTAATCAAAGCCTCAATCAGGCCAGCGATCGTAAATTCGCGGGCCTCAACACCAACTTCCAGCCCATAACCCCGCGCCGTTTGCGCGGTGATCGGGCCAATACAGGCAATCAGCGGGCGTATGGGCTGTTTGCCTGGATACGCCAGCAGAATCGCAATATCTGGGGCAGACTGGCTGAGCCAGTGCATGAAATGATGGACGGTCGACGAACTGGTAAGGGTGATGATGTCCAGTTGTTGCTGGCGCAGCAGCGCGATCACCTCGCGCCCGCGTTCATCATCCTGGGCCACTGGCAACGTTCTGTAGGCGGTGACAACATCGACATGCGCGCCAGCCTGCTCAAGCTCGGTCACGAGCACCTGGCGGGCCTCGGCAGCACGCGCCAATAGGATACGCTGACCAGCTAACGTCTCGCCACGTTCCTCAGCCTCGCGGCGCAACGCTTCCGCCACGCTCTCGGCAATATATTCGTCGGGCACCAGTGCCGCTGAAAGGCCGTAATTCGCCAGCGCGGCGGCTGTAGCGGGTCCGATCGTGGCAATGCGCGCGGTAGCCAGCATCTGTGGCTCAAGGCCAAGCGAGCTCAGACGGTCCAGGGCCATTTTCACGCCATTGGCGCTGGTAAAGATTAGCCAGTCGTAGGCGGCGTTCTCAGCCAGGGCGCGCAGGGCTTGATCCAGCGGAGACCAATCCTCTGGCGGCACAATGCGGATCACGGGGAGTTCAACTGGGAGCGCTCCCGCAGCGCGCAACTGCTCGCTTAGCACGCCTGCCTGATCGCGGGTGCGCGTAACCAGCACGTGTTTGCCCTGCAACGGCAAAGTGCGGATTTGCTGCTCAGACATGCTGCTCCTCCTGTGTCGTCACGCCCAGGTCCGCGATAATCGCATCGGCTCCCTGTGCGAGCGCCTGAGCTGCCATCTCAACGCCCAGCCTCTCGGCGCGTTCAACGCTGCTCTTAGAGGTCCAGGGGATACGCCCGCTCACGCGTACCTGCTCGCGACCATCCAGGCTCGTCACCAGTCCGTTCAGGCTTAGCTCGCCAGCAGAGATCGTGCCATAGGCGGCGACTGGCAGATAGCAGCCAGCTCCCAGGCGGCGCATAAACATCCGCTCGGCGCACGTCGTGGCCTGGGTTGTGCGATCGTTGAGCGGCGTGAGCAGTTCGAGCAGCTCTGGCTCATCGCGCAGCTCCAGGCCCAGCGCGCCCTGGCCCGGAGCTGGCAAGACCTGCTCAAACGAAAGATAGGTCATGCGCGCAGCAAGCTCGGCTGGCACCCCGATGCGATGCAGGCCCGCGGCGGCCAGGATGATCGCGTCATACTCACCGGCATCGAGTTTACGCAAACGCGTATCCACGTTGCCACGCAGCGAGAGAATCTCGGCCTGTGGGTAGAGCGTGCGGATTTGCGCGGTGCGGCGCAGACTGCACGTACCGATACGCGCGGGCGGCGTCGCGTCGAGTGCCAGGGCCTGGCGTGTGATCAGCACGTCGCGAGCATCCTCGCGCTGACCAGCCATGAGCAGACGCAGACCAGCAGGCTGGACCGTCGGCAAATCTTTCAGGCTATGCACCGCGACATCGATGCGCTTCTCAGTCAGAGCGCGTTCGATCTCGATCACAAATACGCCATCGCTGCCGATCTTCGTCAACGGAACATGAGTCACGGCATCGCCTGTCGTGCGGATTTGCTCAACAACTATCTCCAGGTCGGGCCAGTGTCGCTGAAGTTGTGCTACAACCCAACTCGTCTGAATCATCGCCAGTTTGCTGGCTCGCGTGCCGATTACTATCCGTTTCATCATGTTGTTGTTCTCTCAAATCAAACAAAAAACGTAAAGCCTCAGCATAGACATGCCCCTGTCCATCGGCGGCGGCATCTTTGAGGCGGCGCGTTGGCATATGTAGAATTTTATTTACCAGTCGGGTAGTCAGTTCCTGAACAATGGCAGCTTCGCGTTCAGAGAGGCTGGGCGCGAGTTGATGCAACGTGCGCGCCAGCTCTTGCTCGCGCAGAGCGTGTATCTGGCCGCGCAGGTCATTGATGGTATCCACCACTCCCAGCGACGAGAGCCAGCGTGTAAACGCAGTAGCCTCTTCCGAGACAATGGCCTCAACCTGCTCAACCTCTTGCAGACGCAGACGAATACCCTGGTCAACCGCGTCCTGGAGATCGTCCAGGTTGAAAAGATGCACACCCGGCAAGCCAGCAACGCTCGGCTCGACATCACGCGGGAGCGCAATATCGATCACGAGCAGGGCGCGGTCCTGACGCTGGCGCACGACCTCTTGCAGCATGGCGTAGGTAAGCAGCGCGCGGGGAGCCGTAGTGGAAGAGATCACCACATCTGCCTCAACCAATGCGGCAGGCAATTCGGCAAACGTGCGATGCACCGCGCCCACACGGCTGGCCAGGTCAATGGCGTTAAGCGGGGTGCGATTAATGATTGTCAGATGTTGCGCTCCGTTGGCGCACAGGTTCTGCGCGGCCAGATCGCTCATCTTACCCGAACCAACCAGTAACACGCTAGCCTCTTCTAGACGCGGAAAGATCCGGCGGGCCAGTTGCACCGCGACATGGCTGATCGAGGCGGCGTTGCGGCTGATTGCGGTCTCGCTGCGCGCGCGTTTCCCAGCGACCAGCGCGGCGCGAAAGAGTGCCGAAGTGATTGGTCCCGCGAAGCTCCCACCCTGAGCGATTTCCAGTGCGTCAGAGACCTGCCCCTGAATTTGCGCCTCGCCGGGCACCAGCGAATAGAGTCCACAGGCCACGCCCAGGAGGTGCGAGATGGCCTGCTCATCGACAAACGTATAGGAGTGTCCGTCGAGTTCGGGTAGCGCAACGCCGCGAGCCTCGCTCAGCACATTCTTCAGACGCGCCACGTCCTCATCCGGCTCCAGGCATACAGCATAGAGTTCGAGGCGATTGCACGTGGAGAGCAGAACACACTCTTGAACGAATTGACGCGCCGACCCAAGCACCTGGGGAATCTGGCGCTGAGTGCAGGCCAGACGCTCACGCAAGGCTATCGGAGCAGATGTGTGGTCAACGCCAATACAAACTATATGCACACAAACCTCTAAAATCTTAAATAAAATCTAAACCTATAGAGATTTTAGCAGTTTTCACCAGATAGTCAAGAGGAGAAGGGCGATTTTGGCTCAGGTAGTTACCGTATTTTTTATCAGGTAGAGTTCCTCTAACGCCGTCGCCCCAGGGCGGGCACAAGGGCCGCCCGTACTATGGACGAAAAATTGCTAGAGGGCCAACGGATCAGCCTCGATCAACCTGCGCGCCATCCAAATGCCTCTTTTACATGAGGATGTTCTAAATATCACTAACCTTCGTCCATAGTACGGGCGGCCCTTGCGCCCGCCCTGCTGGCCCACGCAATCCAGGTTGCCCATACATGATTCTTTTGAACTGCTTTCTCCAACCCCTTGTCGGACTCCTCTCTATATGCTAGTATCCCAGGAGACTTATGTATGAGAGAATAGGACTTTTGGGATGCAACAACAGGATCAAACCAACAAGAGAGAAACGCCGGAGCCGAGGGGGTCAACCCCCGGCGAGCATGATAGAGAGAGCAACGAAACACACGTATTTACCGACGTCGAGGGCAGCAGAAACGCAACAGCAATTGCCAGCGAGCCACAACGCGGCGGCTTCGATTGGCTCGCGCTGGTCGTGGCCCTGGTGATCGCCGCGTTCTTCGCGTTGACGGCGCGCTTTAATAGCCAGCCCTCGCCCTCATTCATACCGGCGGCGGTCTTCAGCGCGACTGGTTGCGGTCTGTTGATCACAGCGCTACGGAAAGTACGCGGCAGAGCCGGGGCAGGTCTGCGCGAAGCAGGTCTGGCTGGCTTTGGCCTGGCACTCTTCCAATTTGCCATAACCTTCACCTACCAAGATGTCTTGGCGACCGTGCGGACAATCCCAGAATTTAGCCACGCCTTCCTGGTCACCTGGGGACTGATTGGTCTGTTCGCGATTGTGCTGAGCCTTGCGGGCGCGGCTATCGGGCACCTGGCCTTCGCACCACTGCGCGCGCTGCCTGCGCGGACCGCGAAACAGAGCAGCGTTGAGGAAGAAGAGGAGACTCCCCAGCTCGCCGGATCGAATGAAGCGGTGGTGAATGAAACATTACAATCTGAGCAGGCAAACAGAGTGGCTGAGAGTGAAGATGAGGCAGGCGAGGATGAAACGCTACAATCTGGACAAGCAAACGGCATAGCTGAGGGCGAAGAGGAGGATGACGCGGAAGAAGAAGAGGAGGATGCAGAAAGCACAATAGTTGCCGCGCAGCCTCGCTCTGTCCTGGCCAACTACGCGGTCACCATCCTGCTGCTCGCCCTGCTACCCATGATGGCTGGCTACGTGTTCGCGGCGGTCTACGACTTCGCGATGAATGCACTCAACGTTAATCACATTTCTCCAGGTGTTTTCCCAACCTTGAGCCTGCTCAGCGGCCTGCTGCCCTGGCGGCTCGCGGCCCCGATCAACCTACTCAGTGCGAATGGCTCGTTCATCGTCTTCACGCTGCTCTGGCGCATCCCGGATAGCGTGCTTGGCAATCCCAACGTGTTCGACATTCAAACGCTAGAGCCACTGCTCTTCAATGCGGCAGCGCTGGCCTTTTTGCTGATCACGATGTATGGCAACGAGAAGCGCGCAAACGGCGAACGACAGGCCGCGCCCTGGGGAGCCTTCCTGCTATTAGAAGCCCTGCTCGGCCTGATCATCATCCTGCCCACCAACCTCTGGCTGTTGCGCGGCCTGGAAGGTGTCTTGCAATTTGGGAACCAGGCTATCCAACTGCCAACCACCCAGTTGATCAACCCAACGCTCTTCGCGCTCAATCTGCTGACCGGGGTAATCGTCTGTCTGCTGGTTGGCGTGATCGTGAGACGACAATACCAGTTGTGGACCACGCCTCGCCAGGTTGCGGTGGAGGAAGCGTAGGTTCGCGGGAGAAATGGGTGCGCCCCTTTCTTACAAGAAAATAGCACAAGAGCATTTCCGCCAGATAGATCGATAAAAGGCTGATCTTCTATACGACTATACACTATTCTGGCCTGAAATGTCTATTTGCTTATAAGATAGGTCAGATTTCACTATATTTATAACCCCTCAAGCGTCATCTGTAGTTCATTGAGGCCATGCTGGGCGTCGTAGTGAACGTGAAGGGTCAGCACGCGGCAGAGAGAACTCTGGCCGCTACCAGTGGGGGCTACACTATCGGTGAGCGTCAGGCCGTCAAAGAGTTGCAGAGCAGGATTGACCGGTATGGTGACGCTGTGGGCAACCTGCGCGCGTGTCTCCTGGGCCAGCAGGAAAGTGGCCTTTTGCGCGCACTGCGAGGTTGTGGAGAGCTTCGGATCAACATGATGCAGCAGTCGCTCCAGCCCGATCAGCCGCATCTGCACATCGTCAAACACCTCAGCGGTGGTCAGCGCGGCTGAGAGCGAGCCAGCGGGCGGCTTGCCACTGACGATCACATGATTGGCCCGCTGATCGGTCCCGCCAAAGCTGACCGCTTCAACTTCCGGCTGGTAGGTCCAGACCGAGGAGTCGTTGCTCGCCAGTTCGCGCACTTGCAGCGTCTCGTTCTGATCGAGAAAGTAAACCAGTCCGTAGATTGAGCACAACTCGTCAAGCGCGTGGCGATACGTCTCGCCGGCCTGGAGCACAAAGGCTGACACGATCTGCGACATCTGCGAGGTTGTAGGCAGAACCAGGGAGAAGAGGCCAGCACGCGCGGCTATTTCAGCGATCAGATAGCCAACGGTCAGGCTGGTATAATTCTGCTGATAGCGCGCAACAAGGTCCAGGTTGCGCGAGAGATCGTGCGCGACCAGGCGCAGGTAGTTGGCCGTGGGTGTGCGCACAAACTCGATCTGTGCCAGGTGGTACATTCCTACTTTCACCACTGTGGGCGTCTGTGGCGGCGAACCAGTGCGATAGCCCTCGCTCAAGACCAGCAACGCGTTCAGGCCAACCGGCTGATAATTTCCTGTCGCGTTCACCGCTGTAACCAGGCTGTTATACCGCCCCTGCGCGTT
>WNFI01077022.1_pt1 | contig 11456 bp, 8 predicted proteins | sample 5400471 | NCBI WGS metagenome assembly WNFI01 (sample SAMN13153348, study PRJNA577476) | soil metagenome | isolation source: 100 cm saprolite on Douglas fir-dominated hillslope | place: USA:California | collected 2013-09-17
CCCTCCTCCCAATTCGCCTCCAACAGCGGCACGTGCTTGAGCGCCGCGGCATGGAAGACGATGTCAGGCTTGAATTCCGTCATCAGCCGGAACACGCGACTGCGGTCGCGGACGTCGGCGATGCGGCCGTCGATCACCGGCCGCGCCTGCTTGGTGGCAAGCGTTTCCAAGACCGCATGCAGCGCCGGCTCGGAATTCTCGATAATGAGCAGCCGCGACGCGCCGAACGCGATGACGCGGTCGCAAATCTCGGCACCGATCGAGCCGCCGCCGCCGGTCACCACGACCGATTTGCCGTTGAGGAAGGTGTCCAGCCGCGCATAATCGATCTTGACGCTCGGCCGCAGCAATAAATCCTCGACATTGACCGGCGCCAGGCGCGGCATTTCGCCGGCGTCATCGAGCGAAGGCAGCCGGCTCACCGCAAGCCCGAGACGGCGCGCCTGCATCAAGGTCGCTTCGGGCTTGGCATCCGGCTCGAACGCCGACGGCGTGAAGATCACGCGCGAGATCACAGTGTCACGTTGCGCAAAGTCGTTGACGACGGCATCGAGCGCCGAAAAATAGCCGAGCACGGGAATGCCGCGGATCGACTGTCCTTGATCGCCGGCGGATTGCGACAGCACACCGACCGGCCAGATCTTCTTGACCGCGCCGCTTTCGATGGCGCGCAACAGCACCTCGGCGTCGGCGGCGCGGCCGAGCACGAGGGCTGGATTGGCGGCCTCCGCGCGGGCGTGATGCCGGGTGCGGGTGTAACGGAAATAACGATAGGCAAGCCGTGGGCCGCCGAGGAAGACAAATTGCAGGACCCAATAGAGGACGATGGTGATCTTGCCGAAGAAGAACTGCCCGAGCACGTTGGGCGCGACCAGCACGTAATCGAGCGCCAATAGCGATACGGCCAGCACCGACGACGCGCGCAGGATGTTCATCAAATCCGGCAGCGACGCGAACCGCCACTTCGCCTCGTAGAGATGGAACAGGTAATAAACGATCCCGGCATAGGCGACGAAGCCGGGCAGGAACAGGAGCAGCGGCGTTTCGCGCTCCATCAAGCCCGCCGCCTCGAAGCGGATATAGAAGCTCGCGATGACCGCCGCCGCCGTCATGACCAGGTCATGGGCGATAACGAGCGTTCTGCGCGGGCTTATGGGCAGTCCGAGCATCCTCAAATCCACGCCGCGGGATTATCCCGGCTTTTCAATACCGGGCTTTGCCTCGCGGCGCCACCCCCGGGCGCGCTCGCGCTAGGCCGCCCGGCGCACGGCAAGTGCTTGATCCAGCGCCGTTATTACCTGGGCGGCGGAAAGCTCGTCGAGGCATTGGCTGAAGCTGTCGAGGCGGCGTTCGCAGCCCTCGCCCTGGCACGGCAGGCATGGCAAGGGGTTTTGCACCAGCCACACATTGCCGCGCTGCTGGATCGTGCCGGCGGCCACCCACGGCCGGTCGAGGCCGCCCACCGGCCAGGGGCCCCAGATGCGTGGATCGGTCGGCCCGTAGAGCGCCACCGTTGGCGTGCCAGTGGCGGCGGCGAGATGGGTGATGGCGGTGTCCGGCCCGACATAGGCTCGCGCGGCAGCGATGGTGGCGGCAAGCTCCGGCCATTCCAGCCTGCCGTCGAGCCGCGTGACGTCGCAGTCGCGCCAGACCTCGTCGAGATAGGCACGGTCGCTGTTGGCTCCGCTGGTGACGACGGCGAGGCCGCGCTGGCGCAGCGCGGCAGCGAGCGCCCGCCAGCCGTTCAAGGTCCAGCGCTTGTAAGTGAACATCGGCGCGGCGTGGACGACGGCAAAAGGCCGCGCCGGGACCAGGTTGGATTGCGCCCCGCCTGCCGGACATACGATTTCCGGCACCGGGGGAATGCCGAGCAACCCGGCGAGGCGGAGCACATCGTGGACGCGATGCTGTTGCCGATCGGCAATATAGGAGCGGCGCAGCGCCAGGCGCTTCACCGTCGCCGACAATCCGTTCGGCTCGATGGGACCGGCGCTTTGCCGCCCCGCGATCCACGCCAATGCCGTCGGCCGATCGCCGGTCTGAGTGGAGAGCGCGACGTCGTAGCGCCGCGCCAGCCGGCGCAGCAGGGCAAGAGTTTCGCCGGCGCCCGGACGCTGCGGCATGGCGATGACTGTGGCGAGATCGGGATTGCCCGCCAAAATTCCTTCCGTGCCGGCGAACACCAGCGCCTCGATCGAGGCGGCGGGGAACGCGCGCTTGATGCTGCGAATGAGCGGCGTCGTCAGCAAAACGTCGCCGAGCCGGCGCAACGCCACCACCAGCACGCGTGGATTGCTCGGCAAAGCAAGCGGCGTCATGGCTTCGCACCGGGCGATGCAGCAGGCGGCAAATGGGCGTCGCGCAGCACGGTGCCGCCGACGATGCCGACGCCGAATACATAGAGCCAGCCCTGGCTGAAATCGAACAAATGCGAATTGACCAGCGACGATAGGAAATTCTGCACGACGATGATGGTGCCGATCCAGGCCATCAGTCCGGCTCCGCGGAACAGCAAGCCGTGCGCGGCCCACATCGCCAGCAACGCCGCGGCGCCGACGGCACCCAGCTCGATCGCCACGGCGAAAATCTGGCTGTGCGGATTGACCGTGGCAACGGCCGAAGCGGAACCGGCGTCACCGGATGCCGCCAGGCGAAACTCCTCGGCGATGGATCCCGTACCGTGGCCGATAATGGGCGCCGCCTCGACGATGGCCGCCGACTTCTTCAGGAACTCCATGTGCAACCCGGTTGAGTTGGCGGCATCGGTGTTCAGATAATTGTGCAGTTCGGTGAACGAATGCAGCACCCGGACGTGCAAATAGGGCGATGCGGTCAACCCTATGCCGACGAGGGCTGCCGCGACGGCACCGGCAAGGGCGACGCCGCGCCAGCCGAAATAGCGGTAGCCGAGCACAATGGCGAGGACCGGCGCGACCACGACGGTCGTGCGGCTGGTGGCGACGAAAGCGATATTGGCCAGGAAACCGGCGGCAAGACCGAGCGACACGGCGCGGGTCCGCCACCCGTCGTCGCGCCAGCGCTCGCAGGCCGCGGCGATGAGCCCGAACGCGCAAATCAGGAAGATCCCGCTCTGAAAGATGTAGTCCTTGACCGGCACACCATAGGCTTTGACGTGCGCGCCAAAAATGGGGACGTGCACGAAGGCCCACGCCGGAAACAGGGCAAAGAACGACGACAGCGCCAACAGCACGGTCGCCGAAATGAGAAAGCCATAACAGGCGCAAGGCCCGGATTGCGAGCGGCGGAATTGCGCCAGTAGCAAAGGTATGGCCAAGAGACGATGGAAGCCGTCGAGGCCGTCGACGCGCTCTGCCCAAGGCACGTCAGCCCAGAGCATGCCGACGGCGGCGAGCAGCCACAGCAGGACCGGCAAGCCGCCCGCGGCGGTCAGGAGCTCGCGGCGGACGTCAGCGACGGCCAAGGTCGGAAGGACAGCCACAAGCCATACAACGATCAGAATGATGCTCACCGATGTCGACCACGGCAGCGACACCGCGACGGCCACGGCGAGGCAGTCGGCGGCCTGTTGCAAGCTGCGCATATCGAGCGTCATGACCTAAGCCGCAGCATCAGGTTTTTATGCCGGCTCAGCGCGACAAGCTCGTAGCCGCATCCCTGCATGACCAACATTAAATCGACTTTCCAGCTTGGGCGCGAGTCTTCGATGATCACCAGGCGCGGCCACAGTCGCGGCGGCGCATCGCGAAAAAATGGCGCAAGGATCACGTCTTCGGAGCCTTCGACATCGATCTTCAAGGCATCGACGGCGTCGACGCCTTCGCCGCTGAGGACATCCAGCAGCGTTTGCGAAGGCACGCGTATCGTTTCAGTTGGCGGCTGCCCCTGATCGATTTTCTTCGTCCGCGTGCCGCCGCGATCGCGCTGGTTCAACTCGACAGCTACGACACCTGCCTCGTCGCTTAACGCTTTTGGAATGATCGTGATCGGTACCGCCGGATTGGCGCCAACGTTGAATTCCAAGCGGCGAAGATTTCCCGGCTCCGGCTCGATGGCGAGAATACGAGCCTGCTGCCCGGCGCATGACGCGACGAACAGCGAGAACAGGCCGACATTGGCACCGATATCGACGAAGGTGAAGCGCCGCGCTTGAGCTCTCGCGCGGGCAATGTCGCTTTCCAGCTCCGCGAGCTCTTCCGGCTCGTACATCCGCGGCGTGAACAGCAAATTCTTCTCGCAGCCGTTGTCGCGCGGATGCAGCCGCATGCGCATGCCCCAACGCTCGACGTCCAACGCGCCGTCGGGATAGGCCAGACGCATGGTGACGGCGCGACGCAGCAGGATGGCAAGACGCAGTCCCGCCCAGCTGTCGGGCAGCGGTTTGGTCGTGGCCATGACCATCCGATCGAGCCATCCCGGTGCCAATGCGCCGAATGTCCGGGTATTCATTGTCGGAGCGCCGAAAGGCCGCGCTCGGCGCGGATGCGTTTGCTGGCGAGGATGGCATCCAGCCGGCGTTCGTTTTCCGGCAGCCGCGACCGATCGGCTTCGGCATGCCACAAATGCAGGACGCCGGTCGCCATGCGGCCGTCCCTGCGGTGCACGCCGGCGCGCATCAGGCGAACTAAAATATCGGAATCCTCCCGTCCCCAACTGCTGAATCCGCCCTCGAAACCATCGACGGCGATGAGGTCCGAGCGCCAGATGCCGAGATTGCAGCCTTGGGCGCCGCGCCAGTCGTCGCTGCGCAACCTGCGCAGCGGCCCAAGCGGCAGCGAGACGAGCGGCGCAAGGCGTTTGATGTCTTTGGCGCGCCGCGCCCGCCACCAGTCGGCCAACGTCCAGCTTTCCGGCTCGAGTTTTTCTTGCAGGATTCGCTGCGAAAGCGCTCGCGACAACAGCAGCCGATTGCCGGTCACGAACCATCCGCGCCTGGCCAGCGCGCGGTGCGCGGCGACGAAATCTGTTCGCGCGACGCAATCGCCATCGAGGAAGATGCAATAATCGCCGGACGCGGCAAGGATCGCGCGGTTGCGGATTTCGGCGAGGCGGAAACCGTCATCGGGATGCCAGACATGGTGCAGGCGGCCGTCGAAGCGCGGTTGCCACGCTTCGATCAGTGCTTTGGTCTGCGGCGTCGAGCCGTCATCGGCGACCAATACCTCGAAGTCGGGATCGCTCTGGCGCGTCAGCGAGCGCAGCACCGCATCGAGCGCGTCGGGGCGATTATAGGTCGCGACGATGACGGAGATGCGTTCGGCCACGACGGCACTGCTCCAAACAGCTGTTAGCGACCTCGACGAAATAGCCGGCACGCGTGCCGAAGAATGCCTCCTTGAATGCGGTCTCGGCGGTATCAGGAAAGATCGCGCGCTGTCGTGCGAGCGTCAAAGCGCCGCTCCGATCACGATGCCGATTCAGCCGAGCGGCGCACCATGCCCGTGGTGGAATGACCGGGCACGAGATCGACCAGAACCACGGTCCCGCCCGCAGCCTCGACCAGGTCGCCGCCGACGACCTCCTCGCGCTTATAGTCGGCGCCCTTGACCAGCACCGCCGGCTTTACACGCTTGATCAGTTCGAGCGGCGTGTCCTCCTCGAAGACAACGACGAGATCGACCGCTTCGAGCGCAGCCAACACCTCGGCACGGCCTTCGGCGGGATTGATCGGCCGGCCATTGCCCTTGAGCCGCCTGGTCGAAGCATCGCTGTTGAGCCCGACCACGAGGCGGGAGCGAGGCTGCGGGCAGGATGCGATGGCGGAGCTCGGCCAGCGATACCGTTGCGGTGCCGCGCTTGCCGACGACGACGGCGGCCGCGGCATTGGCGGCGCGCATGGCGGATTCGAACGGCGCCCGCATCGCCAGCAGCACCGCCATCACCGCGGCGACGGTGTCGCCGGCGCCGGACACGTCGCGCACTTTTACCGGATAAGCGGGAATGTGGATCGGCGCATGACCCTCGACGTGCAGCGTCATGCCTTCCTCGCTGCGGGTGACCAGCACGGCCTCGCTCTCGACCAGCCGCGCCAAATCGGCTGCGGCTTTGCCGATTTCCGCCTCGGTCGCGACCGGACGATGCACCGCAGCGCCGAGCTCCTGGCGGTTCGGCGTGATCAAGGTGGCGCCGCGGTAGACGCTGTAGTCGTGGCCTTTCGGATCGACCACGACCGGTTTGCCGTGACGGCGCGCCGCGTCGATGATGGCGCGGATGACGCGCGGCGTCAGCGTGCCCTTGGCATAGTCCGACAGCACCACGGCGCCGGCCTGCGGCATGGCCGTTTCCGCATAAGCGATGATCGAGGCTTCGCTTTGCCCGCTGGTCGGCGCGGTGGTCTCCCAATCGGCGCGCATCAAGTGGGTCGAATGGTGCTCGGAGACGAAGCGCACCTTGCGCGTCGTCTGCCGCGCCTTGTCGATCACCAGATCGGGAACGACCAGGCGATCGAATTTCGCCAGCGCGTTGGTCAAGGTCAGGCCGGCGTCGTCGTTGCCGATCAAGCTGACCAAAATGCATTGCGCGCCAAGCGCGGCGATGTTGCGCGCCACATTGCCGGCGCCGCCGATTTCGACCGCGCTGTGCCTGACCGCGAGAACCGGCGTCGGCGCTTCCGGCGAAATGCGCGTGACTTCGCCATAGACGAAATCGTCCAGCATGAGATCGCCGACGCAGAGCACAGTCTGCTTCGCAACAAGCCTGAAAGCGTCGTCGAAATCAAACATCCGTTGCCTGCGAAAACCTTTGGCTCTTGCTTAGCGGTAGCGATCGGCACGATCGAGATAAGTCGTCACGTAGCGCTTCACCGCCGCCTCGAGCGGCGTGAATGCGGCATTATAGCCGGCCCGCCGCAGATTACCGGTCTCCGCTTGGGTGAAATACTGGTAGCTGTCGCGGATCGCGGCCGGCATGTCGATATATTCGATGGCAGGTTCCCGGCCGAGCGCCGCGAACATGGCGCCGATCAGGTCGCGGAAGCTGCGCGCCGCGCCGGTGCCGACGTTGAAAATGCCCGACACTTTGGGCGTGGCGAGCAACCAGCGCACCACGGCAACGGCGTCGTCCACAGCGATGAAATCGCGTTTCTGCTCGCCGTCGGCGATGCCTGGGCGGTGCGACTTGAACAGCCGGATGGTCTTGCCGGCCTTGGCGTCGTCGAACCGCTTGGCGACGAGGCTCATCATCTCACCCTTGTGGTACTCGTTGGCGCCGAAGACGTTGAAGAATTTCAGACCCGCCCATTGCGGCGGCATCTTCTCCTGGCGCGCGGCGCGCTCGGCCACGGCCAGGTCGAACATATGCTTGCTCCAGCCGTAGAGGTTCATCGGCTTGAGCTCTTTGAGGGCGTCAATCGACCAGTCGTCGGAAAATCCTTTCTGGCCGTCGCCGAAAGTCGCGGCCGACGAGGCATAGATGAACGGCGTATGCGTCGCCGCGCACCAGTCGAGGAGGCGAAGCGACAGCCGGAAATTGTTTTCCATGACGGCGTCAGCGTCGGTCGCGGTGGTCGAGGAAATGGCGCCCATATGCACGACCGCCTCGAGCTTGCGGCCGTCGAGCCAGCGCAAAAGATCGGCCGGCGGGACGAAGTCGGCGATTTGGCGATTTGAGAGATTGCGCCACTTGCCGTCGCTGCCGAGGATGTCGTTGACGGCAATGTCGGTGCGGCCGGCCTCGTTGAGGCTCGCCACCACATTCGATCCGATGAACCCGGCCCCGCCGGTGACCAACAACATCGACGCCGTGACCGGTTGCGGTTTGCCGTCGGACTTGAGCCGACCAGCCGCTCCTTTGCCCCAGTCCGGCGCGATGAGCAACACTCGGCGCTTGATCTGGCGGGCTAGGACTAAGGATCGCACTTTAATGAAATGAATATAAATTCATTCAATAGTATGAATTATAATTCATTTCATTTCCGTTTTGAGGCTGCGTAGACGGCTGGGCCGGCTGCATTATTGCCTTTGGCAATTTCGAGGGCACGTATTACCGCTACGCCAAGCGTCACGAGGCAGCGTGGAATTGAGCGCCGCCACCGAGCAAGCCGCTCAGGCGCGAATGGGATTCAGTGGCGCCAACGTGATGGATCAAAGCTCCGACAAGACATTCGCCGACCGCCTCGCCGATGAGAGGCTGGAGCGCAGCCCGATATTGATCGTGCCCTATATGTGGATCGGCGATTTCGTGCGCTGCCACACCGTCATTCAGCTGCTGCGATCGCGGTATCCGGAGCGGCCGGTCGATATGCTGACGACGACGCTTTGCGCGCCACTCACCGATTACATGCCGGGCCTGCGCCAAGCCATCGTCGCCGATCTTCCGCGTAAGAGTCTGGCCTTGGCGCAACAGAAATCGCTCGCCACGCGTCTCAAGCAGGAACGCTATGGCACCGCGCTGATCATGCCGCGGACCTGGAAAGCGGCGCTGGCGCCGTTCTTTGCCGGCATTGCCGAACGCACCGGCTTTGTCGGCGAGGCGCGGTTTTTCCTGCTCAATGATTTGCGTTTCGGCGAACGCGGCTTGCAGCGCATGGTCGATCGCTGCGCCGCGCTGGCGCTGCCGCCCGGCGCCGCTTTGCCGGCGCCACTGCCGGTGCCCGAGCTCAAAGTGCCACCGGCCGAAATTGCCGCGTGGCGCAGCCGCCGCGGACTTGCCGCCGAGAGCCGGCCGGTCGTAGCGCTGGCGCCTGGCGCGGTCGGACCGTCGAAGCGCTGGCCGAGCGCGTCCTATGCCGCGCTGACCCGACGCCTCATCGCCGACGGCTTCGCGGTCTGGGTGCTCGGCGGCCCCGATGAGAAGCCGCTGGCCGCCGAGATCGTCGGCGACACCGATGCCCGCGACCTCACCGGACACGACCTGCGCGACGCCGTCCTGGCGCTGGCATCGGCTTCGGCCGCGGTGTCCAACGATTCCGGTCTCCTGCACGTCGCCGCAGCGCTGGGCACGCCTTCGATCGGTATTTTCGGCCCGACCAGCCCCTGGCATTGGGCGCCGCTCAATCCGCTGGCGGCCACCATGGAAACGAAGAGCGTGCTCGATTGCCGGCCGTGCCATAAGCCTGTCTGCCGGCTCGGCCACCACCGCTGCATGCGCGACATCGACCCGGACGAGGTTTTTGCCGCGACCCGCCGCGCGCTGGCCGCAGTCGCGACTGTCGGTTGAAGCCGGCCGCCGCCTAACGTGGTATTCACCGAATCGGAGTAGGGCTGACCGACATGACAGTCCTGGTCACAGGCGGCGCCGGCTATATCGGCAGCCACATGGTCTACGAGCTCGTCGATGCCGGCGAGCGCGTGGTCGTGCTCGACAATCTGTCCACGGGCTTCGACTGGGCCATCGCCAAAGGCGTGCCGCTCGTCGTCGGCGAGACCGGCGACCAGGCGCTGGTCGCGCGGCTGATCGGCGAGCACGGCGTCGACGCCATCATTCACTTCGCCGCGTCCATCGTGGTGCCCGACTCGGTGCGCGATCCGCTCGGCTATTACCGCAACAATACGATGAACTCGCGCGCGCTCATCGAATGCGCCGTAAACGGCGGTGTGCGCCATTTCATCTTTTCCTCGACCGCCGCCGTCTACGGCAACCCCGCCGAGATTCCGGTGCAGGAAGACGCGGCGACGCTGCCGATCTCGCCCTACGGCTGGTCGAAGCTGATGACCGAGATCATGCTGCGCGATGCCGGAAGCGCGCACGGCCTGGCGCACGTGATCCTGCGCTACTTCAACGTCGCCGGCGCCGACCCGCGACGCCGCACCGGCCAATCGACCAAAGCCGCCACGCATCTGATCAAGGTCGCGGTCGAGACCGTGCTCGGCTTGCGTGCCAAGCTCGACGTGTTCGGCGACGATTATCCGACACCCGACGGCACCTGCATCCGCGATTACATCCATGTCAGCGATCTCGCCCGCGCCCACGCCGACGCGCTGCGCTACCTGCGTTCCGGCGCGCCGTCGCTGACGCTCAATTGCGGCTATGGCCACGGCTTTTCGGTTCTGGAAGTGATCGAAGCGGTCAAGCGCGTTTCCGCAGTCGATTTCAAGGTCGACATCGCGCCGCGCCGGGCGGGCGATCCGGCGCAAATCGTGGCGCACTCCGAACGGGCACGCGGCAAGCTCGGCTGGCAGCCGCGCTACGATGACCTTTCGACCATCGTGCGCGATGCTCTGGCCTGGGAACGCGAACTGATGAGCCGGCGGAGCGAACGCGCCGATCAAGCCGGCAAAGGCCGCACGGCTGCCGTCTGAGCCGTCGCGCCGGTTCCCGGCGAATGGCGTCGACAGGCCGGAAAATCTTTGAATTCACTTGAATATTCCGCCCCATCCGGGCATGAAACGGCGCCGGGCACGGGCGCATCAATACGTGCCGCGGCGGAGCGAAATGGAACACGCATGACAGCTGCCACGGCAGAACCCGCGGATCAGTATTCGACCCGCGCCTTGGTGCGCCGCCTGCTGCTCGATGAGGCGCTGACGCATTGGCCGCGCTACGCCTTCGCCTTCGTGCTGATGGCCATCGCCGCCGCCGCCACGGCGCTCACCGCCTATCTGCTCGGCACGATGATCAATGAAACCTATGTGGACCGCAATTTCTCCAAGGTCATGGCCATAGGCCTGATCGCAATGGCGATGTTCACGGCAAAAGGGTTTGCGACCTACGGTGCGACGGTGACGCTGTCGCGGATCGGCAATTGGATCATCGCCGACAATCAGAAGCGCATGTTCGACAAGCTCCTCCAACAGGACATCGGCTTTTTCGCCGACCGCCATTCGTCCGAGTTCATCGCCAGGCTCACCACCGGCGCCGCCGCCGTAAGCCAGGTGATCAATCTTCTCATCACGGCCATCGGCCGCGATCTGATGTCGTTGATTGGGCTGTGCATCGTCATGGTGGCCCAGGATCCGGTGATGTCGGTCGCGGGATTCATTATCGCGCCGCCCGCTTTCCTTATTCTTCGCAAGATGATCCGCCGCGTGCGCGGCATCGCCCGCATGCAATTCACCGGCGGCACGCGGATCATCGAGACCATGCAGGAAGCGCTGCAAGGCATGCGGATGGTCAAGGCCTTCGCGCTCGAAGGCGAGATGCGGCGCCGGCTAGCCGTCAGTGTCGGCGAAGTCGAGCACGAATCCAACAAAATGGCGCGCGTCGCCAACCGCGCCAGCCCGCTGATGGAAGTCCTCGGCGGCTTTGCCGTCGCTGTCGCCTGCATCTACGGCGGCTACCGCGTCATCGAGACTGGAGCGAAGCCGGGGGAGTTCGCTTCGTTCCTGGCGGCGTTCCTGTTCGCCTACGAGCCGGCCAAGCGCCTGGCGCGGCTCAATATCGACCTTAACAACAACCTGGTCGGCGTGCGCGTGCTCTACGAGGTGATCGACAGCCCGGCCGGCGAACCGAACGACGACAACCTGCCGACGCTGACACTGACCGAAGCGCGCGTCGAATTCGCCAATGTGCAATTCGCCTACCGCGCCGACGCGCCGGTG